>ENA-ORDR01000027-ORDR01000027.1-marine-metagenome-genome-assembly--contig:-NODE-27-length-78609-cov-4.319246_pt1 | contig 78609 bp, 65 predicted proteins | sample MGYA00240993_ERZ508538 | MGnify/ENA primary metagenome ERZ508538 (study PRJEB26207, sample SAMN05421999) | marine metagenome | isolation source: Monterey Bay, California, USA | place: USA:Monterey Bay... | reverse complement strand
GTATCTTCTGGGATATTGGGTGGAACTACAGTGCCATATTCGAATGTCCACTTTGTAGATAGCCCGATAATGCTAGAATCAGTGCTCCTACGTACCTTGTATATCTTAAAGACCACGGACAATGAACGCAATTTCATATTCCTTGATAGTGTTAATTCTTTGGCGATTTACAATGAAGACCGAATGTTGGCGGAGTATCTTCATACATTCATCAATACTTTTAGGCAGCAAGAAGTGTTAACGGTAATTCTTAATGTACCGGATCAAACACCTCCATTGGTTTTATCAAATTTAGATTTATACTGTACAGACCTCATAGACAGAGGGCAAGTTGTAATACATTGAGGTGAGATTAATGGCGTCAGAATTCAAATTCGATAAAGAAGATGAAAAGTTCTTCGGGTCAGTGGGCTCTTTTGGAGTTCCTAAATTCGATAATGAAATGCATGGTGGCGTCCCTAGAGGATTTACTATGATTGCATTTACAGAAACAGGTTCAGGTAGCGAATTATTTGCAAAGCAATTTGTATCACCGGCAGAAGAGGCAGAAAACACTCTTTACATTTCTACTAACGAAGGCCAAGCGGAGATTGTAAGAATTTTCAACAAATATAAATGGCCTTTGGACATCAATGTTAGGACTATTGGCGAAGAATATAATTCCAATGTTCTAGAAAAGGAATTACTTGCAAGTAGATATAGATTGGAAGGATTTAGGCTTGAAGATATTCAAAGATTGGCACAAACCAGGTTCGTAGATGATGTTACGCAGGATTATCTTACCGAAGTCACTAACGAAGTTATGGCACTTGGTCCTTATTTTAGAGCGGTTATAGACAGTCTTGATTTCTTTCTTCAAAGAGAAGACCCAGCAAGGGTAGTGGCAATGGTTAGAATGCTACAGGCGCATGCACAATTATACAGAGGACTAGTCTTGATATCAGTATCGACCGATGGTCTTTCACCTTTGATTAAACAAGAACTCGCATCCATTGCAGATATGGTGTTATCATTCAAAGTTCGAACTATTGGTACTGACTTTGAGACTTCAATGATTGTATCTAAGTTTAGGAATGCTCCAGAAAATTTGAAAATACTTGTGTTTAGAGTTACTCCTGAAGAAGGAATCACTCCAGAAACAGTCGAGCGTATTGCTTGACGGATTGGAGAGGGCGTCAAAACGATATGTCCAAAGAGGTCAGCCGTGAGGAGTTAATATGACGGATAGGAGTTCAACAGGCGGCTATGACCCATCAGGCATCGATTTAGATGCTTGGACGAAGCTTGAAGAACAGTTAGAGCAGTCAATCCCTCACTATGATAGAGTGAACCGCTGGATGACCTTTGGACAAGACAAAGTATGGAGAAAAAATGTACGTAATCATGCCAAGAAAGGGATGAAAATTCTAGAAGTGGGCTGCGGTCCAGGTTCCTTTGCTGAAGATCTAGTGGGATTGGATGTAACTTGTTTGGACCCTTCGGCAGAAATGTTGAGGGTTGCTAAAAAAAGGGTCGATTCGGCTAGGAAATCAAGGGGCGAAGAGCCGGCGAAATACGTCGAAGCAATTGCCGAGTCAATACCTCTTCCCGACGATACATTTGACAGGGTTTTTTGTTTGTTTTCGTTTAGAGATTTCCAAGATAAAAAGAAGGGCCTAGAAGAAATTTTCAGAGTACTAAAACCAGGTGGTCAATTAGTAATATGTGATGCTGGTAAAGCCAATTGGTTCCACGGTCTAGCCGGTCGTATTTGGATGGCTACAATTGTACAATTGATTGCTCGAGTTATTACCAAAGAAAAAGACCATCCTTGGAAGGGTCTAGCCCGTACATACTCTCATTATGGGACAAATGGTTATTACAGAAAAATAATGCGAGAAGTAGGTTTTGATGATGTCCAAGGCAGACTGTTACTACCTTTTGGTATGTCTAGCAGGTTTAGGGCATTTAAGCCTAAAAGGGGAAGTGAAGCCTAATTAGGCTCTCTTTTGGACTGAAAATGAAAAGGCGTTTAATCACTACACTCATAAACCCCCTATAATACGGCGAAATGTAGGTGATTTGCTTGGGTATGTCCGACGTTCTTCGTAAAATCAAACAAACCGAGCGCGATGCAGCAAAGCAACTTGCTGATGCCCAGAGTGAAGCATCGAAAATATTGTCAGACGCTAGAAAGAAATCTAGCGAAATCGTGTCAAGTGCAGCCGATGACTCTGTTTCAAGTACTCAAGCAAAATTAGATTCTGCAAGAGAAGGCGCTGATAAAGAGGCAAGTAAAGTCCAAAAGACTGGAACTAAGGAAGTAGATTCGATTGAATCTAGCGCTTCAAAGAATTTAGACAAGGCTGTAAGTGCAATCTTGGATACAATGACTACATTTTGAGGTGTTATTATGCTTGAAATGTCCCGATTAACCGTCGCTGCACCAGTCGGTAAATTGGAAGAAGTAATTCGTCAATGTACAAACTTAGGTTGTGTACATATCGAAGAATACAGCAATTTTGAAGATGGAATCGGAATCGGTTCTTCGATAAAGAACGAAGGCTCAGAAATCGTTAGTCGTTTATTGACTAAAGTGCGTTCACTTCAGTCTGAAGTCAATGCAGTTAACATGGACGGTCCAACATCTCGAGGAAGCATCGTTGGTATGATTAAAGAATTCGAAGAGAAAGTCGATACGGCGCTTGACTACGTTGAGACAATCAGAAATTGTGAATCCGAAAAGACTACTCTTGAAGAGCAACTTAAGGCTCTAATAAGAATAGCACCTCTTGGAATACCTTTGGAACTGATGTCTGGTTACGAAGGTGTTGAGATATACTTGGCGGAAACCAGCAAGGCGTCCAAAGCCCAAATCGTTTTCAGCGATATTATCGATGAAATCGAACTAAAAGTATCAAAGGGAATCATCGCAGTAGCATGTCAGCCAAAGGATGGAGCTGCAGTTCAAATAGCACTCGCAGAACTTGGATCTAAAGCAGTCCAAATCCCTGGCGGAAAAGGAACTCCTGGTAAGATGATTGCCGAAATCGAGGATGCGATTGTAGACTTAGATTCAAAGGCCAAGAATACAGCAGAGTCTTTGGAAAGTTGGACAACTTCTAACGGTTCCAACTTAGTGAGAGTAAAGGAGCACTTGGAGAGGGAAGAGCAAATATTTACTGCTCCAACATTGGTTGCAGTTAGTAATCAAGCCTTTGCCTTGGATGCTTGGGTTCCTACAAGTAAGTCTGATGAAGTAAGAGCGGCACTTTCGAAATGTGCATCTCACGTTTCTATAGAAGAATACGTAGATTCCCACCATCACCACGATGAGGGCCATGAAGAGCACACAAGTTCTCCTAAAGAATTAGTTATGCTTGCAGACTATCTCGAATCATCTAACCAATCCGTTTTCCAATTTTTCAAGTCTATGGATTTGGACGATTCTGGGCAACTTGAGTTCAAAGAAATCGAGAGTGCCATGAAATCAGCGGATATTAGAGATATACCGCCATGGAATATGGCTAAATTCCTCGCTGCCATAGACCTTAACAAAGATGGTAAAATCAATTTGCCTGAACTTGATATAGCAATTTCTGGAATCTCTTCTCCCGATTCACATTCACACGATGATGCAGTCCCACCGATTGAATTTGTCAATGGAAAGGCTACAGAGCCTTTTGAGCTCTTAGTCGATCTAGTGGGAAGGCCAAAATATGGAACCTATGACCCTTCAATGCTATTGATGATGACATTCCCTCTATTCTATGGAATGATATTAGGTGACTGGGGATACGGTCTTCTAATCTACCTTTTAGCTTCATTCTTGGGCTCTAAGCCATTTGCAAAAGACCCACTTGCACAGAATGGAATTACCATCCTAAAGTGGATGGGCGCATGGTGTATCATATGGGGTATCATATTCGCAGAAGGATTTGGATTTGTATGGGATGATACCGGCCAACTAGGGAACTCTTCGCCGTTTAATGCATTTTATGATTGGACATATGCTAATGTGCACATTCCTCATGCGATTGCAGACCTACTCAATCTTGGTGGATTGCATATGCCATTCCACAGAGCAAGCCCTGGGCACGGATTACAGGAATATGTAGTACTTTCAGTATACATCGGTATTGCACATATTTTCCTAGGTCTAGTCATTGGGTTAGTAACTGTTTACAAAGCGCATGGAGCAGCAGCAGCATACTTCGAGAAGGGTTCTTGGATACTAATTTTGACAGGTGGTTCAATGCAAGCAAGAAACATGGTCATGGGCTACGATGGACTATTCGATGTCCAAATCTGGACATTCCTAATCATAATCGGATTGGCCAGCCTAATTGTTGGATTGGCCGTTTACGAGAAATTCGGATGGGTCGGTGGGCTGATAATGGGTCCAATCGAAACATTCGGTCTATTGGCTAATACTCTATCATATCTTAGAATAATGGGAGTAGGTGTGGCCGGAGTTAAAATCGCAGAAGTATCTATTACCATGGGATGGGAAAAAATCGGTCCAGCGCTTGACTCTGGAGACGTCATATCACTAATACTAGGAGTAGTATTATTCGTTTTGATTCAACTATTCGCTATAGCACTGGGAATCCTTTCCCCTACAATTCACGCCGTCCGTCTACACTTTGTAGAATGGATGGGCAAGTTTTACGATGGCTCGGGTAGCGCTTTTGCGCCGCTTGGTGGCCGCACCCTGCACGTAGAGGGTGAATCATAGTCCAATGGACAATAAATGGAGGTAGCAAAAATGAATAATAATACCCTGAAAATGAGCCTAAGAACACTGATCGTATTGTTGGTACTGACCTTGGTTGCACAAGGTGTAGCCGCGCAAGATGCAGCAACAACTGACGACGATTCGAACGACATAAACGGAGACATCGGTATGATCGGTGTTGGACTAGCACTTGGTCTTGCGGCCATTGGCGCTGGTTTCTCCCAAGCTGCTATTGGTAGCGCTGCTGTCGGAATGCTTGCTGAAGATGGAAGCAAGTTCGGTGTTGCGCTTATCTTTACAGCGTTGCCAGAATCAATCGTGATTCTTGGTGCATTGCCGCTCTTCCTTCAATGAGGAAGTTCATTCGTAATCCTGTTTGATATAGGATTTCGAAAGATGTTTGGAGGAATAAAAGATGACGCTAGAAACATTAGCAAAGGATATCGCAGCATCAGCGGAAGCTGAAGCTAAGGCGATAATCAAGAAAGCTAAAGCCGAAGCCAAGGATATTTTATCTGAGGCAGAAAGTAAAGCAGAGAGTATTCGTAGTGAAGCAGATGCAAGAGCAGAAAGAGAATCTGTTCAAATTGCAAGAGAAGTTGTTGCAAGCGCTCGACAAGCAAATCAAAAGGAAATTTTGATTGCTAGGAGAAAGGTTTTGGACGCTACTCATGATGCTGTCAAAGAACAGTTAGCCGACCCTGGTTTCAAAGGACGTGCTAGTATGCTCAAATCTATGATGACCAATGCTGGAAAAATGGCTGGTGCTGATTATATTATTAGACCGGTAGAAGTTGACCGCAAGGCCTTGGATGGACTTAGTGGCAAGAGAAAAATCGGAGAATCTGTCGACGGACTTGGAGGATTTATCCTTGAAGCCCCAGATGGTTCAATTTCATATGATATGAGATTTGATACCCTTTTAGAAAATGCTTGGAATGATTCACTGTCTTCAGTGAATTCAATATTATTTGGTTAGGTGATTAATGTGTTTGGTAATACTGCTTATGTTGCTTCGAGGGCTAAATCCCGTCGAAATAAACTTGCAGATTTGGCGCGAATGCGTCAATTGATTCACCAATCACCAGATCAGTTGACTGTAGCAGTAAGTAACATCGGTTATGCCGATGAAATTAACTTATATGCTGGGAAATTCAATGGTGGAGACTTAGTGGAAGCTGCTTTAACTCATAATCTTGAGTCTGAGCTTGAAGAAATAGTCTCAATGTGCAACGGTAAAGTCAAATCATTAGTAGAGGTTTATACTTCTAGGTTTGAGTATCAAAACGCAAAGGTGGTTTTGCGAGCGGTAATGAATGATGTTGACTTGGATAAAGTTGCACACTCGATCTTACCCGAACTAAACCAGATTAACACACCTTGGCTGAAGATAATCGAAAACTCAGATGATTTACGTTCTGCAGCTACACAAATGCGCAGAAAGTCGTTTGGCTCTTCATTGATGGCTTTGCCAGAAGATGCTAGACTATCTGATTATGAAGATGCTTTAGACAGACATTATTTCTCAAATGCAATAAAAAGTCTAACTTCTACCAAACCTTCAACGAGATATCTTCGGAATTATCTTGCTATGGAGATTGATAATCGTAATATTTTGAATATTTTAGAAGCAGAATCAGTAGGATTAAGTTCAGAAGATATTTCTGAATTATTAGTTCCAGGCGGCAGGTTGCTTCCAAATAGTTCCTTTTCATCCATTGCTGCCGGTGGAAAGGACTCTATGATGGATATCTTAAGAGCATCAAGTAAATTTGATTTTGCAGAATTTGAAAAACTTCTTTCACGTTCCAAAGATGTTAGAAGTTTAGACCCAGTGATTACTTGGTTGAAGAATCAAGAACACAATTTCATGCAAAGAATGAGTTACTTGCATCCAGTATCTGCACTACCAATTATTCACTACATTTGTATGAAAGTCCAAGAGGTTGCAGATTTAAGAATTATAGTTAGAGGTAGGCTTGCGGGTCTTCCTGAAGATGTGTTAGAGGCACACATAATGTGAGGTGGAATTATGGATTTAGCAGTTATTGGCTCACCAGAATTTACCTTGGGATTCCAGCTTGCTGGTATTTCAAATATCACTAATCCAGAGGATGATGATGAAATGGCTTCGGCTTTGAAATCACTTCTCAACAGTAAAAATGTAGGTATTGTGGTTATCGACTCCGCAATTCTTGCAGCATTGCCGGAACGCTTGAGAGACAGGCTTTCGGCATCAGTAACCCCTACTGTACTTGGAATTGGTACAGAAGAGGATACAACCTTGCGTGATACAATTCGTAAGGCAATAGGAGTCGATCTATGGAAATGATTTCCAATATAATGGAGGAATAAATATGAGCAATGAAGGAGTAATATATCGAATATCCGGTCCTGTTGTGACCGCAACTGGAATGAATGCAGCGATGTATGACGTTGTTAGAGTTGGTGAAGAAGGACTAATGGGCGAAGTAATTGAATTACACGGCGATAAAGCAGTTATCCAAGTGTATGAAGATACTTCTGGAATAAGACCTGGTGAACCAGTATTGAATACTGAAGAGACACTTTCAGTATCTTTGGGTCCTGGTCTTTTAACACAGATTTATGATGGAATACAGAGGCCTTTGGCAACTCTCGAAGAAGTAATGGGTGTATTCATTACAAGAGGAGTCGACGCCGATGCGTTTGATTTAGAAAAGATCTGGAAGTTTGAGGCTGTAGTCGCTAAAGGCGATACTGTTGAGAGTGGACAAGTCATTGGTAACGTCCAAGAGACTGAAACAATAGTTCACAAAATCATGGTACCTCCAGGTATGAGCGGCAAGGTAAAATCAATCAAGTCCGGTGAATTCAATGTTACTCAAACCGTCTGTGTACTAGATGACGGCTCTGAGTTACAGATGATGCAAAAGTGGCCAGTTAGAACTCCTCGTCCATACCGTCAAAAGTATGCACCAGATACTCCACTAGTTACAGGTATGAGAATTCTTGATTTCTTATTCCCGCTTGCTAAGGGCGGTGCAGCAGGTATTCCTGGTCCATTCGGTTCAGGTAAGACTGTTACACAACAATCTCTAGCAAAGTATTCTGACGCACAATTAGTTGTCTATATCGGATGTGGCGAAAGAGGAAATGAGATGACAGAAGTTCTTGACGAGTTCCCTCACTTGATTGACCCTAACACCGGTAAGCCATTGATGGAAAGGACAGTCATGATTGCAAATACTTCAAACATGCCTGTTGCAGCACGTGAAGCGTCTGTATATACTGGAATTACCATTGCAGAGTATTTCCGTGACATGGGTTACGATGTAGCCCTTATGGCAGACTCAACCTCTCGTTGGGCTGAAGCAATGCGTGAAATTTCATCACGTCTAGAAGAAATGCCTGGAGAAGAAGGATATCCTGCTTACTTATCTTCTAGAATTGCAGAATTCTATGAAAGAGCTGGCCGTGTTGAAACTTTGAACGGCGATGATGGTTCAGTTACTGTTATTGGTGCTGTATCACCTCCGGGTGGAGATATTTCAGAACCTGTTTCCCAAGGAACTTTGAGAATTGTAAAGGTTTTCTGGGGGCTGGACGCAGGACTTGCAAGACAAAGACACTTCCCAGCGATTAACTGGCTGAATTCTTATTCACTATACCCGCAAAGTCTTGACCAATGGTTTAGAGATAACATCGCTCAGGATTTCCCTGAGGTTAGAACTCAGATCAGTGGTCTATTACAAGTTGAAGCAGAATTACAAGAAATCGTACAACTTGTAGGTTCAGATGCTCTACCAGTCGACCAACAACTAACTCTAGAAGTTGCAAGAATGATTCGTGAATTCTTCCTACAACAGAATGGTTTCCACGAAGTCGATGCATACTGTGACATTCACTTGCAGTACAAGATGGCTAAGGCTATTCTATCTTTCCAAGATGCTGCTAAGTCTGCAATGGCTAACGGTGGACAACTAAACGATGTGGTAAACGTTCCAGCAAGAACTGACTTGATGAGAGGAAGGTTCGAGAAAGGATATGTCGATACCATTGAAGGTATGGTAAAATCAATGAATGAAGAAATCGCCGATACGGTAGAGGAGAATTAGGAGGGATAGTTATGAGTGGAAAAGAATACAGAACAATTACTGACGTTAAAGGGCCATTGGTCTTTTTGAATAAAACAGAGCCTGTAGCATTTGGTGAAATAGTTACTCTAAGACTATCCAATGGTACAATCAAGAACGGACAAGTTCTCGATACTTCCGATGATTTAGTTATCGTCCAAGTGTTTGAAGGAACTGCTAAGATCGACAGAGAATCCGGAGTTACTTTCATGGGAGATGTGTTTAAACTTCCAGTCAGTACTGAACTTGTTGGAAGAATTCTCGATGGAGCAGGAAGACCAAGAGATGGTGGACCACAAATCGTAGCAGATGAGAAAGCAGATATTATTGGAGCGGCAATTAATCCATACAGCCGTCAAAGTCCTCACGACTTTATCCAAACTGGAATTTCAGCCATCGACTGTTGTACTACACTAGTTCGTGGACAGAAACTTCCAATTTTCTCAGCGTCTGGTCTACCACACAATGATATTGCTTTGCAAATCGCACGTCAAGCCAAATTGAAGGGTTCTGATGAAGAATTTATTGTGGTATTCTGTGCTATGGGTATTACTGCTGAAGAATATAATTTCTTCCGTTCTGACTTGGAAAGAACAGGTGCTCTAGAGAATGCGGTTCTATTCGTTAATCTTGCAGACGACCCTGCGGTTGAGAGAATCATTACTCCACGTCTTGCTTTGACAGCTGCTGAGTACTTGGCTTTCGAGAAAGATTACCACGTACTTGTTATCTATACAGATATGACAAACTATTGTGATGCTCTAAGACAAATTGGTGCAGCACGTGAAGAAGTTCCAGGTAGAAGAGGTTACCCAGGATATATGTACACAGATTTGGCAATGCTTTACGAGCGTGCTGGAATTGTTAAGGGTAAGAAGGGTTCCATTACTCAATTCCCTATTCTGACAATGCCAGGTGACGATATTACTCACCCGATTCCTGACCTTTCTGGATATATTACTGAAGGACAGATTGTTATTTCTCGTGAATTACACCAACAAGGAATTTATCCGCCGATCAATGTATTACCTTCATTGTCCCGTTTGATGGGTTCATGTATTGGTGAAAAGACAACTAGAGAAGACCACAAGTCAGTTTCAGACCAAATGTATGCAGCATATGCTCAAGGTCGAGAACTTAGAGGCTTAGTCGCAATTGTTGGTGAAGATGCTTTGAATGAGCGTGACAAGCAATTACTAGACTTCTCCGGTGTTTTCGAGGACAAGTTCCTTAGACAAACAAGAGACGAAGACCGTTCCATCGAAGAAACTCTTGACCTTTGTTGGTCATTGATGTCCTCAATTGATACGAAGTATCTAGTCCGTCTTGACCAAAAGTGGATTGAAAAGTATCATCCTGAGAACAAACAGTGAATAGAATAATTGAGGTGATTTTTCATGGCTTTGGATATTAAACCAACAAGAAGTGAACTAATCAAGCTCAAGGCTAGGATTAAACAAACCAAGAATGGATATAAACTTCTGAAAATGAAGAGAGATGGTCTATTTCACGAATTCCGTCAATTATTGTCAAAGATGATTGAAGCAAAGCGCGACTTGACTGAATCTTATCGCTTGGCTAAGCATAGAATCGACCTAGCCAATGCTATTGAAGGTGGCCTAGCGGTAAGAGCGGCTGCAATTGCAAATAGCGCACACCCTGAAGTTGAGGTCGAAAGACGAAACATCATGGGTGTAGTTGTCCCTAGTGTCAGTGGTTCAAATCTAAAATCTACATTCAAAGAGCGAGGAGTAGGATACATAGGTTCATCTCCATATATCGATGAGGCCGGAGATTCTTTCAGTGATTTGATTGGTAAGATAGTAACTGCTTCTGAGATGGAAGCAACGCTAAAGAGATTACTAGAAGAGATTGAAGCTACTAAGAGACGTGTAAATGCTCTTGAGTTCAAGGTCATTCCTGAACTTGAAGAAGCTAGAGTGTTCATTCAGCTGCGTCTTGAAGAAATGGAAAGAGAAGAAACATTCCGTCTTAAGCGTTTCAAGAATAAGTGATTAATATTGTAATCACTAATTCGCCGATGGTTAAAGTAGGGATGGGCTCACAGGTTAATTCCGAGGGAGTCGTATGTCAAGTCCTAGTGATTCCCAAAGTGATGTATCGAATGATGCAGAACAACTAGTTGCGCAAAAGAAAGCGTGGAATCAAAAACAGTTATTAGAATCTATACTAAAGCGATATTTCCATCTTTATGGGGAGATTGGTGGAAGTCGCTGGCCTATATGGAAAGCAGACGGCAAGGAAGATAAAGAGATTCATGATAGTTTAGAGGATGCTAACCAATATCTAAAGAATTTAGGGTGGATGGCGAAATTAGATTTTGGAGATCCTTGGATTTTACAGATTCTACCTTTGCCAGAAAGGCAGTTTCCATCCCCAAAAAGTCTTATCACCATGTGGTTATTGACTATTATTTCGTTGACATTAGCAGGAATGTACTGGATGGACGGAGCAATTCCAGAAGGTGGATGGTTTCATGAATCTCTCTTTATTGATGCAATCATAGGATATGTATTACCTGTAGTTTCGATTATGGTAATCGCATCATTTGTACAAAAGAAGTGGGCTGAAAGACATGGAATACGTGTAGGTCATCTATTTCCACTCCCTGAGCCGACCATCGCTTTGTTCAGCCTGGGTATTTTATCCAAGTCCTTTTTGATTTGGCCATTTGGATTACTACTTATCCCTTCGCTACCCAGAATGGATGCTAGGCCATGGAAAAATCGCCACTCATTAGGTTGGGTGGCGCTATCGGTTCCACTAATTTTCATATCCTCCGGTACGCTTCTATGGCTCTCAGGATTATTCTTGACTCCTGAATTTGTCGAGGTGACATCTATGCAATATGTCTCTGATTCTCCTTTATTGGTCAATTTAATCAGTATAGCCACTTTCGATGATTTATCTGTTAGATTATTATGGGCTCACCCATTTACCAAGGCAGGTACATTGTTGTGTTTCTATGGCTGGATCTCACTTCTACCTATCCCTACCTTCCCTGGTGGCCGTATTCTTGTGGCTCGTGTTGGCTTAAATGATGCTCGTAATTCATCCAATCAATTCTTTCTCTTCATGATAATACTGGTATTTGCATGGATGTTTGAAGCATTTGAGGGATTCACTATCTGGTTACCTATCTTAGGAGTCATAATTCCATTATTGCTCTTCATGGGGTCAGATAAGAGAGTACCCATCGTTCTAGATGAGGCCAAGGGGATTGAACCAAAGTCTGTTTCTAAAATGGGTATGGTTTTATTTATCATTTTCATGATTTCGTTGCCAAGTCAGACACCCTTTGCTATGGATGAGAATTGGGATGAAGATATAGAATACCAGTTTGATAGTGAACTGGAGATTTTCGAGGATGATGGTGCTTGGTATGGTAATTTAGAGATTGAAGTATTGAATCCATCAGCAATAACCCAGCACTGGAAACTTGATCTAGCTAGAATCAATGATGTAGTTTCAGAAAATTGGAAAGTGAATTGGACATGTAGTGACGATGAGTCTATTTCTATTGAAGAACTAGGATGTGGAGATGAAATTCTACCTGGTAAAAAATCGTTAATAATTCTAAATTTGACATGGAATATTTCTAATTATGCTCCTATCGCTGAAGAGTTATATTTGGTCACATATGTTGATTCAGTGGCTCAGTTTGAATCCATTCTTGCTGTACCAAAGTTACCAGCATATCCATTGTCGAACTGGGAATTGATTAATTCTAATGGTGAAATAAAACGCTGTTTGACAGTTTCTATAGATTCAGAGGAACCTATCAATGTATCTTTCCCTCAATCATCATCACTAGAGTTCCAAACACGGATGTACTGGATTGAAGGTCAACAGGGGCTAGAAACTACATTGTCTACCGGGACTGAATCACTTTGTATCCGTGGCCAAGATGCGGTAATTTTGATGAGGTCTACCGAACTAAACTCTATCAAATTAGATGAATCTATTTTCCTTCCTGACCAACCAGAATTCTCTAACAGGGCGATTATTCCTTCAACTGGGTGGAATATCACTTCCTCTAATGAAAACGGTTGGGGTATCATTTTGAGTCCAGGCCAAATTTTATCGACATCTACTGATTACTGTGCTCTAGATTCAAAGGTCAGTACTCCTGCTAAGCCAATCAGTGCGAATGATTCTTGGATTTGGGATTTAGAGTACAGAAATATCGCACAGATTCCGAGTATCAAAAATAACTCTTCTATAATTTTAAAGGTCCCAGAATTTGAAGAATTATCGGTTTGTTCAAACCCCAATCATCCATTGCCTGAAACTAATATTACAGTGGAAAGAGGGCCTGAATTGATTTTGACCAGAGAAGGCATCGCACATCGAATGTGGACCAGCATCTGGGCAGCGTCTATGAATGGGACATTACTTCACCCCGAGATGGCAGATTTCGACATCTATAATCCTTCAAACCAATCTATTCCAATCAATATTATTCAGACTACTTTAGGAGATGGTGCACAGGAATGGACTATTGTTGAATCAACTTCAATGCTTGAAGAGGGGAACAATAATTTTGAATTTACACCTTCTAATAGCACATTTTCAACTATGCGACTCGACCATCAAGATGGCCAAGTATACATCTATCTGGGAAGTTATATGTGAGGTTGATAATATGAATATAGCAGTTTTAGGAGCCGGTTCAATCGGTTCTTTAATCGCTGCTAAGATTTGTCAGTATGGAGTAGATAATCTACTGATTCATGCTAGAGGCGAACACGGTTCTGCAATGGCTATTAATGGAATAGAGGTAAGAGGTGAAGAGTCATTCACAGTCCAAGATAATTCTATGTTAGTTTCATTGGATGAGGTGGGATTTTATTCCGGTATGCAAAACAAGGTGGACTTCCTATTCATTACTAGTAAAGCGAATGACGTTGTTCCATTAATGGAAAAATCATTAAATTTACTGAATGAAAATTCAAAAGTTATCTGCTTGAGTAATGGTTTAGGGCATGTAGAGAAATGTATGGAATTTTTCGGTCCACACAGAGTCTTTGCAGCATCGATATCTCATGGGGCATGGAGGCCTGAACCAGGAGTGGTTAATTGGGCTGGTAAAGGAAATATTTCAATAGGCCAATTTGGCGAAGGGCCCGGATTAAGTGATGCTGAAGAAATAATCAATCTTCTTTCAAAATCTGGTTTGAATCCGATTTGGGAAGATGATGGTAGAATGTTAGTTTGGAGTAAGGTTCTACTAAACATTGCCATCAATCCAGTAGCAGCATTGATAGGTTGTGAAAACGGTATGTTATTACAATCCAATCTTTTTGAATTATGCTCTTCAATTATGATTGAAGGCGCTACTATTGCGAGACAAGAACGAGTAAATATTCCTTCAGATGATGAATTAAACTCAAGACTGCGCGAAGTTATTATGGCCACATCAACCAATTTCTGTAGCATGTTACAAGATGTCAAGAAAGGTAGAACAACTGAAATTGAATTTCTAAATCAAGCAGTAGTCGAGAGGGCTGAAAGATATGGGATTTCAACTCCAAAAAATAATATGCTAAGTGAACTGATAAAATCTATAAATTCACGATAAATCCGAATTGTAGTGCAGTCCTTTGTTTTCACTTCTCTGTAAAGCATCTAAAGTTACTAATTGTCCGACTAATATTAGATTTCTTAACTCTACAATATCTCTACTGGCTAGAGAGTTTCTCCACATTAGGTCAACTTCTTGACCAAGAAGTTCTAGTCTACGAGACGCCCTTTCAAGTCGCTGAAATCTCCTAACTACTCCTACCTCTTGAGACATTGTTGATCTAAGCAACATCAGGTCATTGACTATGGGTGCATGCTCAACCAAGAAATTCAGTCCTTCCTCTCTCCATTCTGGAACTTCTAAATCGTGAGATACTGGAGAATTATCGATAATATGTTTTGCAGCTTTATCTGCATAAACAACCGCCTCAAGCAAACTGTTTGATGCCAATCTGTTTGCCCCATGCATTCCTGTACAGGCTACTTCTCCAATAGCATACAACGATGGAATAATTTTATTTTCATCTCTTAATATTGGTCTTCCAAATGAATCGACATCCAATCCCCCGACGATATAGTGTGCTGCAGGGGCTACAGGTAAATGGTCGATTCCAAGTTTTAGATTATGACGGTTCAAACGAGATTGAATATTAGGAAATTCTTCCTGTAAATATTTACTATCGAGGTGTGAAGTGACCAAAAAAACATTATTCTCGCCGGTTTTCTTCAGATTTATATCTATAGAACGAGCCACTATATCTCTTGTGGCCATGGACCCCAATGGCGAGAAACCTAAGGTGAATGAGTACTCATTGGGTAGCGGAGCCTCAATACTTTGTTCGAAACATTTCTTACAATCCTCTTGCCACTTCTCAAGTCCTTTCTTATCGAGAATTACTCCTCCCTCGCCTCTTAATGCTTCGGTTATCAGGAAGGGTCTATCTTTTGAAATCGATAAGGCAGTAGGGTGGAATTGAATAAAAGCCATATCTTTGACATTAGCGCCTGCTCTCCAAGCCATAGCAAGTCCATCGCCAGTTGCAACATTTGGATTCGTCGTTTGTGTCCACAACTGGCCAACTCCTCCAGTTGCTAAAATGATGGAGTCTGCAGAAAATGTTTCTACTCTATCAGTTTCTTGGTTCAAACACCAAACGCCAGAAATACCTTCACTCGGCTTACCATGAACCTTTTGAATCAAATCAATTGCTAGCATATTTGGATTCAAAATTATGTTTTGATGATTTTTAGCAGCATCGCTCAAAGCTCTTTCAATCTCCTTTCCGGTGGCATCTTTTGAATGTAATATTCTTCTTGAAGAATGGCCTCCCTCCTTGGCTAAGCGAAAATCACCTGAATCGTTTTTCTCAAATCGAACTCCAATTTTTAATAGTTCGTGAATACATTCACTTGCACTGGTTATTACCTCATTTACGACTTTCTCGTCACACATGCCATCTCCGCTACTCAGAGTATCTTGAATATGTGAATCAATACCTTCTAAATCGGTTTTATCAAGAATCCCGGCAATTCCACCTTGGGCCCAATTTGTAGAGGAATCTTTTAGCCTCTGTTTGGTAATTACTGTGACTTGGTTTCCAGAGTCAGCAATTTTCAATGCAGCAAATAAACCAGCAATACCGCTTCCGATGATGATTATGTGAGCCATAACACCCCTCGAACTGACGGTAATGACTCCCGCATTTGAACTATTGTGAAGCGATATCACTATGATGTATCCTCATAGTCGCCTGTATATGGGCGTGATTAGGCGTAACTTAGCCACTCTAATCGGCTTGTCCATGGCTGCTTTTGTAGTGGTAAATGTCCAATTTGGTCTTATTGCACCAGAAATAATCGATGGTGCTGAACCTTCGAAATTAGATGTTATGAAAATGTTAGAACCACATTGTGCAATTTCAGAGATAGAGAAAGAGATATCAGAAGGCAATGATAGTTTCTGCTTAGGTCCAGTTGGTGAATGGAATGGAGCAGACTTCTTATTGATTGGAGAAGGATTATTCATATTACTAGTGGGGAAATTGAGATTACCTCAAAAAGGTCGATGGGCTAAAAGAATTAGAAAAGTACTTTTCACAACTGGGTGCGCATTCTTTGGTTTAGCAATTTTGGATCGATTGGAATTATTGCCAACATCAGTTGGTTCTGAAGGAATCGCAACCTTAATTCCAATTGATATGTCTCCACTATTTGTTCAAATTGGTCTTGCAGTAATCGGTGCGTTTTTGATGCGAGGCCCAAAGTATTGGGAGGCAGAAGCAATAGAGCAAACCAATGAACGCTTGGAAGATAGGCGAGAAGTTGCAAATAAATTTAGGTCGACATTTGGTACTAATGCTAGGCCATTAAATGAATTGCAAGGTAAGCAAAAAAGAGTAGCTAGGTCGCCGTTAATGCATAGAGATTCAAGACTTACAATGTCAAGAGGAAGTGGCGGGGTAAAAGTACAAGCAACTTGCCCTTATTGCAAGGGTGGAGGTTGTCGTAAATGCAACTCTACTGGAACCATCTAATGACCTATTTCGGCTATTTATACAGGCCTTCAAAAACGATGTATTGAGTTCTAATGTCTCGCATAGTTTAATACCCCTAGATTCCCGATGACCCCGATAAGGCCGGAGAACATTTTCCGGATGAGGGATGGTAATGTACCTAAAAGCAATTGAGATATCTAATTTTAAGTCGTTCAAAGGAGAAGTGACGATTCCTTTGGACAGAGGATTCACAGCTATTACTGGACCAAATGGTTCTGGTAAATCTAACTGCGGGGATGCGATACAATTTGTTCTCGGCCCACGTTCTAATAAGACAATCAGGGCACAAAACTCGAAGGATTTAATCTTCAATGGAGGTAAGAATTCCAAACCTGCACGTTCATGTGAAGTTACTCTAATTTTTGCAAACCCTGTTTTGTCGACCAAAAGAAGGAGATTGCCAATTGATTCTGATGAAGTTAGAATGACTCGTTCAATTAGATTGACTAAGTCGAACAATGTTGTGACGCAGTATCTTCTTGATGGTGAAGAGAGTACGCAGAAGTCTTTCCATAGAATCCTTGGTGCAGCAAATGCTAGGCCAGATGGATATAATATCGTACTTCAAGGAGACGTCACCAGCCTCGCGAAAATGACTTCTAAAGAAAGAAGAAAAGTTCTAGACAGCGTTGCCGGTGTAACTTCATATGATGAAGAAATAAGAAAAGCTGACAAGCAGAAAGCAAACGTGGAGAACTATATTGAAAGAATAGGTCTGCTTGAAGAAGAACAAAAAGTACGCCTAAAAGACCTTAGGAAAGAACGAGATATTGCCATCAAAGCAAAAGATTTGGCAGATGAACTAAATCTTGCTAGAATCACCGCATACCAATCAAATTATGCAAGCCATATGGCTGAGAAAGAATATCAGTTGGCTGAACAAACTAGATATCTTGAAGAAGCGAATTCACTAGAATCTGAAGTTAAAGAAGGGGCAAAATCATTGATTGCCTTAGAAGACCAAATCGGTGTTCTTCAAAAGCAAATAGAAGAACTAATGGGTGGAGATTCTAATGGTTTGAATAAACAGATATATGACTTACATCTTAGAATTGATGGCAATAAAGACAAGATTGAAGATGCTACTACAAGTAGTGCTGAAGACCATTTAGAACTTGAATCTTTGAAATTACAATTAGAGTCCGCTGTAATTGCACTGGAAGAATTCACTACATCACTAGAAACAGCCAAGCAAGATTTGGAAAATTCACAAAATGCCCTGAAAGAAGCGGAGATGGAGGAAATCGACATTACTAAGATAATGGAGTCCTCAAATGATGAGAGTGCAGAATTATCTAGAAATCTATCCAAAGCATTACAACATTTAGAAGACGCTAGAGGTAAACTATCAGATTCTCAAAGTGAAGTTGACAGAACAGCGGCACAGGCTGAAGTGATTTCGGAACAACTTTCTCAAGTTCAAGAAGCATCAGAAGAAGCACGCTTGGCTTTGGGCGAATTGGAACTCAAAGGAGAAGAGTTGTCTGGAAAATCTGCTGCCAAAGACCGTGGAGAACTCTCAAAACAACTCATGGCAGCTCAAAATGCTGAGCAGAACCTAGTTGAAGAATCACAGGTTATTGAATCCAAATTAAGAGAAACAGAAAGGAAACTTGAGAGAACTAGGTCTGAAATGGAAACCTCAAGCGGAGCGAGAGGCATGGCAGGAGGTGCAGCTGCAGTGATTGCTGCAAGAGATAGAGGTGAACTTAGAGGAATCATAGGTTCTATCGCCGAGTTATGTGCTCCAAAAGATGACTCTCATGAATCGGCCTTATCAACTGCAATTGGTGGTGGTATGACTTCTTTGGTTGTGGAAAGTGATGAAGTTGCGGCTCAAGCAATCAGATGGTTGGCCGAGAACAGAGCAGGTAGGGCAACTTTCCTACCACTCAACAAACTAACCAACACTAGGGCTGCTGGTAAGGCAGTTATGGTTTCCAAGAAACCAGGTGTAATTGGTTTCGCTCATGAATTATTAGATTATGATCCAAAAATAGACATCGCTATTCGATTTGTTCTAAGAAATACCCTGATTGTAGATTCAATGTCTACTGCAAGGTCGCACATGGGAGGAATCCGTTTAGTTACATTGCGAGGAGATGTAACCGAGGCTGGAGGGGCTATGATTGGTGGTTCTAAGCGAAAGATTTCAGTATCTTTTGGTGGTCGAATAAAAGGGGCATCAGAAGTTGAAAAACTATCAGGTGAAGTCGAAAAATTACGATTGATGTCCGACACGGTTTCTGCAGCACTTATTGAGGCTCGAAGACAACAGCAAGTGATTCGTGTAAGTATCAATGAATTATCTGAAGGCGATGACGCCGTTAAATTACAAGAATGGCGTGCTGAACTGAAACTAGCCAAAACATCTCACAATAAATCTCTAGGAGCGGTTGCTGAGGTTGAGAAGAAATTACATGATTTAGAAATACTAGCGAGGTCCAATCTTGAAGAACTCGACAAATCACAAAATCAATTCGAGATAACGGAAGCCAACTGTACATCCGCTAGAGAGGCTGTGGAATTGGCAAGTCCAAGTCATCTAAAGGACAGAATGCATTCAGCCCAAATGAAGAGATTGGATGCTGAGGGGCTCAAGTCCAAGGCTGAAGCGGCCTTGGAGAGTGGTAGTAGTCATCAAGACTTATTGTCGCAGCGAGTAAGTGAAAATAATTCTAGAATTGAATCAATCAATGCCTCAATTTCTAAGAGAGATAACTTGGTGGAAGAACTAAAATCTTCTATCAGCACAGACTCTATAGAACTGGAAGAGAAGCAAGCCGAACTTTCAGAATTCTTAGAAGAGAACAAGGGATTGGAAGATGAAAGAATTGAACTGGTTGACGAGAGGGCGAGTCTTAGGACTTCGCTTACTCAAAAAGCAACAGATGCACAGTCAAGAAGAAGAATGAGCGACGAAGTAGGTCGTTCTTTGATTACTAAAGAAGCAGCACTTTCAGAGTTACTCAATGAAATGACCGATGCTGGAATTTTACCGGCTGAAGCACATATAACTCTCCCTTCTGTTGGCGAATCTGAAAAGAAGGTTCGTACTTTAGAAAGGAGAATGGAAGCCTATGGTCCAGTAAACATGCTTGCTATCGAGCAATTCGAGGCTTGTGAATTAAGGCTTAATGATATGAAAGACGATTTCAAGACACTGCAAAAGCGAAGGTCTTCGCTTATCGATGTAACTGAGAAATTAGAGGCGCAGAGAAAAGAGAGACTAGTGAATGTTCTTGAAAAGGTAAATGAGAATTTCAAGGTATCATATAACGTTCTAAGCGACGGAGGTCGTGGTGAATTGTATTTAGAGAATCCGGATGAACCTTTCAAGGGCGGATTGGAATTATGGGCTAAGCCTAAAGGAAAATCGTCCAAGGTAAGCCGACTCCAACTTTCTGGTGGAGAACAATCTATGGCCGCATTAGCACTGATTTTTGCAATCCAAGATTACGACCCAAGTCCATTCTACTACTTCGATGAAGTCGATCAAAATCTCGATGCGACAAATGCTGAAAGGATTGCTGAGATGTGTAGGCAAAGAAGTAAGAATGCCCAATTCATAATGGTCACTCTAAGGAAAGTATCTCTTCGTCTTGCAGACCACCACATTGGTATCACTCACGGTGGCGATGGTTGTAGCCGTAGAATCGTTGATTTCGACAGAGATCGAGCAATTGAATTAGGGGCTGAAGCAGAAAAAGAAGCCGAAAGAATTGCAAATATGAATGCATTGAGGAGAGATGAAGTTCAACAGGTTGAACTCGATATGCCTACAGTACCTGATGCATTATCTGCTCCAAAGAGCCTTGGTGGATTGCTAAATCACATCATCGATGACGAAATAGTAGATGGTGAAGATTCTACCATGCAGGGTCTTGGAGAAAGGACAGCAGAGTTAACTGAAGACATTCAAGAAATGCAAGATTTGAAAGAAGCATTGTCGGAGTCGGAAGAAAATTTAGAATCAGGGACTGAAGTGTCAGAAGTAATCGATTCACAAGAGGAAATCTGAGGGGTGATTTTTTGGCTGAACAACAAGCAGTTTTGGATAAATGGTTCCTAAGGCAGGACGTTATCAATCAACTGATAGAATCCGGAGAAGAGACAGTTGAGGCTCAATTATTTGCTGATAGGATTCTTTCTATCGCAGAAACAGAAGAGGCTGAATTTAGGTCGCTTTCAGATCCCTTTGACCGCTCAGTAGCCCTTGTTCTATCACTTGTAAGGGAAGAAGACTTAGATGCTTGGAATATTGATTTATCCAAGTTCTTGAAATTCTTTACACAACGTGTCAAAAACAATTCTAACAATCTTGACCTACCAGCATGTGGTAGATTGATCCGTCTTTCTTGGGAAGTTCTCCATCATCAGGCAATAGATCTTTTTGACAGAGTCCAAAGAACAGAGGAAGAAGAGGAATGGGATGAAGGATTTGACTTTGGATGGGAGTCTGAATATGATGATGAGGCTTTCTTATTCACAAATTCTATTCTTCAAGGAGATGCAGATGATATCTTACCATCCTTATTTGGTGAACGAGTAAGAAGAGATGAGGGGAGGCCTGTTACTCTGGGTGAATTATTATCTGCATTCAAAGATGCTGCTGATGATGCTGAGGGCCTTAGGCTCAGGGAAGAGAACAGAATCGCTCATCAAGCAGAGTTGAAGGATTACTTGGAAAATATCGGTGGAAGGATGCATAATGAAGACTTAGAAGGAGATATCGGGCGATGCTGGTCTGCTTTAAGGAGGTCATGTATTGAAAACGGTAGTAATAAAGTTCCTGTAGATCATGTGAAGGCACATCTGAGAACTATCTTAGAGGAATTATTTGGTGCAGTTCCAGAGGGCTATCAAGATGAAGCTAAGGTGACATCATTCATTGCTGGATTGTTTTTGACTCACCGAGGCTTTGCGTCTATCAGTCAAGAAGTAGCCCCTGAAGGAGACATTCTACTCGAAGATCTATGGCCTGATTTGGATGATTTCCAACAGGTAAAAGATGCGATAGATGAATTAGACGAGAAGCAGAATATAGATTCACAAAGTGAAGATTCAGGTTCTGTTCAATTTGCCAAGAAAAGGGCTGAAAAGATTAGGTTAATCGAAGAGGCGGAAAGAAAAGCGAAAGAACTAGAATTGGAAGAAGAGACTTCTGATTTAGCAATTATCGAGACGTCTCCATCTGAAGATTCTTTTGAAACGCATGAATGGTTAGTCGAGTAAGGGGTTGTTTACATTACTGAAATACAATTAGATACACTTTTGGAAGCAACACTATTTGGGGCTGGGCGTTCCATGACCGTTTCTGAATTGAGCGCTTCATTAGGCTATGATGATGATGAAATGTTAGACTCCTTGTATTCTTTACGAGCGACTCTTAAGAGAAGGCGAGGCGGTGCTTTACAGATTGCTGAGGTTGGAGAGCGATGGGCCATTGAAGTCAAGCCAGATATTGCAGACCACCTTCCGAAAGAAGCCAAAACCGAACTTCCAAAGAAACTACTCAAGGCAGCATCATTGATTGCTTATCACCAGCCTATGGCACAATCTAGGCTGATCGAGTTTCTAGGTCAGAAAGCATATGATTATGTCAGAGAACTCGCTCAATACGGTATGATTGACCGTAGAAAGGATGGTAATACAAGGAGATTAACCACTACTAGGCGATTTTCAGAGTCTTTTGGTTGCCCTTACACAGATAGGAAGAAAGTCAAAGCTTGGTTTAGAGAGCAAGTCCAAAATACAGGTCTACTTGATGATTTAGTGGGCAAAGAAGTCCTCAAAGAAGAAGGCGAATCCGATGGTTCAGTTCAATCGACTTTGAACTTCGAGGAAGAGTGAATTAAGATTCTCTAATCTCATCAAGGATTTTTTGAACAATAGTTTGGGTCTTTGGTCCAATATGAGATTGTAGTTTTGTTGCAACTATTTCGATTTCCTCGCCAAGCGCCCCGGCACTAACTGCCATGTTTCTTGAATGTAGTTTCATATGACCTGCTTGTATTCCATTGGTGGCAAGCGCTCTTAATGCTCCTAGATTTTGAGCAAGTCCAGCAGCGCAGATAATCCCTGCTAGTTCGCTTGCAGACGTGACCCCTAGGATTGCGAGGTTCGTTTTTGCTACAGGGTGGACTTTGGAAGCACCTCCTACAATTCCAACGGCCATAGGTGTCTCAATACTGCCAACCAGGCATCCTTCATCATCTAGTTTCCATTCGGTCATCGAAGAATAATTGTCATTAGAAAATGAGGCCCATGAATGGCATCCTGCCTCAATCGCTCTCCAATCTTGGCCACAGGCAACAGCAACGCTACTTATCGCATTCATGACGCCCTTATTATGCGTGGCCGCTCTAAAAGGGTCGGCTAGGGCAAAATGGTGTGCTTCTAATATTCCTTGGATTATTTGATTTCCATTCTCCTCAGTGCCGTCATTGGATAGTTCTTTTGGAGTGAAAGTTGCTTCAACTCTGGCCAACCTATGTGCCGCTAAGTTAGATAATATCTTGAGGTGGACTCTGCCTAGTGTTAGCCTCTCTACCTCGGGTGCGATTAACTCTGCCATGGTATTAACTGCATTAGCGCCCATAGCGTCGCGACAATCAACAATTATGTGCAATACTAGCATAGGGCCTGAAAGAGACTCGATAACACGTGTTTCTATTCGCTTACATCCTCCACCTAGGCGGACCATCGTTGAAGGAAGGCTATTGCATAGTGCAATAATGTCGTCTTTGGCCTGGTGAAGTGCCAACTGAGACTGCTTGATATCGGGGCAATTAAGAATTTGAAGTTGCCCAATCATCATTGGCCCATCGTTTTGAGTCCTAAATCCGCCCTTTTGTAAGCAACGTTTCGCCATATTTGAAGCAGCAGCAACAACACTTGATTCTTCTAGGCAAAACGGAATTAGGTAGTGCTTATCATCGATTACGAAGTTTGTCGCAACACCAACAGGCAGTGACATTGTTCCTATGACGTTCTCAATCATTCGATCAGCTGCTTCATCGTCTAATTCGCCATTGGCTGCCAATGCGCTAGTCTGCTCATCAGACAATCCCGCCAATTTCTTGACTAAATTACGCCTTTCCGCTACTGTATGTTTGAAAAAACCACTCAAACGACTGTTTTCTACTGGCATTTCTTCTCCTCAAACAAGTCCAAGCATGCTCGACACATAAGTAATCGGATAAATGGCGGTATGTTCTTGCCAAAATCATATGGTTTGGATTACTGGAGAGTTGTGCCAATTAACGCAATTAACGCTTTTATTAACGCGTTATTAATGAGTTAATCATACGTTATTTGACCTATTTTCATATCTCGTCATGGCTCATGGCATTCATATTGACGCTTCATAACGGGTACTTTCTTGCTATGAATTAGGTCAAACATCAAATACCCACTCCATGTTGCTGAAGTATGCGAGTAGAAGGTTTACAGATTGACTTTCCCACTTTAACGGAGAATCCATTTTCGACTAGCCCCTTGGAAACGGGTCAGGAATCGCTTTACGTGGGGCGTTTAGATGTGCGTGGCAGAATATCAAAGCATATTAATTTCAGGTCTAATAGACGTTTGCTAATAGTTGGGGAGATGGGCTCAGGGAGAACCTCTCTACTCCGGTGTTCGGCTAGCGAAGCGCCTGTTTATGTCCATATTGACCATATCTCGGCATCAAGACCTGCTCATAGTTTATTAGAAAATCTTTATTCACAATTAATTGATTACAACATTCCTCAAAGTCGGGCAGAATTAGCTCATAAGATTGTGGAAGCGTCTCATGCTTATACTTCGAAAATACCGCTTATTGTAATTGATATGCCTACAGTGGAGACTTCGGTTGTCACTGTTGCTTTAAGGGATGCTTTGCCTATGTTGGAGAGGCTAAAAGCAGTTGTTGTGGTCGTTGTGGAGCCCAAGCAGCGTAGTATCCTTCCCGATAGTATCCTGCATAGTTTCGCAAGTATAGAGACATTGGAACCCTTGACAATCGATGAAGTGAAGGTTCTGATTGAAAGAAGAGTATCCTCTGCTACATCTAGAGACTTTCAATTATCTACTACTGATGCACAGTATATTCATTCCCTAAGTGGTGGAAAACCTTCTGAAGTGATACGGTTTATGAGGGACTCAATCGATGTATCACTACATTCAGGTGCGCAAAATCATGTTATTCCGAAACTTCCAACCAGGACTTATTTAGAGCCGGAACAACCTCAAGAGATTCAGCAAATTGAACAAGAAGAATTCACTGAGATTGTAAATACTCAATTAGAAAAAGAAGTAGAGTCAGTACTAGAATCCGAAATTATAGATGCATCGATACCATGGCAAGAGAGAGGTTCAAATATTGATATCCAACCTTATAATGGTACAGTAAGCGACATTTTTGGTTTTGATTTAGACCTCGATGAGTTATCGGATTCAAAATTAGAAGACGAACCTCTAGAGACACTACCTTACTCAGCCACTCCAGAAAATGAAGAAATAATTATTGCTGATTCAAATCCACCACCATCTATCAATGCAGGAACCTTCCATGCTCTACTCGGTAGGACTCGAGGTTACAAGAAAGATAGTGATGAGCAAGACATAATGGTCAAAGATGAGGAATCGTCTGGTGCAGAATTATGGATTTCTGAAGAACTAATCACGCCAGATGAGGTCGCTTTAGATTTTTCCGAAGAAGATTCTGCAGCCTTAATTCATGATGAAATAGGCCTTCCAGAAATAAGTCTCGAGGAATTTGATGACACCATACAATTCGAAGATCCTTCAACTGAAGACTTACCAATCCTTGATACAATCAATATTGATAACAGTAAAACAAACTATCTTTCTCCAATACTACAAGCGCTACAAGAAATTCTAATCCATAATCAAAGTCCTCTAAATCAATCAGGAGGCCAGCGCAAGCTGGCAGAGGCTCTTGCTAGTATGAGGAGAGAAAAGCAAGGAGATAAGCAAGATTTCCCAATAAATCCAGCCATTCTTTCTTCATTATCACATAGTGAATCATATGTCGTATCAATTGCACAAGGAAGGAGATACTCACCTTCGGATAAAGAAATACTCGGAGAACTGAAAATAAAAAGACCTAGATTATCACAAATAAGCAACTACTTACTAAAGGCTGGTATTCTCAATGTGAGGACAGTAGGCAGGAGTAGATATTTCCAACTTACTCAAGATGCTAGAGCCCAATTAACCGCTTGGGGACTAATAGGAGGTGTTGAATAATGACATGGACAATATCCTGGTCTTGGCAAGCACCATCAAGGATTGCATGTATCGCTTCTGTAGAAGGTGGCATGGCTATTAGTAGCGGTTTAGAATTGATATTGTTAGAATCAAACGGAGATATCAGGTGGAAAGTTGATATGCCATTCAAGGTTCATGCGATAGATTACAATAATGGAATCCTCGCAGTTCTAGCAGCTCATGGTTTCTATGTCCTTTCAACAACAGATGGAAGTATGCTTCACGAAGGAAGGTCAACTTATGGTGGATTTACAGATATAGCGTCTCGTCCTGGTGGCGGTTGGATTTTATCAGGAAGAGAAGGTCAATTGCATTTATTCACTCATGAAGGAAAAGGAATCCGTCGTTTTGACAGTGGCAAGGTTCGTAGGCTCGTAGGTTGGTTAGACAGAGAACACCTACTATGGCAATCTGGAGACGGTAAATTATGGTGTGGAAGACTAGCACAAAAATACCAGAAACGAATCTTAGAAGATAGGGTTTGGAGTTGGGTTACTAAAATTTCAGCAGGAAGATTATTGTTACAAGCAAGCGGTGGAGAGGTTTGGGAAGGAATACCTCATCCATTTGGATGGGATAATATCGACCGTCTTCAGACAGATTCTCTAGAGCCAATGGAAGGAGTAAGGTGTGGGGATGGCTGGTGGATACTAGGTATTGAAGGCCATTTGACTCATATTTCCACTGAAGTCCAAGAAGAGGAACTAGTGGAACTAGGTAAAGGCATGGAACTTGGAGACATACTTGAAGGTTTGACGGCAGACTCGATGGTTTCAGCAACACGTCAAGGTCTAGTCCGATTATGGAATGCTCCTCATTTAGCACAATCGGAGAGAGAAGGACGATTTAAGGCTGCAGCAGATGCTGCTTTAGCGAGGAATTGGGATGATAGGAGAAATCTATTCCAAAGGGCTAGAAATGCTGAGGATGAGGGTAGGCTTTCTCTAGCGGTTGAACTCTATCAGGCACTTGGTAGAAGTGAAGATGTTAGGAGATTACTGAAGAGACAGAAGGAGGGTGGAGAATGAGTGATGAATTGATTAAAGTTACAACCCAGCGTGTTGAAAAATACCTTGATATAACAAGTAGAGCAAGAGAAAAAGCAACTCCTTTAGTCGAACAAGATTCTGAAGATGGAATAAGATTAGAAATAATGTTAAAGATGGCTGACGACTATGCTTTTGATGCCAAACATTTCCTAAAAATTGGTGATCATGTAAGAGCATTTGGAGCGATAAATTATGCTCATGCTTGGATAGATGCCGGTGTAAAATTAGGCTTACTTGATGGACATGGCGATGACGTTTTATTCACTCTGCCATAGTTTCTATAGATTTTCTATAATTTTGAAGTGATTTTTTTTGCTTACTTCAATTACTTTTATTGAAGATTGAAATAATCTCTTTTTCAAATCCTTATCCACAGTTATTACTGCCGAATTTTCCCTTGTAGCCAATTCAAAAATTTGGTCATCAGTATGATTCAAATCACTAACACTAACAGTGTGACTTGATTTCTTCTCTAGCATCGAGATTAGTAGAGACTTTCTCTTTGGTCTAGTTTTTTCGATTTCTTTTAACTCCTGTAATACAGATTCTAATAGAATCAGTTGAAATGTCCCTATTGTTCTCTCTAATTCTATATCCAAATTCATACCAGAATCAATTATGGCAACCCATCCGCATGCATCGATAATAATGCTTTGAGACATTTATGGCACCTATTGGATTATGCCATAGCCAATTAGACGCCATCTTGAACCGACTCTTCTAGACAACGAAACACGTTGGCCAGAATCAACACATATAGGTAATCTAAGTTCTAGATTAGTCTTGGTTTTTTCCGCATTTCTAGTAACTCCTACAGATGTAGCAGTAGCGACGTTGATCATAAGCATCTCATTATTTCTCAAAGGTTGAATTTTATCCGGGTTATCGGAGCTGCCTCCAACCATATGTTCCATCAAGTTAACTGAAATCTTAACATTTGAACGAACTTCGGGTAGATTTCCTTTCAGAGCAACTACTTGACCAGATAAATTATCTGAATTTGTAATTGAAGGGTCGAGTTCGGTAGCCATTCCACACAATCCACCAGCATGCATTTTATCAAGATTATTTCCGCCACCTTGCATACTACTTACAGTTGCAGAGATAGGTTCCCAATGAGTTTTTGACCCCTTTTCGATTTTTCTTCCCGGGCCGATTTCTATTTCATCCCCGATCTTGAATTCACCTTCGACAATACTTCCTCCAATGACTCCACCACGCATCTTTGCAGGTCTAGTTCCAGGTCTGTTGATATCAAATGAACGAGCAACATGCATAACAGAACGAGTATCCGAACTTCGATCTGGGGTAGGAATAGTACTTTCTATCGCTTCAATTAGAACATCCAAGTTTACATCATGATGTGCAGAGACAGGTATGACAGGAGAATTCTCAGCCACAGTATCTTTTAGGAATTCCTTTATTTCATTATAAGATTCGATTGCTCTTTCCTTACTGACCAAGTCAATTTTATTTTGAACAACAATAATATTCTTTATTCCAGATATATTTAGTGCCATAAGATGTTCTCTAGTCTGAGGTTGAGGGCATGTTTCGTTAGCAGCCACCATTAGGAGGGCTCCATCCATAATTGAAGCACCAGTAATCATAATCGCCATCAATGTCTCGTGGCCAGGTGCATCAACAAAGGAAACAACTCTCTGTAAATCCTCTTTGGAATCTTTTTCTCCTTCCGGATGTCTTCCCGATGGGTAGAATACTCCATCCTTAGTTTTGTAAAATGCAGTATCTGCATAACCTAACTTAATCGAAATACCACGCTTTCTTTCTTCAGAGTGAGTATCAGTCCAAATTCCTGAAAGAGCCTTGGTAAGAGTTGTTTTACCGTGGTCAACGTGTCCAACCAGTCCGATATTGACAGTTGGTTGTGAAGGAAGCTTTCTTGACATTTGCTCCCTCCTAATCTACGATAACCCTCTCGGGATTCACTCCGATGATTCCTCGGTTTGTGAAGACAAAATGTCGGAAAGAGATTTCTTTCCAGCTTCGATAACCTTTAGGTTAATTTGTCTTGTATCTTGATTGATTGTGTTTCCTCTGAAGAATCTTCTCTTTCTCAAACCATCAGGCTTGTATCGGAAACGCTTCTTTTCACCACTCTTTGTTTTGAATACAAGGTTGTGCCCCTTGAATCCTGTAGAGCGGGTAACTAGAACAGATTGTCTTGAACCACCAGAAAGGTCTCTTCTTAGAGGAGTTCCAGTTTTATCAGAACCACCAGTGATTAGAAGTTTGTATCCGCTAAGAATTGATTCACCTTCGCCGACAAACATTCCGTCGATTTCATCACCAATCTTCTTTCCAAGTAATTGGGCGTGATTATTACCGCTTATTTTCAATGAGTAGGCTTTACCGCCACTCTTTGGGTTTGTGTCGTTAACGACAGCTACAAATTCTCCTTGTTGACCAACAGCCATAGTAATCCCTCTAAGACAACTTGCCGAACATCGACCCGTATTTATGCCCACCGCATGGATAGACGTAGTTGAAATTTCATTTCAATCGCTTTTTCAGTAGCATTTCAACTCTATTTACTAGGTCTGCAGGAAGGAAATGTGGCATACTTAGGTGGGTGGTTCTCCCTCTTCCATCAGCGATTGATGCAATCCTAGAAACTATGATTTGCCTCTTTTCAAGTTCTTTTAGATATTTCCAAATCGTAGTATGGCTCTTCATTTTTTGGCCATATTCTTCACAAACGACAGCATATAATTGCTCAACATCTCCAGTAGTCATTGTTTCTTCCTTTCGAAGCCTTCTACATATACTTAGTAAGACCAACATCTCATGTGGTCTTAAATCATCAACAGATTGTATTTCACTGATGACGTCTATGGCTAGATTCTCATCTTGTGAATATACATCTTTAATCGTAATCCGCCTTTCTGTATGTGCGTCTTGCCTAAACTCGCTTGCTTCACCTGCCGCCTTGATCAGTTCAATCACCAACCTTGCATCTCCACTGTGGACGGCTTTATCCGCAATCAAATTCAATATTTCTTCAGAATATGTTCCCTCGTTGAGTGCCATAGACGCTCTCTGCTTAGCGATTTTACTAAGTTCTTCGAATCTATAAGGTGGTATTTGGATTAGATTTGTCTTTCCCATTCTTGATATCACTGCAGTTTCAAGAACATCCAATACTTGTTCCTGACTTATCAAAATTAATGAGAGAGTTCCTTTTCCTTGTTGGTCTTCATCAATTCTTAGTAATTGGTAGAGTAGGTCATCTCCTGATTTTCTAAGCATGTGGTCTACTTCATCTAGAACTACGATTAGGTGTGATGAGTTTTTACGAGTTAGTTTTCGCAAACTCAATAATAATTCTCCCATAGATAATCCTCTATCAGGGTGGCCTGGGTCGATTTCATGCAGTATTCTTTGTACTACTCTAGTACTTGTTGAAGCATTTCTACAATTTATGTGAGCAATAATGATTTCTCTTTTATTCGCTAAGTGACGTTGTAAATCTCTACAGAATGTTTTGGCTAAGACAGTCTTACCACTACCAACAGGCCCCGTAATGACTGCTCTACAACTAGAGTCATGCCTGTCTATCGATGCAAATTTATTGGCCAGTTCAGACTGAATAGTCTCTCGACCTACAATCTCATTTGGGACAAAATCAAAATCTAGTGCTTCAGGGTTTGAAATAATAAACCCAGCACCGATTCTGTCGAGATAACTACTCATAACATGGGAAGCCTTTCGCCAACCGTTATTGAATATACGGATAAATTTTTGATTGATTCATCGAAAAGTAGACCTTTCAAGGAATTTCGTCAAACATGTAACCAGTTTCCCACTTCTTTTCACCAAGGGCTACTTCTAGTTCAAATGGAGTAATCAAAGGTTTACGGTATCTAATGGCGTCGTCAATAGCAATTCGCGGGCATGCTGTGTTAACAAAAGCATCGACTGGATAGAAGTCAATTAAATCTGGTCCTACGTGCTCAAGGGCGAGTAGATATCCTTTTTTGCCGTGATTTTCTAGCATTCTTTTCATCTTAAGTGCTAGACTTCTACGCATTTGCCCTGGTTTTTCTCCGATTAGAATTCCAAAAGATTGTGCATCTCCACAAGACATTATCAAGCCAAAACGTTGTCTCAGAATTCTTTCTATTCTTTCAAGCGACATCTCTTCTGCATCGCCAGTATATGGGTCTAACATTGCCAATGGTTTACCGGTATGTAATACAAGTCCAATAGGGTGGAAGTCACCAGAGCCCAGGAACAGATAATGACCTATAGAAGGGTCGTCTCCGGAGTAGTTACATCCCAGAACTTGACCCGGGAATGATAGTCTTGCTCCGCCGATTGGAATGGTAACATCAAATCCCGCTTTTTCTAATCTATCATGGAATTCAGGAAGTAAATGTAAGTGTTGTATCGAGCCAACAAGTCCAAGTTTAGTATCGCTTAGAGGGGCTAATCTTCCAACAGCGTCTAAGAAGCGCTCCTTGGCCTGTTCATCAGACATATCATCTTTTGAATTTTGGTCTTCCTTTCTTTTAATTGCCATATTTCTATGTGCTTCAAGGAATGGTAAGATTGGAGTTAGTTCAGGGTCTCCGTCATAAGTAACATCGATGAATTGAGTTGGCATTCCAGAATCTATATTCATCTGTGAATGGCCCATGTGAGCTACTAGTTCCACTCCCATCATACTCATTTTGTCATGTACTAAGTCACATGCCCCGTAACATGGATCTGCTGCTAGAACCACTTTTGCGCTAGTTTCAGATTCTATCTCGTCCATCATTTCCAAGGCTTGCATCTTCAAACCTTCAGGAACCTGTAATGCTATTAAGCGATTATCATTTTCTTTTATTCTAGCTACTAATTCATCTAATTCAAAGTCGTGCCTATCTAAATCCATGAAATCACCCATTAGTCCAAAATAATAATTTTATCGCCATCCATCTCTAATTTAACTAGAGACTCAATATTAATTTCAGGATATTGCGACTTCAACATTTCTAATCCCTTACCCTTCTCGACAACAACAAGGATATCTTGAATTTTTGCTCCAGTCTTTTTGACACCTTCAATTACTGATTTTAGTGTTCCGCCAGTTGATAGTACATCATCTATAATTGCTATTTTTTCACCTGGCTGAATATCATTAAGGTACATTGATCCTTTGGAGTATCCAGTATTTTGATCGATAATAACCTCGCCTTCTAATCCATACTCTCTTTTTCTAGCGATTACTAATGGGATGCCAGTCCTTACACTAATAGGAGATGTTAGTGGTAGCCCCATGGCTTCGATTCCTAGAATTAGGTCTATGGTCGACCAGTCAATCGCTTCAATCGATAAATCAGTAACTGCTGAAAGTACCTTAGCGTCCAATCTTGGCACACCATCGGTGATAGGGTGAATGAAATAAGGATAATCTCCTTTCCAAATGACAGGTGCATTCGCCAAACTTTCTCTTAATAGGTCCATAGAATCCATTATCTGTAACTCCCGAAATCAAAGTTCGGCCAAATAATCAACGTATTCATCAGGGTCTAGTAATAGTTCAAGGTCTATGTTGTGTGGCTCAAGAATAATAATCCATCCTAAGTCATAAGGGGATTCATTAGCCAAATGAGGACTGTATTCCACTTCTCCATTGACATCTGTGATTAGCCCAGAGAACGGAGCAGCAAATGGAAGTTTTTCTTCTGCTGTCCATATCGAAAACATACCGTCTCCTTCATCGACCTCAGTTTCTGCCTGAGGCAAAATAATTCTGAGAACTTCTCCAATTTCAAATTTTAAAAATTCACTTACTCCAATCATAAGTCTGTCATCTTTCTCCTGATACCACAAGTGGTCAGTAGAGTATTTTCTGTTGTGTGCAACCTTGAATTGAACTGTTTCTTCATCCATTCCATTTCCTCCTTAACGCGCCTCAAGAGCATTATATATGAATAATTTGGGTAAATGATAAATTCGCTTTGATACAAACGGGTTAAGAAACACGGCCTTTTGGGTTGTATTGGGAGCAATATGAACTTTGCAGAAAACGATGAGCAGCAGATGATAAGAGAACTGGTCCGAGACTTCGCAGAAACAGTGCTGGGTCCTACCGCAGAGCATCGAGACCAAACCCAAACGCCTCCTTCCGAAGAGTGGGAAGCATTCTTGGAATATGGACTTCAAGGAGTAACTATTCCTGAAGAATACGGCGGTTCACCGGTAGACGATATTTCGGAATCAATTATAGTGGAAGAACTTTCTAGGGTCGACCCATCATTCGGTGTAATGTTTTGTGTACATGTTGGATTATGCTCTAAGACTATTTCTTTACACGGTAACGAGCAACAAAAGCAAGAATATCTTACTAGACTAGCAGCGGGAGAAGTGGGTGCTTACTCTCTTTCTGAAGCAGGTGCTGGAACTGATGCAGCAGCAATGATTTGTAAAGCAAAACTTTCAGATGATGGCAAACATTACATCTTGAATGGAGAAAAGATGTGGGTTACAAATGGTGCCCAGGCTAAAATTATAGTTTTGTTTGCCAAAGACGTAGATCATCCAGATTATGGTGTCAAGAAACATGGCGGAACAACTGCATTTATTGTAGAATCAGGTTTTGAAGGGTTCAAAGTTGGCAAGAAAGAAGACAAACTAGGTATACGATCATCCGATACGTGTACTCTAATTCTAGAGAATTGCAAAGTTCCTGTTGAGAATGTGCTAAAGGGTATTGGTAAAGGTTTCCCAATCGCAATGAATGCACTCGATAACAGTAGAATTGGAATTGCAGCACAGGCTTTAGGAATCGCTCAAGGTTCATACGAAGCAGCGCTAAAATACTCTCATGAGAGAGAAGCATTTGGCAAGCCTATTGCTTACCATCAAATGATAATGTCTTATCTATCCGATATGGCAACTAGAATTGATGCAGCACGTTTGTTGGTATACAAGGCATCTTGGGCTAAGCAACAGCATTACGAGCATGATGGTCCAAGACATACCAAAGAAGCGAGTATGGCTAAACTCTATGCTGGAGATACTGCAATGTGGGTCTCTGAAAGAGCAATACAGGTACTAGGCGGTTATGGATATACTAAGGACTTCCCAGTTGAGAGATTCTTTAGAGACGCTAAGATTACTCAAATTTATGAAGGGACTCAAGAAGTTCAGAGAATCGTTATTTCACGTTCTCTAGTTTAGTCAACTAAAGTCAGTGAATTACCCTTTAGTTTGGCTTGTCTAAGTCCGCTAGACCACTCGAATAGAGATGCATTGAATGATATTATTTTGTTTTTAGTTACATTTTGCTCAACGAAATCGTTGAATTCCGGTTCGAATAATACAGCCACACTAAATGGTCCACCGTCTAGTAGACCAACAAGTGTTTTTCCTCCTCTATAGCTATCGTTAACCATTAAATTACGCTCTATCCTTGCCACCTTGAGCGTACATTTTCCACTTTTTGAGTTTGCTATAATTTCATTGGCTTCACTATGTAATCTAGATTTTTCTAAAATCTCTATTGTCTTTTCAACAGTGGTTGAAACACTTACTTCTTCAGAGGAATCATCCTCCGTATTAGTTTCTATAGTTTGTTCAACCTCTAACTCTTCCGATTGAGGAATTTCAGGAATTTCTTTTTCAACAGTTTCATATTCAGCCGAATCAGCACTTAATTCACTTTCAAATTCATCTAGGTCTTCCTCCTCGATAATAGCCTCTTGCTCAACTGGTAATTCTATTTCAGGTTCATCAATAACAGGAATATTAAATCCAAGTTCTTCTAAGTAAACCCATAGTTCTGAAACCAGAATTTCTCCATCCATATTCTTGTCCAATATTGATGAAATGTTTGATAGTACCCAACCAGGAGGTTGTGAGCCAGTTAATTCAACAATGAAGTTAGAAATCTCTTCAATAGAAATGATTCCGTCGCTATTTGAATCTAACTTGACGGTTAATTCTTGAACTGTATATCCCGAATCCTTCAGCCAAGTACCAAAACTTTCTTTGATCTTGGCAGCCATTGGATTATCTGAATTATCTTCAATCGTTGATTGAACATTCCTCACCGCTTTTGATACTTTTTCCGTTGCCATTTTAGCGGCTTTAGCCTTAACATCACTCTGCCAACTTTTGATAGATTCTTGTTCTGAAAGAATATTTATGACCGTCTCTCTGGGAATATGAGAAGGAGGTGCATCGCCGACAAAATGTTTTGCAAGTTGATAGAGTTCATCGTTAGACAACGAATTCAATCCATCGGCAGATAAAATTTTACTTTCTAATTGTTCAATACTCATGTAGGCACTCCCTGCTTGGATGGTGCTATGCATTCTAATTCTTCAATATACTGCCATCATTGAGGGAATTTCAGTTGTGGCCAATTATCGACATCGCCATTTTTCCAAGACAGTGTTGAAAGTACTCTTTCGATTTGATAAATACTTGTTAAGTCTCTTTCAATTTGTATGGTATGTAGCCATGATTTTAACCGACCTAGCCTAATACCTTTAGTCAATCCAGTCTGGTTCATTATCCAATTACCATCTGCCAGTGGTTCGATATCAGTATTTAGTTTGTCAAGCCCTCTTAGAGTTTGTAAAATATTTTCTAAATCTTTGATAGAATAATCCTGTTTATTATTCATTTTAATACCACTTTCTAAAATAATCATTTCGAAAATTAAATGCTTTTCAGCGAAGTCATTCAAAATAAAGCGATATTTTCTCATCGATTGGTTTGATTGTTCCGGAATATGGCCGAACATATGATGAATCGCTTGAATTTCGTCTCTCTCTTTTCTGGATAATTTAAGATTAGAACAGATTAATTTAACATCATTTATATCACAACTACAAAGTAACAGTGCGAATCTTTCGATTCCACTAAATATCTCCAAGTTTTTCTTCATTGCGTCTAAAAGTGAAAACCTATCACTCCATTCGCCAACTAAAAATCGATCTAATATGCCTTCTAGAGCCATCATTTCAATTACCTCTCCAGAGTTTTTACCACTTAGAATTTTTTTCCATTCAATCCAGATTCTTTCGCTAGAAATAGAGTCTAGCATATGTTTTTGCTGAGATATTGATTTCTTTAAACTATGTTCGATTTCCCAAACACCGCTTTCACGGCGGTCAGCAAACCGGTATGCTCGCATAATCCTCAAACCATCTTCTGACAATCTTTGGTGAGCATTACCTACAGCTCTAATGATTCCCCTAGAGATGTCATTTCTACCATTGTGTGGGTCATAGAGAAGTTTTCTAGCGACATCGATTGCCATTGCATTAATCGTAAAGTCTCTACGTTCAAGGTCATCGCTTAATGACATTCCCCAAGTTACTTTTTCAGGCCTCCTTCCATCAAGATATTCACCATCGGTTCTAAGTGTAGTGGCTTGATACAAGCAATTCTTACCCCGCAGAGAAACTGTACCGAAATCTTCACCGGTTAGTATAGCATCACTGAAAATTTCTATCATTGCTTCAGGTGTTAAGTCCACAGCGAGGTCAATATCGTTTGGAGAGTGACCTAACATCCAGTCTCTCACAGCGCCTCCAACAATCCATACTCCTCCTCCATTTTGGGAAATTTGATTTAGAATTTCCACCAAATCAGGTGATAAATTATCTAAAAAGTGACTGGTTTGACTAGAACATGGAAGTCCATCTAAGTCTGCTTTTCGTCCTTGAATAAGTTGGCTCAAATTATCACCCCTAGTTCGGCTATAGTCAATTGCACAAAACCATTATCCTTGAAACCATCTTCCAATTGACTATGTGGGGCGATGAATCTGTGTCTCTGGTTCCAGTCGAATGGCTCAAAGCTCATGAAGAGATTAGAGTTAGGGCTAGAGATAAGTTACTTGATATGACAAAAAGGTGGGGTGGTTTTACTAAACCACTAGTAGTTGACAAGAAGACAGGCTCTTTACTAGATGGCCACCATCGTTATTCAGTGGCATGCTTACTAAATTTGACTAGTGTTCCTGCAATTTGTGTTGATTACCTTTCCGATGAAACAATTATTGTTGAGACGTGGCCTAATTCAGATTATGAGGAAATAACAAAGAAAGATGTAGTTGATATGTGTCTTTCAGACGATTTATTCCCTCCAAAGACTAGTAGGCACATGTTCGCATATGACATACCGCCGATTTTCATTTCTCTTGATGCTCTTAAATAGATTGTCTTGTGGCAATATAATCTTGCCACTTTTTATTGCCATTACCATCTAATTTCACCTTTAGTGTCGGTTGCTTGGGTAAAATTACATTGCAAGTTTGTAAAATACCTTCATGATTGAATATTATTTCCACTTCAGTATCACATAACCCTTTCAAGAACTTATTCAAATTGGCAGTATTATTTACTCTAAATCCATTTACCGCTATTATTTCGTCACCAGGCATCATAATTTTCCTCAGTGGAGAATTTTGCTGATGAGAAGTAACTCTCAACTGTTTATTTACTTCTCTAATTTGGATTCCAAGCCATGCAGTCTCTAAATCTCCTTCTTTGATTACTTTTTCAGGTACCAAGTTTAGCGAGAAATATTCCAATGCCTTTTCGACATCTGGTGCTTTGCGCTCAAATACTAATTGGTCTAACATTTTTCCAAGTCTAAGGCCGCCTTTCATCGCAGTCAGAGATGATCGAATATCTTTGTAAGTGACACCAAGCTTTTCTACACTTGAGTATCCAATCGCATGTTTTTGACAAAGTATGGACATTAATTGGCATAATCCGGATTCACCTTTGGAGCGCTTTCTTAATTCAGCGTCTAGACAAAAAATTGCTAATTCTCCTTCCAAGTAGTAGGAAATCTGTGTTTCTCTAGAGAATGAATGGCTTCTGTATAGGTGGATCCAAGCATCATGGCTAGATTCTGCTAAGGATTCAGTTTCCATCCCATGTCGCAAAGTATGTCTCTTCATTTTACGGAGGAAATCCTTTCGCCAGTCTTCTTCGCTCCATGCGCCGGACCGAACGCAAAGAACATCTCCAAGCCAGGAGGTTGCTCCTTCAAACCACCAAAGTAAATCGGAGTGAGTTTCTCTTTGTAAATCATAGTTTATGAAATTCCTTGGTCTTAATCTTTTAACATTCCATTGATGCAAATACTCGTGACTAAATAGGCTTACTAAGTCACGGTATTCATCCTCAAATCCAGCCATCAAACATTGTCTAGGGAGCATTGAAGTTTGGGAATTCAAATGTTCCAAGCCACCTCTTGCTTTTTCAGTAAAATGCAGTACAGTGACGTAATTATCCCAGTCTGGTATTCCGAAGAGTGCGTGATGCTCGATAATCACTTTGTTCATGTCCAACTTTAATCTTTCAAGCATACTTTGCTCTGGAGTATATCCTCCACTATCCCAAATTTTCAAATGGTGTGTTCTACCTTCGACAATCCAAGTTATTGTTTCATTAGAATTCGCCTCCATGATTCCATCCAACAACTCATCCCGATTAGGTGCTTCAAATTGATATGTATCTCCAAGGTTGTTAGTAAGTACTCCTTTACTTGATTTTTTTGTCACTTGTAGATACTGAGTTGCTGGGCTCCATTCTGATGGTAAGTGTGCTTCGATGATATGAGTTAAATCCATTCTTTCAGAGTTTATCCCAGATGTCGGAAGGAACCATGTGAATGGTGGCATTATGTGGACATGTGAATTATCTATGTGCGTTGATCTACAAGAAAGTTCAGTCGCCAGAATTTTATATTTAATTTTGACAAGTTCTGTATTTTCATTGATATTGATTTTCATAGAATCTACTTCTTTTCGCTTGCTTAGAAGAACATTTCCATTATTATCAAATGCTTCAAAATCAAACATATACTGTATTGGCTCTCGGATAAAGTAAGAACCGGGTACCCATCTTGGAAAACTGATGACTAAATTTTTTCCACTAAATGGCCCTTCTATTTCCAAACCCACGTGTAGGTGTCTTGAATCTCCTTCGGTGGCGTCCACTAGAAACTTGATTCCCGAATATCCATCTCTCATAATTCTCTTGTGTTGCCGGCGGTTGAAAGGTTATGTGCTGTAATTTTCAATAATTGACTAGTTGTAGAGTTTAACAATTCCTCGGATTTCATTACTATTTCTGGCTCATTACATCTACCAATCAATCGTTCTAGGAGACGAGAACGTTCAATTTCATCAACATTTTCGTTTTCTATAATTTCCCATCTAAGTTTATCACTAGTTTCATCTCGCTTTCCTTGAAGCCATCTTCCAATTACCGAATAGCATTTATTTTCGATTAGTAATTTAATTGATTCATCGTTAGATGACTTACATTTATCTTTCAAAATTTCCACCATGTTTTTCCTAACTTTAGAGTTTGGATGATTTGCTAATTTTATCATTGTATCTCCACTGTTTTCTACAGAAAAGGAAACCACTGCCAAAGGGTCAACACCTCCATCGATTAGTTTTGATAACTTTTTATCAGAAATTTTTTGATTGACTAACTTAAGTTGTTTCAGAGCTGTTTCTTGAACCGAATTTGACGAGTTTTCTAAACTCGAAAGTAATTGCTCCTTGGAAATATGTTTACTAGATAGGGCGATGACTTTTATTTTATCATTTTCAGATTCAATTAGTCGACTCGTAAATTCTCCCTTTGAATCAAATTTAATCAACTCCTTACTTGCCTTTATCTTACAGAGGTTATCGTCGTCTTGGTAGAGTATTTCTGCAATCGAAGTTGTATTTTCATTAAATTTTTCTAGCAAATTTGCAGCGCATCTTCTAGCATCAATTGATTTGTGTGTTGCCAAAGGTGCCAAAGAATCGATACCAAGTCGTGGTGCCCACATTCTGTGCGCATCAAGAGCTTTTGATCTAAACCAAGGGTCCTTATCGTCTAGTAGTGGTACAAAAGCCTCTAGATTTCCGGGTGAATCAATCTCAAACAAAGACCTCAACGCTCTTCTTCGAATTCGAATATCTTTGTGAGAAAGTTGTGAGATAAATGCACTTGTGGTTCTAGCCATAATTTCACCTAAACCAAATTACTCTAAACCTTCAAAGTTATCAAAAATCCAATTTTCAAATCCTATTTCTGATAGTACAGGATGCAGTATTACTTGTAATATTGGCCAAAACCTGACGAATGAGTCGGCATTCTCTATCAGTGATTTGAACATAGGATGCTGAGAAGGAGTCATATCACCTTCTCCCAAAGGCGGTAAATCATCTGGTAGGAAGTGAAGTTCAGCAATTATGTCCTGTAGACAATTAAGTTCATCGTCTTCCATTATGTCAAGGTCTTGACAGGTTTCAATAACTAGTTGTAGTAAATCTGCTAATTCAATTGGGGTTATCATTTCACCCAGCGAATTAACCTCATTAAGTGGTCCAAAACAAACGGGTCCTAGGTCAGTTGGAAATAATTCTCCACCTTGCTTTTCCATTTTCATCAGTTGTTGATGGTCCACAGGACCTAAAGGAGCGATTACAAATCCTCCTTCAGAAATCCTTGATGTGATCCATTCAGGTAATTTTTCAATATGTCCAGTTATCAGAACTCGATTAAATTCCCCAGGGAAGGCGACCGGTGAAACCTCTATGGATTCTAGTTCTCTTAACTCAATAGTAGGCCAATGAGTGAGTCGTTGTTTTGCATGCACTATTGATTCATTACACAAATCCAACACTCTAACATTTCCATTTTCTCCAATTATTTGGGCAATCAATGCCGCTAAGTAGCCCCCTTTTGAGCCAACCAGAATAACTTCTTGACCTGTATCCAATTCTAAATTATGTAGTAGAGTAACTATCATGTGAGGAGCAGAAATCGTTTTGATATTTCCTTCATATGTTTCCATGAATGGTATTGGTCGGTCAGAATAAAAGGGTTCGCACTCATAATCCGAAAACGTCTCAACATCGGTATTTTCCATGACAATTTTGACCTGCTTAGGGACTTCAATACCGCTCTGCCCCAACCTCTTGAGTAGGTCGGATATACGGCTCATATCGATGGTATGGAGTGGTATCTTGTAAACCATGTCATCAAACTAGTTCAATGAAGAGAATTTCTCTTCTAAAATTTGATCTATTTGACTGATGTTTTGTTGGTGTTCTTGCATTCCCAATTCAACCATTTCATCCAAGGAGGTTAACTCATTATCATTATGAAGTATTTGCGGTGAAATCTCATCTTTGATATTGTCTCTTATGGTTTCAAGCATCTTCTTCATTCCCTTCTTTTGGTTGATATTTGCCTCTTCTGAATCTAATTCAATTGCTTCAAGCATAAGTTTGATAGTTTCAGGGGGTACATATGGGTCGTCGAAAGATGAAAACATATCATCCATAATTATCGCTTCAATTCTAGCCAAATGTTCGGAAATAGTGGCTCTTGCTAATCCTATTTGCTCAGCAAGGTCGCTTACTCGAATCCTCTTAGGTACATCAAAGAAGCCTTTGTCATAAGCAAATTTAGCCAATTTAAGTTGTTTTGGACTCAATAGAGAATTATCTGCAGTTAGGTTGAAATCTAGGCTTCTCGCGCTAGTTCGGTCAGGCTTTGACATGATTCTAGCCAAGGTCGTAACAATTCTAAGTTTCATTGGTGGCCCTTGAATTACATAAGTCAAACCTTCGCCATCCAGCCTGCACCCCGGCGCTGCACTCGTCCCATTAGTTCGAGCGTTCAAGTTAGACAGAGAGTGATTTAATCTAACCAATATCAAATAGCTATCTGCTGGTTCTCTTGGTTCCATTATTACTTCTAATAAATCAAGGAAATATAAGTCGTCAATATCAGATACGGTTTTACCCTCACAAAAATTTGCTTTCAAAATGATTCTCACATCTTTTGGTACTCTTTTGACATATGAAATAAACTCCAAATGCTTGAAAATTGTTAGAATTTCTGCGATATCGAGATTTTTCAGTCTTGCTCTCTTCCAAAACAGACTGACCTCGCGCATAAGTAGCCCTCCACTTCTTAGGTGATAATATGTATCAATACACGATTTTTCATTTTTTCATTTCAAGCCACGCTAAAAATGAAACAATTGGGAGTAGTGCAAATAGAATTTTGTTCAGTCTATTTTGGTATTCATTGTATTCTCTAGTTTTTTCAGGACTTACTTCAATAGATTTCACTTTCCTAGTTCTTCTAAGAATATTCACTTTTGTCTCTACAACTGACAGAACCCTGTCTCTAAGTTCGGGCGATACACTCTTTGATGTGCCTCTTCCGACGACGAACTTAACTGTCGTGCTATCTGCTAATCTCAGTGCCGCTTCGACAACTCCTTCGACATTCTTCAAATTGTGCATATCTATCCTAATATTCATCCCATCACTGGAAACGTGACTTAATACTCTCCAACTACCTTGACCTTCATTGTAAGGAGTTAGTAATTCTCTGGCTTCTTCAAGCGGCTTTTTAGATAATTTTACTGGTCTTCGCCTCTTTGCAAGGAACGGGCCAAGTAGTATTGAGACAATGAATGGTGGTAGACAAATGAGGTATACCGTTCTTTTGACTTCTTCAGCATCGGTTAACACAGAAATAGTAGCCAATGAAAAGCCTAGGTACAAACCAATCAAAGCACCTGCCTGAAGCCCCATACGAAGGCCAACTGGGTCTCCCTTTTGCTCTGTCACATGTCAACCAATTAGCCATAACACATCAAGACTCTCATTATGGCAATGATTAAATCTATTATAGTTGACCTTGAACTATGGAGAAAAATGGTTTGCCAAATAGGGGGCGAGAAAAGAAGGTAGGAATGTGGATTTTCGGCATTTTTGGCTTTTTTTTCATATCCTTTTTCCTATCGCCATCTCTTTTGCCGAATGATACCGTTCCGGAATTAGAAGGAAGGGCAAACGCGTTTGATTACATGACTGTTGATGGTAAATACTCTTCAGGTAATGATGGCGAATCAGAAACATTTGCCTGGACTGAATTGGATCCCTATAACGGCTTCATTTATGCTTTTGGAGATTTCAATTGCCATATGAAGAACGAGAGGTCATGGGAAATAAACGGCAACCAGATGCCTGTATGTACTAGAGATGTAGGGATGTTCTTTGGTATTGCAATTGGTGGTTTGATATTCTCAAGAAAGGGATATAACCGTTGGACAGTTAAAGATACATGCCTTTCAATATTCCCCGATAGTTGGCTCGAAGGAATCTATAGAAAGAATTACAGAACTTATGCATGGTTAGGTATTGGGATTATATTCTGTCTGCCATTAATCGTAGATGGCTTTACTCAGTTGTTAACTTCTTATGAATCAAATAATTTCACAAGGCCTCTCACAGGTATTGCTTTTGGAATTGGTTTCGGTATTCTGGTTGGCGCCGCTTACTCAGCAAGACCTAAGTTTTTCGATTCCGCAAATTCAGTTGAATTGCCAAGCGGTACAAAGTTCGAATTAGTTACTAAAGAAGAAGAGTGAGGCTATTCTGGTGGAGTAGTTTTCCACCAAATTATCAACTCTTCAATATTACTCGGTGTTGGGCAATTTTCATGGCCACTGGTTAGCATTTCTAATCTGCTAAGGACATTTAATACTGCCTTCCTAATAGACGGAGGTGGATTTTTATCTTCTTTAACCATCAATATTTCTGGTAGCGAGTCCTCCCAGTTTGACTCAGGATTAACTCTTCTCCAAGATGCGAGTGCAGACCTCAAAGGCCACATGGCTAAGGCTAATCTTCCATAACCAAGTTTTTCATCTCTTAATTTGAAGACTTTAGCTTCTGAAAAAGGCACATGGGACTGCTGCTTGTGAATCCATCTCTCATGTTCAAGCCATTTAACCAATCTTTGAGTATGCCTTTGTGTGACCATTCTGTGAGGGCCTAGGGATTTGTGTAGTCGTGGGACTTCTGTAGAACCAACAATCAATGACAGAGTACCTAAAATCGACCAGCAAGATTGAGAATAAGAGGTGGCAGGGACATCATATTCTTTCGCACTTTTATGCGGCCAAGTATCTTCGCCCTGTTTCATCCACTGACTCGGAGACATACCTGACAACCAACCGATATGTATGGCAGTTTTCATTTCAGGTGCGCCGGGTAATCTTGTCTGCTTTTTTACGTCCTTCACAAGAGTGCTTAGAAGAAATCTGTCCACTTGGTCAGAGTCTACATTTAGTGGTGTAGGTTTTCTATTGAAGAATGAGCGAAGTTCATCACGAAGCTTTCTTCTTAACTCATCTAATCCTCCTTCGTTGAGAATAGGTCCAACAACGCAACATTTGTCAAATGGACTAGAAACTTGAATTTTCCCTGATAATAGGTCATTGAATCCTCCACGTATCTTCTTTTGAATATCTGTAGTTTCAAAATATTCTTGCTTTTGACTAGTCATCCTTAGAGTTCCAGATTGTATTCGTTTTATCGCCTTTTCAGGGTCGCAATCGATCCAAATCACCAAATCCGGAATCATTGCTGCAGAATTCATCTTACACACTTGGTCAATTCCTAGGTTGCCAACAATTCCTTGGTAAATGAGTGATGAATGTATGTTCCTATCAGATATGACGATATGGCCTTGTTCCAGTAGTGGCTTAATCCAAGTGTGAGAATGGTCTAGTCTATCTGCAGCGAACAATCCTGCCTCTTGTAGTGGAGTTCTGTCACCAATCTTAACAGACTCAAGGGCTAATTTTCCAAGTTCGCTATGCCTTCTCGGTTCATGAGTGGCATGGACTTGTGGAAATGGGTATTCATTGACCAATTCCAGGATGATTCTAGCAGCCTCTCCTTTACCTGAACCATCTCCTCCCTCGATGGATATAAGATACATTCTCACACCTCTTTAGTATCTTCAAATTGTTCTTTTGATAGTGCTAACAATCCCATTCCTGCCAATATCAAAATAGGTCCAAACAAAATTAATCCTCTGCTGAAAAGACTAATTCCAGCAAGATATTGTGTTCTTCTATATCTCTTGGCACGACGAGTTTCAACTGATGCTTGTATTCCAACAATCCCTGTTATGATTGTCATTACACCAATGAAAGTTGACAGTCCCACTGCCGCTTCTAAAGACCATCCTGAGTCTTCAGATTGGCGTAATTCTTTAGTTACTTCAGAGCCATTTTTCATTGTAAATGGCTGCATAATTCCATCAACGGCATCGAATGTCCGTTCTATCGTGTTATATCCTTCTAGAGATACTCTTAGCAACATTGTCTCAGCCTTGACATCTTTTAATTGAAAATATCCATTCTCGTTAGTGTATGTGACCTGTAAGGTTTCAGAACTGTCATAATCCACTAATTCAATGCTAACATTGTACAATGATTCTCCTTCTATGTCTAGTGTTTGGCCAGTGATGTCAACACTTTTAGTTTGCTCAAAGAGTGAAGAATTTAACAATTCAGAAGGATTTCCTTGCAGAATTATTCCGCCACTAAAAATCCCTAGTAGGCTACCTACAAGTATCAAAACAGAAGCAATTTTTCTTATTCTTGCTTTGTCATCATATTCAAGTTCCATAATACCATCAAATCCGATATCCTCGACAACTAATTCTGTTTCAGATACAACCAATTCTGGTTCAGATGTCTGAGTAGTAGAGTCCTCCAGTTGCTTTTTAACTCGAGCCTTGAGTGCCTCTCGGCGTTCATCAAAACTCTTCTCTGACATATAACCGTCCCCCGCTCATTTGATGTGTGAAGGTGCGCGGATAATACCCCTTCCCCTAATAGTCCGCGTAATTTTAGACCTTTTTAATTCTGTAATCAAGGATGAAAATAATACTAAATAGGCATAAAACAATCACCAGTGATACGATTCCTGCGAATTTATAAGTTTCCACAGAGCCCCACTTATCTTCAGAAATATCACTTACTGTTTCGTTAGATTGTTCTTCTGGCGTAAAATCATTTTCAATTGTCCAAGATGAGCTTCTCAAACCTAGTTCAAGCAATCTACCTATTTTACCTAAAGACTCGGCACTTACTTTGTCTATTGTATCATTGTGCGTGTGCCAATATCCGCCCCATTCTTTGGCACCTTCGCCAGACCTAATGTCGATGAGATCTATCGCAGGAACTCCTCTTTCATGTGCAGCGACATGGTCATCAATGACTCCGGTGGAGGTTTCGATATCAAACACGTCTTCGCCGAGATTACCGTTACAGTCTAGTTCTCCTTCGACCAGGCCAGTTGCTTTGGCTAGTGGCGAAATAGTCAGCCAAAGTTCTGAAGAGCCGGGCCACACATGGGTGAAATGTAAGTCAGCATCACCAATCATGTCAACTACAATAAATGCTGAAATATTGTTTAATTCTGAATCTGTCTTATTTTCAACCCATGCTTTTGAGCCATATATTCCGGGTCTTTCTCCTTGGTCTTCCCCATCGGTGAATAGCAATTTAATAGTATGATTTTGGTTTATATTTGGAATAACTTTGGCCAGTTCTATTAGTACCGCTACACCGCTTGCACCATCATTGGCCCCATCGATAGGTTTGTCTCTCATACTCTCATTATCATCTCTCTCAGCGCGGTCTCTTGAATCGTAATGGGCTACGAAGAAAATTTCTTGACCAGATGAATTTTCAGGCTCAAAGGTTGCGACAAGATTAGTTAGATTGAAATTTTCTCTCGAGTGAGTGTCCTCACTAAACTGCCATTCAGTCAAATTTTCTTTTATTGATTCTCTAAGTTGGTATGATGGTTCAGAGCCAGGCAGTCTATGCCCGAGTTCCACTTGCCATTTTATGGAAGCATTGGCGGCTGTTGAATTGAATGTCAACTCTTCGAAATATTCGCACGGCTCGGACGACTGGTAAATCGGTTTTTCACCGCCTTCCAATGCTAAAACAAGGGTGCTATGAGATACTAAGCACATGATTAAGGCAAGTACTATGAGTCTTTTCTTCAACGCTTTTTGGTTACTAACATCCATGAGCATTATTGACTCCTAATAGACTGACCCTTAAATACCTCTTTTCGACTCGGTCAATTAGTTAGCAGTCTTGCAAATATTTGAGTTGTTTATTATGTCGGAAAATCGCTCCAATAAAGCCTTATTTTTAATTGCTCTATTTTTCATATCTATCGTTTCTCCGTTACTTAGTTCTGCAGGAGCAGATTCTGTTGAAGAAACAGAGAGAATTCCTTACAACGCAGGTGGCGTAATAATCGGAGATTTGAAAGATTTCGACCCAGCTAATGGTTCGCAATACTTGCTTATTGAAGAACAACAACCAGTTGTATCGGCCTATGGATTCATGAAGCAAGCATGGATTGACGCAGGAAGGCCAGGCGTTGATGATATGAAATATCAACCAATAACCCATGGTAGAGCCAGTGGAAGAGTTTGCAGTCCACATTTGGTTGGAGATCAATTGACCGTACCGACATCTGGCGGTTCAATTAATGCTTACGTTGCTAAAACAACCAATACAGTTGCTTTCATAGTAGAATCGGGGAGGACACTTTCTTCAACAGTTTTGAATAATTTAGCATCATCTTGGGACAGTACCATTTATCCAACTATGACTACCTACTATGGTAAAGACTACCAAGATGGGAGAGGACTTGCTCCACCAGATATTGATAATAATTGTCAAGTTCAAATTATTATTCACGATATAGATGGACCTTACAATACTGGAGGTTACTTTTCTCCTTCCTTTGCCAGCGCTAGAGAATCTGTGTTTGTTGACTTTGCAGATATCACCTTGAATTGGGGTAAATCAATCATTGCTCACGAATTACAGCATTTGCTTCACAATGCACAAGACCCGTATGAAAATCTATGGATTGATGAAGGTAATGCAGATGTTGCAATCTATCTGTGCTTCGGTGCTGATTCAACACTTGTTAGCCATTTGAATCAGTGGACAGAATCTTCAGAACTTTCAGTTCGTTGGTGGAATCAAAGATTTGCTGATTATGGTGCGGGGTTCATCTTCACTATGTATTTGGCAGACCACCTTGGTGGAGGTGCTGCAGTTCGACAATTGGTTCAAGATTCGGCAACTGGTGGAGTTGGAGTTGAAAAGTTGGCCTTGTCTCCACCTTCGGGTCAAAGTGGTTCCATAGGTAGAACAATGAATCAGATATTCGCAAACTTTTCTATTGCTGCAGTACTTGATTCGAGCCAAGGGATTTATGGTTTCTCTAATTTAGATTTGACTCCAACCTGTTCTTCTGGGTCATTCTGTAGAGTTCAACCTGCAGCTACTAACAGTGACTGGAGTACGCCTTGGTCCTCAACAGGTAACTCTGTAGAGGGTTGGGGGATTAGAGCATTCAAGTTCACTCCGGGTTCATCATCACCTGCTCCTCTTACAATTAGGCTTACATCTGACGTCAGTCAATTCGATGGAGTAGTTGTCTCTAAATCTACAGTTGACGGTCTACTTACCGTGACAGACTTAGATTTCCAGAGCAATGTCGCTACGGCATTAGTTCCTGGATTTGGTAACTTAACAGAGGAAGTGTGGGCTATAACTTGGTATGCAAGTACTGTTGCAGACTGTGATTATACTTCATGTGGCTCAAGTTATCCTCAAGGGACAGTCGATATAGAGGCTGCTAGGATTACCTCCCCTGCAACATTAACTATCAATACCACAGAAACTTCAGATAGAGATGGCGATGGTAGCGATGATACATCACACATAAATTTCAATGTATTTTCAAATGCTTTCTTTGAAGACTTGGATGTAGATATTAGTGTAATTGATTCTTCTGGTGAAGTTATAGATTTGACTTCCAACAGAGTTTCAGCAGGAGGGGGGCAAGATACAGGAAGCGACATATGGTTCACTGCTCCTCTAGACGGGACTTACACTTTCCAGTTTGACATGTATGATATGATTGGAACATTAGTCGATAGTTCCACTACATCGCCTTTGGCGCTATCCAATATGCGCCCAACAGCTAACGGCACTATATCCTCAAATCAAACTCAAACATGGGAAAATATAGAGTTTAGTGGAGGCGGATTCGATGCTTGGGGGTTATCATTTGACAATAATTCTCTACCTTACTTAGACTCTCCAACTGCCTATGCTTGGGACTTTGGAGATGGCGTTACTTCATCTTTGAAATCGCCAACCAGATCTTATGAGTCAATCGGAGTTTACAATGCTACTCTTAGGATTATGGACCAAGGGAATACTTGGTCAGAAACAGAATTGCATCAAGTGAATGTCACCGATGAAACCTTGCCTGTACCGGTAATTTCAGTCAATAATATTGTCATTGATAGCGATATAAGCATATTTACGAACCAACTTATTCAGTTCTCTGCTTCTAAATCTTCAGACAATGTTCCTGTAGAAAATCTACAATACCAATGGGACTGGGGCGATGGAGAAATAGATACGGGAATTGGAATGTATCTTGCTCAACATGAATGGGGCGATATCATTGGAGAAAATGTAACATTCAATCTTACATTGACAATCTTTGACGGTATTAATAGTGGTCAGAAGAGTATACTAGTATACGTTAACAATAGAGTTCCTTATCAAATATTCTCGGATAATTTGACCACCTATACATACACTTCAGTTCTAATGCCGGATGTGTTCGCAGATGATGATGGTACAATTGTTCAATATGATTGGAATTTCCCAGATGGAGTCAACCTTGGTGGCGGTATTACTGATAAAAGCGATGACTTTGTCGAAACCTCATCAATTCAAGCCTATCCTAATCCTTCATGGGATTCGCCGGGATTGAAGACTGCTGTTTTGACAGTAACGGATGATGATGGTAGCGAGTCTTCTACTCAAATTTTCATTAATGTACTTAATCAAGTTCCTGTTGCCGATTTCTTGGTCAGGGTAAACGATGATGCAGGCAACTCTCTTATCGACTTTAGATCAGAGGATGGAATGGTAGATATTCCTTATACATTTGATGGTAGAAATTCTTTTGATATCGACGGTACTATGGGCGATTCCAGTGATTTAACTTTCAATTGGTCATTTGGTGATGATAATTTTGGAGACAAGCCTCAAACAACATTCACCTTCACTGAACCTGGAATACATGTAGTCAGTCTTTTTGTTATCGATGAAGATGGTGCGCAGAGTTTAACGCGCACCTTGACGGTAAGAATCTCCAATCCAGTACCAATAATATCTGTAAGGATTCTTGATGCTTGGGTATCTGGTCAGCAGGTGACAGACACCACTCCAATGCCAGAAGGATTCATTCCTGATGCTTGGTCCCACACCTTTGACGAAAATGATAATACCTTCACAGCGCCTAATTTGATGTTATACTTTGATTCAGATGGTACAAGAGACGGAGACAGGAGATTTGAAGGTAAATTCGCTCCAATCGACCCAATGCTAGATGATTGGAACGGACTTGTAGAGTATACTTGGGACTTTGGAGATGCGTCTCCTCTCAACCACGAAGCATCACCTTGGCACTCTTATTCAGTTCCCGGAGCGTACACTGTTACTTTGACTGTAAGGGACGCCTTTGGAACTGGCGATGTAAGCCGAGAATCATTCATTATCATAGTGGACAACCCTCCAGTAATTGTTGACATTTCGATTCCTGATGAGATTTTTGTTGAAGAAGCAGTATATGTTGCTGCTAATATTACAGACATAGAATCTGAGCAAGGAAAATCCATCTATCGAGATTTAAACGTTGATGATGGCTCATTATTTGACAAGGATGAAAACGTTGAATCTGTTCTTGATGTTAAGTGGGATGTCGATTTGGAATTTGATGCAGATGGTAATGGTGATCCAACTGACGATTACATAATTCCCGAAAGTTCATCAATCTATCGAATATCTCCAACTTGGAATGAAACTGGCAAGTACACTATTGGTCTTCAAGCATGTGATGGACTTGGCATGTGTGTATACATGACAGAAGAAATTAATGTTGTTCCAAAGCCGGATGCTGCTCCTTCTTTGTCGGATTTTGAGTTTGAAGATTGGATGAGTTGGATTAAAGAGGCCGGCTCAGATTTGGCTACATTTATGGCACTAATTGCCGTTGCATTGATTCTTGGTTGGTTGGTAATGCGTGATTCAAGTGATATTGAAGACGAAGCCAAACAAGCAGCTGAGACATACACAGATGTCGAACACGTGGAGGTTCAAGGTGGTCTTCTTGGCATGGACCAACACACTCCTCCGCCGGCTCCGTCTATTCTTTCAAAGGATGAACGTCGAAATGATGATAGCGGTTATATCAGACCTTTACGAAGAAGAATTTAATCGCTACAATCTTGAACTGCCTATGTCTTAGAATAATTAAGGGAAGATAAATTATGAAGTCCAGATTCGTACTTTTTGTTCTTCTAATCTTATTATCTCCTTTGTTTTCTTCTTCAGATTCATCTTTCGCAGTAAGTGAAAATGCTTCGGCAGCAGATGCGTGTAAAGGTGATTTACAACCTGTTAGATGGAATGAAACTGTCCAGAGAATAGCAATGGTTCCTCATTACGATCCGTATAATGATTGGTGGGGTTATTTTGAAGATGACGGAGGCCGCAATAAAGGTAAAAATAGAGATTCCAATAATGGTGGGGGGCAAGAAGTAGAAGTCGATATGTCTCTAAGTCCTGAACCTGAATGGATGTATGATTCTCCATGGAATTGGGACCAAACTCTAGAGCCATTAGTTTCTAATCATCATTCTACTCTCTTAGTGGGGAATGATAGTGCAGGTGCAATAAAGGTTAATTTGTCGGCGAATCATAGAACTACTGTATGTATTACCTTGCAAGACCTAGATCAATCCAGCGATTCTAATATTAATGCAGATATCTATTTATTAACTTCTAACGAGTTTAGTAAATATGAAGAAAGTTATTACTCTTCTCATTCCAATGGATGGTATTCCGATGCCGAAGAATCGCTTAGCGATATTCCTCCAGAGTGGAGGAGTTTCAATTTCTTAGGCTGGAAAACATATAGGGATGCTCATCAGTACGAAGGTGTAGATAGTGTCAATTTCGCTTTAAGTTTAGATGGTCCAGAAGTCTTCAGTGGGATTTTTGGAGATGCTGATTGGCAGGACTTCTACATCGTAATAGATACGTGGGACAACGTCCATGACAATGATGCTCAACCTCCTGATGCTATAATCGCTGCCGATGTCACATTAATCACTACGGAAAGAACATTGATATTGCCTAATTTTACAGTTTCTTTGGTTTTCTTGGTTTTGATAATTGGCTTGGCTATTTCTCCGTTTATCATCAATGCTAGGTATATGAGGGCAGGCTTGGAGCCTGAACAATCCTCGACAGGAGTAGTCCCTTCACTAAATACGGCCCCAGAAATACCAATTACTCCTAATCAAATGCCAATTGAGCAATCTTATGCAAGTGATGCAAAACAATCTACTACAGAGCAATTAGAGGCTGATGGCAAGGATATACCTCGACTACCAGAGTAATCTATTCAGATTAATATTCCAAAAGTGCCCAAGCGTCACGAAGGTCTCTGACATTTATGAGTCCTCTATCGGAGAGTCTGAAATGGTTGAGCATTGTTGCATAAACCAGGCTCTGTCCAAGTATAGGTGCATGCAGTCTACACCAATCTCCACCATTTCCAAGACCCATCAAGCAGTGAGGTTCATCATCATCTTTCAATGAGTGAGCAGCTTCAATAATTTGTAATGAATCTTGTTGATTTGCTACAGAAGAGCAGAACTTCAGGATATCTCCTTTACCATAGTTAGTCCTCATTATCTCTACAATTTCATCTGCGTTTGGAGTTGAACTTGAGTCATGGAATGAAGCGATAATCTTACACTTTGATTCGATAGCTTTTGCAGATAGTTTATCTCTGTCCTTTTCAGCTATTGAGAGTTCCAGGTCAACAAAACTAACTTTTGAATCAATCGCTTTATCTAGGATCTCGAGTCTTTGCTTCTCAGTTCCAGCGAAGAATCCGCCTTCTCTAACCGGCCTTACTGTAAAGATGACTGGTACAGGAATTCCTTCTTTGAGAGAATTGATCGAACTTTCGACATCAATTTCTTTGAAATCTTTAACAGACCACTCCTTTTCAGGTGCCATTTTACTAATTTCCTCACCATCTTCGTTTTCTGTGACCGTAGGTTCAGGTTTAATGAGGTATAGCTTGTCAAATCGAACTTCAACATAATCAGCACCGGCAATATTTGCTCTGTTCGCTTCATCAATCATCTCATCTACCGAAATCCCTTCTAGGGATACGCATATTCTCGGCTCTGCCATATTCCGTCCAAATAGGGAGTGTTATTAACGCTCACGGATGAAAGTTAATTTTTGATTTTCCAAAATCGATGGTAAAATGCGCATTTGATTGATTGATTTTGATGGATAATTGGCCTTATTGGCTACTTCTTTTCCACTACCTTTAAACACCTTCACGGATGGTTGTTAATGGTAGGGGAGTGACAGGCAGATAATCAATGCACAGCGGGCGATTTGACACAAGCAAAATCGGCGCTATTTTTCTGCCAATTATACTATATTATTCTGATAAATTTGGAATTTTAATACCTCTAATAGGAGTGAGTGGAATGAGTGATGATTATAGCGCATCTAGCATACAAGTGCTGGAAGGCTTAGAAGCCGTAAGAAAAAGACCCGGAATGTACATTGGAGATCCGCACGATGGTTCGGCTTTGCACCACTGCATTTGGGAAGTAGTCGACAACTCCGTTGACGAGCATTTGGCAGGATACAATGACAAAATCGAAGTCACACTAAAACCCGATGGTACGCTTTCCGTTAGAGATTATGGACGTGGAATCCCAGTTGGCTTACACGACGAATTCGGTGTTTCAGCGGCAGAGGTAATAATGACTAAGTTACACGCCGGTGGAAAATTCGATAATAGCTCATACAAAGTATCTGGTGGCCTGCACGGAGTGGGCGTATCTGCGGTAAATGCTGTTTCAGAGTGGATGGACGTGACTATTCACAGGGGCGGTAAAATCCATTACCAGAGATATTATGCAGGAGTTCCTTCGTCACCTTTGGAAGTTATAGGTGACTGCGATGATACCGGCACTACGATTTCTTTCAAGCCCGATTTGACAATATTCACCGAAGTCATTGATTTCGAATTTGACCAGATAGACACTAGATTAAAAGAAACTGCATTCCTCAATGCAGGTTTAGAGATTGTAATTCTGGATGAGCGTGGAGAAGAGGAACATTCTAGTCAACACCTTTACCAAGGCGGAATTAGTGAATTCGTTTCCCAACTCAATGTCACTAGAGAGGCAATGCATCAAGAAGTGATAGTCATTTCTGGAGAAAAAGAATTAGAGATAGGTACTGTAACAGTTGACCTTGCTCTGCAATGGTCTAGTGCATTTAGTGAATCAATCAGGTGTTATACCAACATTATCCGTAATAAAGACGGAGGAACTCACATGTCGGGGCTTAGAACTGCCTTGACAAGTAGTCTGAATTCTTATGCTAAGAAAAAGAATTTACTGAAGGGTGAAAGTTTGTCTGGCGACGATGTTAGAGAAGGGCTTACCGCAATTGTAAGCGTGAAGCACCCAGACCCTTCATTTTCATCACAAACCAAGGATAAACTAGTCAGTAGCGAAGTTACTGGCATTGTTCAAACAGTTGTTTACGAGAAGTTAGGGGAGTTCTTTGAAGAAAATCCTTCCGTTGCTAAAATCGTTATTGAAAAAGCTTTACTTGCTTCAAAGGCTAGAAAAGCAGCCCAAAAGGCACGTGAATTAACTAGGAGAAAAGGGGTTCTTGAGGGCGGAGGATTACCAGGTAAACTGGCTGATTGTCAATCTAGAGACCCTTCCGAATGCGAAGTATATCTAGTGGAAGGTGATTCTGCGGGAGGCTCTGCTAAGACTGGACGAGACCGTAGAATCCAAGCGATTTTACCGTTGAGAGGAAAAATTTTGAATGTTGAAAGACAAAAGAGAAACATAGTCAAAGTATTCCAAAATAATGAGATTCAAACAATGATTAGGGCATTGGGTGCAGGCGTAGGAAATAATCCAGACGATGAAGGGTCATTCAAACCTGAAAAGTTGCGGTATTCAAAGATCATAATCATGACTGACGCTGACGTTGATGGTGCTCACATAAGGACGCTAATGCTTACTTTCATCTGGCGCTTTATGAGGCCAGCAATAAGTGAGGGGCACGTTTACATTGCACAACCTCCACTTTACCAACTATCCAAAGGTAGAGTCAATAAGTATGCATTTAGTGATGAGGAAAGAGATGTTATTATCGAAGAATTACGAGCAGGTAACCCTTCTACTAAAATCGGTGTTCAAAGATACAAAGGTCTTGGTGAAATGAATCCTGACCAATTATGGGATACTACAATGAATCCTGAGACACGTACAATGCTGAAAGTAACAATTAGAGATGCCGAAGAATCAGATAGATTATTTGAGATTCTTATGGGAGAAGACGTCCCTGACAGAAGGGCGTTTATTGAGAAGTACGCAAAGGAGGTGACCAACCTTGACATCTGAAGAAGAAAATATAGATAACAACGAGGCAGATGAGGATATAGTTCCTCAAGGAAATATTTTGAACCAACCACTCGAAGAGGAAATGAAGAATTCTTACATCAATTATGCTATGTCTGTTATAATTGGTAGAGCATTACCAGACGCAAGAGATGGACTAAAACCAGTTCATAGAAGAGTTCTTTACGGAATGCACGAAGGTGGACATACCTCTGAAAAGAAGTTCAGTAAATCTGCACGTTCAGTTGGAGAAGTAATGGGTAAGTACCACCCTCACGGTGATCAATCAATCTATGATACAATGGTTAGAATGGCACAAGATTTCTCATTGAGATATCCTTTGGTAGATGGTCAAGGGAATTTCGGTTCAATAGACGGAGACCCACCAGCAGCTATGCGTTATACAGAGAGTCGTTTAGATAAAATATCTAAACACATGTTAGAAGATATAGATAAGAAAACCGTTGATTTCCAGCCTAATTTTGATGACTCTGAGCAAGAACCAACAGTTCTTCCTTCAAGACTTCCAAACTTGATTTTGAATGGAAGCGATGGAATTGCTGTGGGAATGGCAACTCGTATTCCTCCACATAATTTGACAGAGGTTGCAGGTGCAATCAATCTGCATGTCAAGACAATTATTGGAGAAGGTGTTGATGAAAATAGGATGCCATCGATTTCTATAGAAAACTACATGCAACATGTACAAGGTCCTGATTTCCCTACAGGTGCAGGGATTCATGGTGTTGATGGAATCTACGATATGTATTCAACGGGTAAGGGGAGATTCCATGTCCGTTCTAAGTGCGATGTCCTCGATGACCAAAATGGCAAGAAGATAATTGTTCATGAAATTCCATATCAAGTTAAGAAGGCAGATATGCTAGTTCATATCGCCGATTTAGTCAGTAAAGGAACCGTTGTTGGAATAAGAGATATCAGAGATGAATCTTCCAAGGAAGGAATTAGAGTTGTAATCGAGGTGAAGAATAATGCCGATCCGCACGCAGTTCTGAATCAATTGTACAAATCAAGTCGTTTACAAGAATCATACTCGGCAAATATGATGGGAATTCTTGATGGAAGGCCAGTTCTTCTAACATTACCAGTAATTCTTCATACCTACGTGGAGCATAGAGAATCAGTAATCGAGAGACGTGCTGAGTTCGAATTATTCAAAGCACAATCACGTGCTCATATTCTAGAAGGCCTAGTAAAGGCACAAGACAGAATTGATGATGTTATTGCAGCAGGTAAGGCAAGTGCTAGTCGTGAACAATTTGAATCGGTTCTACGGGGCGATGAAACGATTGGTTCAATCCCTGTTTTTGACTTCACCGAACCACAGGCAAAGGCAATTGCTGAGAGAAGGCTGTATCAATTGAGTAGACTCGATGTTGACAAAGTTCAAAATGAATATTCTGATCTTCAATTGAAGATTGCAGACCTGCAAGATATTATTTCTTCTAGACTAAGGAGATTAGATATTTTACTAACTGAACTAGATGAAATGGTTGAAAAGCACGGTGATGAAAGAAGGTCTTACATCGACCCAATGCCACTTTCAATGGATAGAGAAGACTTAATTGAGGAACGAGCAATTGCAATAACCCTGAGCGAAGACAATTACATTCGCCATCTACCTGTTGAATCTTTTAGAGTTCAAAACAGAGGTGGCAAGGGTCTCAAAGGTGTAGCAACCAAGGCTGAAGACACACCACAACTGATTATCACCTGTTTCAGTAAGGATAGATTACTTATCTTTACGGACCAAGGGAGAGTATATGGTTTGAAAGCTTGGGAAACTCCACTAGGGAGCAGACATTCCCGAGGCGGACATATCAGAAATCTACTTGAAAGCCTTAGAGAAGATGAAAACATTGTTACAATTCTGCCGATCTCTAGAGAACTTCTTGAAACACCTGAAGGTAATTACCTACTATTTGCAACTAAACTCGGGCTAATCAAGAAAACTCGATTAGAAGAATATGTAAGAATAAACAGAAATGGAAAATATGCCTTAAGATTCAAACTTGATGGTGACAGTCTAGTAAATGTTAGATGTGGAACAGATGACTCGGATATCGTTATGATTTCTAGTACTGGATTTGCAAGTCGCTTTGCTTGTCAAAAAATCAGGTCATCAGGTAGAGTTTCTGCTGGTGTCTATGGGATAAAAACAGGTAACAGAAAGGGTGCAGATGGTGGTCATGTTGTTGGCATGATTGCTACAAATAACACCGAGACACAAATTTTGACAATTTCTAAGAATGGTATGGCCAAGAGAAGCAGACTTGGTACGGCAGATAAAATACCGTACCTAGACGCTGAAGGTGTCCAAAAAGTCGACAAAGAAACTGGAGACTTGATGGAGAGAACCGACGGATATAGAAAAACAAATCCTGGTGCTAAAGGTGCTTTCACCATGAATATCAACAAGGAAGATAACGATGAAATAATCGCTGCAAGGCATATTCCTGACCTCGACGATAACTTGTTTGTCTTAACTAAGAAAGGTATGATGATTAGGCTTAGAGCCAATCAAACCAAGGAGACAAAGTCTAAGAAATCTAAGGGCACTCGTATTATGGAATTGAGAAATAAGGGTAAATCTGGATTTAGTGATGAAATAATTTTCGTAGCAAGATTGCCTGCAGAATTGATCGATGATGAAGATGATAGTTTTGATGAGATGGACACCAATCAAGACGGTGTAGTAGACCGTGAAGAATTCGAAGCCGCTCTTAAACTTAAGAGTTTGAGTGAAGAAGAAGAGTGATTTGAAGTATCGACGACTTCAAACATGATTACGGTTTGTCATGTCATAGGGCGAATCTATTTTTGCTCGAGGTGATTACTGTGGATGAGCGTTCTTTGATATATGATTGGAATACTATCGAATATGAATTTAATAGAAATCCATCAAATCACCCTCACGGAGTTTGGTTCGATGATGAGACTCTAAGAGATGGTCTGCAAAGCCCTAGTGCTCGAAATCCAACCATAGAGCAAAAAATAGAATTACTAAGTTATATGGAAAAGTTAGGCATTCAAAAAGTCGATGTTGGACTTCCTGGGGCAGGACCATTTCACATAGAACATATTGATTCGTTGATTAATCATATCATTTCCAATGATTACCAGATTCGACCAGGTGCTGCAGTTAGAACTTTGATGAATGATATTGAACCTTTAGTCGAAATGCAAAATAAGCATGGAATTCCTATTCAAGCATCTGCTTTCCTAGGAACAAGCCCAATACGCCAATATACAGAAGGTTGGACAATGGAGAAATTGATATCGACTATGGAAAAAGCAGTTAGTTATGCTATTGAAAATGATGTACAAGTCATGTTTGTTACAGAAGATACGACTAGGTCAAAGCCTGAGGACGTGAAAGCGATTTATCAAAGAGCTATGGAATTAGGAGTTCGTAGACTTTGTATTTGCGACACATGCGGGCATGTGACACCTAATGGAGTCAAGAAATTATTAAATTTCATAGATGAAGAAGTAATCAAAGATGGTGGTTACAAAAGAAGTGATATCGAAGTTAATTGGCATGGTCACCAAGACCGAGGCCTTGGAGTTGCAAATAATATTGCAGCAGTTGAAGCCGGTGCCGATGTAATTCATGGTACTGCACTAGGAGTTGGAGAGAGAGCAGGAAATGCCCCACTGGATCAAACTTTAGTAAATCTAAAATTAATGGGCGTTATCGACAACGACTTAACTCATCTCGATGAGTATACTAGACTAGCTAACAAGTATATCGAAGTACCACTGCCTAGAAATTACCCAGTATTTGGTGAAGATGCTTTTGAAACTGGTACCGGTGTTCACGCATCTGCTGTGATTAAAGCGATTAGAAAGGGCGATAATTGGTTGGCTGACAGAGTCTATTCCGGAGTTCCTGCTGGTGATTTTGGATTGAAGCAAGTAATTCGAATAGGACATATGGCTGGCCGTTCCAATATTATCTGGTGGCTAGAACAAAACGGTTACGAAGCAGATGATGACTTAGTAGCTCATATTTTCGAAGTTGCTAAGAGTCAAAGAAGAAATATGGAAGACTTCGAAGTTGAAGCCGCAGTAAAGCAATTCCTTACCGAATCTTAAGCACCAGCTTCTTCATCGTCAGAGAACGGATTAGGTTTTTGTTGGTTAGAGCGCCCAAGCATCCACTCACTGTCGACTCCACCGTTACTCCACTCACCCTCGACATTTACTTCATCGACATCTTTCTCTTCTCTCCAAACTTCGTCATCTTCTGAACCACAAACAATGAAGTTACCTTTGCCATCAATTTGTTCTTCTAGTAATCTCATATGCTTAGAAATTGGTAAAAAGTGAGCCACAGGCATTCCACTTGCTGTAAAAGGATTGGTTGCCGCTCCAACAAGTAAACCATCTTCTGGCGCTACAATATCGACAGTGAGTCCTGGCGTGGCGGGGTCAGAAATAGTTGCAATGACTTCTCCCTCTCGCATTACAGAACCGGATGTAACAAACATATCCAGTAATCCACCTTCACTTGCTCTGAGCCATAAAGAGCCACTGGCAAGCATACGGAACCTTGGTCGGTGAGGTTTACCTGGTATCATTCTAAGCGACCTTAGTACATTCATTACTCCATGGATTGCTACCTTTACCGACTCGTTATCTAGAAGGTTTGCTCCTCCACCTTCATAGGTTATCGAAGGAATATCATTTTCAACAGCCGCTTTTCTGAGCGAGCCTGATGGTGGCTTAGAGTCAAGAATAATTTCAATTCCAAATGCCTTGGCTAAAATATTGGAGCCAGCATGTGCTAAATCAGCCCTTAACTGGGGCATATTTGAACGACCTTTTGCTGCACTATGGATGTCAATAATAGCGTCAGTGTCGCTTAGTAAGTACTTCCATACTTGAGCGGCTACACGTCTTGTGGTAGTACTTTTGAAATTACCTGGGAAATTACGATTTAAATCTCTGCCATCAGGAAAATAACGAGATTTTGAACGATACCCTGGGAGATTAACTACAGGGACAATTCTGACAGTACCAGCCATTTGTTTTGGATCAAGGGCTTTGCCGATGTCAGTGAAAGCATTTGACAAAAGGTGAGTACAAGCAGATGGACCTGTCAATTCATCACCATGGATTCCACCAAGAACGGTGATAGTAGGGCCCGGTCTTTCTCCATGGATAATAGTTACAGGAATCGGCCAAGGGTCTCCAAGGTCAACCTCGAGTAGAGGCATTGAAATAGTTCTAATTGTCCCTGGTTTGATGATTTTTCGATATAGTCTTATGTTACCCCATTCAGCACTTCTATCCCATTCTGGGCGGTCTTCAGTTTGATGCGCATCTAAGGCTTCTTGGATAGCAATACGTCTTCTTTTTGGTAGTTCGTGAGCGACGCGAATCTTCGTCTTCTTGACTTTCTTCTTGCCACCCATGTACGGCCGAGTTGTTCATTCATCATGAACAATGCTATCTATTTGTGATACAAACAAAGAAAGACGGACTTCTGTTAGCCAAATCATGGATGCGTTGGGAGTTCAACAAGAGTTTGCACCAAATTCCATTTGTTTTGGCTGTGGTCCGGCAAATGAAAATGGATTAAAGATTCAGAGTCATAGAATTGAAAATGGATTATACCTAGAATTCATGCCAGAAGAACACCATCAGGCCTTTCCCGGTATGATAAATGGTGGTATCATAGGGACTTTGTTAGATTGTCATGGAAATTGGACAGCAGCAGTTGCATTGATGGATGCAGGAGAATTAGGTGAACCTCCTTGTACTGTTACTGCATCATATTCTGTCCAACTAAGAAGGCCAACTCCTGTAGACACTACATTGTGCATCACGAGCCAGATTAAATCTATCAGTGGCAATAAAGTAGAAATCGAACTTCTGATGGAAGCAAATGGCAAAGTTTGTGCAACTGGTGATGGATTATTTGTTGCAGTAAAAGAAGGTCATCCCGCTTACCATCGTTGGAATTGAGGAATTTTGATGGTCAAACCAACTCCTGACCAGAAAATAAAATTAGAACACTTGAGGTCAATTGTTCTAGATTTAATGCAAGATATGGAAATTTGGAATCAAATCGACACTGAGGGGTTAGAGCAAATCAGTTTAGGGGTACTTAGAAGAAATGCTACTCAAAGGCATGGAGTGACAAGGTGGAAGAAGGGAGTAGATGTATCTAATCTAATACCTTCTGATGTGGAGGAAATAAATATCCATCCACATCTACTTGACGAAAAATGGAATGCATATGCTGCATTTGTTTTACATCATGAGTATATCCATGCACTTGGATTTAGAGAGCATGATAAAAGATTTCGATACTTGGAAAAATCGTGGCCGGGAAGTAAAGCGGTTAAGCATGGGTCAGAGTTTACTGAGTTTCTAAGATTAAAAAACGCTAAATGGATTTGGGAATGCAAGAATTGTGATAAGCAATTCCCTCGCAAAAAACCTTCTAGAGGAATGTACAAATGTAGGGATTGTAATACAACTCTAAGAGATAAGAAACTTTGATTATTTTTTCTTTTGCTTACTCTTAGACTTACTCTTGGCTTTTGTCTTAGCCTCTTTGACTTTGCTTTCACCGTCCATGTCTGAATCTTCAGCGATTTTCTTAATCATTGATTCTTCCTTTTCGCTGATATCTCCATCTTTGGCAGCCGATTCTATCGCTGCTTCCATATTCATCTTAGCAGCTTCCTCATCAGATATTCCAAGCGCACTTTGGAAGGATTTCAATTCGTTCAATTCCTCTTCGGTAATTATTCCATCATCCCAAGCAGAGTTATATGCTTCCAACAGAAAACTTTTGTAATCTTCAGGATTTAGTAAAACGTCTCTGATAAGTCCATGATTAGGCCCCTCTGCTGGCATTTCACCTGATAATTCTAGGATTGCAATAGAGCGTCGAACTTCCTTGACAGCCATGTCCTTTAGTCCGTGTCCAGCCCATACAGCACCAGCAGCAACAACCGCCGCAGCGAACCATCGCATAATATCAGGATCGACTAGTTCTCCTGGCTGAACCAAATGAAAAATACCGATAACTGCCATTGCAGCCCCACACATCACTTCCACCCAATCATTCAGGTCAGGTTCATCGTCAAAAACTGAAAGTCTGTCTTCGATAATAGAGTCAATCTCGTCGCTCATGTTGATAGGTGAGTAGTAGAGGGGTCTTATGCGTGTCGGAATTACTCGTTCAAGCGTTGTCCTTTTGGACTGTTGACGCGACAGTCCAATCATGGCGGCCAGTAAAGAGGATATTTCCGGACTGGATTTGCCAGAATCGGTGATTGATTTCATTACTGAAAAATGGGGTATAACAAAGTTACATCCTCCCCAATACGAAGCCATACCTTCAATCTTTAACGGTAGAAACGTACTTTTAGCGATTCCAACGGCGAGTGGCAAGTCATTAGTTGCTTACATCGCCATTCTAAGGAAATTAATGGTCGAAGATATTGGTACTAAGGCGATTTATATCGTCCCTCTGAAAGCTCTAGCGAGTGAAAAATTTGATGACTTAAAGGTGATGGCTGAATCATTAAATTTGACAGTTGGACTTGGAATAGGTGATTCTTCTTCCGAGGCAAAGAAGATTGAAGAATGTGACATATTGGTCTGTACTTCAGAAAAACTAGACTCAATAATTAGAAATAATTCTCAAACGATGTCTAGAGTTTCAATTGTGGTGGCTGATGAATTTCATTTGATGAATGATTCAACTAGAGGTCCAACATTAGAGATTAATTTGACAAAACTACGTTTTCTACGTAAAGATGCACAGTTGATTGCATTATCTGCAACAGTCGGGAATTGTCAAGATTTAGCTAATTGGCTCGATGCAGATTTAATTCAGTCAGATTGGAGGCCTGTTGCGTTGGAATACAGCACATTTCATGATTTGCACCTTGAGCCACGCTTAGTCCAATCATCAGAGGTTTCCACCTCCCCCGATGCTCTTAATCCGCCTCGAGATTTAGAAGGCCCCAAGACTCAACCAACATGGGTTGTTTTGCAAGACACAATTATGCAAAAGGGACAGTTGCTAATTTTTGTAGGAACCAGAAGAAGTGCAGAATCAGAAGCACTCAAATTATCAAAAAGGGTCGCCAAATTACTTGCTAAAGAAGATATTGAGAAATTGAATGAACTAAGTAAATTTGCTGAATCTCTAGAAGGTAGGTCACAAACCTCAATGGGCGAAAAGTTGCATGAATGCATCAAGGGAGGAGTGGCATTTCATCATGCAGGACTGACACACAGTCAGAGAAAATCGATAGAATCAGCTTTCAAGAAAGGTCTACTTCTAGCATTGACAGCAACTCCAACACTCGCCGCGGGAGTAAATCTTCCTGCAAGAAGGGTCCTTGTTAGGGATGTGAAAAGATGGGATGATGGTATGAGTCGCCCTTTACCAGTTATGGAAGTTCGGCAAATGTTAGGGCGTGCTGGAAGACCAAAATATGATGATTACGGAGAGGCTTGGATACTTTGTAAGGGTACAGATGGTTGGGAAATTGCTGACGATGTAAGCGAGAGGTATTTCTTTGGAGATATAGAATCTATTTCCTCTAAACTGGCTAGTGAGCCAGCATTACGGACTCACCTATTATCTATCATTTCCACTGGTGGCCTTCAACACCGAGGAGATATTGGGGACTTTTTGGAGTCTACATTTCTTGGTTTCAGTATTTCTAAAAGTATACTTAATGAGAGGATAGATGAGATGCTCAATTGGCTTGTTGAGGAAAGATTCATTCGAAGATTAGGTGTTGATGAATCATATGCAGGTAAACGAGCAGATCAGGGGATAAATGATGATGAAGATTGGGATGACGAAATGCCAGTGTGGGCAAATATTGCCCACTCAACTGTAGGTGTTGAATTCCAATCTACTGACAGTTCAACAGTTCCTAATCGTTCTCCTTCTGCATTTATTGAGCCTAGTTTTGGTTTCCAAAAAGCAACTGAATTATCTAATGTTGGCGCATGGCATTTAGATGACAAGAATGAATTCTCAGCCATGAAGTATGAAGCAACTCTTATGGGTGAAAGGATAACTCAACTCTATTTAGATCCACTTTCTGCATCCTTGCTAAGGGTTGGTTTACGTAGGGCTGTTAGAAGAGAAGTTCGAAAAAGTGGTGAGGTAACAAACTTTGGATTACTACATCTGATTGCCACAACACCAGATTTTTCATCACTGTGGGCAAAAAATAGTGATATGGAAATAAATTCAAATCTATGGCTAAAGACGAATTCAGTAGAAAGTGAACTTTTAGCAGATTCTTCTTATGACGAAATGTTACTTGGAAATGTAAAGTCAGCATGGTTGATTGAAAAATGGACTAACGAAGAAACTATGCGTTCTATAGAGAAAAGTCTTGATGTCAGTCCCGGTGATTTACACCATAGGGTTGATTTAGCATCCTGGTTACTCCTCGGCTCAAAAGAGATATTGATTGCAGATGATGTATTCTCTCAAGAACATATGACTGAAATTTCTGAAATAATCAAGAAAGTGGATATTCTTAGACAGAGAACTAGACACGGTTGCAAGGAGGATTTGCTCACACTTGTTAACATAAGAAACATTGGCCGTTCACGTGCTAGAGAACTTGCCAACTTGGGAATTAGGACTCCGCAGCAAGTCTTGTCTATGAGTAATTCTAAGCGAAACGATTTACTAACATTACGCGGCTGGGGTCCTATGCTACTCAGTAAAATCATAGCAGAAGTAGAAAAAATATTATCAAGAAGTGATAATAATTCAGGTTCTAAGAACTCGTTTATCCAAAGAGATGACGATATCCCTCTTTCTGATGAAAAAGAATCGGATGCTTGAAGAAAAATAACAGTTTGGCCTATCTTATGGAGATGGGTTCTTTTCCTTGTGTAGCATGGTCTAAGACAGACTCGTCGCCAAAAGAAGTTCTCAAAGATTTCCTTGATACTAGGCCATCACAAAGGTGGTTAATGGTCGGTCATCATGCAGCACACTGCGATGCACAACTTTGGACAGCGTGGCATTGCAGTGTTAGAAGATTTTTACGAAATACCCAACTTGCGAGAACAATTGATGCTGAATTCATCAGATTCCTTGCAGGTACTCATCACATTTCCGAGGCCTTTCAACGAGCAGGAGTTTCCAGTAGTGATCTCGGTGGGTGGTTAATTTATCTCCCTGAAATTAGTCCTAAAGACTCTATAGAGGAGGGAATTTTACCTAACCAAGAGTATTTACAGTTCTTTGAAAAAACTTCTTTTGAGATTCTCGAATCTCTTAATCTAATAGTATCCGACTCTAAATTTAAGCACGATTTAGATAATGCAACTAAATTGGGTATGAATACAGACGGTCTAGTAATGGAGAATTTTGAAGACGCTCTAATTGGGTTTATTCTATCATCAGAGTTCAACACTTGAATTCGAAGAGTTCAAGCACTCTCGGTAATTACGTTGTTGTATGGTGCTTGCTAAGTCTCCCGGAGACGATACTTATGATAATGCTCGAAGATTCCTTGATGAAGACAAAATACGTTTAGCATTACAGAATGCTTCAGATTTTGGGGCTAGTTATGCTGAAGTGAGATTGGTATCTGTTACAGATTCTAGTGTTGCAACTAGGGATGGACAACTCGAAAGGGCAATCCCAGGTCAAGAAGTTGGTGCAACCATGCGAGTATTAGCGGATGGGGCATGGGGAGTTCATTCTACCACAGATATTGAATCAATTCCTAGCCAAGTTGAATCAACAGTCAGATTGGCCAAAGCTGTTGCTCAAAGGAGAAATTCAAAAGATAAACCAGTATCATTAGCAGATGTTCCAATCATTGAGGATTCGGTACATTGGGCGCCAGAAAAAGATGTTAGGGCTACAGAGTTAACTGAAAAATTGGAACATCTAAATGTCCTTTATGAAAATTCAAAGAACGATAAAAAAATCGCATCAGTTATTTGCGGATGGCATGATGAACACATTCACACTGAATTTATGTCTAGTGAAGGAATGAATCGTGTTTGGTCTTTCCAGAGGTCGCTGGTTAATGCCACTGTTACTGCAAGAGATGGTTCTGATGTAGTATCATATCGTACAAGGCATGGTGGCGAAGGGGGGTTAGAATTGATTGAAAAGTGTGATTTGGCTGAATTGGGAAGTTATGCAAAAGACTCTGCTATCAGGCTATTAAAGGCTGAAAGGTCACCTTCGGGTAAGTTACCTTTGGTAGCAGACAGAGACTTGACAGGTGTCTATATTCACGAAGCGTTGGGTCATCCTTGTGAAGCGGATTTAGTGGCTGCAGGTGATTCATGTTTAGATGGGAAACTAGGTCAAAAGATCGGTAATGACATCGTTACAGTTGTTGATGACCCAACTATCAGGGGCGGGTATGGGGCTCATCCGATCGATGATGAAGGATTGGACACTAGAGAAAAATGTTTAATCAAGAATGGTGTTTTGAATGATTATCTAAATCATAGGGAGACAGCCCATCATTTTGGTATTGAGCCGAATGCAGGAGCACGTGCGCAGGATGGCTTACATCACCCTCTAGTTAGAATGTCTAACACATTGATTATGGGAGGAACTCACAATGACCTCGATGAATTAATTGAAGACATTGATTATGGTGTATATGCTTGTGGTTCTAGAGGTGGCCAAGTAGATACTGGCAGGGGTTCTTTCCAATTTGCAGCACAAGAGGCCTGGCTAATTGAGAATGGTTCGATAAGCACTCCTTTGAAGGATGTTAGCGTGAGTGGATTGACACTTCAAATTTTGAAGGATGTTGATGGATTAACCACAGATTCAAGATTAGCAGCACCCGGTTTTTGCGGCAAAGGGCAAACAGTACCAGTTGGAGACGGCGGCCCAATTATGCGAATTAAGGAAGCATTGGTGGGATGATAATGCTACCAGAAGATGCCTTGGATAGACTCGTTGACGGAAGTAATGAGATAGCAAATTTATGCCGTAAGAATAAGGTTCAGCAATGGGAAATTGTAGCAATGCAATCATATGGTCACCAATTAGACATAGAAGCTGGTAAGATTTCTTTGGCAGCTGGTGGTGGTGATGGTGGATATGGAATCAGAGTAGTTGAGGATGGTAAATTTGGATATGCTCACTTGGTTGACATTAAATCTGCAGACAAAGCAATTCAACAGGCAATGTCAATTGCACGTATTTCACCATCAATAAAGGGTTTCACTTTACCGAGTAATCAAGATGCAGGGGAAGTGAAAGGTCTGTTCGATAAAAAAATTCTCTCGATAGGACCTGAAGACCTTTTGGAACAAGCAGATTCAATCCTCAATGAGGTTTCTTCCTTGGATAAGAGGGCTGTTGTAACTGGTGGTGGTTTGGGGGTAAGTGCTACTGCAGGAGTCTTAACATCTAGCGAAGGAATTGATCACCATGGAATAACAACCTCGCATGGTCTTGGAGTTCAAGTTTCTATAGACGAAAATGACCAATTGACAAGTTCATGGCAAGGCGAATCTAGCAAGAAACTGATAGAAGTGATTCCAAATTGTGTTGCTAAATCTGTTGAGTGGGCACAAAAAACTCGAGATCCAATAAAGGTGGATAATGGAGCTGAAGATTTACCAGTGTTGATGACATCAGAAGGAATTGGGTCATTATTTTCTATTGTAATTCCCTCTGCAATACGTGGGGAAAGGCTGGCTAGAATGGAATCATTTTGGTCAGGAAAACAGGGGCATCATGTTCTTGCTGAAGATTTGACATTGATTGATAATGCTAGGATGGAAGGTGGAATTTCTTCTTCTTCTAGAGACGGAGAAGGTGTGCCTACTCAGAGTCAAGTAATAGTTGAATCAGGAAAATTAGTTGGTTCTCTGTGGTCAACAAGGGATTCAGCAAAATTAGTCGCTGAAGGGAAAATAGACAAAGCATCAACGACGGGTTCTGCTTCTAGAGGCGGCCATCAAAGCCCACCTGTAACAACTTGTAGTAATTTGCAATTAACCTCCAGTTCTAAATCGAATACAGTAGATGAGTTACTTGAACGAATGGATTGTGGTTATATCGTAAATAGCGTCATGGGCGCTCATACTGCTAATCCTACAAGTGGTGATTTTTCTGTTACGACCAGTTCTATTTTGAGAGTTGAAGATGGAGAGGTTATCGGTGCAATAAAGCAAGCAGGGCTTTCTGGCAATATGGCTAAAGCACTGAGTAAAGATGTATTCTTGAGTGATGATGTCCGAGTATCTGGCGGTAGTATGCATATTCCAGATATTCTACTAATGCAGGCGTTAAGAGTTAATCCAATTTGATTTTCAAGGGCATTCTTTATTTCCTGTCGTCTGTGGTATCCCATACCATGGAGGTAAAGGGAGTGTCTAGTCTAAACCAATCCGCACGAAAACCCGAAGTCTGTACTCCGCACAGGCAATGGATGAAAACAACGTCTGTCGGGGTGATGATAAATGTCTGAAAATAAATATGATGATCATATTAACGCAGTTTTATCGGAATGTCCAAACGCAGATAGAGAAGAGGTCAGAGAGGCCTTTGCAAAATATGAGAGCGAATTTTATATTCCTCCACAAGATGCTCTTCGTTCCATTATTCGGAGATTTAAGGGTGATATAGCACCATCTAGTGGTGCGAGTAGTTCCAGTAATCAGAAATCAACCGTATCCAAAAAAGTCGCTAGTCTTACAGAACTTTCTGATACAGACAAGGATATAGAGATTGAAGTTGAAATAATTTCACATAATTTAAGAGAACAAACCATTAGAGGAGAGCAAAAGCAAATCGCATTCGGTCTACTCGAAGACAATCCTTGGGATGAAGGTGCTCAAAGGACAAGATGGGAATACAAAGACTGGGGTCCAAATTCAAACATTTCTCCAGGGACTGTAGTCAGAATCGAAGGTGCATCGGTAAATGAATATCAGGGTAAAAGGTCCTTGAACATCAATCAAAGTACTCGAATAGCAGTCCTTAGAGAGGGAACTAGGCCAGTTGTAACTCCTGGCGAGCCTATAGACATCAATAGTATTCCAAATGATGGTTATGTGTGCGTAGTTGGTAGAATCTTATCATCTCGCCCAGATCAAATCCATAGAAAGGATGGTTCTGGTTCACTCGATGTAGTAAGAGGCAGAATGGCTGATGAATCTGGAACTATTGGTTTTCTTTCATGGGAACCATTTGACCATGAAGTGGGTTCTTTGGTAAAGATTGATGGAGCTCAAGTTCGAACATTTAGGGACACTCCGGAACTTAATTTCGGAAGAACTACTAAAGTAGAATTATATCATGATTCAAATTTTGCAGATGCAGAATCTTTGATGGAACAAAACATAGTTACAATCTCCCAATTAAGAGATGGCTCAAGAGATGTTGAAGCAATTGTACAAATCACAGAATGGACTAAGAGGTCTTTTGTTCGTGATGGACAAGAGAAGTTCCTCTGGTCGGGTCAAATTGCAGACCCTTCAGGAAAATGCCGTATGAGTGCTTGGGAAGAATTACCAATAAACGAATCTGATTTGCCAGTGACTGTCAAGGTCAGGGGCGTAAGAGTACGTGCATGGCAAGGGATTCCAGATATCACAGTTGATAAAGCAGACCAAGTAGAAATTCTCGAATCTACTCCATGGGACGGTTCTATAGACCTTTCAAACCATGTGGTGGAGGTTCCTTTGACAGAATTAGTCAATGGTTCCAGCAGAGTTGGGATTTCAACTCAAGGCGTAGTTGCTAGTGTTAGGGAAGACTGTGGTATAATCATGAGATGTACTCAGTGCCGAAGGGTTCTCCGTGATGGTAACTGTAATCAACACGGTGATGATGAAGGCAATCAAGATGTTAGACTTCGATTAGTCATCGATGATGGTATGTCTACTTCCTCTTTGTTAATCAATAAAGAGGCCACTTTGAACTTACTAAACACTACTGAGGAGAAAATCAAGGCAGAAATAGATTCTGATGGTCAAATAGAGTTTGTCCAAAGACTTAGAGGAAAACTTCTCGGCCGACTAGTGATTGCTTCTGGAAGAACAATAGTAGATGAACAAGGAGCAATGATATTGGCAGATAAAACAGAACTTGTTGAGCAAGACCCTGGATTGATATCTACTGAAATCAGGGCTCAATGGGGGGTGCAATGATGCAATCCTCACGTTCAATTAAGAGGCAATCTGCATGGCACATGCTAGCATCTGAGTTTGGAGAGTCTACTCTGAATGAGAAAGGCTCAGGAGAGTTTGACCCATCATTTGTAATTACTAAATTGGGTTCAAAAGTCAACAGAGTAATAGTTGCAGGTCTTTTAGAAAGACTAGAACCTAGAGATACCGCGAATGGTTCGGTATTGTATCAAGGTCAAATCAGAGATCCATCTGGAGTTCATTATTTTTCAGTCGGTGATTATGCTTCCGACTCAATGCGAGAACTCACTTTGCAACTATCTCCAAAGGTCGAAGGGGGAGAGCCAATTCTACTTCTTATGGTTGCTAAGACTCGTTTATTCCAAACAGAGGAAGGAGCGATATACACGTCTCTCAGGCCTGAAGAAGCTTGTGAAATTGATAGTAATAGATATGCTACTTGGCTAACTAAAACCTGCCAAGATACCTTGGAGAGGATGAAGATATTCACAGACTCATTAGATATTGAACCTACGATTGAAGCGTTGACTAAAGGAAATGTCGCAAGTCATATGGTAGAAGGTCTAGTCTCCTCGAGAAATCATTATGGAGAAATAGATTTAGAGCATTATAACCTCAATATTATGCAAGCACTAGATATTGCTGAAGGTAAGATAGAAGCAGCATCTGCTCCTCCTCAACAACAGATTGTTTCGGTTTCGGAAGATGATGGTGGCGATAATCCTGATGGTTCAGATGAATTAGGAGATATTTTACTAGATATTATCAAAAAATTAGACCAAGGAGAAGGCGTTGATTTTGAAACACTGATTACTAATGCGTCTGCGAGAGGCTTTTCTCGTTCAGTTGCAGAAGAGAAAATAGAATCTTTATCCGATGAAGGTTCAATTCATGAACCTGCATTTGGATGGTTTAGAATCGTTTCTTGAAACGTTTTGTCCCAACACATTCAAGTTCTTTCGCTTGTGTGCTTGTCCTAGAGGTCACTATATGGCAGGAATGGATTTTTTCATCCGCCCGGCTACGGGCACGACTAGCGCTGATTGGGTAAGAATACCTGATGCAGATATAAAAGTAAGATTAACACGCAGAATGACTCGTACAATAGTTCGAGGCGAAGAAGGTGACAACTTACATGACGAGGGCTCAGAATCGGCTATTTACACCATCAGTGGAGAAATGCAACTTGATGAGTACAAGAGAATTTTGGCTATGTTCCGTTCCGGTCAACCATGTATCCATGACCCCTTTGAAGAAAGAGATGTCAAGGTAGTTTTCGCATCGATGGAATATGATGGTTCAAATGAATCATTTAAATTTGAATTAATTGAAGATATAGTGTGAGGTTTTTTTGTGCGCTTACTAGATGAGAAAAGAGAAATTCTCTATGTAATACGCACTATGGACGTCTTAATGTCTTCAGGAGTTGGCCTCGAAGCTGCAATTCATACTATTGGTACAGGTGGCTATGGTATCATATCAAGTGATTTTTCTACAGTCATGGAAAAATTACGTTCCGGCAAGTCTAGAGGTCTTGATAAAGAGATCAAGGCTTTAATGAATAAATCTGAATCCGAAGGGTATCGAAGATTACTGAACACTATGTACGGTAATTTAACTCAAAACACAGACTTACTTGAAACTCTAAGGAAACAAGGTAAAAGGATGGAAGAAGATCGAAATGAAGAGGTAAAGAAGTACATTGAAGATCTTAGTGGCGTTCCTGAAACCTTACTTTCTATTGGAATGATCGGTCCAATTATTCTTGCTATTGTCGGCTTAGTGCCACAATTACTAGGTGATGGAGCAGAGGCAATAATGGGTACCATAGATCAAGGTTTGATAAATTCTGTAGTTAATGGTGGATTAATTTTTACTTTGATTGGGATGATGCTTATTGGCTTGAAAGCACACACTAAGGATCCAGGGTTGTAGTGATATTATGATTTTTGAATTCCTTGAGTCATTCAACGATCAGATGTTACTACTGATATTGATCGTCTTAGGAGTCGCATTCTCAGCAGGAGGAATTCCACCTATCATAGAGAGAAACCGCCGCAGGAATATTGAGAACCAATTACCTAGTTTGTTAGAATCATTATCAGATGCTGTAGGGGCTGGACGAGGAATTCAAGAAGCAATGCTGGAGCAAGGAAGGAATACTCCTGGTGTTCTTGGTAAACTCTTGACTGAAACTCTTGAGTCTAGCCACTCATCCTCTTTCGATGCTGCACTTTCTGCATTTGCTTCCAAAACTCGCTCATCACAAGTTCAAAGAGTAACAGTTCTAATTGGTACAGCAATAGAACAAGATGCTCCTCTACAAGGAATTCTTTCCGACTTGTCTATGGACTATGAGAGATTAAATGATTTAATGAATAAAAGAGAAAGTGAACTTCAAGGTAGAGGTATACTGATAATTTTATTCGTTTGTATTGGACTTCCAGTATTAATTGCATTTATTGTAGGGTTATTTGCACCAGCAAGTAAAGGTTACCAGATAGATACTTTCAATCAAACATTTGCACTGTTCTTTGCCGCTTCATCTGCAATCGCATCATTGGTATCTGGTAGAATGTTGGGTAGAATGAAAGATTTCCTTTGGTGGTTACCATTTTGGATGGCTGTTTCAATGGGCCTTTATTTGGGCGCAGTTAAGATGATTGGGGGTTAGAATATGTCAGAAAAAGTATTAGCACAATATGGTAGAGTTACAATTTATTTAGAGCCAAATCACCCATCGCCCATTTACCATGTAGATGGTTCTATAGAACCCAATCCATATGGAGATATTGCAGTCTTACTGGAAGATGATGATTTGGAGGAAGTAATGTATAACGGTGGTACACAATGCGTTAAAGTGGCTCATAGAGAGCATGGTATGTGTAGAACAAATGTCTGGATAGATGATGATGCAGGAATTCAGATAGCCAAAAACATTGCATCTTTCACAAATGTACCACTCGGAGATGGTCCAGGAATGGTTCCAATTTTTGATGGTAGGCTTCCAGACGGTTCCCGTGTCAATGGAACAATCCCTCCTATCACTCCAGACGGACCAACTCTAACAATCCGCAAGTTCAGAGAAGACCCACTTACAATGCTTGATTTGGTTAAGTTTGGGACTGTAAATTCCCGCTTGGCTGCAATGATGTGGGTTTGGATTGAAGGTCTCGACAGTAGGCCTGCAAATTTCGTTATTGCCGGAGGAACAGGTTCTGGTAAAACAACTACGCTCAATTGTCTAGGTATGTATATTCCTTGGCATAGAAGACTGTTGACAGTCGAAGATACGGCTGAATTACAAGTATATCACGATCACTGGCTAAGAATGGAAACTCGTAGAGAGCGACCAGATGGAACTCCTGAAGTCGATATGAATGACTGTTTGAAATCCAGTCTTCGTATGCGCCCTGATAGAATAATTGTTGGTGAAGTAAGAGGTCCTGAAGCAGCTACCCTACTTACTGCTATGAACACAGGCCACGATGGTTCCTTCGGTTCTTTACACGCTAACACGGCTCAAGAAACTGTTACCAGGATGATTAATCCGCCCATGAACGTGCCGCCAATTATGTTGACTGGTCTAGATTTGATTATTATCCAGGCCAGGCTGCATGTTAATGGTAATACTGTAAGAAAGATTACAGAAGTTGCAGAGATTGCAGGTATGGAAGGAACAAAACCTCGTTTGAATATCATTTGGAAGTACAATGCAGCAAACGATAGAATCGAAGAAACAGGAATTCCTTCTAAACTTAGAGAGGTTATTTGTCAGGCGGCTGGCGTAACTCCAGATGTTTTTGAAAGACACGTAGAACAACGTCAAAAGATTATAGAAGATTTACTGAGAAGAGATATTAGAGATATCCAAACAGTAACTCAAGTCATACAAAACTTCTACGCAAGTAGATGATTACCCACGCAATCTTGCGAGAACATCATCGATATGGTCGATCTTCTCTCTAGCAGATTTTAGTCTGTCCGCTGCATCAGAGATATCTTCATCATCATCTATTACGTCAACCAATGTTTCTGTCTTTGGTCTGAATGCTTGAGCGAGTGACTTCAGTTCAGTCACTATAGCATCGACTTGTGATTCTGAAACCATTACTCCAGGGGCTACTCTTGGTATTTCTGAAGGTGATAAGTGGCCTAATTCAGCTCCAATAATTCCAGCACATGCTAGGATTCTCGGTCTAAGGTCACCAGTGTTTACTTCATAACCTCTAGATTCTAGGAATTTTATTATTAGTGCTTGTTGAGATTCATTGAATTTACCTTCACTAGTTTCAAGAATGGTTTCAACTACTTCTTCAAATGATTTTATGTTTCGTTCCAGTCTGTCAATTGTCCTTCTTTCACCACTTGAAAGATGTATTGAGCCATGGTGTAATATTCTCAAAATTCGATTTCTTCTTGCCACATTAGGGTCTTGTAGTGCTTCAGCTTCGTTTATGTCGACATGCAAGTCGAACAGTGCATGAAGTCTTCCAGAAATGCTTGGTATTCGAAGGTCGAGTTTCATACTTCTACCTATTTCTTCAAATGCGACTCTAGCTTTTACTAAGTCACCTTCATGAAGAGCCAGAGTATTAGTCAGTTGATTTCTCAAAGAACTTCTGGCATTTTCAAACTCTCTAATCGCTTCTCTTTCTCTCCAAGAGTTAGGCATAGAATTGATTAATTGCTTTTCGTTTTGGGTTTGGAAATCTAATTCCATCATTTTATTTCTAATGACATTTCGAATTGCAGGTTCATTAACTTGGAATCCATAATCAGAGAATTTAGAAATAAATGCTTCCATATCTTCTTCATCACTGGATGAACTAACCATTAAGAAATCTCTTCCCGCTGCTTCAATTTCAGCCATGCGTGAATTGATCTCTATAAGTCCAGCTTCTACTTCTAGACTATTGACTTGTGGAGTTGTTATTTCGGGTGTTTGTATCATTGAAGGACTCTCAGTCTTCTTTTCTATATTTTGTTTTGACCTCAAAACTTCATCGATGGATTGGGCAACATCAGATCTTGTGGTATCATAGCCATCACTCGAAAGGTCCTTTCTAAGTTCAGTCTCTTGCTCAAATGTCCAGCCTTCAGGGTGTTGTGATACGAATTCTTCAACTGAAGTTTTCATAGAATCATTGCTAACAACCTCTTGGCTCACCTCGGTTGAATCTTCACTCGGTGAAGGAATAGTCGTGATGTTTTTAGAATTCTTAGGTCTTCGTAAGGTCTTTTTTACTTTGCCCCAGGATCCTTGTTGAGATGCAAGAACACCTGCAACTCTGACTAGAAGTGATTGCTTATCACCGGTTAGTGGGAGTTGTAAAATCTTGCATAAATCATGTAGTTGATTTTTATTTAGTGAATCAAGTTTTTCTGGAGTCAGTTGCTTAGGGTCTTCGTGTAAATGTAAGTAGAGTCTTTGGCGACGTTCTCGTATCGAGCCAGATTTTTTAATTCCAAAAATACCTAGAATCGCTCCTATGTCTTTATTTTTCAAAGACTTGATATCACTACGTCCTAAATCCCATTCATCTAAGATCAGGTTCGCTATCAGTTTTGCTCGCAATGATTCAACCGAGCCATTTTTGGGCATTTGATAACTTGTTGCAATCTCTTTCAGGCGGTCAAAACGAGCTTGGTAAAGTTCGTTCAACAGTTCACCCTTGTTAGTCAACATATCACCTTATCTCTCTATGCGTTCAAACCAGTATATGTGTCTTCGGTGTCGAATTAGATAAAATTGCCTAGTTTCGAGGTATGTGGGCTTAATCGAAATAATGATTTTTTGCTAATTATAGCCCTATTATTTGAAGGGTGAGAACTGTCAGCGTGTGTCGGGGAAGTACATGGGTCGGAGCGTTAAGTCTGCTAAATCTTCTATCAAAGAAACCTATCAATTGATGGATTCATTACAGGAAACAGTTCGTAATGATATTAAGTCGAACATTTCTTCTTTTGAGGAATCTCTAAGAACACGGTTAAGTGAGGCAGAGAATGCTATAATTGAATCCTCTAGGGCTAGAGAAGCGATGGTTGCGGGAATTATCATTATGCGAAAGAGTATCGAAAAGGCACAGAGAAAGTTTTCCCGCAATAATAATGTTGAAGATTTGAGAAGTACCCTTCTCGATGTGGCTAAAGATATTTCACGACTGAGATTAGCAAATGATAAAATCTCAGATTCTATTTCAATGGTTATTCATCCAAATATGTCAGCGGTCGAAGCAGTTGAAAAATTTGCATTTGATATACAAAGATTTGCGGGTTCATGGGAGCGAATAGGTAGGGAAATAGACCAATCAATAAGTGAATTATGTGATGACCAAGAACCTTCAGAATTGATAGACTTAGAGTCTTTCATATCTAAGCAAGGTTATGATAAATTAATTCAAAATCAAGACAGTTCTAAATCTTTAGGCGCAGAATCGGAATGATTTTCAAGATTCAGAATTGCTCCTCTTGCATCTTTGTAACTTTCAGGCATTCCATGAATTACTCTGTTTAATTCTTCATGCTCTTTTTGCATCACTTCGATAAGGAAGTTGAACTCTTTTAGTAAATTCACCATTCCCATGTGACCTTTTTCTAAAGGTACTATTCTTTCACACATTGCTGTAACTTTGCCGTTGCTACTAAGAGTCTCTATTGCCATATGGATTCTAATTTGCGAATTGATAGGTTTTCCATTGGTTCCTATAACCGAATCAATAGTAGCATCATCCTTACTTCTTTTTGCTTCTCTTAGAATTGTACCTATTTTTCTTTGCTCGACATAAATTCCGACTATTGGGAGAAGGAAATCATCTAGCGATTCGTAGAGGCTTGATTCAAGTTGGTGACATATTTCTGCAGCATCATCATTCATTGAAATTATATGCTTTGAAGGGAACCCTTTTCTAGATACAAGAATTGTAAATCCATGCAATGGAGGTGGAATAAAGTGAGTCCTTTCTGGATGGTCTCTATGTAGTCCTAAAGTATGCCTTCTTGATTTAAATTTTAGAGAACTATGGAAACTTCTTGTTGTTACAAAACCGTCGATAAGGTCGTCTTGACGGCATTCTTCGAGCCAAGATATAGTATCTCTATCATCCATTTCATCTAATTTTGAATCATTAAAATTAGAAATAAATTCTGCTGAAGATATTATGTCTAGATCGTCGCGAAGTCTAGCCAATTGCCTAACAATAAGTAAATTATCACAGATTATTTTAGCCTTGGAAACCAAGTACTCTGGTTTATCTTCACTGACTAAAACCCAGGTGGGTTCTCTCCTCGGCAATATTGCAGAAATCATGAGTTCGTCATCACCATGCTCTTTCCAATCCCAAGCACTCATCGCGACCAGATCGGCATTACCCAGTTTTAATTCTGAAATAGCAGGTTCTAGATGAGGTAATTGTTTCAAAACTAAATCGAATTCCTTCGATTTTTGCTCTACCATTTTTTCAACGTGGATTCTAACACCGTCTCCTTTAGATGGAGTAGCAAGAATGGTTAACCGCTCCTCTATTGACATGATTTCGCCTCGGCTAAGATGACTCCTAGCGTTCTATGGGCGTAGACCATTGGTTAAGAAGGACACCCTACCACGAGGTAATATGTCGCAGATTTCTAAAGGCCACTTAAACCGCTTCGAAGAGTTAAGAAATGACATCGAACAATCACTTGAACCAGAGCGGCTTTGGAACGTTGCCTGTGAAAGCACTG
>ENA-ORDR01000023-ORDR01000023.1-marine-metagenome-genome-assembly--contig:-NODE-23-length-85230-cov-10.236269_pt1 | contig 85230 bp, 75 predicted proteins | sample MGYA00240993_ERZ508538 | MGnify/ENA primary metagenome ERZ508538 (study PRJEB26207, sample SAMN05421999) | marine metagenome | isolation source: Monterey Bay, California, USA | place: USA:Monterey Bay... | reverse complement strand
AACACTGGTGATCTATGACAATGTCGGCCATATGCCAATGGAAGAAATTCCCAACCGATCAGCAAAGGATGTGTCGATGTTTTTATTTGAGATCTATGGCGCTAATTGAGGCGGTTCACAGAGGTAGTGCCGTTGTGTATTTAAGCTTATATTTTTTAGAGCTCTAAACACTCAAGCAATTTAGCCTCTAATGAGTCATCAATACTATCAGAGATAATCTCAATTCGACTCTCAAGACAATCATCTAATTCAACCTCAGTTAGAGCATCCGCGCTTAGGTTATAACCGAAGACTCCCTCGTCAGTTATAAATACTGCTTTCATTCTCTCAACCCTCAACCCCGCCAATAGTAAAATCAGCTGTTGACGACTAAATACTCTTTCTTGAGAAATACGCCACCCAACACTAAAAAAGCCTTCACCTTCGTTCACAGCCTTGATGTAACCACACTCCGGAATAATATCGTCGGTAATTGATGTTGTAACTTGGTGGTCATGATGATGATTCGATTGATTTGGAAGGCTTGCTATTGGACCTTGCAACGTTGCCAGATCAACCTCCCCAAATTCTGCAAAAATCACATTGGCATGCTTCTGACCCTGGTGCTTAACGTAGTCTACCAAACGCGCCCTATCGCTCTCCCTGTATAAATCTAGCTTGTTTCCTATGATCGTATCGGCAATGGCTATCTGCTGATTAAACGTATCATGGCTGGTGTAGCGCTGGTCGGTTAGTTTTCTTGCATCTACCAAAGTAAGTGTTTTTTGTACTGACAATACTTTTTTATAGTACTCAGCTGAAAGCACTTGAAGTACTTCTTTGGGATGTCCAAGTCCAGTAGGTTCGATAAGCAAGCGATCAGGTTTGGCCTTTGCCAATAGTTGATTTAATGCGATTTGCATGGGTAATCCAGAAGCACAACACATGCATCCACCAGGGACTTCACGGATAAAAATGCCCTGCTCTTTACTATATTGTCCATTCAGCAAACTGCCATCTACACCTATCTCACCGAACTCATTAACCAACACCGCCCACCTTTCGTGGGCTGGTTTTTGACTTAGCAAATGCAAAATGGCCGACGTTTTCCCAACCCCCAAGAACCCAGTAATAATATTCGTAGGTACTGCACGGGGATGATGCGTATTGTCATTCATTGAATAGTCTCAGGCATTAATACCTAGGAAAGAGGATTAAAAAATACTGGTCTTTTAACGGTGCTGCCCACAACATTTTTTAAACTTGCGCCCATTCCCGCAAGGGCAAGGATCGTTTCGTCCAATTTTAGCCTCTATTCGCTTGACAGGATGCTGAGGCGGACAGCAGCTGGTATTACTACAGCAACTATCGCTATCTTTAAAATTGTCGTTATTACCGGGTGAAGATGAGCCAACCATAATGCGTTAAACACTCTGATCCGCTGGGCAGGCACAGTCTTTATGCTCTTGTGCGCGGCATAGACGGAAGTTAAGCCAGTGCGCTACCGCTACACAACCTGCTCCGAGAACTGTCAGTATTTTTTCACCCGACTCGCCAATTCGCGCTTCTCCTAACGCTAATGCCAAAACTAACATCGCCAATCCAGTGAACCCCCAGGAGATAAACTGATATCTGCTATGTTCTTTACACCCTAAGCTTAGGGCATAAATACTGCAGGGAATCACTGCTATTACCATCCAGAGGTGAAAAGCCTCATTATCAAGATTCAATGCCGCAATGCTTGGTAGCATTAAAATTACAACGGGTAAAAACAAACAGTGGATGGCGCATGCCACTGACAATCCAATGGCCATCTTATCTGTTATTGCTTGTTCTGTTTTCATGGAGTTCTTATCCTAATATTTAAGCCGCCTGCGCAACACAACCTTCACATAGGCAGTTCATTTCTAACTGTGTATTAACAAGCTTGAACCCAGCCTCATTGACGCTTTCCCGAAGCTCATCAATCGTTGCTGGTTTGATACCAATTTCTTTCACTTTGCTGCACTGTCTGCAGATTAAAAATTGCGGGACAGCGTGCTCATGGCTGCAGCTTATATGAGCACAGGCGACATACTTGTTTGCAAGGCTAAGTTTGTGCACCAAATGCTCGTCTTCAAGAAATTCTAAAATTCGATAGACCGACATAGCTGGCATACTTTCGCCAAATTGTTGTTTATAAACATCAATCAGCTCATAGGCAGAAAGCGCCTTTTCAGATTGGATGAGTCCAGCCAAAACCTGTTTTCGTTTTACAGTTAAACGAGCACCGTGGGCTTTGCAGTGTTCCTCTGCATGTCCAATAATTCTGTCGACGTGATTCATAGTGATTACCTAAAAATAACTTATTGTTAAGGCGACAGGATTATGAGTTATGGTTTGTTACCGCGAAAGCACTTATTACTGGCAGCAATTCCTCTGACGCCCTTAACTTGATCCTAAGAAAGGTTACTCTTTATTCCTGAGTTCAGAATCTTGGTGAAGAGCCTTTTACAAAACGCCAGACAAGCTCAACAATCTTTAGCTATGTTACAACATATCATTTGCGTTTACTAGTTAGGCTATGTATTTAGAGACTCATCTAACCTTGAAAATAGAGCGCGCTTTTAAGAGATTTATTGATATCGAATGTCTTATCAGACTTGAGAATTATCCCTCAATTAACAAACCGGTAGTCAGAGAGTAACTAATTAGTGACTAAAATCCAGAGTCAATAGTAAACGACGCTCACTGTCAGGTAAGGCAGGTGATCGATGCACCAAACCAGCGTTTTCATTTCCTTCCCAAAGCTCACCTTTTAGGAGGCCAACATCCCCGCAGTTTAGTTGTTGAATGTCGTGGTGATTTTGGTACAACCCTGATTCGTGGTCTGGTTTACCTTGACTGCCGACACCTAGTTTACTGCGATTAACTACCTGATGAGGCAACCACTCTGTAGCCACACCTTGAAAGGTTGTGACTAAACGACAGGGTACTTTGTCGGCATGAAACTTTGGGCACATCGCGCGATCAAGTATCGCTAGACGTAATCCAGCCCTTTTAATCTCAAAAAGGCAGCAAAACATATCGACTAGTTCGGTAATGTTTTCACTAAGTTCTGATTGATCCGTATCTCCTAAAGCTTCACTGACACTTAAAAGTGCGCTTTGTGGCGTGACTGTCATAGATGTTTCAAAATTTGTGTTCGCTTTCAAAAAGCCGTCGACAGCTTGTCTGAGCGTTCCAGATAATTTACGTTGCCAAACAACGATATTGGTGTCTTCTCGGTAGATATTAGTCAAAACTCTCGGCTCACCACTTTTAATGACGCTCCGAATTTTTACTTCTCTACCATGAATAGAACCAATACTTTGCAGATGGGCAAAGTTTAAAGAGCTCATGCTTGCTCCCAAACAGGAAATGGGTCCTGCAATGTTGTCCAGTAGGCCTTACCTCGCAAGACATCTTCTTCACTTAAAAGACAGTCATCAAGAGCACTTGCCATACCACTTTTGTCCAAACCTTGACCAATAAAAACAAGCTCCTGCCGCATATCGCCAAAGGGCTCGACCCAGCTGTTCTTGATAGAGGCTAAATACTCTTCATCTGTAGGCCAGTTTTTCTCGGGTATAGCTTTCCAAAACATACCAGCAAACCCATAGCGTGCAATGCCTCCCGCCTGACTCCATTGGCCGGCAAACTCAGGCCGAGACGCCAACCAAAAATAGCCTTTTGAACGAATCAACTTCCCGTATTTATCTGTACCATGTAAAAACTCATGAAACTTTTCTGGATGAAAAGGCCTCCTTGCTTCATAGGTAAAACTACCAATGCCATATTCCTCTGTTTCGGGAACATGTTCTCCGCGCATTTCTTTGAGCCAACCAGGCGCCTGTTGAGCTCGCTCAAAGTCAAATAAACCAGTATTGAGCACCTCATCGATATTCACTTGACCCTGGGAAATAGGAACAATTTTGGCATCAGTATTTAGTGTTTTTAAGATTGCCGTTAAACGCTCTATATCATCCGAGCTTACTAAGTCAGTTTTGCTGATCAAAATAACGTCAGCAAACTCAACTTGATCAACTAGCAGATCCGCAACACTGCGTTCATCCTCTTCCCCAAGTGATTCACCTGTATCTTGTAAATATTTTGCCTGGTCATAGTCATTCATAAAGTTCACGGCATCAACCACCGTGACCATTGTGTCTAAGTCAGCAACATCTGATAGCGAAACACCATTTTCATCAGCAAAGGTAAAGGTTTCCGCTACAGGTAAGGGTTCTGAGATTCCCGTCGATTCGATGACCAAATAATCAAACCGTCCTTCCTTGGACAGTTTGGTCACCTCTTCCAATAGATCTTCTCTCAACGTGCAACAAATACACCCATTACTCATTTCAACAAGCTTTTCTTCGCTGCGGTTCAAAGAAACTTCACTTTGAACAATTGCCGAGTCAATATTGATTTCACTCATATCATTGACAATAACTGCCACCCTCCTGCCCTGGCGATTATTGAGAATGTGGCTGAGAACAGTTGTTTTACCGGCACCAAGAAAGCCCGAAAGAACAGTCACGGGTAGTTGAGTCATGAAGAGAGTCCTAATAAAATCATTCCATAAAGATATGATATAACATATCATAAATATTAACTAGTCAGACTCAAAAAAACTAGTGCGAGTGTTTACACCCTCGATATTTTCTTGCCCAGGAAGTTGAACCTATGATTAGCAAAGGCTTATTTTCTATCACTACCACCGTAGAATCCTACCCTCAAATAACCATCTAAGTTGAATCAAACAGCTTGGAATTTCAATACCACCATTTAACCCCCTCTTATTGACTCTTTATTATTGACCAGTGAATAGGTATCCTTTATTTTCACGAACCTGTTAGTACTCCAACCACTCCGTAAAGATATAAAAGGAACACATTTATATGTCTCAATTTGCAGGTAAAACCGCAATCATCAGTGGTGGTGCAGAAGGTATAGGCCTATCTATTGCGAAAGCCTTAGGCGAGCAAAAAATGAATATTGTGCTGGGAGATATTGACCAGAAGAATCTTGAAAAAGCGAGTCTAGAATTAAGAGATTCCGGCATCTCAGTGTTGCCGGTGACGCTAGATGTTGCTGATGAAACCCAATGGCATAACGCCGCACAGCAAGCCATTGAGAGGTTCGGCAAAATTCATATGGTAGTCAACAATGCGGGCATTGGTGGAGATACCGGGCCAATTCAAAACGCACAAACCAAGGGCTGGCAGTGGGCATTAGATGTCAACCTAATGGGGGTCATGTATGGCGCTAAAGTGATAGTGCCATGGATTAAACAGCATGGTGAAGGTGGGTGGATAATCAATGTAGCCTCAATGGCGGGCATGGGTGGTATTCCCTATAATGGTGCTTATACCGCCACCAAAACAGCAGTTGTTGCCCTATCAGAAAGTTGGGCCGCTGAGCTTCAATCTAAAGGCATTAAAGTTTCTGTACTCTGCCCAGCCTTCGTGCAAACTCGGATTTACGACTCAGATAGAAATCGCCCCCTGAAATACCAAAATGATACAGCCACTCCAACCAACGAAGATAGCTTTGCAGACAAGACTAAGCATTTGGTTGAGAACGGTATTGATGTATCAATTGTTGGCAAACGGGTTGTGGAGGCTTTGAATGATGGCGAGTTGTATATTTTTACCCACCCCAATTATCGCGCCATTGTGCAACGAAGATTTCAAGCAATTGACGCTGCATTTGAGAGAGCAGCGCAAAGTCCACTGCTTGAGCATATAGCTAATCAGAAGCTAGATATGCTCTAAGTGGTACACCTCATTAGAATCTTACCAGAGCTTCTCCAGTCAAAATGATTTAGCTCTAACAACTCCAGCTATTGAGCTCACACAGCTTAAAAGTCATTTCTACAAGCCTAGCAATACATAAATCAAGCCCCTAACAAGCTTTGACCACAGACCCGAACCATATTGCCGTTGACTCCAGCCGCCTGTGGGCTGAGATAAAAGCCAATGACCTCGGCCACATCAATCGGTAGACCTCCCTGCCCGAGGGAAGATAGTCGACGTCCCATCTGCCGAGTGACGAAAGGAATCGCCGCGGTCATCTGAGTCTCAATAAATCCCGGAGCCACACCGTTGATGGTAATACCTCTGGCTGCACAAGACTCCGATAAGGATTCAACTACTCCAATGATTGCGGCTTTGGAGAATCCATAGTTGGTCTGGCCAACATTACCAGCAATACCACTAATTGAAGCAACTCCAATTATCTTGCCGCCATTATCCAATAACTCGGTGTCTAGTAGCACCTTGTTAATGCTCTGCACGGCACCAAGATTTATCTGCACCAACAAATCCCATTGATGAGGGGTCATTTTCGACAACATCTTGTCTCTGGTAATACCGGCATTGTGCACAATGGCATGTAACGTTGGACCCTGGGTCAAGCAAAAATCGCGCAACCGCTCCGGTGCGTCAGCATCGGTAATATCAAGTGGCAAACTCAAGCCGCCAATGGCCGTCATTTCCGTCGCCAGCTCATTTTCAGACTGGGGAACATCCACACCGATTATTTCAGCGCCATCTCTGGCCAACGTCTGACTTATTGCTAACCCAATACCTCGAGCCGCACCTGTCACCAATACCGTTTTCCCAAGCAACGGTTTGGTCCAATCCGCATCCATATTAGCGACCGGTGCAGCTACCGTGAGCATTTGGGCATTCATAAAGGCAGAACCCGCTGAGAGTAGAAACCGAATTGGACCCTCCAGCGCCTGATCACCGCCCTTGTCCACAAGAACCAAGTTAGCCGTTGCACCTTTACGACCGATCTCTTTTGCCAACGATTTAACAAAGCCAAGCAGACCACGTTGCACTGCCGCATGTTCAGTATTATCTAATGCACTGGGTTTATGACCTACAATAATCACTCGGCCTGAGTGCGCAAGGGATTTAATGTGTTGATTAAAAAATCGATATAACTGCTCGCTTTGCTGAGCGCTGGTTATGCCAGAGGCATCAAACAGCAGGTGGCCAGTACTCTGCATAGACTCATGACATACATCTGCACCAGCGGCAGTAATAAAGCCATCCATAGATTGAGCAAAGACAGACCCCTCGCTGGCACCTAGCAACACCTGGCCCCACAACTTGTGGGGTTGACTAGGGTCTTCGCGCCTAAGAGGAACCGGGTCTGGTAGCCCCACTGCAGCAAATAGTTTTTTCCCCAAGGGTGAATTAGCAAGCTCTAGATACTTATCTGACATTTGTTAGTTCCTCAAAACTTTGTACTGATCAAGGTCGTTATTCTACCCCTCTAAAACACCTTGTTGTTGGCCGAAATGACAAATAATCTTGCACCCTAGCCAATGGTATTTGTATGCAGTCAATTTAGGATTAATGGTAGTATCATTGTTGATAACCGCAATCGTTAGGATCTTCGCTATGACATCTATCCGTAAAGTCGCCATTATCGGCGGTAACCGTATTCCATTTGTGCGCTCAAATACCAGCTATAGCCAAGCAAGTAATATGGACATGCTCAGCGCCACCCTTGAGGGGCTAGTGGAGCGTTTCAACCTGAGCGGCCAGCGTCTAGGCGAAGTGGCGGCCGGTGCAGTAATGAAGCACTCTCGAGATTTTAATCTGGCACGAGAAGCCACTTTAAACTCAGGCTTATCTCTACAAACACCCGCCTACGATGTTCAACAGGCCTGTGGCACAGGTTTAGAGGCAGCCATTCTAGTGGGTAACAAAATTGCTTTAGGGCAAATCGAATCTGGTATAGCCGCTGGAACTGATACCGCTAGTGATGCACCTATAGCACTGAATGAGAAGTATCGACATATGATACTCAGCCTAAATCGTGCTAAAACTTTAGGCCAACGATTGAAAGCGCTGGCCGGTATTCGACCAAGCTTTATGTTGCCCTTATTACCAGCTAATGCTGAGCCCCGCACAGGCCTATCTATGGGTCAGCATTGTGAGTTGATGGTAAAAGACTGGGGCATCAGTCGCGAGGAACAGGACCAACTGACATACAACAGCCATCAAAATCTAATCGCTGCCTATGAGCGCGGGTTTTTCAATGACCTTGTTAGGCCGTTTAATGGCGTGGAACGCGATGGCATTATGCGAGACACACCGCTAGAAAAATTAGCCAAACTCAAGCCTGCTTATGACCCTATAAATGGCACCTTAACCGCCGCCAACTCCACTACGCTTACCGATGGCGCAGCAGCTGTACTCATGGGTAGTGAAGAATGGGCACAACAAAATAATCTGCCCGTACAAGCCTACCTCACTCATAGTGAAGTGGCCGCAGTGGACTTCTACAGCCAAGGGGAGCAGAGCGAGGGCCTGCTGATGGCACCAGCCTATGCAGTACCTAGACTTTTGGCGAGAGCCGGCCTGACTCTGCAAGATTTTGATTTTTACGAGATTCATGAAGCCTTTGCCGCTCAAGCCCTATGCACCATAAAAGCATGGGAGGACGAGACTTTCTGTAAGGACAAACTAGGATTGGATGCCCCGCTTGGTAGTATCGATCGATCAAAGCTCAATGTAAACGGGTCCAGTGTCGCCACTGGTCATCCTTTTGCTGCCACCGGACCAAGAATCATTGCCACCCTAGCCAAGCTGCTAGAGCAAAAAGGCGGAGGTCGCGGCCTTATTTCTATTTGCGCCGCTGGCGGTCAAGGTGTAACCGCCATTTTGGAGCGGTGATGAACACAATAAACTGCAGTTCAAGGAGCAGCAATCCTTACTGAGTTTTCAAAGATTTCTAAAATGCTCAATGGTTCATATATAAACAACGGATATTTGTTTTGTCTTAACTCCTATTGAAGACTTTAGGAGCGTCGCTACTGTTCAAATTTTGGGAGTTTTGCGAACAAGGCCGCCGATATGACCATGAAGGCTGCGGCTGTAAATAAAGATGCGGTATACGTGCCAGTCGCGTCACGAACCGCACCGAGAATTACTGGACTAAGACCTGTCGCAATTAAAAATGTTGAGTATTGTCTACCGTAAATCTGACCATACGCATGCATTCCAAAATACCGAGCGACGAGGTAGCCTATTAGATCAACTTCGGCTCCCACTGAAAATCCTATGACAAAGGCAGCTGGCACAGCAACAACTGAGCCCAAGAGCGCCAAAGCTAATACGCCAGAGATACAGGCCAATAGAATGGCAATGGCCACCCGCGGAGCAAATATGCGATCAACAGCAAAACCTACCAAGAGACGTCCCAGCACAACAGCGATACCAATAACACCAGCAATCTTGACCGCTTCATTTGTAGCAAAGCCCACATCGAGCAGAATCGGTACAAAATGAATCATCAATCCGCCAAGCCCTAGCGACAAGCAGAATATTGCAGCCATGATAGTCCAATAGGTGCGGCTAGCCTTTGCGACTAAAAAGTCCCTGTTTGCTGCCTCCATATCGATATTCGCTGCGGTTTTGGCGCCATTAAGACGGGATAGCACGAGAACAATCACTGCACCCACTGCCAGGGTAAATAAGGCCATTGCATAGTACGCACCCCGCCAGCCGAATGCGTCGATAGCATTACTGATCAAAGTCGGCCCAAAAGTGGCTGCCACCCCTGCACCAGATAGTGCAACGCCAAGCGCTAGGCCTCGCTGTTTATTAAACACGGCATTGATCGCGCGCGTGTAGGCCAATGGTGATGACGCACTACCCAGTATGGCCTGCAACATTGCCAGTATGACAAAGGTAGCAATGGACTGAACGAACATACCCAACAGAACGTAGGCAAGTGACAGGCCTAGTAAAGAAATCATGACAGGCGTTACCAAGCCGTAGCGATCAACTATCGAGCCTATAAACGGTAACACTGCAGCCAGCGCCAGTGTGGACCCCAAAATGCCAAGGGATGCTTGAGCGCGCGTCCAACCAAAGTCAGCGATCCAAGCTTCAATAAACAATCCCTGTGTGTAAAAGGGTAGCGAGGATACACCCACGCCTATACCTACCGCACAGACCAACACTAAAAGCCAATGACGAGAAAATTCGCTACCAGTTTTTTGATTACTCATTGACACTATCCCCTGATTATTTTGTTTGAGATGACACCGATTTTTTCTATTTCAAGCTCGACAGTATCGCCATCGTTTAAAAATCGCAGATGCTCCAAACCACAGCCCAAACCGACCGTACCAGAGCCAATTACCTCACCGGGATGAAGAGTCTCGCTCTTACTGATATGCGCGATCATATCCGAGAACGTCCAGTGAATTGTGTTGCTATTGTTGTCGCACCAAGTCTCTCCATTGACGCGAGCCTGCATGCGCAAGTTGTAAGGATCATCGAGTTCATCTTTAGTGACGATAACAGGCCCAAGAATAATTGAGTCATCAAAGTCTTTGCTTTTAGCTGGCCCCAACATCCCCGGAGACTCCAGCATTTGTGCGTCTCTTGCGGATAAGTCGTTATAAATTGTGTACCCAAATATATGGTCTTCAGCATTACCTTTTTTAATGTCTTTGCCTTTTTTACCAATAATACAGGCCAGTTCTAATTCAAAATCCATTACCTCTGAATACGCTGGCCACACTATGTCTTTGCCGCTTTGTGCTACAGAAAAACGGTTTGCTTTATAGTAGAGGGGCTGTTGATACCACACGTCTGGGACTGCAAATCGACCACTAGATCGCAATGCTTGTTCAGCTTTCATAGGGTCATCCGCAGCCATAGCGCTCAGTTTAATGGCGCTTTCAAACGAATTCTTTAAATGCTCTTCGAAGCCTAAGCAGTCACGTATTTGAGCGGGTAACGGAAGTGGCGCAACCCAACCCACTTGATCAGATGGTATTGTGGCTGGACTTGATTCGAGTACTGCATAGGCGCGAACAAGGGCAGGCTCGCCTGCTTCTATAAAGTGTTGCATTGAGGAAAACATTAGATCTTCAGGTGCAGCAGCGCTCAGGCTGACGACTCCAGTGTCAGTCAAAGCTCCTAAGTGTTCAACACCACCGAGTTTAAACGTGAGTAGTTTCATTTTTATATCTCGCTATGTTTTAAGGCTGCTCAGATTAGGTCAAGGCTGACTGCCACTAGTCTTATTTTTAATTAAGTGATCTTATGTAAGCCAGTGCTAGTATATAAATGACCGTCGGTCATTGCAATGTTGTATTAGTCTAAAAAGTAAAAGTATGCAAAGTGGCCAATTGATTCTTTTTTGCCTTCGATCGGCAATCAAAACTGAATAAAATATGGAGTTAAATACGATGTCCGTTTATATAATTGCTAGGTTTAAAATACATGATCGCAGTGAGTACGATACGTACTCAGCTGGCTTCTCGGAAGTCTTTCAGAAGTTCGATGGCAAAATGTTGAGTATTGACGAAGATCCCACTGTATTGGCTGGTGACTGGGACGATACAAGATCGGTAATTATTGAGTTTCCATCGAAAGAATCTGCTTTAGCGTGGATGACATCTGATGACTACCAAGCCATAGCGAAACATCGCGATGCCGGAAGCACTGCAAACTCTATCCTCGTGAAGGGGTTATGAGGATAAAACGCTTATTTATGCGCAGTCTCTACCCAATCAATAATCATATCGGCAAATAATTCTGGTTGATCCGCCCAAGCAAGATGACCTGCTTCAGGCAAAATTTGCAACTTGCTTTGCGGCAACGCTGCATCGAGATGCTTAGCATTACTGGGGTCAAATAGAACATCAAGCTCGCCCCAAAAAACTAAAGTAGGTATATCGATTTCTTTCACTCGACCTGCCAGCTCTGCAGCTTTGGAACGAAAGTCCTTAAACCAGTAAACTACTTCAGGGGCACGCCCAGAGTAGGACTGTTTATAATCATCTATTTGCTTAGGGTTGGCCCGATGACGGATGGACCCAAGTTTTGACGAGAAAGCGATGAGTGGGCCGGCACCTAACAAACCGGTTGTGAATCGCATAAAACCAAATTTGGCCAACATATTAATCATAAATGCCAGCTTGAACGGACCGGGCGCACCGACACCATGTCCAACCGTTAAACTTGTCACACGATGTTTATGGTTGAGAACATAGGCAAGTGCTGCTCCCATGCCCACATCAGGCCCAACAAGATGGATATCATGCAGGTCAAGCTCATCAAAGATCGCGGCCAGGTGAGCGCCTTGAGCGTTCGGTGACATATCACTGCGATCACCTTCAGAAGCACCAAACCCCGGAAGGTCGATGGCAATGACCCGATGTTTCTCTGTAAGTGCTTTCCAGGAACCTGCAAAACTCAGAATGCTTTCAGGGAACGGACTGAGTAACACCACTAGCGGAGCATCCACTGGCCCTGCTTCAGCAAGACGAATATTACGGCCCGCAATGGTGCGGAATTCAGTGGGAATAGTGACATCTGGCACTTCAAAAGATACCGCTGACTGGCGGGCTGCTTTAACTTTTCGCCACTCGGGTGACACCAACAAAAGCGTAGCCGCGTTGAGTTGATCATAGAAATTAAGCTTTTTCATAGTACTTATCCATCAATGTAGTTGAAGCCAAGTTGCCTTTGTACGTGCAATCGAGTGTTGGTTATTCGTGCTTACCTGCAACCCAGCCGTGCGAGGCAAGCTGGTCCGCTGCAAAACTTTTAGGGGAATTTTCTAAGGTAGTAGCCATTGTGTCATTCCAACGATTCAGAAAACCAAACAGAGAAATAACGGCCACAACTTCTATAACCTGCTTGTCACTAAAGTGTTTAGATAATTCGCTCATGTGCACAGCTTCCACCGCATTAGGTACCATACCCGCGTGTACCGCAACTCGCAGCGCCGCCTTCTCCTGATCAGAAAATAAAGCGCTACTCTCAAACTCGAACACCGCTTTTATTTTCTCTGCGCTGACATTGTTTTTTTGTGCTGAGTTAGCCGTATGTGCTTGGCAATAACGGCAACCCGCTGCGTTACTCACCGCGAATGCAATCATTTGCTTGAGCCCAGCGTCTAGTTCTCCACTGTTTAGAATCGTTGCCCCAAGACCTCCAAAGACTTGTGTAAGTTCTGGCCAATGCGCCATGGTCATCATGGACGTTGGCAAAAACCCCATCGATCCCTCTACCATTTGCAACATCGGTTCTAACTCAGATAATTCCTCACGTTGCTTGGGCGTTATGTGTGTCATCGCAATCCTTAAGGTTGTTTCTATGAGTCTATTTTAAGTAGCTGCTTACCCAGATTTTTTCCGGCATAAAGCCGCTGCAAAGTGGCGGGGATATTTTCAAAGCCTTCCTGCAAATCGACTTGATAAATCAATTGTCCTGATGAAACCCAACCCATTAGTTCTTGGACAGCCTCCATCGCTCGCGGCATGTAATCCAAAATAACGAACCCTTCCATTCGCGCTCGATTAATAGTTAGGTTCGACAAATTTGAGGGGCCAGGTTCGGGGGTAATCGCGTTATAACCAGAGATACTGCCACATAAAACAACCCGAGATCGCAAATTAATGTGATCTATGGCTGCCTCGAGTATGGGGCCACCTACGTTATCGAAAAACACGTCCCACTTGTCGGGGCAGTGATGAGCAATTTGTGCGTTAACATCCTCATTCTTATAGTCGATGACAGCGTCGAAGCCGGCAGTCTCTTTTAACCACCGACACTTATCTGGGCCACCAGCAATACCTACAACACGGCAACCCTTAATTTTTGCGATCTGACCTACAAACGAGCCAGTAGAACCTGCGGCACCAGAAACAAGAACAGTTTCACCGGCTTTAGGCTGCCCAATCTCCAGCAATCCAAAATATGCCGTAAGCCCAGTTATACCGAGCACAGACAACATCATTTCTGGTGACACTCCCGCTGGTAATTTAACCAAACCCATTGGGCCTTCACCGGGGGCTGCAACCACATAATCTTGCCAATAGCCGGTCGTTTGTACGAGGTCACCCACTTGATAGCCTGCGTGTCGCGAATCTATTACTTGCCCAACAGAACCTGCCCGCATAGGCTCTCCGATGGCCACTGGCGGTAGATAAGCCTTGCGGTCAACCATCCAGTTTCGTTGCGCCGGATCAAATGATAAGTAAAGATTCTTTACCAAAACCTCACCACTTTTCGGTTCAGGAATCGGAGTTTCGATGTACTTAAAATTATGCGGGCCAACCATCCCTGTTGGTCGTTCAGCTAATAGCCATTGTCGATTTATCGTCACGATAACTCTCCTATTACGGTTAGATTGAGCCAAGAATTTTGGTTATATTCTTGCGAAATTTATTACCAAAGGGCGGACGCGCACCAATGATAGGCAAGACATCGATCATAGTTTGACTATAAATCGCACGGGCGTGGCTCAGGGTTCTAAACCCTTCCGGACCGTGATAGGCGCCCATGCCGGACGCCCCAACACCACCAAATGGAAGATCCTCTTGCACGTAGTGAAGCGTAATATCATTGATACAAACACCACCACTTTGTACATTACTCAGCAAGTACTCCTGCTCACTTTTGTCTTTACCGAAGTAATACATAGCAAGAGGGTTTCGGCGAGGCTCAATCATATCTGGAACTTCAGCCACATCAGAATAGGTCATCACTGGAAGAATAGGACCAAATATTTCCTCATGCATAACCAACATATCTTCATTAACATTTTGTAAAATATGTAATGGCATACGACGGTTGTCTTCAGAGGCACGCGTCTTGTCAGCACCAACTATTGTGAGCTTGGCCCCCTTGGCAACTGCGTCATCAATGTAGTTTTGAAGCCTGGCGAAGTGTCTTTCGTTGATTACACCCGCATAATCTTCATTTTCGGTGATGTTCGGATACATCGACTGTGCCTCCTGAACTACCCGCGCAATAAGCTGCTCCTCTAACTCATTTGGAACGACAACATAATCTGGCGACAGGCATAATTGACCACCATTTAAAAGCTTACCGAATGTCAGCCGTGTTCCGGCCAGATCAAGCTTTGCGCTGCGACCAATAATGACAGGTGACTTGCCGCCAAGTTCTAGCGTGACAGGAACCAGATTTTTTGAGGCTGATTGCATTACTTTTGAGCCGATATTAGTAGACCCAGTAAACAGAAGATGGTCAAAAGGCAATTCCGCAAAACGTTGACTGATTTCTGCGCCACCGGTTACGACTGCGACTTCATCTTCTGAGAAATATTTGGGGACAACATCGGCAAATAATGCCGCTGTTTCAGGAACGAACTCAGAAGGTTTTAGTAACGCTCGGTTACCTGCAGCAAGCGCACTTGTCAGAGGCGCAACAGTCAAACCAAAGGGCAGATTCCAAGGAGAAATAATACCAACAACGCCCTTGGGGAAATGCCTAACCTGGCTCTTCCCGCCCAAGAAGTTCATCGGTTTGTTAGTTTTTCGTTTTTCAGGCTTCATCCACTCTTTCAAATGTTTCATCGAATAATCGATGCCTTCGACCTTTCCCGCAAACTCTGAGAACAAACTGAACTCATAGGACCGTGCACCACCAAATTCGCGTTTGGTTGTTTTTGCAAACTCTATTTTATTTTCAACAATCAGTGCCTTGAGTCTCTTTAGACGGTCAATCCTCGTCGCATAGGTGACTTCGCCCTCAGCACGAAACTTGCTTCGCTGCAGTTCGACTAACGCTTCCAGATTTTGAGTATGTAATGTAGTGACGTTTTCGTATTTAGTTGTGCTCATAATTTCGCTCTCTGGTTAATCTGCATTCATTCTCTTTTGTCATTACCCAAGCATCCTTAGTTTGCCTGCAGCAATGCACACCGACGTAGTATCTCTGACATTGTGGTTTTTGCTCTCCCATTAATTACAACGATTGAACTCACAAGTAGTAAGGAATGTTTAACTATATAACTGACCAATGGTCATTTCAAGGTCTTTTGCTTGATGAGATAAGAGACTGGTACCTCTTATTGTGTGACACCTTGTGTGACAAAATGTATCAAATTGAAAGTTAGAAGAAGTAAAACCCCCTTAAAAACAGGGGGTTACCTAGGTTTGGTGGAGGCGGCGGGAATTGAACCCGCGTCCGCTTGTCCGCTGCCTGCGGCTCTACATGCTTAGTTCAGTCTTTAAATTTAGCCTGCTGCAACCCGACTGACAGGGCGCACAACAAACGATTTCGGTAAAGTTTTAATAAATCCGCCCCGAACAAGCTTCATTACGATCTCATGAGATATGACATTTGAGCATTCCGCGCCCCTAAGGGTTTAGAACTCTGGACGCATAAGCACGGCTCCAGTCAAACGGCACTACACTGGGGTTTAAGCAGCTAGTGCGTAGTTGTCGTCGTTGGCAACTATAAGTTTGCGACTTTGGATTAACGAGATTGGTCACCATCTCGGCATGCACCGGAGGTTTTGTAACCCGCGTCGAATCCAGAACGCCCCCCTGAGATGCGAATTTTAGCATAGTAACTCTCGATAATAAGCAACGAGAGGATAAATATTGCTCATTACCTACTATTGGTATGTTTGGCTCGAATTTAACCGCTGAATACCCTAGACTCTCGCTAAAATAAAAATCTTTAGGTTCATCATCATGCAAAGAGGTCAATTTTCTTCACGCTTGGCATTTATTTTTGCAGCGTCTGGTTCAGCTGTTGGTCTGGGTAATATTTGGGGTTTTCCGACTAATGCTGCAGAAAACGGCGGTGCTGCCTTTGTGTTGATGTACTTTATTCTCGCTTTCTTACTGGCTTATCCAGCATTGATGGCCGAGCTTATTATTGGCCGCCATACTCGCGCTAATATGGTCAGCGCGCTTCAGTCTATCTCTTCGGGTCAAACTGCTAAGGTGGTTGGTCGGTTTGTGGGTATCGGCGGCATGGTTACAGCCGGGCTGATTTTGAGTTTCTACAGCATCGTCGCGGGTTGGATGCTTGCGTTTATGCTTGAGCCAATCACTGCTATTTTAGGCCAAGCAAATCTAGGCCAGTGGCTGACTGAAGACAGTCTAGTGCGCAATGTCGGATTCTCTGCCCTTTTTGTTTTGCTAACGGTCCTGATTATTAGTGCAGGTGTAGAGCAAGGTATTGAAAAATGGTCTGTACGCTTGATGCCCTCACTGTTTATTTTAATGTCAGTGCTAATCATCTACGTCCTAACTCAAGAAGGAGCCGTTGAGGGACTAAAGCACTACTTAATCCCTGACTTTTCTCAAATCACTAATCCAGATCTCATTGTTAGTGCTATGGGTCAGGCCTTTTTCTCTATGTCTCTCGGCGTTGGTACCATGCTGGTCTATGGTTCTTATATTCGTGCAGATGAAAACCTGCCAACAGTGGGCGCATTAGTCACTCTGACTGACATGTCGGTGGCCTTCTTGGCTGGATTATTAGTGTTGCCTTCTATTTTTGTCGCGCAAAATTTAGGCGTAACTATCTATGCTGAAAGTGGCAGCTTAATTGCTGGACCAGACCTTATATTTCAGGTACTTCCTGCATTATTTGAAGGGATGGGGGCAACTGGCCTGTTTGTTGGTTTTGCTTTCTTTGTTTTAATGTCTATTGCAGCAGTTACCTCGTCTATTTCAATGCTAGAGGTCCCTGTTTCCTACGCAGTTGAAGCACACAAGGTTGATCGCAATAAGGCCACCTGGCTTATCGGCCTCATTATTTTTGCTATCAGCGCAACTATTTGTTTCAACTTTGAGACCCTTTTTGGCTTTGTTATCACACTGACCACTGAGCGAGCACAGCCGTTACTGAGTATGATGCTGTGTATATTTGCTGGCTGGATTTTCCACCGTAATAGTATTCTTGAAGAACTTAAGAGCGGTAATCCTGATGTGGAGTCCGGCATTTTTTGGAAGATATGGCCTGTCTATGTGAAGTTCATTTGCCCGGTGCTAATTCTTCTAACCTTTGCTCAAGGTTTTTAGATCTCAGATAAACGTTTATTTAACTCGTTAAATTCGACATTGACCAACCTACACTGGTTGGTTAGTGTTGTAGGCTATCGTTCTCAATTGATTTATAAATGACAGGCGAAAACTCGTGACAAAAACAGTAAAAGCAATAGATTTTGAACAGCAGTTAAAAAACCTCGAGGAGCTGGTTGCCACTCTAGAGAGTGGCGATCTGAGCTTAGAAGACTCTATGAAGTCTTTTGAGCAGGGCATTAAAGTTGCTCGCGAGTGCCAACAAGCGCTAAAAGAAGCTGAACAAAAAGTTGAAATACTAACCCGCCAAGGTAATGAGTTAGTTAGTGATCACTATAGTCCTGAAGACTAGGTTAAAGAGCTTTATCTAATGGATTCAACGATCAATAACTACCGTGACCTTGTCAATAATCAGCTGGAGATATGCCTCCCTGTGGCCAATGGTCCTGCTGATAATCTCTTTGAAGCCATGCGCTACTCGATATTTAACGGTGGTAAGCGCGTACGCCCTCTTCTGTGTTTTGCCGCTGCTGATGCTGTAGCTGAAGCCAATGAGGGTACTGCGATCGTGGCCGCATCTATTGAAATGATTCATGCTTATTCTTTGATTCATGACGACTTGCCCACCATGGATAACGACAATCTACGTCGAGGTAAAGCGACCTGTCATATTCAGTTTGGTGAGGCAGCTGCAATACTAGCTGGAGATGCTCTTCAAAGCTTAGCCTTTGAAACCCTTTGTAAATTAGATGATGTCAGCCCTGAAATTGTTGTTGAGTTGGTTCGACTATTATCTGCCAATAGCGGATGCTCTGGCATGGCAAAAGGCCAGGCTATAGACTTAGCTGCGACAGGCCAATCTTTGTCTATTGAGCAGCTCAAGTTTATGCATGGTCAAAAAACAGGCGCCTTAATTGAAGCCAGTGTCCTAATGGGCAGTCTCGCAACTGGCCGTGCAACGCCAGACCAGTTGCTCTTGTTGTCTGAATTTTCCAAAGCTATAGGTCTGGCGTTTCAAATCCAAGATGACATTCTTGATGTGGAGAGCTCTACTGATCAACTAGGCAAACAGCAGGGTTCTGATTTTAACAACCATAAGGCAACCTATACTTCTCTACTAGGTCTTGATGAAGCTAGGAAACAGACTGCTGAACTTTATGCAAAGAGCATCAATTGTCTAGATACCTTTGGTGCGCGGGCCGAGCCATTACGTTATATTGCCAGCTTTATTATTAATCGGGCTTATTAAATAACCTAATTGGTGTAAGATTCACAACCCAGATAACTTTTAACCAAAGCAATACCCAGATGCAAAAGACCTTTACCGATATTCCTCTTAACCGCCCGGCAACTCCGTTACTGGATGCTGTTAATGCGCCCGAAGATTTACGCAAATTAGATACTGAGGAATTAACCCAACTCACTGACGAACTGAGATTGTTCATGCTTTTTTGCGTGGGTAAGACTGGTGGGCATTTTGGTGCAGGTTTGGGTGTAACCGAGCTCACTGTAGCTTTGCATTATGTGTATAACACGCCCAATGATCGACTGGTTTGGGATGTAGGCCATCAAACCTACCCGCATAAGATACTTACCGGCAGACGCGAGCAAATGCTGAGCATGCGGCAGAAAGACGGTTTATCTGGATTCCCCAAACGCTCAGAAAGTGAGTTTGATACCTTTGGTGTGGGCCACTCTAGCACTTCAATAAGTGCTGCGTTAGGTATGGCGATGGCCTCAGATCAACTCGGAGAGGATCGTAAAACCGTAGCCGTTATTGGTGATGGCGCAATGACCGCAGGAATTGCTTTTGAAGCGATTAACCATGCATCTCACGTTGATAAGGATCTTCTGGTTATTCTTAACGACAATCAAATGTCGATTTCTAAAAACGTTGGCGGTCTGTCTACCTACTTCTCTAAATTGTGGGCCAGTAAGTTTTATAACCAATTGCGCGAGCGCGGTAAAAAAGCATTGCGCTCCCTCCCCCATGCCAAAGAATTTGTCCGTCGCACCGAAGAGTATATGAAGAGTATGGTGTCCCCAGCGACTATTTTTGAAGAGCTGGGGTTTTACTATATTGGTCCCATTGATGGCCATGACTTGCCTCTATTAGTGCAAACGCTGACTAATCTAAAGGCCATTAAAGGGCCGGTAATGCTGCATGTTATTACGCACAAGGGCAAAGGCTTCGCTCCCGCAGAGAATGACCCGGTTGGTTATCATGCTCTTAATAAAATTGAGCCAAAGCCTCCTGTTGTAGAGGCCATAGAACAACCCCCTAAAATATCTAAGCCAAAATATCAGAAGGTTTTTGGTGACTGGCTATGTGATATGGCCGAAAAAGATCAGAAACTAATCGGGATCACTCCGGCTATGTGCGAAGGGTCTGGCATGAATGCATTTGCTGAACGCTTTCCTGATCGCTATGAAGATGTGGCCATTGCTGAGCAGCATGCTGTCACCCTAGCTGCTGGTATGGCCTGTGAAGGGCTTAAACCAGTGGTTGCCATCTACTCAACATTTTTACAACGCGCTTATGACCAACTCATCCATGATGTGGCCATTCAAAATTTAGATGTTCTTTTTGCTTTAGACCGAGCGGGTTTGGTGGGTGAAGATGGGGCTACGCACTCCGGTGCCTACGATATTAGTTATTTACGCTGTATTCCTAATATGGTGGTTATGGCACCATCTGATGAGAATGAAACAAGGCAGTTGCTGTATACAGGCTACATGCATACTGGCCCAGCTGCAGTCAGATACCCGCGAGGAACTGGCCCTGGTGCTGTGATTGAGGAGTCTATGACTGCTTTGCCTATAGGTAAAGGTGTTATTAAGCGAGAAGGAAGCGGCGTTGCTATTCTTAATTTTGGCACTCTTTTAGAGTCTGCAACTACAGTGGCAAGCCATATGAACGCAACTGTGGCAGATATGCGCTTTGTCAAACCCATCGATGAAGAGCTCATCCAAACCCTTGCAGCGAAACATCAACTCTTGGTGACAATCGAGGAAAATGCTATCTCTGGTGGTGCTGGGTCTGCGGTCATAGAGTTTTTAGCGGCGCAAGGTATTGTGATCCCGGTATTGCAACTAGGTATTCCTGACAAACTTGTTGATCACGGGTCCCATCCAGAACAGCTTACATCGATCAACCTTGATACCGCCGGAATACAAAAAGCTATCGAACAAAGGCTTGATGTACTGAAGCTTCCTGCTCAAGCGACCCTCTAATCACAAAAGGTCTACACATGAAATTTTATGATTGCGCTACTGCACCGAGTCCCCGTAGGGTTCGAATTTTTATGGCTGAAAAAAATATTGAGATCGAAACAATTCAAGTTGATCTCGCCTCTGGCGAACATTTCTCAGAGGCCTTCAAGGCTATTAATCCTCTAAGTCAGGTGCCGGTTCTTGAGCTAGACGATGGTACCCATCTCAGTCAGATTATGGCCATCTGTCGTTACCTTGAAGAAGTTTATCCAAACAACCCTTTGTTTGGCAGAGATTCGGTGGAGCGTGCCAAGGTCGAATCTATCAATGACCAGCTACATGCCAATGGGATGTATGCAATTATGGAAGCCTTTAGAAATGCAACTCCGGGGTTTGTTAACCGAGCCATGCCGGGGCCACATAATTACGCACAGATTCCCGATCTAGCTGAGCGCGGTCTGTTGCGATTGGATCATTTTTTCTCTGATTTTGAGGCTCATCTAGAGAACAGTAAATATATAGTTGGAGACTACTTTTCTGTCGCAGATATTACTGCATTGGTTTGTATAGATTTCGCTAAATGGGTCAAAAAAAGAATCCCTGAAGACGCAACAAACATAAACCGTTGGTACAACGAAGTTAGTCAAAGACCGAGCGCAAAAGCTTAGGAACATCTCAGTTGTTGCGATAATTTAAGGGCGGTTTACGATCGCCCAAAAGCGCCTGATACTTAAAGTCTGGGCCCACATTATTCTGTAGTTCTTTTTTTGCCTGATCCACAATCCTCGGATTTTCATAAATCTCTAGCGCCGTCGCGGCCAATGCTTTTGCAGCTAATTTGGTGCCCTTTAACCCAATTGAAGTACCACCAGTAGAAACCGCTTGCCAAGAATGAGCCGCTGTTCCCGGGACCCAGGTTGCCACTCCGATACCACCAGTAGGAATTAACCAGCTAACATCACCAACGTCTGTAGACCCATAACCATGAGTTCTTTGATAGGGGGTTATACTCTCTTGATCTCCTATCTCAGCCGATGGCTGAACCAATGTTTTGTAGATAGTCTCAGCATATTTTTGCTCTGCTGCAGAGTAGCTCACACCCCCCAGTTCCTCTAATTTGGCCTGCATCACCCTTTGTAATGTCTCATTAGGTAACAATGAGTAGTTGCCATGCATAACCTCGTAACTCATTTGAGTACCGGTACCTAGAGCAGCTCCATTAGCGGTGTCCACGACCCGGGCAAATAACTCTTTAACCACCTCTCGCCTTGGATGACGAACATAGTAATAAACCTGAGCAAGATCGGGGACAACATTGGGCGCCAAACCACCTTTTGTGATCACGTAGTGGAGACGCGAGTCCTGAGGGACATGCTCTCTCATCATGTTAACCATCATGTTCATGGCTTCAACACCATCTAGCGCTGAGCGCCCTTTGTGGGGTGCACTGGCAGCATGGGCAGATATACCCTTGAAGGTAAACTTTCCTGACATATTTGAATTGGTTGATCGGGGGCTGGCGTTATTTGATGAGCCTGGGTGCCAATGGAGCATAATATCGACATTATCAAAAGCGCCGCTGCGAGCTATATAAACTTTGCCAGAACCGCCCTCTTCAGCAGGAGTGCCATAAAAAACTACCCGCCCTGGTATATTAGATTCTTCTAACCACTCTTTGATAGCGACCGCTGCCCAAGCAGAACCGGCACCAAACAAATGGTGCCCACAAGCTTGGCCAGCACCGGTGGCGTTTTCAATAACATCTTTAAAAGGGGACGTACTTTGAGCAAGACCAGGAAGAGCATCAAACTCACCTAAAATACCAATAACTGGCCCGCCTGCCCCATACTCAGCTTTAAATGCGGTGGGAATATCGGCAATGCCGCTGGTAACTTTAAATCCCTCGCTGGCAAGTTCATCCTGCAGTAACTTTGCGCTTTGAGTTTCTTGGTAACCCATCTCAGCAAAGTTCCACAGATCCAAGGCCACTTTTTCGAATTGCTTTTGATGGCTATCGATACTGTTCTGATAATCTGCCTTGCCTGCCAGCAAGACACTGGAGGCACACATACTCAACGCAATGGCAGCAATTTTAATACTAGTAGCACAGGCTAATCTCATCGATGGATTCCCTATTCACAAAGTTATCTAAACTGTGCTGATAGTAATACTTTTATTAATTAGTCCGCAATATCGGGTTGTAAAGTTTATGCCGCCAGAAATACCCCTGCTTCGATAATAAGGTGTTAGCTGCTATTTAGCGCTTGTGCCTTATGTCTTTACCCTTAACGACAAAAACAATCTGTTCACACAAATTTTTGGCGTGGTCGCCAATTCGCTCAAGGGAGCGTACAACCCAAAGAATATTGATAACTCGGCTAATACTTCTCGGATCTTCCATCATGTAAGTTACAACTTCCCGTAATGCGGTTTTATAGTCCAGATCTACCTGCTTATCTTCTTCGATGGTCCGTATAGCGGCGTCAGCATCAAAGCGCGCAAATGCATCAAGTGCATTTGCCAGTATTTTTGTCACGGAACTCGCTATGTGCCGGACCTCTGGATAACCAGAGGAAGAACCACTCTCCTCGGTTAAAATAATTGCATGATTAGCGATTTTTCTGGCTTCGTCACCAATACGCTCTAGGTCATTAACCGCCTTGGTCACCATCATAACCAAACGTAGGTCACTTGCTGCTGGTTGACGTCGGGCAATGATCAAAATGCAAGCCTCATCTATATCAACCTCCATAGCATCGACTCTTCTATCTTCTGCGATGACCTGCTCTGCAAGCTTACTGTCAGCCTCGCTGATTGCACGAATCGCGTTTTGAAGTTGCTGCTCTACCTTGCCCCCCATTTCCATCAGGCGGGTACGTATTTCTTCTAGCTCATCATCAAATTGCTTCATGATGTGATTTTCAAATGACATTTTTGCCATGTTTTTCTCCCTATAGCCTATGCAATTAGACTCAATTAAAACCTTATCCGAATCGACCTGTAATGTAAGCTTCTGTTAGCTGGTGTGCGGGCATTGTGAATACCTGCTCAGTGGGGTTGACCTCTATTAACTTGCCCAAGTGGAAGTAGGCCGTTCGATGAGATACACGTGCCGCCTGCTGCATACTGTGTGTGACGATAGCAATAGTAAAATTCTGACTGAGCTCTTCTATAAGCTCTTCAATTTTCGCTGTTGCAATTGGATCGAGCGCCGAACAGGGCTCATCCATTAAAATAACCTCAGGACTTACCGCAATGGCCCTAGCAATGCACAGTCTTTGCTGCTGCCCACCTGAAAGTCCTGTTCCTGGCTGATGTAGTCGCTCTTTGACCTCTTCCCAAAGGCTTGCTTTACGCAGGCTGTTTTCAACAATTTCATCCAAATCGACCCTGGTATCCGCCAGACCATGAATTTTAGGTCCGTAAGCAACATTTTCATAAATTGATTTAGGGAAAGGATTAGGCTTTTGAAATACCATCCCCACCCTGGCCCGAAGCTCTACTACATCAAGGTTAGGTGCATAGAGATTCTCACCGTCCATACAAATATCGCCTTCGACACGGCATCCATCTACTGTATCGTTCATACGATTAAGGGTGCGTAAGAAGGTTGATTTGCCGCAACCTGAAGGCCCAATCATTGCAATGACTTCGTTTTTCGCAATATCAATACTGACATCATAAATTGCCTGTTTGTCAGCATAAAAAACATTGATATTGCGCATTGTCATTTTTGGGTCGTCACTAAAACTCTGACCTACTGTGACGTGGCCTTCATCTAATTCTAACGTTTGCTCTGAAGCTAGTTTCACCTTAGTCTTTCCTTTGTCTTTTTTTGTTGCTGTTTAATTTCTTCACTATTTAATCTACTGATCTGATACTTATCTACTGTCTACCAACGCCGCTCTAATCGTTTGCGTAACCAAACAGCGGATGTATTCATAATAATTAAAAAACTTAACAGCACCATGATAGCGGCTGACGTTTTCTCAATAAATGCTCGCTCGGGACTGTCTGCCCAAAGAAAAATTTGTACCGGTAACACTGTGGCTGGATCAGAAAATCCACTGGGAATATCAACAATAAACGCTACCATACCAATCATAAGCAGAGGTGCTGTTTCTCCCAGCGCTTGGGCCATTCCTATGATGGCGCCGGTTAGCATGCCAGGTAAGGATAGTGGCAATACGTGATGCAACACCATTTGGTACTTAGAAGCTCCCATTCCTAAAGCAGCTTCTCTAATGGAAGGTGGTACAGACTTAATCGCTGCGCGACTTGTGATAATAATCGTTGGTAATGTCATTAAGGTTAAAACTAAACCACCAACAATGGGAACGGATCTTGGTACATGGAAAAAATTAATAAAGATGGCCAAACCTAACAAACCAAAAATAATTGAAGGTACTGCCGCTAAATTATTAATATTAACTTCAATAAAATCAGTCCAACGATTTTTAGGCGCGAACTCTTCTAGGTAAATTGCCGCAGATACGCCTATTGGGAAAGACAGCATCAGCGTCATTATTAAAGTCAGGAAAGACCCCATAACTGCACCGCGAATACCCGCTTGCTCAGGCTCCCTTGAATCACCTCGAGAAAATAAATTGCTATTGAATTTAAGTGTTATTAAATCCTCTTGATATAATTGAGCGATCCATTGCACCTGTTTATCGGTCATTCTCGCGTCATAGGCATCCCCGTCTAACCAAGACTTAAAATAGGTATCGATATCATCGTCTGCCAAGACCCACACTGACTCCTTTTTACCTAGCAGTTGAGGATTAGCGAGCAGATGATCTTTAAGATCAAAACCGGCACCGTTACTTAATAATTTGTTTAGTCGCCGCTTGTCTTGGCGGCCAGAAACGTCTGGGAATTTGTTGCGCAGAGCTGTCTTGGATAACGCCTGCCAGTTGCCAGCGGAAAGCTGTTCATTATCTGCCAAATTATTAATGCCGATGAGTTCAGGATCATAGTGAATATCTAGATTGATATAGGTAGCTCTAAAAGCACCATGGCCCTTACTGATAATATCGAAAAAAAGTACTGCAACTGCAAGCAAGCCGATAAATATAGCGCAGCGTCCATACCACCGGAATCGCGCTTCGGCTCGATTACGTCGAGTCAACGAATGCTGAATTTTTGACAAAGTGTCGGTTCTGTTATTCATACTGTTCCCGATATTTCTTGACGATGTGTAAGGCAAAGATATTTAGCAGTAAAGTTACAGTAAACAACATAAGCCCTAATGCAAAAGCGGCTAGTGTTTTGGGACTATCGAACTCCTGATCCCCTGTTAGTAGGGTTACGATTTGAACGGTTACGGTTGTTACTGAGTCCAAAGGATTGGCCGTCAAGTTTGCTGCTAGCCCTGCGGCCATCACTACTATCATTGTCTCGCCAATAGCCCGTGATATAGCTAACATAATTCCACCAACGATCCCTGGTAGTGCAGCTGGAATAACTACCTTACGAATGGTCTCTGATTGCGTTGCCCCCATGGCTAGAGAACCATCACGCATGGATTGCGGTACTGCGGTGATCACATCATCTGCCAGAGAAGATATAAAAGGAATAATCATTATCCCCATTACACCTCCAGCAGCCAGTGCGCTCTCTGATGAGATGGATAAACCAAAGCTGGCACCTAAGTCTCGTAAAAAAGGGGCGACAGTCAGTGCTGCAAAAAATCCATACACGACCGTAGGAATACCTGCCAACACTTCCAATGCCGGTTTGGCATAGGTACGTACACCATTGCTCGCATATTCCGCTAAATAGATCGCTGACATTAAACCTATGGGGACTGCGATGAACATGGCGACTGCCGAAACAAGTAAAGTACCAACGAATAGAGGTATAGCACCAAAGCTGCCTGAGGATCCTACTTGATCTTCTCTAATTGCTGTTTGAGGACTCCACTCGAGGCCGAACACGAAATCATAGATAGGCACTGATCTAAAAAATTGTACCGATTCAAATAAAACAGAAAATACGATGCCTATCGTTGTAAAAATAGCCAAGCATGCGCAGGCAAGCAGCAGATTCTGCATTACTTTTTCCACAGCAGGACGTGCTCGAAAGTCGGCTGAAACCCTATACCAGCTCCAAGTTAACCCGGCCATCGCCACGGTGAGTAACAGCAATGTCATGGACCATCGAGACGTTACTTTTAACGCTGCCATATTATCGGCCGCATTAATTAGACCGATCGTTTGGCCTTCACGCGGTAAAATGCCATTGGCAATATTAGCCACTCTATTGAGTAATAGGTTATAGCTAGAGGTATTAGTTGGTGCCAAATCTGAAGGTAACGAATTCATCACTATGCTGTTAATAACAGGCTCATCAAACATCAACCAAAACCCAAGAATAAGTAATGGAGGCAGCGCACACCAAAGTGCTGCATGCATGCCATAGTAGGAAGGAAGCGAATGAAGTTGTCGAATACCCCCCAACGGATTAGCAATTGCTAGCGAACGACCTCGAACTAGATAAAAGCCAAAGAGACCTATTCCAATCAGTAATAAAAATATATTAGTAGCCTGCATATCGCTATCAAACTTCCTTAAATAGAAAAGCCCAGCTCTTCGAGCTGGGCGTGGAGGTACTCTGTAAAACTATACCCTTTATTTTAATGTCTCTTTTCCGGTCATTGGGACCAAAGCCATGGTATTTTTACCCATTTCCCTGCGAGTTTTGGTCGGTAGAGGAATCATTCCTTTTTCAGCAAGGTAACCGTCTTCTCCCCATGCTCGTTCATTGGTAAACTCTTTGAGATAACCTCGCATTCCAGGAACTACATCGACATGTGCCTTCTTTACGTAGAAGAACAGCGGCCGCGAAATAGGGTATGACTTGTCCGCAATTGATTCAAAATCAGGGCCTACCGACTCTATTTCTGCACCCTGTACCTTGTCAGCATTCTGGTCTAAAAAACTGAATCCAAATACTCCCAGCGCTGCAGGATTAGCGTCCAGCTTTTGTACAATGAGATTATCATTTTCGCCTGCCTCAATATAACGGCCATCTTCACGAACAGTATGACAAAGTTGTTTAAAGGCATTTTTATCAGTTTTCTTCAGCGCAGCAATCCAGCCAATCTTTTTGCATCCGCCTTCCATCGCCAGCTCGGCGAAAGCATCTCTTGTCCCAGAAGTGGGTGGCGGCCCAAGAACCTCTATCTCAGTATCAGGCAACGAAGCATTCACCTGCTTCCAGGTGGTGTAGGGATTTTCAATGAGTTTACCTTCTTCTGCTCCAGGTACCTTGGCAGCAAGTGCTAAAAAGATGTCTTTACGACTCAAGTTCATTGGCGTGGCATTAACTGAATTGGCAACAACTATGCCGTCATAACCAATTTGTACTTCAATAATTTCAGTGACACCGTTTGACTGGCACTTTTTAAATTCAGACATTTTTATTCGGCGCGATGAATTAGTAATATCTGGGTAATTAGTGCCGACTCCCGAACAGAATAATTTCATTCCTCCACCGGACCCTGTAGATTCAATCTTGGGTGTTGGCTTGCCAGTTGCCCGCCCATACCGTTCAGCCACTACCGTTGAAAACGGATATACTGTGGATGAACCAACGACTTCAATACTGTCTCGAGCAAACGATATTGGTGCCGTTAAAAACAATACCAAAACAGCAACCGTTGCAAAAACATTCTTCCTGTTAAACATATGGATCTCCTAAAAGCTGATAATATTTTTACAAATGATTTAAGTTAGCGCTTTACGGAGCTCAATATATTGAATTTTTATGACAGAAATATGACAACTGAAGAAAAATAAAAAATATTATGGCTGTCATATTTTTGTCATAATTTACTCATATATTATCTGCGCAGTTGTCATGGCTGACCAGTGACAACTGGGAGGGCACAAGCCCAAAAAGAATTGTTTAGTTAGGAATTGAACATGAAAAAATCATTGTTAACATTCGGCATTGTCTTTACGACTTTTAGCTTCGCCGAGGGACCCATTGATGGGAAGGTTTATGGTAAGGCTAATCTGTCTGTGGTTAGTCAAGATGACGGAGGTTCTGATGAATGGAATCTGAACAGCAATGCCTCTCGCTTGGGACTAAAGGGAGCGACTAAAATCTCTGACGGCCTTGAAGTGGTTTATCAGGCTGAGTACGAAGTTTGTATTGATAGTGGTAGCTGCAAAGGCCAAACATTTAAGCAGCGCAATACATTTGCTGGATTAAAGGGTAATTTTGGAATGGTTTGGGCTGGCAAGCATGACAGCCCAACAAAACTAGCAGCGAAGAGAGTTGATTTATTTAATGATCTTGAGGGTGATATAAAGAACACCTTCGAAGGTGAAAATCGGCTTTCAAATATTATTGCTTATACAACTCCATCGAATAATGGTTTTTCTGCGACCGTAGCAATGATTCCTGCTGAAGGCGAGGATACTGATCAAGATGGCCAAGATGACACAGGTCTCAATGATGGTATGTCTTATTCGGTCAGCTATACTCGCGACAAACTCTACTTAGCAGTTACCGGAGATCAAGATATCGACGAACAAGATCTCACCCGAATGGTGGCACAGTATCAAATAGAAGCAATAAAGCTTGGCTTTATGTATCAGCAGAATGAAGATAACTTGGGTACTAAAGATGAATTTGGCTATTTTGTAAGTGCTGCCTACAAAATGGATAGTAATATCACTTTAAAAGCACAGTATGGAGCCATCGAAGATGATGTTGACGGAGATGAAGAGACAACGTTGTCTCTGGGCGCTGATTACAAATTAGCTAAAAATACCAAGTTTTTTGCTTTTTACACTGACAATACGGACTCTAAAGTAGATTCTAGCGATGCAGACTTCAGTGCCATTGGCATTGGCATGGAACATAAATTTTAGTGTTTAATCGTTTAAAAAAGGGCGCTAATGCGCCCTTTTTTAATCCCTTGGGCTTGATAAATTACGTCCGCCACTTGCCGCCCATTCGCCATTTAAGTATCTATAAGTATTGATTTTATTAGCCTTGCAACATAGGTATGATCGATTCTGAAAGACACTTGAATTTAATTTTTAGACAAAACAGCGAATTAATCTTAGTCTGATGAAACTCGCCGAAAGGGCTTACGAGGGATAACATATGTCTGCCAACAAGTTCGATGCATTTGCTATATCTGATGCTAATTATGATCCATTAACACCACTCTCATTTTTAAGAAGAACGGCATTGATGTTTCCAGATCGCCGAGCTGTGGTTTATGGAGAGCGCCAGTATTCTTGGCAAGCATTTTATGATCGCTGCAAAAAGCTCGCATCGGCCCTGAATAGGGCCGGTATTCAGAAAGGGGATACTGTTGCTATTTTAGCGGCGAACACTCCTGAAATGGTCGAGGCTCACTTTGGTATTCCTATGTCTGGTGCTGTGTTAAATACCGTTAATACGCGCCTAGATGATGAGACCATTGCCTATATCTTAGGTCATGGTGAAGCTAAAGTATTTATCGTTGACTACGAGCTTGCACCTCAAACAAAACGAGCCCTGGAGCTGCACGGGGATAAAGACTTGCTTGTTATTGATATCTTGGATCTTAAAAACACTAGTCATCCCTCTGCAATAGGCAGTCAGGACTACGAATCATTCTTGTCTACAGGCTCAGAAGATGACGAATGGGCGATGCCAACCAATGAGTGGGATGCTATTGGTTTAAGCTATACCTCAGGAACCTCTGGTCGGCCTAAAGGCGTTGTTTACCATCATCGAGGTTCATACTTGATGTCGATGGGTACGATTACCGACTGGGATTTACCCCGCCATCCCAATTATCTGTATACAGTCCCAATGTTTCATTGCAATGGCTGGGGTCATGCTTGGACGATGGCAGCTATAGCAGGTACTATTTTTTGTACTCGAGCCATTGATCCTGAAGAAATATTTTCAACTATTTTGGAACACGAAATTAGCCACTTTGGTGGTGCTCCGATTGTTTTGAGTATGTTACTCAACTCCCCCGCAGCTAAAGACTTTGTCTGCAACCATAAAATTGAATTAATGACCGCTGGTGCCCCTCCTCCAGCTGCTGTATTGCAGGGCGTTGAGAAACTGGGTTTCAACGTCACCCAGGTTTATGGCTTAACAGAAACCTATGGTCATACGGTAATGTCTACCTGGAATTCAGACTGGGATAATCTCGATGCAGAGGCAAGAGCTAAGCTCAAAGCTCGCCAAGGTGCTGCTATGGTAATGACTGCCGGAATGCGAATTGTTGATATGGAGTCTGGTGCTGATGTGCCCGTCGATGGAGAGACAATCGGTGAAATATTAATCCGCGGCAACACCATTATGAAAGGCTATTTGAAAGATCAGGATAATACCGCTGAGTCTCTCAAAGATGGTTGGTTTCATACGGGTGATTTAGCAGTAATGCATGCCCAAGGTTATGCGGAAATTAAAGATCGGCTAAAAGATATTATTATTTCGGGTGGAGAAAATATTTCATCAGTGGAGATCGAGGGGGTATTGCATAAACATCCTGCGGTTTCGTTGGCTGCCGTGGTCGCACTGCCAGATGAAAAATGGGGAGAGGTACCCTGCGCCTTTTTAGAGTTGCTGGAAGGAAAGTCCGTATCAGAGAACGAAATCGATACTTTCTGTAGATCACAGCTGGCCGGCTTTAAACGCCCCAAAAAAGTTGTTTTTGGTGAACTGCCAAAAACTGCGACTGGCAAAATACAAAAATATGAGCTGCGCGCGCTAGCGAGAAGCGGAAAACTAAACTAAACAATAAATATGTTGCTGGACTGGTTGTTATAACTGATTATAATCTCGGCGTTGATGCACTAAAGAAGTCACTGTCTATAGTATTTTAGGAGAAACTGTTTTGGAAAAACTTGATAATTTTGATCTTGAAAATCTTACTCTGATCGGTGATGAAGACGGTATTGTACAAGTTGTTCTATCTCGGCCAGCAAAACGTAACGCTTTAAATGCCGACACGATTGAGGAATTGATAGAGGTCTTTTCTAAACTTCCCAGAATGGGTGCCAGAGCTGTGGTTCTGCGAGCCGAGGGCGATCATTTTTGTGCTGGCTTAGATTTGGTTGAACACCATAATGAGCAGCGTCGTCCCGAAGAGTTTATGCATATATGCCTCCGCTGGCATGAAGCCTTCAATAAGATGGAATATGGTGGTGTACCTATTATTGCCGCCCTCAAAGGTGCCGTTGTTGGTGGTGGCCTTGAGCTGGCCTCAGCTGCGCATGTGCGGGTCGCCGATCAAAGTACTTATTTTGCTCTGCCTGAGGGCCAACGTGGATTATTTACTGGTGGAGGTGCAACCATACGCGTTGCTGACCTTGTGGGAAAAGCCCGCATGATCGATATGATGCTGACTGGTCGCGTATACAAGCAAGAAGAAGCGTTTCAAGTTGGCCTGTGCCAATATTTGGTGGAGGGCTCAAGCGAAGACAAGGCTATGGAAATTGCGCGCACAGCGGCGGAAAACCCAGTCTTATCTAATTTTGCTATCTGTTCAGCTATCAGCCATATGCAGAGTATGTCGGCGATGGACGCAGCTTATGCAGAGTCTGTTGTTGCTGGTATCGTTAATACACAGCCAGCTTCAAATGAGCGATTAGAGGCTTTTGCTAATAAAAGTGCTCCTAGAGTTCGACCTGATTAATACCTACCTGGGCTGTCTAATCTTTATCAGTAGGCAGCCAACACTCGAATTTTGAACCCTTTCCTAAACGACTAGTGATAGTAAGGCTACCGCCTGCCTGAGTCAGAGCGTGCTTCGCAATTGCTAGCCCCAAGCCGCTTCCACCAGTCTGCGAATTACGACTATTATCTCCTCGATAGAAACGCTCGGTGAGCCTTGGAATTTCCAGCGGATCGATCCCTATACCGTCATCTGCAATGGTTACGAAGAAGCCACTCTCCTTTGCTTCAATTTTAATCTCTATGTTTGCACCTGTTGGATTGTGCTTTACTGCATTGAAAATAATATTGCCCAATGCACCTCGAATATCTTTCTGGTTGGCGCGCACCGGAGTAGAGATAGCATCAAAGCTTATAATGTGTTGCCCTTCACTAAGAGCTTCGGCTTCGATCACAATGGTCTTAAGTAGATCAGCTAGATCAAATTCTTCTAGCACCGAATTACCTACCTCTTCCTCGAGTCGAGACAATAAAATTAAGTCTTCGGCCAGGGCCTGCATACGAGTGACCTGCTCAGACATCTGGTAGTAGGCTTTATTCTCCATAGCCGTATTTTTTGGTATATCTTGAAGCGTCTCTAAGTAACCTCGTATTACAGTGAGTGGCGTACGCAACTCATGGGACACATTACCCACAAACTCAGTTCTCAGTCTTTCTAGTTTATCCAGTCGGCTGACATCATTGATCACCAATACAACTTCACCTTGGCCAAAATGAGATGCTGTGAACTCCAAGAGAACATCATCTTGGATATTGGACATCATTTTGATCGAATCCGAAAAATTCTCCTGATTAATATATTTAACAAAATCAGGCTCACGAATTAAGTTCATCACTGACGTACCCCGATCGCCAGAACGCAGGGCCAAAAGACGTTTAGCAGCGCTATTCCACCAATCCAAGGTGCGATCACTGCGCAACACTAAGATTCCTTCATCTAAAGCTTCAGTAACCTGAGTCACTCGATTAATAGTCACTCGCATTTTGTCTTGGGTACGGCGATGTCGACGACGTTGGCGATTTAAGGTGTCGGTGATTTCCCCCAATACACCATCGGCCTCTGGAGGTATGCCACGCATACCCTTATCAATCCAACGGAAGATATGGGAAACAATTCGTAATGCCCATAGAAGATAAAGCGTGATGCCGAGGAACATGAGTTCAAAGAAAAAGCCTAAACCCCAACCGAACAGGCCTGCGAATAAACCAACTCGGGCTACTCGCCATATCTCCACTCGCATTCCCGGTCGCAACGAACAATTTCCTTACAGAAGTTATTAAGCTTTTTGTAGCTGAGTAGAAAATCTATACCCTGCTCCGCGAACAGTCTGCACATACTCATCATGCCCTGCAACTGAAATTGCCTTGCGCAATCTCCTTATGTGCACATCTACAGTTCTTTCATCTAAATAAACGTTTTTGCCCCATACATAATCAAGAATTTGATCCCGAGAATAAACTCTTTCTTGATGAGTGAGAAAAAATTGGAGTAATCTGAATTCAGTAGGAGCAAGGTTAATTAAGTTGCCAGCAATACTAATTCTGTGTTCCAAGGGATCAAACTCTAACCCCCCCACAACAATTGTGTTTTTAAGCTCCTCCCTGCTCACACGCCGCAAAATGGCCTTGATCCTTGATAATAGTTCTCTCGGAGAAAACGGCTTCGCTATATAGTCATCAGCGCCAGAATCAAGCCCTGAAATCTTGCTCGACTCCTCCGCTTTGGCAGTCAACATAATAACTGGGATATGATCGGTCATCTCATCTCGCTTGAGTCGTCTTAACAGCTCAAGACCGGTGGTAACAGGCATCATCCAGTCCAGCAAAATCAGATCTGGGTGTTTATCTAGAACCAAGGAATGAGCGGTTTTTGCATTTTCAGCCTGAAGCACATTGTAGCCAGCAGACTCTAATGAAATCACTAGCATCTCCCGAATCGAAGTTTCGTCATCAACTACTAAAATAGTGTGCCGAGGCATAATTGTTACCTGATCATTCATATACGATACCGTATTAAAATATACCTTTATTACAGAAATATGACAGCACTTAAACTCCGTCGAATGTTATACGACCTACTGAAAATTAACGACTAATTCTTAGCTGAAAATTCGATATTCTTACGCGAATAACGCATAATGCGATTTTTTTAAATAACTGGAATTAGGCCATGACCATTAAAGAAAATAGCGCGGTAAGCTTTCATTACACTTTAACTGATGATGAAGGCCAACAGCTGGATAGTTCTGCTGGCAAAGAGCCCTTGGCGTATTTGCATGGTGCAGGAAACATCATTCCTGGATTGGAGAATGCCCTTGAAGGCAAAAGTATTGGTGACTCGATGACAGTCGCGGTATCAGCTGCTGAAGGTTATGGTGAAGTTCAGACCGAGCTAATTCAAGAAGTACCTAGAGGATCGTTCCAAGGTGTTGATGAGATTGAAGTAGGAATGCAGTTTGAAGCCCAAACAGGCAATGGCGACAGTGTGCCTGTCACGGTAACAGCTGTAACTGATGAGTCAGTGACAGTTGATGGTAATCACCCTTTAGCTGGCAAAAATTTGAACTTTGATGTGTCTATAGAAGATGTTCGAGAAGCTAGCCAAGAAGAGTTAGAGCATGGTCATGTCCACGGAGTCGGCGGGCATAATCACTAATTAAGCCTGAAAAAAAGTACTCGCAAAGCCACTGAAAAGTGGCTTTTTTATGGGATTTTTCTAATTAGTTGTCATAATCCTGTAGCATTACTTTGTAATAATCTTTAAGAAGTTAATCTGGAATTGATCATGAGAATTAGAGTAGGTATTAATGGTTTTGGTCGCATTGGTCGCATCGCTTTAAGAGTTGCATGGCACTCTGAGATCATTCAAGTTGTCCATATTAATGAAATTGCTGGCGACGCAGTCGGTGCTGCTCACCTTGCTAAGTATGACTCTATTCACGGCACTTGGGATAAAGAGATTCTTGCTGATGCTGACAGAGCTGCCATTTTAATTGACGGTGTGGCTATTGGATATTCTCAGTGCGAGAGCATTGAAAACCCCGCATGGGCGGTAGCTAAGGTAGATCTGGTGATAGATTGCACTGGCAAATTTAAATCCCAAGAGTCTCTAGGGACCTATTTGAAGCAAAGTATCACTAAGGTCGTCGTTTCTGCTCCAGTCAAAGATGAAATACCTAATATTGTCATGGGTGTTAATGATGATCTGTATTCTGATCAGCCAATTGTTAGTGCTGCCTCTTGCACAACCAACTGCCTTGCACCGGTCATTGATGTTCTGCAGCAAGAATTTGGAATCGAGCATGCTTCTATTACCACCATTCATGATTTAACCAACACACAAAGTGTACTTGATGAATACCATTCTGACTTGAGGCGTGCTCGTGCGAGTAGCCTTTCTCTAATCCCCACTAGCACTGGCTCCGCCACGGCGATCACCAGAATATTTCCAGAGTTGGCAGGTCGTATTAATGGACTTGCCGTAAGAGTTCCACTCGCCAACGCCTCACTGACAGATTGTGTATTCGAACTAAAAACATCGACAACAGCAGATAGCGTTAACAAGGCTTTTAAACAGGCTGCTGATACCAGGCTAAGTGACATACTAGGGTTTGAGGAATTACCCTTGGTGTCGGTGGATTACACCAATGATACCCGCTCAGGTATTGTTGATGGGAAGTCCACTATGGTGGTCAATGGCACTCAGTTAAAAGTCTTGATTTGGTATGATAACGAGATGGGCTATGTTCACCGAATGATGGAACTAGCTGAAAAAGTAGCACTGTCTATCTAGAGGGTCTGTTATGGCGCTGGACTCATCCAAAGCCGCTCACCAATACGGCCTCGTTACCGCCAGCTACTGGGCGTTTACACTCACCGACGGCGCATTGCGTATGCTGGTGCTGTTATTTTTCCATGACTTGGGTTTCAGTCCCATGGAAATTGCGAGTTTATTTATTTTATATGAACTCTCAGGAGTTTTTACTAGTTTAATTGGTGGATGGATAGCCTCAAGGATCGGATTAATAGCGACGTTGCAATTAGGGTTAGTACTGCAGATATTAGCCATTGCCATGTTACTTAGAGAAAACCAGCAACTAACTGTCTTTTATGTAATGTGCGCCCAAGCATTATCCGGTGTTGGTAAAGACCTGAACAAACTTAGTGCCAAGAGTAGCATTAAGGCTTTACTGCCAGATCAAGCCCATAGTCCGCTTTACAAGTGGGTCTCTCTTCTTACTGGATCGAAAAATGCACTAAAAGGAATAGGCTTTTTTCTTGGTGGTGCCCTTCTCTCTGGTATTGGATTTAGGTACACCATCATGTCAATGATCGCGCTGTTAGCAGTGATCCTTGTTGTGGGATTATTTTTGTTTTCAGCCGTTCACTACTCTGAATCAAAACCTCGCTTTCGCGAACTACTATCGAAAAGCTCTGCTATCAACCGCCTCTCTTTAGCTCGATTATTTTTATTTGGCTCCCGAGATGTTTGGTTTGTTATCGCTCTTCCTGTTTATCTACAGAGCCAGCTGCATTGGAGCTACTTGCAAGTGGGAAGCCTTATGGCCATCTGGATTATTGGTTATGGCGCTATTCAAGCAATCACCCCGAAAATCACCAATAGGTCTCGCTCGAAACATCATGCTTCGACTATAGATGGAAACGTTTTGGCTAAATGGGGGATGTTGCTTGCAGTTGTTCCGGTCATCCTGGCTCTTGCGCTAACATTTTTCCAAGATCAAGGCTTGGCGGTGGTTCTATGCCTCGCACCATTCGCATTTGTCTTTGCTATTAACTCAGGTATCCACTCCTATCTTATTCTGGCATACGCTGAGCGGGATAGTGTATCTCTAGACGTAGGTTTTTATTATATGGCGAATGCTGGAGGGCGGCTGTTAGGAACCGTGATGTCTGGGTTTATATATCAGACCTTTGGTCTAGTTAGTTGTTTGCTCGCATCCTCTGTCATGATTGTAGTCAGCTGCCTTTCTGCGCGTAACCTCCCATCACCCGCTTTTAACTAAGTTTTGAGGGCTAAATCCCAGAGAATCTATACTGGTTCTTCAAGTATTCTTGCAGGTCTGTTAGGGTAGCGGCTGTTTTTAAATGCTTAGGTAATTTTGTTATGTCTGACCAAACTGATAATGCGATGGATCCAAACAGCCTTTATCGAGAAGAAAATTTTACTGATCAAAAATTGGGGGCAATTCGCAGGTTGATACCTGTTAACTCTGATGGGAGTGATGACAAAGACAGAGAGGTAATGTTTTTTGGATCAGCCCAAGTAATGACACCTATGGGTGCCCTGCCCCTCAATTTTGCACTTGAAGGGTCCACGATTGGAGCCGCAGCAGAAGATTTTGCAGGTAAGGCAGCTATCGCAGTTGAAGAGGCTGCAAAAGAGCTTGAAAATATGCGCCGAGAGCAGGCTTCTCAGATTGTGGTTCCAGGTCAAGGTGGAGGAATGGGAGGACCTGGACAAGGCGGAATAATAACATAATTATTGTTAGTGTGTACTTACACACTCTTTCTGTAGCCCAGTAATAACGAGGCATTAATGGGATAAAATTGGGTGGCTGCATCAATGAGAGATTTTGCGGTTAGCTCTGGTGCGCCATATACCCTGGTTTCAATTTTTCCGCTTCGGACGATCCTCTTCAACAGCAAATCAAAGTCGCCATCACCGGACAGTAGCACCACCAAATCTATTCCATTTTTAGGATCTAAAGCTGCATCCATAATATCGATAGCAATGCCTACATCCCAGTCGCCCTTTGCTGAACCATCACTTCTTTGAATGTAGGGTTTAAGCTTCACTTCAAAACCTATAGCAGTTAATGCCTTTTGAAATGCTTGTTGCTGGCTATCATTGCGATCGATGGCGTAAGCATTCGCAATACAGATTTCACCATCTTCGCCTAGCTGTCGCCAAAGCTCACGATAGTTAAAATGGCAATTGAATGAGTCCTTAACCGTGTAGTAGATATTTTGAACGTCAACAAAGACAGCGATTCTTTTCATAGTATTCCTAGCTGATTATCCGATTATTGCTTATACACCTGAACTAAGACTGTATCTTTCCGCAGGATTAATAGCTACTGAGATACTCATTACCACGTCATTACACCACTTTCTCATGGTCAGTTGCATACAGACTCCTTGGTCTTCGCCTGTGAGCAACAACCTCCGTTTTTGACTTGCAGTTGCCATGATTGCTGTTATTTTAAGCTCGGTATGGCTCGGTGAAGCAATCCAGTCTAAATAGGCCTCTGGAACTACTTTTTCGTAGTTTTGTTTAAGAAATGCAGGCGCCATCTTGGGGTTAACATAGATTTCCTGGAATTGAATAGGAATACCCTCAACCAAGTGGATAAACATCCCTTTATATAGGTTGTCACCGACGTCTATCTTCATGAGATCAGCGGTATCTGCATCGGCATGGACCGCTAAAATCTCCAGGGTTTGACAGCTATGACTACCTGCTGCTTGAGCAGCTTCAATAACATCAGGTAAGTTGATCTGTGGGGCTGCAGCTTTAGGCTTGGCGACAAAGGAACCTAAACCCGGTGCTCTAGTAAGTAATCCCTCATCATCCAATTCCTTTAGAGCCCGCCGCGCAGTCATTCGACTTACCGAAAAACGTTTAGCGAGCTCATTTTCTGACGGTACTCGAGCGCCCACTAACCAATTACCAGAATTAATCTGACTTTCAATGAATTGCTTAATTAACAAAAACCGTGGCAGCTTGACTAAAGTAGTCATTATTTCTCTATCGTGTAAATGTATATACTATTTATATCAGGCGATCATTGTAAATACAATCAAAGATTTTTAATTAGTTAGTCTAAAAACGATAAAATCGGTAAATAACTGATAATTTCTCTTAAATAAGCGTTAAAATTAATAAAATATGTGAATTTGGAGATACGATATTCAGCTTATCTGTATATACAACTATACATTTAATTATTTTTAATAAGACTCAATTTTTGATGTCGGGTGAGCTTTTTAATCTCCGCCTCTCTCTTACTTGCCGTACTGCGGGTATGTTTAGACTCTGTAAACACCATCTCCAGCGCATCTCGGCCACGGAAGTATTTTGCCCCTCCTTTGCCAGACTGGTGCTCAGCTAATCGCCGATCAAGATCGGTGGTGATTCCGGTGTATAGAGTTTGATCACTGGCACGAACGATATAAACGTACCATCCTGAGTCATTCATCGCGCTGCGACTGTTTTAAAGAACTATGGCACAGCTGACAACGATAGATTGCGCCCTTTTCGACTATTTTGCGATGCCGTAAAATAGTTAAATCATGGTTTCGACAATCGCACTTATAGCTATATCGCATATATTGACGGGTTGGAATGCCCTCTAGGTCGTAACTTCCAGTAACAATGGGCTGCACACCCATGGCGAGCATAGTATCGCGCCACTCTTTACCATGGGGTTTTACATGCCGGATCCCCCAAATACAATCAACCACATAATGAGCAACCTCATGAGTTACTGTATTAGTCAGGCTTTCCTCATAGTATTTGGCAAATATCCAGGGGTTATAGCGAATGCGCCGTTTTTTGCCCCTAACCTGATACATCCCTGCGCACTTCCCCCGCAGATCAAAATCGATGGTTAACAAAGAAAAGTGGCGGCTGAAAATGCCTCCTGCTTTTTCTACACAGCTATTGGTAGCTTCGACAATCTGGAGGCGTTGATATTCTGATACTGGGTTAATGATAATTTCGTTGCTCATAAAGCAATTATAGTATGTGTTGTTACTGGTACAATTATTATATCTTTTTATGAAGTATGTTTATGAATATTGACCTCCATTGTCATACAAATATATCGGATGGCGTATTAACTCCAAACCAATTGATTGCCCTTGCAATTGAACGGGGCGTGGACATGCTGTCAATTACTGATCATGACACATTGGATGCATATTCGATTATCAATTCAGTGCCACCTCAACTGCAATTAATTCCTGGTATAGAATTCTCAAGCCAGTGGAGAAAGCAGGGCATTCATGTTGTCGGATTAAATATTGATCTCTCCAATGAGGTAATTATCAATGCGGTTAGCCAACAGTCAGATGGTCGCAAGCGCCGAGCAGAAAAAATTGCTTACAAGTTGAAGCGGCTGGGCTTTGACAATAGCCTAGAGGGAGTTAAAAGCTTCGCTGGGAGCCATATAGGGCGACCTCACTTTGCTCAATATCTTGTCCAAATAGGAGCTGTTAAAAATATGAACGAAGCTTTTAAAAAATATCTTGGCGCCGGTAAAGCAGGTGATATTAAAGATGAATGGGCAGACCTAAAAACAGTAGTAGGATGGATTCATCAGGCTGGAGGAGTGGCCGTATTGGCTCACCCAAAGAAATATAATCTTACTCGCACTAAGCTGGTGGATCTCATCAGTGATTTTTGTGAGGCAGGAGGAGGGGCCATAGAGGTTATTTCAGGCTTACAAATCCCCTCCGTTACCAGAGATTTAGCTGGTTTGTGTAACAAGTTCAATCTCTTGGCTTCCTGTGGTTCAGATTTCCATGCCCCAGATAGAAAATGGGCAGCGCTAGGAATGGTAAGCCAATTGCCCGATGGTTGTATTCCTGTTTGGGAGCATTGGAGCTAAGATTATTGTGAGTAATTCCTAAGATCGTCTTTCATGTGTATACTTCTGGCCGCGTAACACCGGCGTGTCTCGAAAAATTGACTAATGAGTACCTATATTTTGGATATTTTCGTTTTTGTGAGTGAACAATGGCTATTAATCAGTGCCTTCCTAATACTGCTTTTTATCTTCCTATCCAAGGAACGATCTAACTCTGGCAAGCCTTTGGCTACATCAGAGCTAGTAGCATTGATGAATGCAGATCAAGCTATCCTGGTTGACGTAAGAGCATCCGCTGAATTTCAGGCAGGACATATACATGGTGCCTTTAATATCCCTCACACTAAGATTAATGGACGCGTCAGTGAGCTTGAAAAACATCGTCAGAAATTGATTGTTCTTGTCGACCAAATGGGTCAGCATGCTGGTTCAGCAGGAAAGTTACTAACCAAAGATGGATTTAATGTTCGTCGCTTAAAAGGTGGCATGAGCGAATGGCAACACCAGAGCATGCCTGTCGTTCAAGGACAAAAGAACTAGCTTTAATACCCTCTAAATAAGTAAAGGAGTTGTTATGCCTCAAGTGTCACTATACGGGACTCGTCTTTGTTCGTTCTGTGCAGCGGCGAGGCAATTACTTAACCGAAAAGGTGTAAGTTATGACGATATTTCGGTTGATCAAGATTTAGACTTACGTAACGAAGTTAGGCAAAAAAGCGGACAACGCACAGTTCCACAGATCTGGGTTGGGGATACACATATTGGCGGATATTCAGAGCTTCAGGGCTTAGAAACAACAGGAGAATTGGATGCCCTTTTAAGTCCTAGGGTTGAAATGGACGAAAATAGCGCCATATAGTGTGGAGACGCTTAAAAATATACCAATGAATTATTAAAGGCTATAGAAATGACTGACGAAACAACTCCTGCAAGTGCAGCTGCAGAAACTGAAGACAATGGGCCGGCATTTGCAGTACAGCGGATTTATCTAAAAGATCTTTCCTTCGAAACTCCTATGGGCGCAGCAGCATTCCAAAAACAATGGCAACCTAAAGTTAACCAAGATCTAAGTACCAAAAGTGCTCAGATTGCAGAAGGCATCTATGAAGTCTCTTTGCGTCTAACAATTACTGTGACGGACGGAGAAGACACTATTTATCTGATAGAAGTAGAGCAAGCAGGATTGTTTGCTATCAAAGGCCTAGAGCCCCAGCAGGTCACTCATGTCCTGAATACAACATGTCCTAATATGCTGTTCCCCTACGCTCGAGAAGTTATTGATAATGCGGTGACTAAAGGCTCGTTCCCAGCTTTGCTGTTACCACCGATTAATTTTGATGCATTGTTCGCCTCAGCTGTTCAACAGGCTGATGCTAAGGCCGCTGAAGAGGCTAACTCAGAAGACACAACCCATTAAACAGATCGTAATGGCCAAAACTGAAAACCCCGCCAATAGTTAGCGGGGTTTTTTTATGGCAAGACTTAAACGCTAATACTCTAACCCATACTCCTGCAACTTGCGTGTTAGAGTATTCCTTCCCCAACCCAACAAGAGTGCAGCGTCTTTTTTTCGGCCTCCAGTGTATGCCAATGCTGTTTCAATCATAGCGCGCTCAAAATCAGGAATAGCTTGCTCTAATATGTTCTGTCGGCCACTTTTTAATTCACTCTCTCCCCAGAGTCTGAGCATATGTTGCCAATCACCCTGCCCACGATAGGCCCCCTCTGTAGCTTCTGATTTCAGCTCAGGAGGCAAATCTGAAATTAGCACCTCTCTTCCCGCAGCCATTACCGTTAACCAGCGACACATATTCTCTAATTGCCTAACGTTGCCTGGCCAAGGTAAATTGAAAAAGAATTCCTCCGCATCTTTAGATAACACTTTTGGCTCCATCTCAAGCTCTTTTGCTGAGACGTTAAAGAAGTGTTCCATCAGTTGGGGTATATCTTCTCGACGATCCGCTAATTTGGGTAGGTGCACTCTGATAACATTTAATCGATGGAATAAGTCTTCTCTAAAGCGATTCTGCGTGACTAACTCCTCTAGGTTTTGATGAGTAGCAGCAATAATGCGAACATCGACTTTTATTGTAGTGTGCCCTCCAACCCTATAGAACTCTCCATCAGCTAGAACTCGGAGCAGTCTTGTCTGTGCCTCTGCGGGCATATCTCCGATTTCATCAAGAAACAGTGTGCCTCCATCAGCTTGTTCAAAGCGTCCCTCCCGACGCTGTGAGGCCCCAGTAAAAGAACCTTTCTCATGACCAAACAACTCAGATTCAATTAAGTCGTGAGGAATAGCAGCCATGTTAAGCGCGATGAATTTGGCACTTTTACGCGGACTATGCCTATGTAGAGCCTGTGCGACAAGTTCTTTACCGGTCCCTGACTCACCGTTAATCAGGACAGTAATGTTTGAGTTAGATAACCGCCCAATCGCCCGAAATACCTCTTGCATAGCCGGGGCTTCACCGATAATTTCTTGAGCCACGACAGGAGCTGTTGGGATTTGAATATCTACCTTCTTCTCAAGAGCTAGAGCCACGCCTCGACGAACCACGTCGACCAATTCATCTAAATCAAAAGGCTTTGGTAAGTATTCAAAAGCCCCTCCTTGATAAGCAGCTACCGCACTGTCCAAGTCAGAGTGTGCGGTCGTTATAATTACAGGAATATCAGGATGACTTCTGTGGATTTGTTTGAGTAGCTCAAGGCCGTCAGTACCAGGCATGCGAATATCCGAGATGATAATCTCCGGCTGTGACACTCTTAATACTGCCAATAAGTCGTCACCACTCTCAAAACTTCGTACGTCCATCCCATCTCGAGTAATGGCCTTTTCCATTACCCAACGAAGGGAACGATCATCTTCTGCAATCCATATTTTTACATTATTTTTCATACTAATCTCTGATCGGTAAATAAATTGAGAACATGGTTTCGCCGGGTTCAGAATCACACTCAATAATTCCCTGGTGGCTGTTAATTGCAGTCTGAGCAATTGTCAGACCTAAACCCGAACCATCACTTCGGCCGCTTATCATGGGGAAAAAAATACGCTCTACGATATCTGCCAGAATCCCTGGCCCATTGTCAATAATATCAATTCTACACACTACTTTATGACGCTCTCCAGCGATGGTAAAACTGCGCTGAATACGTGACTTAATAGTTACTAACGGCTTCAGTGTTGAGGCCTCCAGGACCGCCTGCATAGCATTTCTCGCCACATTAAGCACTGCTTGAATAAGCTGTGCTCGGTCTCCTCTAACCTCTGGAATACTAGGATCATAGTCTCTAACCAGAGTTAACTGTCCCTGAACTTCGGCTTCTAAGAGGCTTGCTACATGCTCCGTCACTTCATGGATATTAATTTGCTCATACTTAGGAAGTTGGTTAGGCCCCAACAATCGATCTACAAGATTTCTAAGCCGGTCAGCCTCTGTCGTTATGATCTGACAGAACTCTCTAGTTTCACCCCCTAACCCTCGCTCTATAATCTCCTGGTCAAGTAATTGAGCTGCGCCGCGTATACCGCCTAAAGGGTTTTTGATTTCATGAGCAAGGCCGCGAACAAGATTTTTTGAGGTGTCATGCACAGAAAGCAAAGCCTCTTCTCTATTAATTTTGAGGAACCTATCAACTGGCTGCATCTCCATTAATAACATCCGCTGAGAGCTAGCCTCAATTGGAGTGACGGTGTAGTCGACCTGAGATACATCTGTGGATGCGGGAATACGCAAATATTCGTGCCGACGAGTATGTGGGTTGCCCGATGATAGTGAATCCTCGAGAGTCTGCCTGCAAACATCCGTCTCGCTAAAAAACTCATAAATTGGATGTCCCAACAATCTGGAGTTACCCATTTGTAAGAGAGACTCGACTGCCGAATTGACATAGGTGATCGACAGATTCTCATCTAGAAGAAGAACTGCGGCATTTAAATTATCTAACAATAATCCGTGGAGTTTTTCTAAATTCATAAAATTTAAATATCTACATGTCTTTTTAGGATGCAAAAGTAACGAATGCACTATCGTTCTTTGTCACTTGCAATAAACAAGCCAATTATTAATTGACCTAAATCCCACTAAACTGAGGCTTCAGATCAAAAACAGTTCGGTCTGTAATAAATTATGCACCATTATAGTGCGTAATTGTATTGTGCGCACTAATGGCGCTCTATGGCTAACGACTAACATCTGGGTGTTAATTCAAAACAAGAGATAGCGGTGGCTGTAGATTTACCAAATCTCGGGGGGATCAGAAAAGCCCTGGGAGTAGAATTACTCCCAGAGCAATATAGCTTAAGCTAAGGCTTCTTTGGTGGTTTTAATAATAGCAGCCGCCACCTTGTAAGGATCTGCGTTAGAAGCAGTTCTTCGGTCTTCTAAACGACCTTTCCAACCATCTTCAACAGTGCCAATAGGGATGCGGATTGATGATCCACGATCTGAAACGCCGAAGCTAAACTCATCAATCGCCTGCGTCTCATGTAGGCCAGTCAAACGCTGGTCATTGTCTGCGCCATACACGCTAATATGACGTTCTATATTTTTACCAAACTCTTCACAAATTTTAGTAAATATGGCTTCATCACCAAGATCTCGCATGGGACCATTAGAAAAATTGGCATGCATGCCCGAACCATTCCAATCTGTATCTCCCAGCGGCTTAGGATGATAGTTTATTGTGTAGCCATACTTTTCACCCGTTCTCTCAAGAAGGTAGCGAGCGACCCAAATTTCGTCTCCAGCTTCTTTTGCTCCTTTCGCAAAACACTGAAATTCCCACTGTCCTGCAGCAACTTCAGCGTTAATTCCCTCAACATTTAATCCAGCTTCGAGACAGATATCAAGATGCTCTTCCACACAGCTGCGCCCATAGGCGTTAGCGGCACCGACCGAGCAGTAATAAGGGCCTTGTGGTCGTGGGAATCCCCCGTGAGGGAATCCAGGAGGTAGCTGCGTATCGACATCCCATAGGAAATACTCTTGCTCAAAGCCAAACCAGAAGTCATTGTCATCGTCGTCTATCGTTGCCCGACCGTTAGACACATGAGGTGTTCCGTCAGCGTTAAGAACTTCAGTCATTACCAAAAACGCGTTACTACGGTCTGGATCTGGGTAAATAGCGACGGGTTTAAGTAAGCAATCTGAAGCATTGCCTTCCGCTTGTTCCGTGGAGCTTCCATCAAATGACCACATAGGGCATTCTTCTAGAGTTCCACCGAAGTTATCACGAACCTGTGTTTTGCTGCGCAGGCTTTGAGTAGGCATATAACCATCCAACCAAATGTATTCTAACTTTGCTTTCATTTTTAATGACTCTCCGTTTAGATTAGTTCTTTAGATCTTAAATTCGTCAAACAAGGCCTACCTCGGTTAAAGCGTTTCTGAACCTGACTTAGGCCAACCTTAATTAGAAGGAAACTATGACCCGCTTTAACAGGCGGAGCGGCGATCTATGAAGCGGATGTCTTGAGCGCGCGATTTAGTAACCTTTTCCCTCAGTTATGGACTGCAATTGCCGTGCCAATAAAACCATTTTAACAGCCCGGTGGCCCACCCCAATAGGATAAAGGCTTTCACGGCAGGCCGCTACACCTAAAAAGTTATAAGGTAATATAAAACCCTATGATACGCACCATTATAGTGCACTTGCGAATATAGTGCTTTATTGTGGTGCAAAATAGATCTAAAGCTTCGGATTAATATTGCTAATTTAACGCGGCTTTGTAATTAACTTTGGGTTTTAGCGTATTCTAATAGGCAATATTGGTAAACTATCGATGGATGAGAGTTTACTGTGAAAAATCATATGAATTTCGACAAAGATCTGACTCCAAAAAAAGATATCATGCATATCACCGAGCCACGGATTGGGGATGTAATAATTGATGTGCGCCACCCAACTGAAATCGAAGATATGCCGCTAGATTGGTATCCCGATAATGAAGTAATTTGCATTCCCTTTTTTAGCCTGCCAGAGAAAGTCAGTAATCTAGACCGTAAAATCAGCTATCTAATTTTTTGCGAGAAGGGAGTCATGAGCAGGTTGCATGCTAATTTACTCCGAGATAGAGGTTTTTTACATATTGGGATTTTAAAATATATCAAGAACAAAGAAGTGCTGTAGGCCCCTAAACTCAGCATATCTTAGCCTAATAATTTACCCCAAAAACATCCGTACCGAAAAGATCAATAGCAGTTTCTGAGAATTCCACTATAATCGCGGCTTTTTGGCTCATCGGGTAGCTTTCATGTCTATAAATAATTTGCGCAATATTGCGATCATCGCTCACGTTGATCATGGCAAAACCACACTTGTGGATAAGCTCTTGAGCCAATCAGGAACCTTAGATCGTAAAGATGTTGGTTCTGAACGCTTGATGGACTCGAATGATCAGGAGAAAGAGCGAGGCATTACCATTCTTGCTAAAAATACTGCCATTAACTGGAATGACTATCGAATTAATATTGTTGATACTCCAGGGCACGCTGATTTTGGTGGCGAGGTTGAGCGAGTTCTATCAATGGTAGATTCGGTTCTTTTGCTAGTCGATGCTGTTGATGGGCCCATGCCGCAAACTCGTTTTGTTACCTCTAAGGCGTTTGAGCAGGGACTCCGCCCTATTGTAGTTATCAACAAAGTTGATCGCCCTGGAGCCCGTCCAGACTGGGTTATGGATCAGGTCTTTGACCTATTTGATAATCTCGGCGCAACTGACGAGCAACTTGATTTTCCAGTTATCTATACATCAGCTATCAATGGCATTGCTGGTCGTGATCACGAAGATATGGCTGAAGATATGACTCCTCTCTACGAAATGATTGTTGCTGAAGTTCCAGCGCCGGAGGTTGATGCGACTGGGCCATTCCAAATGCAGGTATCCGCTCTTGCTTATGACAGTTATGTGGGTGTTATCGGTGTTGGAAGAATCACGCGCGGAACACTAAAGCCAGGCCAACAAGTCGTGGTGAAGACAGCCAATGGAGCGCAGAGAAAAGGAAAGATTCTCAATGTGAAAGGTTATCTAGGCCTTGAGCAGATAGAAACCTCTTTAGCTAGGGCAGGGGACATCGTATGCATAAATGGAATTGACGGCCTGGGTATTTCGGACACCCTTTGCGATCCTGAACATGTTGATGCATTACCTGCCTTAAGTGTGGATGAGCCTACGGTGAGCATGACATTTATAGTCAACGACTCTCCTTTTGCTGGCCTAGAAGGAAAATATGTCACGACTCGAAACATCAAGGACCGTCTTGAACAAGAATTGATACACAATGTTGCTCTCAGAGTTAAGCCAGGCGATACCCCAGATAAATTTGTTGTGTCTGGCCGTGGCGAACTGCATCTATCAGTACTTATTGAAACAATGCGACGCGAAGGCTTTGAAATGGGCGTATCGCGCCCAGAAGTAGTTCAAAAGCTAGTTGATGGCGTTATTCATGAGCCTTTTGAACAAGTTGTTATTGATGTAGAGGAGCAGCATCAAGGGTCAGTTATGGAAGAGCTGGGCTTGCGAAAAGCCGAACTAACTAATATGGAACCTGATGGAAAAGGCAGGGTGCGCCTGGAGTTTTTAATGCCCTCAAGAGGCTTAATTGGTTTCCGAGGAGCCTTTTTAACGATGACCTCTGGTTCAGGCATTATGACCAGTATTTTTGATCGCTACGCTCCAGCAAAGCAGGGAGATAAATTCTCTCGCGGAAATGGTGCACTTGTTAGTATGGTGAAAGGGAAGACTGCCGCCTTTGCATTATTTAATATTCAAGCAAGGGGTCGATTGTTTCTTGGTCATGCAATAGATGTTTATGAAGGGCAAATTGTAGGGATACATTCCAGATCCAATGACTTAGTTGTCAATCCTATCAAAGGCAAACAGCTGACTAATGTCAGAGCTTCAGGTACAGATGAAGCATTGACTCTAGTTCCGCCTATTAAGCATACCCTGGAGCAAGCGCTGGAATTTATTGAAGATGATGAGTTAGTTGAAGTCACCCCAAGTAGTATTAGACTGAGAAAGAAACTACTAACAGAAATTCAGAGAAAGAGAAGCTCTCGTTAATTTTCTTATTTGGGCGAGGATATCGTTATCCAGAGCTATTTATTGACTATCCAAATATTTAAAACAGCTCTTTTGATGATCATTTACCATCCCCATTGCCTGCATAAAAGCGTAGCAAATAGTACTACCAAAAAATCGAAAACCTCGCTTTTTCATTTCTCTACTAATCCTGTCTGATATCTCTGTTGTCGCGGGAATTTCTTTTTGAGATATCCAGTGATTAACAATTGGTGTATCACCCACAAATGCCCAAATATATTTGCTGAAACTGCCGTATTCAGCCTGAACTTTTTGATAACATCGCGCGTTTGAAATAGCGCTTTCGATTTTTAAACGGTTGCGAATGATCCCTCTATTCACCATCAATCGTGCAACATCTTCGGCGGTAAATTCAGCTACGCGATCCACTTGAAATCCACAAAATGCTTGACGGTATTGCTCCCGTCGTTTCAGGATGGTGATCCAAGATAGTCCGGCTTGAGCCCCTTCCAGGATTAAGAACTCAAACAGTTTCTTATCATCTCTACAAGGCACTCCCCACTCGCTATCGTGGTATGCTTGGTACAGCTCATCATTGTTGCACCAGCCACATCTGTTGATTTCAATCATCTGTAAATCCTCGATCAGTATTTAAAGCCCAAGATTTGTGCTGTTAAAGTGGGCTTTCAACGAAATTTTCTATATTGGCCTCATTCGTATAATATTAGATAATAGTTTTAAGGCACTAGGCAAATGAAAAAAGCGTTTCCTGCGATAAGGCCATACCACACTCAGTCAATTGCTGTGACTCCCCCCCATGTGCTGCATGTAGAGGAATCTGGAAACCCAGATGGAATACCTGTTTTATTTGTCCACGGCGGCCCTGGCGGAGGAACTCGACCTACTGACCGCTGCTTCTTTGACCCTGATAAATACCGCATTGTTCTATTCGATCAACGCGGTTCTGGTCAATCCACGCCCCATGCACTCCTAGAAAACAACAATACAGCCGCTTTAATTGCAGATATCGAAGTCATACGAAAGACACTTGAAATAGACCGGTGGGTTGTCTTCGGAGGATCCTGGGGCTCTACTTTGAGCTTGGTTTATGCTCAAACCTATCCTGACCTAGTTATGGGTTTAATACTTCGAGGTATTTTCCTGTGCCGCGACCAGGATATTGCTTGGTTCTATCAACATGGTGTGGAACATGTTTTTCCTGACTACTGGAAAGACTATATTCAGGTTATTCCCGAAGAAGAGAGGGATGACCTACTTGGAGCTTTTTATCGAAGACTAACGGGCGATAACGAACTAGAGCGCATGGCCGCCGCTAAAGCCTGGTCTATTTTAGAAGGGCGCTGCGCAACGCTGAAGCCCGACGAAGACTTTGTTGCACATTTCGCGAACCCCCATTTAGCCATTGCAATGGCAAGAATAGAGGCCCACTATTTTATCAACAAGGCATTTTTAGAGCCTAATCAAATCATTGATAATGCTTACAAACTCAAAGATATTCCATCAACTATTGTGCATGGTCGATATGACATGGTCTGCCCGGTTAACCAAGCTTTTGCTCTAAGTAACGCTTGGCCAGAAGCAAGACTTGACGTCATAGTTGATGCTGGGCACTCATCTAGCGAGCCCGGGACAGTTGATGCTCTTATCAGGGCAACTGAGAGACTAGCCCATCATTTAAATAGCGAAGAGTAGTCTAAATGCTAGGTCTAATTCAGCGAGTCTCCAGCGCATCAGTGGTCATCGATTACGAAACTGTGGGTGAAATTGACCAAGGCATTCTATTGCTTCTAGGAGTCCAAAAGCATGACGCAATGGGTAGCGCTGATAAACTACTGCGGAAAGTTTTAAACTACCGTATGTTTTCTGACCCAGAGGGAAAAATGAACCTATCACTGAGTGATATTAACGGTGGATTACTGATAGTTTCTCAATTTACTCTTGCTGCAGATACAAAAAAAGGGCTCCGGCCCAGCTTTTCTTCAGCAGCTCCCCCTGAGCAAGCTGAAAATCTGTATAACCACTTTGTAAGTCACGCAACACAGCAACACTTAAAAGTTCAGAATGGTCGCTTTGGCGCGGACATGCAGGTTTGCTTAGTGAATGATGGGCCAGTCACCTTTATGCTTGAGAGTTAAAGCGATTTGATAGCATTGCTTAGCTTTTTATGGAAGCCTTCAAAACCACCATTACTCATTATCACAATATGAACATTGCTATGAGCTAAATTCACCGTAGCTTCGATTAGATCGTCGAGCTTATTAATTATCATGGAGGGGATTTCAATTGCATCAGACAAACTAGCCATATCCCAGTCAATGGCTGCATTTTGATACCACAAGACTTGGTCTGCGCTTTTTACCGACGAAGCCAAGGTTTGCTGATGTACCCCCATTTTCATTGTCGCTGAGCGCGGTTCAATAATTGCCAAAATGAAGTCATCCCCAACTTTGGCGCGAAGTCCCTCCAAGGTACTTTTAATAGCTGTTGGATGGTGCGCAAAGTCATCATAAATAGTCACTCCCTGACTTTCATATATCACTTCCATGCGGCGCTTTACACCAATAAAATCGCTTAATGCCTCACAAGACTGACTTACATTAACCCCTACTTGGTAAGCGGCTATAACCGCCGCCAGCGCATTTTTAACATTATGGAGCCCAGATTGGGACCAAACCACTCGACCGCTTTCTTTTGTAACTCCTTGATCATCTGAAAAAATAATCTCAAATCGTGACCCGTCTTCCTCAATAAGTCGGTATTGCCAGTTGTCATCGGGTTTGATTCCAAAATGATGCTGGCAACTCCAACATCCTTGAGCCATCACTTGGTTAATATTTTCATCTGACGAGGGCATGATAATGTTACCCGCACCAGGCACTGTTCTAACTAAATGATGAAACTGCTTCTGAATGGCCCCTAAATCCTCAAAAATGTCCGCGTGGTCAAACTCTAAATTATTAATAATTAGAGTATTTGAGAAGTAATGTATGAATTTTGAGCGTTTATCAAAAAAAGCACTGTCGTATTCATCCGCCTCTACCACAAAGTACTTTGAATCTCCCAAGCGGGCAGAAATACCCATATCTTGTGGAATCCCTCCAATTAGGAAGCCTGGACTTAATCCTGAAGTCTCTAGAATTTTCGCCAGCATGCTACTAGTGGTCGTTTTCCCATGAGTGCCGGCAACAGCCAGCACATGTTTATCTCTTAATATATTTTCACCCAGCCATTGGGGGCCCGAGGTATAAGGCAGGCTATTGTCGAGCATATATTCCACACAGGGGTTTCCTCGAGACATGGCATTCCCAACAACAACAAGATCTGGGGCTGGTTTGAGCTGCTCAGGATCAAAACCCTCGATTAGTTGGATACCATTTTCTTCAAGCTGAGTACTCATCGGAGGGTACACATTAGCGTCAGAACCAGATACCTGGTGACCGGCATGTTTGGCTAACAGGGCAAGACTTCCCATGAACGTGCCGCAGATACCTAGAATATGAATATGCATTAAAGTGACCTTTCTGTGCGATAAACCGAGTTCTAATGTTCACTATAACGTAAATCAGTTTAGTTTCGCCTTTCACCTTAGCGTGGGAGAGACTAAAATGAAAGCTCAAGGAAAGTGGACTTTTAAGAGTGTAATGTCATGGGTAAAAAGAATGCGTTTTATGCACAATCCGGAGGCGTTACAGCCGTAATCAATGCTACTGCCGCTGGTGTCATTGAAGGTGCGCGTGAAAATACAGCATCGATTGGTAAATTATATGCAGGCTTAAATGGTATCGTCGGGGCCTTGCAAGAAGAGCTCGTAGACACAAGTAAGGAATCTTTATCTGCAATAAAGGCTCTCAAACACACCCCTGGCGGTGCGTTTGGCTCATGCCGCTATAAAATGAAGGATTATAATGAAAGTCCCGCTGAATATGAGCGTCTTATTAATGTCTTCAAGGCCCATAACATAGGCTACTTTTTTTATAACGGAGGAGGTGACTCCGCCGATACCTGTCTGAAGGTATCCCAGATCTCAGAAAAAATGGGCTATCCGATTCAGGCAATCCATATTCCAAAAACAATCGACAACGACCTGCCGCTTACAGACTGCAGTCCAGGGTTTGGATCAGTAGCAAAATATGTAGCTACTTCAACCAGAGAAGCTAGCTTGGATATCGCATCCATGTGTGCCTCCTCCACTAAGGTATTTATTTTAGAAGTTATGGGTCGCCATGCAGGCTGGATTGCAGCTTCGGGCGGTCTGGCAGCTGAAGAAGCGGGGGACCCACCCCATATTATTTTATTCCCCGAAATTCCATTCTCTCGTGAGACCTTTATCGCCAAAGTTGAACAAACAATCCAAGATAAGGGCTACTGCGTTGTTGTTGCTTCTGAGGGCACGCAATACAGTGATGGAGCACACATCTCTGGCTCTTTAAATAGAGATGCTTTTGGCCACCAACAGCTTGGCGGTGTTGCCCCAACATTAGCGAGCATGATCAAGCAGTCTACGGGTCATAAATATCATTGGGCCCTTGCGGACTATTTGCAACGCTCTGCTCGTCATATCGCGTCAAGGACAGATGTTGATCAGGCATATGCGGTAGGCCGAGCAGCTATAGATCTGGCCGTTCAAGGCAAAACCTCGGTGATGGTTTCGATTGAGCGAGGTTCAGGGAAAAATTATAGCTGGTCCCTTGGTGAAGCATCTTTGGTTAAAGTTGCTAATATGGAAAAGAAAATGCCGCGGTCGTTTATCACTAAGGATGGGTTTGGAATAACACAAAAGGCTCGTGACTATTTGCAACCATTGGTCGAAGGGGAAGACTACCCTCCCTATAAAAATGGTCTTCCTGATTACGTTCAATTGAAAAAAATCATGGTTCCAAAAAAGCTGACCAACGATTTTAAACCTTAACTCTTCACCTTTCTGAAAAGTGGGTCTACAGCACTTGGTTTCTAGGATTTCCCTCCAGAAACGCTTCCACATTTCCCGCGACTTGCTCAATTAATCGCTGTCTTGCTTCTCTAGCAATCCAAGCTACATGGGGGGTCAGGATAAAATTAGGTATAGCTGTATCGAGCAAAACATTTCCATCAACTGGCGGCTCTACACTTAAAACATCAGAGGCAGCTCCCGCAATTCCGCCTTGTTGCAAGGCATTCTTCAGAGCCACTTCGTCCACCAAGGCACCTCGCGAGGTATTAATTAAAATTGATGAACGCTTCATCAGTGCAAGTTCTTCAGCGCCGATAAGTTTAGTGGTCTGTTCAGTCAGAGGGCAGTGAAGACTCAATATATCTGCTTTAGCCAGCAACTCTTTAAAAGGAATTCTGTTTGACTGCGGAGAGTGCGTGCGTCCGGGTAATGCCGCGAATACAACATCCATTCCAAAAGCTTCTGCTATCTTTGCCACACCCATTCCCAGTTCTCCAGCACCAACAATACCTAAAGTCTTGCCCTGTAATTCTCGCACAGAGAAATCCATCACACAGAAGAAGTGGCTGTCTTCCCAACTCCCATCCATTGCTGCCTTGCGGTATTCATCAAGCTTGGTGGTCAAAGATAATATAAGTGACCAAACATGTTGCACTACAGAACCAGTACCGTAGCTAACGGCATTGCTGACGATGATGTTGCGCTTACGGGTGGCTTTAAGATCGATAATATTAGTTCCCGTGGCGAAAATCGAAATAAGCTTTAAACGTTTCGCCTGCTCAATCTGTGGCGCTAAAAGCGGCGCTTTATTAATAAGAACAATATCTGCATCAGTTATTCTCTCTGAAACCTGTTCCGGCGAACAATGAGAATAGATTTTCCATTTGACAGGTAAGTCATAGAGCTTTGATAAATCAAGATCTGACGGCCCTACGCTATCGAAATCAAGAATCACACCCTGCATAATTTTCTCCAGTCAGTTTTTGCCCAACAAATGTCCTCACAGCATTTGATGGGAATCTGATCTGCTGGAATAACTACGTTTTTGGTGGCCACAACAATAATTTAGACGTCGCCTGAGTATAGCTCAAGTAATCTGAATCCGTACCCCATTTTTGCTTGGCCAGTCGATCTAGAAGAGGTATCCCGCTGACTTTAGTCAATAAAAAGTACACAAAGACAGGTGAGATTAGCGTTGCCAATTGCCATCCTGAAAGCACTGGAAGCGAAACCAACGCCAACCCAAACCAAAGGGTAATTTCTCCAAAATAATTAGCATGTTGTGACCATGACCAAACACCAGTTGTGATGAAACGATTTCTATTGTCTGGATTTTTGCGGAACTCAGTTTTCTGATTGTCTGCAGTGACCTCCACGACAAACCCAAACAGCCAAAGTGCTATCCCTAAATAACTGATCAACCCCAACTCTGCCGTTATGTTGGACGTCAACGCAGCCAACCCAGCCGCCATAGTCACCAAAACCCAAAGACCGCCGATAGTCCAAGTCATTAAAAACCAAGTGAATTTGGTTTTCATAACGATGAAACGCTTGTCTTGACCGTCTTTCTTAATACGCCAAAACAGAAAGGACCCTAATCTAAGTGCCCAAACCGTAATCATGGCACAAATAATCAGGTCCCTTAAGTCGAGAGAGGGGTTAAAAACAATCGCAGCAGCCACGGTGGTAATGTAGGAAAGCGAGCCTGTCAAATCGAAGTAATGCTCGGTCTTGAAGGCGTAAGATGGAATGAACAGTGCCCAATGGAGAGCAAATCCAATCGATCCACACAAAGCGAAAAGAGGGTAACCACCAAAAGAAACGCTACCCTGGCTCCCCGCTGTCAGTATTAGCACCGCAATAATCAGTGACGCCACAATACCCAGAGCACTTTTAGATCTTGTCATTTTAAACACCTCTTTGTTGTTCTTATTTTAGTCTATTCGTAATCAAAATTTTGTCGTGTTGAAACGATTCACCGATTAACCGAACGTTAATTTCTTATTTTTTTAACCCTTAAGCGATCATACGCATCCACTATGCAAAATAGATGATAGTAAGATTAATGATTTTTTACCATAAGAGGCACTATGTCACAGGAGCAAACTATAATTTCACCTAACAAAACCGCATAATAGCGAATCTGTTTTTGATTCTCTTTTGAGGTTATCTGTAATCATGCAACCTTCGTTGTTTAAGCTGTACGACAAGATCATTTTGCAAAATCCCTGGACTGCCATTATCGTGGTTTTTGTCTTGGCAATTATCATGGCATTGGGATTGCCAAACTTTAAGCTGGATGCATCCGCGGATTCTTTAACCTTAGAGCACGATGATGATCTAAACTTTTCCCGTGAAGTCGTGCAACGCTATGGTAGTGACAACTTTTTGATTGTGACTTTTTCGCCTTCAAAAGGTGCCCTTTTTGATCAAAATAACTTAGATACCCTCGCTGCATTACGCGAAGACCTGCTTCAAATCGAAGGCATACAGTCAGTGCTATCAATGCTCGATGTTCCATTACTCTATAGCCCAAAAATTGACATTACCGACCTCACTGGTGAGCTCAATACTTTGATGTCTGAGGGGGTGGACAAACAGCTAGCTAAATCTGAGTTTCTCAGTAGTCCTATTTACAAAGACGTTATTCTGAGTGCTGACGGAAACACTACTGGCATGATGGCGACCTTAGATCTTGATGAAACATACTTACAGCTGGTGTCCAAGAGAGATAGCCTACGGCTGCTTCGAGATACCGATGGCCTGAGTGCCCAACAAGAAATACAACTGCAAGAGGTGAGTGCTGAGTTTCTAAATTACCGCACAGCCAAAGCTGAGGTTGATCATAAGCGAGTGGCCCAGATACGCGAACTAATCGAAGATTATCGTGATAGAGCAACTATCTTTTTGGGTGGCCCCGATATGATCACTGCAGATATGATTACGTTTATAAAAAGTGATCTCACTGTTTTTGGCGCTGGAATTCTAGTTTTTATTATCGCTACTTTAGCTCTCATATTTCGTCAAATCCGCTTTGTTGTCCTACCACTGATTACCTGTACTCTCTGCTTGGTCATTATCTTAGGATTTTTAAGTTGGATTGACTGGCGACTAACTGTTATCTCCTCCAACTTCGTCCTTCTACTTTTGATTATTACTCTTGCATTAACCATTCACTTAATTGTGCGCTATCGCGAATTGCAGTCTAACAATCCAGAATCTAACCAACACGAGTTGGTTAGCCAAACTGTCATTTCCATGGCCAAACCTTGTCTCTATACAGTACTTACAACTATTGTTGCCTTCACATCGTTGGTGGTGAGTGATATCCGCCCAGTGATAGATTTCGGCTGGATGATGACGATGGGCATCAGCCTAGCTTTAGTGATAGCTTTTATAACAATTCCTGCTGGAATGGTTTTACTAGGCAAAGGGTCATACACAAGTCTTAAAGATAATTCATCAGCATTTACTGCAAAGTTCGCCTGGCTTACAGAGCACTATGGAACCCTTATTCTGCTGACTGCTTTTAGCCTAGCGGCTTTATCTGCCTATGGAATCAGCAAACTTGAAGTTGAAAATCGGTTTATCGACTACTTTAGATCAGATACTGAGATCTATCGCGGTATGGAGACTATTGACACAGCTTTGGGTGGAACAACACCCCTAGACATCATCATCCAAGCCCCTGTCTTTGATGAGCCAGCAATAAATGACGTAGAGGAATTCGAATCAACTGACGATGACTATTCTCTAGACGATGACTATGCTTTTGAAGATGAATATGGCGATATGGAGGAGGAACTTGCTCAGGATGACGCCTCCGGTTTGACAGAAAGTTACTGGTTTTCCTCCGCTGGCCTTGCTGATTTAGAAAAACTCCAAACCTTCATTGATGCTCAACCAGAGGTTGGCAAAGTCAACTCTCTAGTACAACTTTACGCCGTCGCCAGGGATCTCAGTAATCGCGACCTCAATGATCTTGAGATCGCTATCATGCGTCAAAATTTAAGTGACGAAATCTACCAGCAAATGGTTGCCCCCTACCTGCTAGAAGATATAGATGAGGCTCGCATCCAGCTTCGAGCTATGGAAACCGGTGGCCAGTTACGCCGTGCTGAGCTTCTTGAAAAAATACACCAGTATGCGATTGATGAAGTGGGTATCGCCCCTGAAAATATTCGGTTTACAGGTATTCTAGTGCTTTACAATAATATGCTTCAGAGCCTCTATAAGTCTCAAATAGTCACCCTAGGCGCTGTGTTTATCGGTATTATGATAATGTTTTTGGTTCTTTTTCAGTCTGTGAAAATCTCAATTATTGCAATATTACCCAACTTTTTAGCCGCCGGAATTGTGCTTGGCAGCATGGGCATTTTCGGTATACCACTGGATATGATGACCATCACCATTGCTGCTATTGCAGTGGGCATTGGGGTTGATCATGCGATCCATTATTTAACGCGATTCAAACGCGAGTTTAGTCTTGATAGTAACTATATAGGTGCCATGCACCGTGCCCATGCGAGCATAGGGCAAGCTCTATTTTATACCTCGATTACGATTATTGCAGGATTCTCAATTTTGGCCCTATCTAATTTTATTCCATCGGTTTACTTTGGCTTGCTCACTGGTCTTGCTATGTTAGCTGCATTACTAGGCTCCATGACATTACTCCCTCAGCTCATTATTATTAGTAAACCCTTTGGAGCCGACATACCCGTGCAATCTCAAGCGAAAGAATAATAGCCCCTATGCCTCTAATTACATTACAAGATGTCTTTTTAAGTTATGGCCAACCGCCTCTCATTGACCACATCAATTTAACTATTGAACCTGGGGAGCGTGTTTGTTTGATTGGCCGAAATGGTGCGGGTAAATCTACACTGCTCAAAATTATTGATGGCCAAATTATTGCCGATGAAGGATCTATTAAACGCGCTAGCGGGGTAAAGGTGGCGCAGCTAGAGCAGTCTGTACCGCAAAATACTCAAGGCTCTGTCTTTGACGTTATCGCTGAGGGCCTCGGTAAAGAGGGCAAGTTAGTGCAGCAATTTCATCATCTAACCCAACAGTTAACTCATGATTCGAGTCCTAAAATATTCAGCCAACTCGAGGAATGTCAGGCAGAATTAGAGCGAATCAACGGCTGGGATATCAATCAACGGGTTGAATCAATTATTACTAAAATGGAATTGGATCCAGATGTCGACATTCAAAGTTTGTCCGGCGGATACAAGCGGCGAGTGCTTTTGGCCAGGGCTCTGGTATCTAATCCAGACTTGCTGCTGCTCGATGAGCCGACGAACCATTTAGATATTGAAGCTATTCAATGGGTAGAGCAGTTTTTGTTGAAATGGGAAGGTTCTCTTCTATTTATCAGCCACGACCGACGCTTTATGGATAACCTAGCTAACCGATTTATAGAGATCGATCGGGGAAAGTTGACCGAATACAATTGCAACTACAGTACTTACTTAACCCGTAAGGAAGAAAATCTCGAGATTGAAGATCGCCAAAATGCCCTCTTTGATAAGCGACTGTCTCAAGAAGAAATTTGGATTAGGCAGGGTATTAAAGCTCGTAGGACCCGAAATGAAGGTCGTGTTAGATCCCTAGAAGCCATGCGCAAAGAGTTCTCAGAACGTCGCAAACGCTTGGGTACTGCCAAAATGGATATTCACCAAGCTGAGAAGTCTGGCAAGGTGGTTGCTGAAGCCAATGACATTTCATTTGCTTTTGGTAGTGATACTGTCGTACGTAACTTTTCTACGCTGATTCAGCGCGGTGATAAAGTCGGCCTAATTGGCCGTAATGGTGTTGGCAAAACAACTCTTATTAAGTTGCTCTTGGGTGAACTAACTCCTCAGACTGGCACTATTAAAACTGGCACTAACCTTAACGTGGCCTATTTTGATCAATATCGCTCAGCGTTAGATGAAGAGAAATCGGTGCAAGACAATGTATCTGGCGGTCGTGACATGCTAGAAATTGGAGGCAAGAGCCGTCATGTAATTAGCTATTTACAAGATTTTTTATTCGCACCGGACCGGTGCCGACAGCCAGTAAAGGCATTATCAGGTGGAGAGCGAAACCGCCTTTTACTAGCAAAGTTGTTTACTGCTCCCTCAAATATTTTAGTTCTAGATGAGCCAACCAATGATCTGGATATCGATACTTTAGATTTGCTAGAAGAGCTACTTATTGACTACAAGGGCACCATTATTTTGGTTAGTCATGATCGAGCGTTCCTCAATAATGTCGTCACTAGCACCCTCGTTTTCGAGGGCAAAGGCGCCATCAATCAGTATGTGGGCGGCTACGATGATTGGCTACGCCAGCGTAAAAATGAAACATCTTCAAACCCCGGAGCTTTAAAAAAAGGCAAAGCTAGAGCAACGCTTTCAGCTAAAAAACTATCCTATAAAGATCAAAGAGAGCTGGATAGTCTGCCAAAAAAAATTGAAGGGCTTGAGATCCAAATTAGCGAAATTTCCATAAAAATGAGTGATGCTAATTTTTATACATCTAATCGTGCACTTATAACAGAGACCGAAAAACAACTGACGGAGTATCAGACCCAATTGAGTCGATGCTATGAGCGCTGGGAGTTGCTCGAGCAATAACTTTGTCGTCTCCTGATGCCCCGCTAAAAGACAAACTTTGCTTTATTTATCTAATGAATGGCTAAGAAGCCAAATTAGCTTTAAAATCAACGACTAAAGAACTCGTAAAAAAGGAATGTAATGGATTTTCAACGAAAACCACTGGTACTTATCGTTTTAGATGGCTGCGGCCATAGCGACGACAAGCAATATAACGCCGTTGCAAACGCAGCTACGCCTTTGTGGGAAGAGCTTTGGAAATCCAATCACCCGGGTACTTTTATTGAGACCTCTGGTCTTGCAGTAGGATTGCCTGAAGGTCAAATGGGAAATTCAGAAGTGGGCCATATGACCATCGGTGCTGGAAGGGTGATGTATCAAAATTTTACCCTAATCAACAAAGCTATTGATGAAGGTACTTTTTCGACTAACCAAGTGTATTGTGACGCCATTGATCACTGTGTTTCACACAATAAAGCGGTCCATATATTCGGTCTTCTCTCCCCTGGAGGTGTCCATGCCCATGAGGACCATATCAATGCGATGGTCTCACTAGCTGCTGCCCGCGGCGCTGAACGAGTCTATGTTCATGCATTTCTTGACGGGCGCGACTGTCCACCGCGCAGTGCAGAACCATCTCTGCTTAAAACTCAGGAATTATGTGAATCCACCGGTGTTGCCAAAATAGCCTCTATTATTGGTCGCTTCTACGCCATGGACAGAGATAATCGTTGGGATCGCACGAGCCAAGCATATCGTTTAATTACCGAAGGTGCGGGCAACTACTGCGCCAAAGATTCAATAGCTGCGCTTGAGTCTGCCTATGCAAGAGATGAAGACGATGAATTTGTGAGTGCCACCTGTATTTGTGCAGAGGGAGAATCACCAATAAAAATTGAAGATGGCGATGCTGTTATTTTTATGAATTTTCGCCCAGATCGTGCCCGTCAGTTAAGCCATGCTTTGGTTAACGAAGACTTCGATGGATTTGAGCGTTCAGTCATACCCAAACTAAGTTATTTTGTGATGTCTACTGAATATGAAGACAACCTAGATTGTCCTTGCGCCTTTCCGCCAACGCCAGTGATTAACTCTCTCGGTGAGTTTTTGGCGAATAATAAGAAGCGGCAATTGCGCATTGCAGAAACCGAAAAGTATGCTCACGTCACCTTTTTTATGAGCGGTGGTCGTGAAGCTGTTTACGAAGGTGAGGAACGTTCTTTACTGCCATCACCCAAGGTCAGCACCTATGATTTGCAGCCAGAGATGAGTGCGCCCGAGGTAACTAAGCAAATGATCGAAGCAATCGAGTCGAATCAATTTGATACGATTATTTGCAACTATGCTAACTGTGATATGGTCGGCCATACCGGCGACTACGCCGCTGCCATGAAATCGGTTGAAGCTGTTTACAGCTGTTTACAGCAGGTTATTGAGAGTTTGCTCAAAGTCGGCGGAGAAGCTCTAATTACAGCCGATCACGGTAATGTCGAAATCATGTTCGATACCAAGAGCAATCAACCTCATACCCAGCACACTAGTTTACCAGTACCACTGGTTTATGTGGGTGATCGAGAAATAACACTGGCAGACGGTGGCTCTCTTGCAGATGTCGCCCCCACGATGTTGGCATTGATGGGTTTAGCTCAACCGGCCGAAATGACTGGTCGATCCCTCATTGCGTATTAATGTTTAATACCGAGGTGCCTCGCTCAGTAACACGTCTTAGATTCGAACCAAGTTTATTTTGGATTCAAAAAGTACTTCTGATTGTGGTAACGCTTCTGTGCTTTACATTGACGGCTAATGCCGATGATAATCAAAAAAAATTAGAAGACCTTAAAAAGACCATCGCTGAATTACAGCGATCCTTGAGCGCCCAAAACAAAGAAAAGACCGAGCTAGAAATCAGCCTGAAAGCTGTAGAAGTCGAAGCAAGTAATCTTGCTACCAATATCCGTTCTCTGCATGTAAAAATTACTAGAGAAGAAGCCGAACTTAAGGATAAAGCTGCTGAAAAAAACGAGTTGGAACAGAGTATTAATCAGCAGAGTGACGCGATTATCGAGCAACTTCGGTCTGCCCACAAGCTAGGTGACCAAGAACCTGTGAAGCTGCTACTCAACCAGGAAGATCCAAAAAAAATGGCGCGTATGTTTAAATACTACGACTATTTGTTATCGGCCCGTGCTGAAAAAATTGATGAGTATTCCGCTAATGTCGACAAACTCTCTAAGATTATTCAATCAATCAATAAGAATAAATTAGAATTAATCGCTTCAAATAAAGCGTTATCTCTCAAGAATAAAGCACTAAAACTTCGTATTACCGATCGAGCAAACACCCTTAAAAAGCTGCAACTAGCTCTAGCTGACGATGCCAAACGTCTAAATAGGCTGCAAACGCAACGATCAAATTTAGAAGATATTCTCAATGCAGTGGAAGAAGCTGTCGCTGATCTCGTTCTGCCAACCAACTCACAGCCTTTTGCTTCTCGTAGGGGCAAGTTAAGCTGGCCTGCTACGGGAAAGCTACTGAAACGTTATGGCTCCAGAAGAAGTGGCCCAATGCGCTGGAAAGGCTGGTTGATTGACGTGAAGGCAGGCGCGCCCGTAAAAGCGATTCATCAAGGCCGCGTGGTGTTTTCTAATTATTTGCGTGGATTTGGTCTACTCTTGATTTTAGATCATGGGGACGGATACATGACTCTTTATGGTCACAATCAAGAGTTATTAAAAGACACTGGGGACTGGGTGCAGTCTAACGAGCAAATCGCTAGAGTCGGCAACACTGGTGGATTGACAAGATCAGCCCTATATTTTGAAGTGCGAAGCCAAGGTAAACCTGCCAATCCTAAATTGTGGTTGAGCCAGAAATAAAGAAAGGAATGAAGTTATGCTAAAGAAATTAACTCTAGTTCTGCTGCTTTTACCAGTAATGCAGACAAACGCAGACGTGGAACCTGAGGGGTCTCAATCACCGGCTATTACCGCCGAAGGTCGCTTACCTCTGAGAGAGTTAAGAACCTTCACCCAGGTGTTTGAGCAGGTACGTCTTGGCTACGTTGAAGAGGTTACCGACACAGAGCTCTTAGAGAATGCGATTGAAGGCTTGCTAACAGGATTGGATCCTCATTCAACCTACCTAAAAAAACAGGACTACGGTGATCTACAAGAGAGTGCCTCCGGTGAATACGGTGGCCTAGGTATGGAAGTCGGTGCAGATTCTGGATTGATAAAGGTTATATCGCCAATTGATGGTAGCCCCGCCGCTAAAGCGGGTATAAAGGCAGGCGATTTAATTATTGAAATGAATGATTCACCCATTCGAGGCTTGGGCTTACAAAAAGCCATCGACAAACTGCGAGGTGAGAAGGGGACCAGTATTAAATTGACCATCTACCGTAAAGGTCAAGAAGGGCCATTAACCTTCAATCTTGTAAGAGACATTATTCAAATCAGCGCCGTGCGGAGTGAAATGCTAGAACCGGGGTATGGTTATGTACGAATCGCACAGTTTCAAATCACTTCGGGCGATGACTTTGTTACCGAAGTGGAGAGCCTAAAAAATGCTTCCCCTGCAGCCCTAAAAGGCCTCATTATTGACTTGCGTAACAATCCCGGTGGGCTTGTGCCTGCCTCAGTTACCGTTGCAGATGCCCTAATTAATGCCGGCACTTTGGTCTATACAGAGGGTCGGATGCCTAGCTCCAATCGCCGGTTTGAAGCTGAAAATGGTGATATTCTTCAAGGCGTGCCCATAGTGGTACTCATTAATGGTGGCAGCGCCTCTGCTTCTGAAATTGTTGCTGGTGCATTGCAAGACAATGGCCGTGCCGCCATAGTGGGAACCCAGAGCTTTGGCAAAGGTTCCGTGCAATCAGTTTTGCCTCTTGGTGATGGCCGCGCAGTAAAACTCACCACTGCAAGATACTTTACTCCCAATGGCCGTTCTATACAGGCCGAAGGCATTGCTCCAGATATTGTCATCGAACCCGCAGAAATTAGACCGTATAACATCTCTAATCGGGTACGAGAAGAGAATCTTGATGGACACCTTGAGTCGGACGGCACTTTGTCAGTCAACTCCAAAGAATCTGAGAAAGAACAATTACCATCAATTGATGACAACCAACTTTATGAAGCCCTTAACCTTCTCAAAGGGTTTCAATTATTGGGCCAGAGAGCGGCATTAGATTAGATCTACTTAACTATCAGAATCTATATCTAACCGATCAACCTTCTGGAATCCTCTTGGCAACTTATGCCCTCGTCTACCACGCTCGCCACGATAGTGCTCTAAGTCTTTAGGCTTCATGACTAAATAGCGTTTGCCTGAGTGGACTACTAGAGACTTCCCTTCTGCGATCACGGCATAGTCGACAACAAATTCTTCGCGGCTTTGTAGCCGTGAACTGGGTATGTTGATTATTTTGTTGCCCTTACCGCGAGCCAACTCAGGTATATCAGTGATTGGGAAAACTAGCATACGACCTTCATTACTCACGGCGGCTATATTTGCGTCCATTTGGTTAACCAGCTTGGGCTCCAAGATTCGTCCACCTTTGGGAATACTCACCACTGCTTTACCAGCTTTATTTTTTGTGAAGAGATCACCAATTTTTGTAATGAAACCATAACCCGCATCAGTGCCCATTAGAACTTTCTGCTCATCTGCACCCATCACAACATCGGTGAACAGCGCGCCAGGAGGCAAATTTAGTCGCCCTGTAGCAGGTTCGCCCTGACCTCTGGCAGAGGGCAGTGTATGTCCTGCCAGCGAATAATAACGACCGGTGGAGTCTTGCAAAAATACATTTTGGTTGCTGCGCCCAAGGGCTGAGGAGAGAAATTTATCCCCTGATTTATAATTGAGTGTTGTGGGGTCGATTTCATGACCCTTGCCGGCTCTAATCCAACCCTTATCTGAGAGCACTACTGTAATTGGTTCTGCGGTTAACAAGTCTTTTTCGTTAAATGCGGTTGCTTCTTCTCGTTCATGGAGCGGCGAACGACGGGCATCGCCATATTCTTCAGCGGTGCTTTTAAGTTCGTTTTTGACCAGTGTTTTTAAACGATTATCTGAACCTAATAACAACTCGAGTTCAGCCTTTTCAGTAGCCAGTTCATCTTGTTCGCCGCGAATTTTAAACTCTTCTAGGCGAGCCAATTGACGCAATTTGGTATCTAAAATATATTCAGTTTGAATGTCTGATAATCCAAAGCGCGCAATTAGGGCGGGCTTGGGTTCATCTTCTGTGCGAATAATATTAATCACTTCATCAATATTTAAAAACGCAATTAACAAGCCATCCAAGAGGTGTAACCGCTTGTCCACCTTCTCTAAACGATACTCAAGTCGCCTGCGCGTAACGTCAATACGAAAACGTAACCATTCTTTAAGAATCTGGCGCAGATTCATCACCGTTGGCTTACCATCAATACCAATGATGTTTAAGTTGATTCGATAGCTGCGCTCCAGGTCGGTGGTGGCAAAAAGGTGATCCATTAGAGCTTCTATATCAACCCGGTTTGATCGCGGAGTAATCACTAGTCGAGTGGGATTCTCGTGGTCAGACTCATCCCTCAAGTCCTCTACCATCGGCAGTTTCTTATTACGCATCTGTGCCGCTATCTGTTCAAGGATCTTTGAACCAGATGCTTGAAATGGAAGGGCAGTAACAATAATATCTCCATCTTCTTTGTGCCAAATACCGCGCATTTTGACCGAACCACGGCCAGTCTCGTAGGTATTTAATATATCCGCTTGGGGTGTAATAATTTCACCGTCGGTCGGAAAGTCTGGCGCTTTAATGTACTCCATCAATTCAGGAACCGTCGCCTTTGGATTATCCAAGAGATGCAAACAGGCTTTAACGACTTCATTCAGGTTATGAGGAGGTATGTCAGTTGCCATTCCCACAGCAATACCTGTTGTACCATTCAACAGAACATTTGGAACCCGAGCTGGAAGAATTTCTGGTTCATCCATGGTGGCATCAAAATTAGGTCGCCAGTTGGCTGTGCCTTGGCCTAATTCAGACAAGAGCACGTCTGCATAAGCAGAGAGCTTTGACTCGGTGTAGCGCATCGCAGCAAAGGATTTAGGATCATCTGCAGACCCCCAGTTGCCCTGCCCATCCACCAGCGGGTAACGATAGGAAAAGGACTGTGCCATTAGCACCATCGCTTCGTAGGCTGCGCTATCACCGTGGGGGTGGAACTTACCAATCACATCACCAACGGTTCGTGCTGACTTTTTATACTTAGCGCTAGCCTTTAGACCCAATTCACTCATAGCGTAGACTATTCTGCGTTGAACCGGTTTTAGTCCATCGCCAATATGAGGCAATGCACGATCAAGAATCACGTACATGGAATAATCCAGGTAAGCTTCCTCGGCATAGTTACTTAGAGGCCTGCTTTCAAGGCCTTGTTCATTAAAAGTTACGACATCACTCATCAGTTTTCTCGTATTTTAGAAAATTTAAATATCATTGGTGTTCGCCAAGTTACCTTTGCTTTCCAACCAACTGCGACGGTCTGGTGCGCGTTTTTTTGATAACAACATATCCATAACGCTATTGGTATCGTCACCGTGCTCCAAAGTTAACTGCACTAATCGTCGGGTATCAGGGTCCATTGTGGTTTCTCGTAATTGCAATGGATTCATTTCTCCAAGACCCTTGAAGCGTTGAACGTTCACTTTCCCTCGTTTTTTCTCGGCCTGAATTCTATCGAGAATTCCCTGCTTCTCTGCCTCATCTAATGCGTAGTAAACATCCTTACCCACGTCAATTCTAAACAGTGGTGGCATGGCGACATAAATATGGCCTTGACTGACCAATGGTCTAAAGTGTCGAACAAAAAGCGCGCAGAGTAGGGTAGCAATGTGTAGCCCATCAGAGTCCGCATCGGCTAAAATACAAATCTTGTGATAACGCAACGATTCCAAGTCGTCGACAGCTGGATCAACACCAAGGGCGACAGAAATATCATGGACTTCCTGGGATCCTAAAATCTCTTGGGAGTCGACTTCCCATGTATTTAAAATTTTACCGCGCAAGGGCATTATTGCTTGATTCTCTCTGTTTCGAGCTTGCTTAGCCGAACCCCCTGCTGAATCACCCTCTACTAAAAATATTTCGCATAGTTCTGGCTCGCCACTAGAGCAATCTGCCAATTTACCTGGCAGTGCAGGGCCCTGAGTAATTTTTTTACGCACCACTTTTTTGCTGGCACGCATGCGCCTTTGGGCCGCAAAAATACAGAGCTCTGCGAGCTTCTCCGCCTCTTCGGTATGCTGGTTGAGCCAGAGACTGAAGGCATCTTTGACTATTCCCGATACAAAAGCTGCAACCTCTCGAGAAGATAACCGATCTTTGGTTTGACCAGAGAACTGTGGATCAGCTAACTTTGATGACAAAACGAAACTACACCGATCCCATATATCATCGGGAGCTAATTTAATGCCCCGAGGCAAGAGATTTCGAAATTCACAAAATTCTCGCATAGCCTCCAAAAGACCTGTTCGCATACCATTAACATGGGTTCCACCTTGAGGCGTTGGTATGAGGTTAACGTAGCTCTCTTGAACTAGCTCGCCGCCCTCAGGCATCCATTGGACCGCCCACTCTGCGGCTTCATTCTCTGCTGAAAAATTCCCAATGAATGGCTCTGCAGGGAGAACCTCCCACCCTTGAAGAGCTCCGGATAAATAGTCTTTCAGTCCATCTTCGTAATACCACTCCTCACTATCTTTGGTGTTCTCATCGTGGAAGCTCACAGTTAAACCGCCACAAAGAACCGCTTTGGCCCTCAAGACATGCCTAAGTCTTGATACTGAGAACTTAATAGAGTCAAAGTAGCTCGCATTTGGCCAAAAACGCAGAATCGTTCCTGTATTGCGTTGGCCGCAGGTATCAATTACCTTCAAGTCTGTGGTCTTGTCACCATCGGCAAAAAACATCTGATGCACTTTGCCATCACGCTTCACTGTGACTTCAAGGGTGTTGGACAAAGCATTGACCACGGATACACCCACACCGTGTAACCCACCAGAAAATTGGTAGTTATCATTGGAGAATTTGCCGCCCGCATGGAGCGTCGACAAAATGACCTCTACGCCAGGAAGTCCCTGCTCAGGATGTATGTCCACAGGCATTCCACGACCATCATCACATACCGAAAGAGAACCATCTTTATGCAGGGTGACATCAATGCGTTTAGCATGGCCTGCAAGCGCTTCATCGACACTATTATCAATAACCTCTTGAGCAAGATGGTTAGGCCTGCTAGTGTCGGTGTACATTCCTGGCCGCTTTCGAACTGGGTCTAAACCAGTGAGGACTTCTATATCTTTGGCGTCGTAGTTGCTCATGGCACCCTTATTTTAGTTTGTTTTGGCATCTGCAAGCAGAAACCGATAAATGTCCAGTAGATGATTATCATAATCCATAAAACTGTGATCACCCCCCTGTTCTATCACTATCTTAGCTCCAGTATAACGAGTCTCAGCATCGCGGTAATCTAGTACTTCATCACCTGTTTGAACAAAAACTAAGTAATTCCTCTGCCGCTTGATCTCAGTGGGGTCTAGTCGTTGAAACTCTTCAATATGGTGGTTTTTAAACACCCATTTCTCACCATTAATGTAGTTTGTGTTCTGTCCAAGCCATTTTTCTAAACCTCTCGCGGGACTCACAGCAGGATTGACCAAAACGCCTCGCAGGTTGTACTGCTCTATCAGGCAAGTCGCAAAAAAACCACCCATTGAACTGCCAACAATACAGACCGGCTCGGGCAAATGAGCCTCTACTATTGATTTAAGCATCTTTATCGCACGATTGGCAAAAGGTGGTAAATCTGGGCATATAAATTTTATGTTGGGTGCATTTAATGCAATCCAGTGTTTAGTCTGCAGTGCCTTTTTTGACTGTGACGAACTGTTAAAACCATGCAAATAAAGTAGTATTGGCATAAACCGCTAATCTTAAAATTAGACAGTATTATAGCCAAAGATCAAGAGATGTCAGTGAATGATTTTGTATTAGTAGCCAGTATTTTTAGTATCTGGGTGCTGGTTGAAATCAGAAAGAAATTTGACCTCGGTACTTACTGAGCCATCGTTTTCTAGTGTGAGCCTACGATACCCAGGTGGTTGATTTGAGATGGAAAAATTTTCACTCTGTGGTTTGAACTGAATGGAGCTAGACGGGGATGTATAAAGAGGAATATTACCCCACAATCCATCAAACTGTTGGTGCACATGACCAGTTACTACCGCTTTTACATTGCTGTGAGGTGATAGTAAATCATAGAGATCCTGTGAGTTGGTAATCCTTTGCTGATCCAACCACTGACAACCTAAAGCAATCGGGCAATGGTGCATTGAGACCAAGATTGATTTGCCGGAAAGCTGTCTAAGACCCTCGCTGACCTTTTGTAACTGGTCATCACTAATGCGACCGATAGGCGTGCCTGATTGTGAGCTGTCTAAAGCTAAAATCCCCCAATTGCCAATCTCACTAATAGACCGCAAAGGAAAATCAACTAAATATTCCTCCATCAACAAAACATCGTCATGATTGCCTGGCAGCCAAATTGCTTTTTTATCTCGCTCTTTAAGTATTTCATTGAGCATAATGTAAGCCCCTGCACTGGAATCTCCTGATAGATCTCCTGATAAAAGCAGCAGGTCACCTCCATGCCCGGCTTGATCAAGCGCATCCAATACCGCCAAAAAACTGTCAAAGGGCCTAATTCCAGCCACCACTGCGTCTGGAGTCGCTCCAAGATGGAGATCAGTGATCTGTATAATTGGTAAACTTGCCATGTTGACTAGGCTTTTGCTAGAGCTGAGCCGTGGCGCAAACCGTAGATTAACAGCTCACTAAGAAAGATATTCCATTGCCATTTTTCATCCCGAGCTTGCATACCTTTTTCCTCTGACAGATCCCAAGGGATAGTACGATCAGTGCACCATTCAATCACCTCGAGCATTTTTGCATCGCGGTAAACTCTCGCCTTTATTTCAATCTGTGGCATCCAGTGTGGCCCCGCTTGGTCCGCTTTGATATTTAAGGTGCTGGTATATCTCGTAACCTCTATGACTTCAATTGACAACCCGGCATTCGGTTTTTGAGGAAAATTAAGGTGGGCTAGCGAACCCATCTTGGCTGAATCAAAAGGGACTTTTTGCAGGCGTTGATAATTGCGTTCGCATTCATCATGCAATCGCGACAAATCCAATCGTTGTTTGCGTAACTCAAAATTTGGCACTTGTTATATCCTGTTAAGCATTGCTAATACACTCTTAGTTTATCTAGACGGTTAGCACCTGTCTTGCAAATTTATGTGATGCACTTCTAACCATTGTAAGGCAATCGTCACTGCGGCACTGTTAAGAATCCCTGCGGCCTTAGCTTCCATTGTGTCCTGATAAGACCACACATGCAGCAATATATCCTCATTTTCACTTTGTAATCCAAAGATACCCTGCTTGTTCTGCAGATTTGTTAGGCCACAGTAGAGATGCATTTTTTCATCAGTACCGCCTGCACTCACCAGATAATCACAGATGGGTATTAGCTCCTTAGCCGACAATCCCGCCTCTTCTTTCAGCTCTCGACACGCTACATCTACAGGGCTTTCACCTGACTCCATTATCCCCGCAACCACCTCGAATTGCCAAGGGCCTTGCGGTTCCCCTAATGCACCCACCCGAAATTGCTCGACTAATCCCACCAATTGATTGGCTGGATCAAAAAGAAGAACGCCAACTGCCTCACCGCGCTGAAAAATCTCACGCTTAATGGGTTGACTCCAGCTGCCGTTAAATAGCTTATGTCTAACAACTAATTCAGCGATTTCAAAAAATCCACTAAATAGCGTTTTCGATGATTCTATACGAACATCGTTGTGACTAAATTGGTGTTTTTTGATCATTATTGTGAATTCCCGCGTAAAACTGTAGTCCTATAATACTTTAAAATGTTGTCAACAATTTAGGTGTATCAGCGTTCTTGGTTAATAAATATGAAGCTGGCTAGTCGATTAAGCGTATTTGAATCTGATTTGGCGAATTAGCTCGTCCTAAAAGGGTAATTCGTTAGGTACGAGCCAAGAGTAGCGTTAACTGTACACTAGAAATTGGTGTAAACTGCTCGCCAAGCTACGCCATGGTTATGGACAAAAAATTTAATACTGGAGAAGTTATGGTAAGGGTAAAACAATCACTTGTAATCGTTTTCGCGGTATTGATGTCTGCACAATTATCCTGGGCAGAAACGCTAACTGATATTTATGAAAACGCACTACAAAATGACCCCGTTTTAAGAGCTGCGCGAGCCAACTTTCAAGTCGGTAAGGAAACTAAAAATATTAGTCGGGCCTACTTATTACCGGTGATCTCAGCAACGGCTGACTTCTCGCAGTCTGAAAGAAACAGCAACTCCTCTCAAGTGTATTCCTTCATTTCCTCTGATCCATTTTTAAGTGAAAGCTTTTCAGATACTGAAACAACTTCCTACGGTGTATCCCTGAGCCAAGCTATCTTCGATATGCCGTCCTGGTACCAATTTCAAAGCGGTAAGGCTTTGAGTGAAAGCGCCCGCGCTCAGTTTTCTGCGGATCAACAATCTCTTATTTTAAGAGTTAGTAGTGCTTACCTTAACGCGCTGAGAGCCTATGACAATAATGAAACTCGCAAAGCAGAGCAAAGAGCTATTCAACGACAGCTAGAGCAAACAAAAGAGCGCTTTGAAGTTGGCCTGTTACCCATTACCGATGTGCTCGAAGCTCAAGCAGTGTTTGATGATGCTCTGGTCAATAGCCTCGAAGCACGAGGTGCGGTGAATATTGCTTTTGATGGCCTACGGGTACTCACTGGCAAAAACCATAGTGTCTTGGCAGGGCTGAAAAATGAATTTATGGCCGTCAACCCAGAACCCCTTAGTAGTAAGGAGTGGGTCAGTTTTTCTCTTGGTAATAACTACCAGTTAAAGGTCGCGAAATTAGGTAAAGATGCTTCCTATAATCAAGCTAAGGCTGCCACAGCTCAACTCTACCCCAAGGTGACCGCGAGCGCTCGTTACTCAGACTCAGATACAGATGGCACTCAAATCAGTTATCTACCTTCCGAGAGTAGCTCTGAGATAGCCTCTCTAAGTGACGGACACAGCTTCGGCATCTCGGTATCTATGCCAATCTGGGCAAGTGGTATCAATGCTGGTCGACGGCAAGCGAAACAGCGGGCTATCGCATCAAGTGAAAATTTTGAGGTTGCAAAGCGCAACACTGCCCAAACAGCACGAACAAGACACCAACTGGTAATTACTAATGCTGCTAGGGTCAATGCCCGCAAACAAGCAATCACATCAGCAGAAAGCGCTAGGAATGCTACTCAGGCTGGATATGAGGTAGGCACCCGCAATATTGTAGATGTGCTAGCGGCTCAGCGGTCGGTATTTCAGGCAAAACGAGCTTACGCCAACGCACGTTACGACTACATTTTGGCGATGATGAGTTTGAAGGAGGTCGCAGGCCAACTCTCCCCGGATGATATTTATCAGCTTAATGCCTGGCTTGATCCAGCGCTAACTGTCGCTAAATAGAGTCCTTGATTAGCATCATCAACTTAGATAGTGCGCCTCGATTAGCCTCGGCTACTTGGTGCGCCGCTGTCCCTACCTGCTTTTGAAAATCAGCGTTTGTTATTAACTCAATGCATTGCTCAGCCAATTGTTCAGGGTTTTCACAAATCAGCATTCCACCTCCATCAGATAATAACTGCGAAGCCTCGGAAAAGTTAAATAGGTGGGGTCCGCTTATGACAGGCACGCCCCAAGCAGCAGGTTCGATGATGTTGTGTCCTCCAGTTGGTACTAGGCTGCCGCCGACAAAAGCTACATCGCAAGCTCCATAGAAAGTCATAAGTTCACCCATGGTGTCGCCTAATAAAATATCGGCTTGAACTTCTTTCAATTGTTCACTGCGCCTGTTGAGGCTGAACCCTGCTTTGTGACATAAATCTGCAACCTGATTAAACCTTTCCGGATGCCGTGGCACTAGTACTAGTAGAGCAGATCCAAGTCGCTCTTTAATTTTTTTAAAGCCTTCTAAAACGATCTCATCTTCGCCTCGATGTGTACTCGCTGCGAGAATAACGGGACGACGGCTACGTCCTCTCCAATCTGCAGAGAGTGCTACGGCCTTCTGCTCTAGGGATTCACTAATAGTTAGGTCAAATTTGATATTACCGGTAACGCTTAAGGCGCTATCAGTCACCCCCAAATGACTAAAACGATCGGCATCATCTTTGTGTTGAGCTGCGACCTGACTGATCTGACACATCATAGGCCTTACCAAACCATTAATACGGCGATAGGCCTTGGCAGATTTGTCGGACAATCTTCCGTTAGCGAGCAACACAGGAATGTTTCGCTTATGACAAGCCGCTATGGTGTTAGGCCAAAGCTCAGTTTCCATAATAATTAATAGTCTTGGTTGCACCCGATTTAAAAACCGAGCTACGGAGTCTGGCATGTCGTAGGGCGCATAACCATGGTCTACAGTATCTCCAAAGCTGGAAACAATGCGCTCTGAACCGGTAGGAGTCATACAGGTCACCATCAGGCGATACTCGGGATATTGTTTTTGTAGAGATTTAACCAAAGGCACTGCAGCGAGAGTTTCGCCAACAGATACTGCATGGAGCCAGATAGTGGACCGTTCTGTGTTTAGCCGCTGGCTAAAGCCAAGACGCTCCGGCCATCGACGCAGATAATTCGGAGACTTGAGGCCTCGCCACAACAATCGCAATCCTATTGCCGGTAAGAAGCAATAGAAAAACACTGAATATATAAATCTAGCTAGGCTCAATTAGTACACCTTATAACTGGCAAAGTTAAAATCTATCCTAAGGTAAGACTCTTCAAACTAGTCCGTTTCCAATTGAAACAAGATAGCAGAATTCTCTATTAACCACGAATGATAACCGTCTTGAGCGGATAAATTTTGGATAAGCAGGTTACATCAAAGGTGTTATCTATGGAGCAATGAATAACAGAGCAAATTAAAGTTCTCGGCCATAGTTAATTTTTAACAAGTACTTAATCTGTAACCTATTTTATCGAGAGCAACATTTATGAGTACAACATTTTCTGGACAGGTCGCTTTGGTCACTGGCGGCGCTGCCGGCATTGGTCGTACCACAGCCGAGGCGTTTGCGCGTGAGGGTTTAAAAGTTGTCGTGGCAGATATGGACAAAGATGGTGGAGAAGAAACCGTAGCCGCTATCAAGGCTGCTGGCGGTGACGCTATTTTTGTGTCTTGCGATGTGACAAAAGAACGTGACGTACAATCGTTGATAAAAACGATATGTAGCACCTATGGCTCGGTAGATTACGCTTTCAACAATGCTGGTATCGATATTGAAAAGGGCGAACTCAATAATGGTACGGAAGATGAGTTTGATAGCATCATGGCCGTTAACGTCAAAGGCGTTTGGTTATGTATGAAACATCAAATATCGCAAATGATTTCTCAGGGCGTTGGTGCTATTGTCAATACGTCGTCGATAGGAGGCCTCGGTGCGGCACCCAATATGAGTATATATTGCGCGTCAAAACATGCGGTTATCGGCTTGACGAAATCAGCGGCCGTTGAAAATGCGAGAAAAGGTATTCGTATTAATGCTGTGTGCCCCGGAGTGATCGATACCAATATGTTTAATCGTTCGCGTATGTTTGACCGCTTAGAGGTGAGTGACTCAGAAACAAGAGCGCGGGTAAATGCGATACACCCGATGGATCGTATTGGCACAGCAGAAGAAATTGCAGATGCAGTGCTCTATTTGTGCAGTGATGGTGCTTCGTTTATCACCGGCCATACACTGAGCGTGGATGGCGGTTTAAACGCAAAGTAATAACAACGATATTCGGCTATTTGATGGAACGAACCAATTTGACTGACTTTAACACCAATACAAATTCGATTGTCTACTTGCGGATTTTGACCTCTCTAACATTCCTTATAATGCTGTGCTGTTTAATTTTATTTCTGGCCAGATTAGGAACATGGTTTGCCTATGCGCAGCCAGAAAGTATTAGCCAATGCACTGATCTTTGGCGAGCGCTTTGGACAGGCTTTCGTTTTGATTTAGCTATCTTAATTAGACTTGCCATACTTGGAATACTCGCCAGCATCGTTTGTATTCCCATGCCATTCCCCCTAGCAAAAATTATATGGGTATTAAACTACCTCCTTGGTGGGTTAATCATTATTTTAGTTATCTGGCTAGCCATGGCTAACTTCTCATACATTGGCTTTTTTAATCGGCCGATCGATAGTTTTGCCTTTAGCGGTATGAACTATGGTGCAGAAACTATATGGCCTACGGTAACCAGTATTGAAGCTTTTGAATTAAGAGTAGGTTTATGCATTGTCGTTACCTGGGCGTCTTTTTGGCTGTGTCTCCGAGTAACTAAAAAAGTAACGAGGATAATAAAGACTATTAAAATGGGGAAACTGTCTTTCATTATATTCGCTATTTTTATTCCCCTCATGATCATCTCTATACTGGGGAGGGGGTCTGTATCGACATTCCCTCTATCCTATCGACATCTTGTAGTTTCCTCTGACACAGCAATCAACAATCTCGTTCCTAATGGAATCATCGCACTTTATTATGGTTACAAAGAGTTTAAGGCATCACATAGAATCGAGCCTGCTACTGATCTGGAAGGCCGTAACCTATTTGAGGCCTTTTATGGCTATCCAGCGACAGATGACGACTTGTTCCCACAATTTTTTACGCGCACCAAGCAGTCAACATTTCTAGAAGAAAACCCACCCCATGTAGTCCTTAACTTAGTTGAGAGTATGGCCAACACATTTTTAAGTACAGATTTTAGTGGTGACATTAATCTCGCAGGAGAACTGCAAAAACATCTCACAGAAGACTATTATTTTGATCGATTTTTACCGGCCCATGATGATACGCAAAAATCGTTAGTGAGTTTGCTAGTGAATACAGAATATAGCGCTATTAGTCACTCTAGGCATCAGACTGTTCCACTTAAAACTTCGGCCGCAAGAGTATTTAAGAATGCAGGATACAAAACCGTCTTTGTGTATGCTGGTTTTGAGGGTTTGTCTAATCGCAGTAAATACTTTAAAACCCAGGGCTTTGATGTGTTTGTTGGGGCACATCAACTGGCCGATCTGTACCCAGCAATGCAACCGAGCGTTTGGGGGGGTGAAGATCAATTTGTTTTTGACGAGGTCTACAAGCATCTTGAAAGTCACATTAAAGGGGAACAACCTTTGTTTATTGTTACCCTAACCGTAACGAACCATCCTCCGTACAACCTTCCTTTACAGGAAACTCTGTCCATTCCTGAAAAGCCTCAGCAATTACTCGCGCGCTTACAAGATTTACCTGAAGAGTCACTGGATACCTATCTTTACACAAATGATCAACTCGGACAGTTCATCAGCAAAATCAAAGATAGCCCGTTGAAACAAAAAACAATCATTGCGGCAACTGGAGATCATGCTATTCGTGGTATGCGATTTAATGACGAAGAACGTCTTCATGAAATCAGTGTGCCGTTATACCTTTATATCCCACAAAACTACAAATCGTCTTTTATCCCAGATACCCACCAAATCGCATCACACAAGGATATTATGCCCACTCTGTATAACACTGCTCTATCTCAAGTGGCCTACCCAAATCTTGGCCGTAATCTACTGGACCCAACCACTAAAGATTCAGTTCATAATTTTGCATATCACGCAGACTATTTAGTTTCTAACGATAAATCCTACCGGGAAAATAATGAAGTTTTGCTGACTGGTAAGATCGTCAAGCCAAATTTTATACTGACAAAAGATCCTTCTGCCCAGCCTGAAGAAGTAGGCCATGAACAATTCTACAGCCAGATCCTTGACTGGCTCACGAGATTCCAGTTATTGCAGTCTTCATCTTAGAGTAAACTTTTTATTTTAATGCCAATGATCAGAGATCCATGTTGCTGGCTTGAACCTCCGATACCATTTTCCGCTGACGCCAATAATGGCCTCGTGGGGGTCTGGTTTACCATGAAAAACAATTACTCGAGCATCTTCTGGGATTTCAGTATCTCGAGCTGTAAAAAAAGATAGAGGTTTTATACAGTGGCGCTTAAAACTCCGGCACCAATGATCAGGCCAGTAGACCAAAGCATTTTTCTCCATTAAGGCTGCAGAAAGATACTCTTGCTCATTACGGTGGCGCACTTTAATCTCTTCAAAAGATGCCTCAAACTCAGATAGAATTTCAGGGTGAGCACCCACTTCAAAACGATAGACTGATGAGTTGCCAGTGCCATCTTTTTTAATCCAATCTCTAATAATCATTACTTCACCGGGGTAATCAAAGAGATCATCGAGGCTACCTGTGATAATAAGATCAAGATCTAAACAGAGCACTTTCCCTTTCAAATCATAAAGCTCTTCTGCGAAAACGGCTAGCTTGTTCCAGCCTCGCTCAGGTCCACCGAGGTCAACAGATAACTCAGGTAATGGAAAAGATTCAATATTTTCACCCAGTCCGACGCTGTCCTCAGTGAGGCAGATAAATCGGAAGGGGCGCTGCATATTTCGCGCAACCATAGAGTAAAGACGATTGACGTAATCAGCGGGATACTTGTTGCCCCACTTCATACACAGCACATTGACTAAGTCATTTGTCGCCAGGTTAGAATGATGATCTTCACCCATGAGATAGGTACTCGTATTAGTCTGGTCTATTGAATTGCAAGTTACTCGGCGACTGGTGCGAGCCAACTAGCATACTTATCGTTCGCGCCGCGCACTACATCAAAATAGGCTGCCTGCAACATTTCAGCCACTGGGCCACGCTTACCGGAGCCAACTATACGCCCATCGTATTCTCGAATAGGCACCACTTCTGCCGCAGTACCAGTGAAGAAGGCTTCATCACAGATGTACACTTCGTCACGAGTGATGCGCTTTTCACGAACTTCAATCCCATGATCAGCCGCCAACTTGAAAATAGTATCACGAGTAATACCATCAAGACATGAAGTTAAGTCAGGCGTAAAAATAATGCCATCGCGGACCATAAAGAAATTCTCACCACTCCCTTCCGCCACATAGCCTTCATTATCTAGCATCATTGCTTCATCACAGCCGGAGTCTAATGCCTCCCGTAAAGCCAACATCGAATTCATATAATTGCCGCTAGCCTTGGCTTTACACATCGTAATATTCACATGATGTCTAGTATAGGAGGAAGTACGTACTTTAATGCCCGCCTCTAAAGCCTCAGGGTCCATATACGAAGGCCATTCCCAAGCAGCTATACCAACGTGCACCTTTAAATCTTTTGCTCTAAGGCCCATTCCTTCAGAACCCAAAAATACCAACGGTCGAATATAGGCTTCTTTCAGTTTATTAACATTAACCACTGTGCGGTGAGCGGCATTAATTTCATCCTGAGTAAATGGCACCTCAATTTGAAGAATTTTAGCCGAATTAAACAGTCGCCTGGTATGGTCTTCAAGACGATATATACAAGTGCCGGTGTTATTGTTGTGATAGGCCCGAACCCCTTCAAAGACAGACAAACCATAGTGTAGTGAGTGCGTCAGAAAGTGGGTTTGCGCATCGCGCCAATCCACGAGCTTGCCATCCATCCAAATAAAGCCATCGCGGTCTGCAAACGACATCGATTCCTACCTCTCTCAAAAATAATTGCTGGTTAATATCGGCGCGGAGTATAGCACTCTGCGCGGTCAACTTGGGCCTGTTGTTACGATTCTGGCTATAAATCAAATTGAACCATAAATTCAATGCTGGTGGTAGCATGGTTGGAAGCCCTAAATAATCAATCATTGCAATTTATCGTGCACTACAGAGATTTTATTGCTCGAAACCTTGCTTCAACCTATCAATCACAATAATTATGAGTTTTTTACCTAAAATTACGGTTATAACTGGCACAAATCACACTTTATATGAACTTATTGGCTCCTGTTGATTATAATTGCGCCATGAATACACACAACTACGTCAACTTTTTTAGGCAAACGTCTCCGTACATCCATGCTCATCGTGGAAAAACCTTTGTCATTGCTATATCTGGTGAGTCTATTTTGGCGCCTAACTTTCACAGTATGATTCATGATATTGCGCTGTTGCAGAGCTTAGGCATGCGAGTGGTACTGGTTCATGGTGCGCGGCCACAAATTAATGAGCGACTTCAGCTGTCTGGAATAACTCCTCTATTTGAACAGCACATTCGTGTAACTGACAGTGACACCATGCAGTGCGTTAAGGAATCTGTTGGCTGTACACGACTAATAATAGAAACCGAGCTTTCTATGGGACTGCCAAACTCACCCATGCATGGATCACATATTCGAGTGATCGGTGGTAATTTTATCACTGCCAAACCAGTCGGTATTCAAGAGGGCATTGATTTCCAGCGGGCGGGACAAATTAGGCGAGTGGACAGTGAGGCAATCAACTATCAGCTTCAAAGTGGCGCTTTAGTCTTAGTCTCACCAATTGGCTTCTCTCCTACAGGCGAATCATTCAACTTAAGCTATCAGGATGTCGCTACGAAAATTGCAATTGATCTGACAGCGGAAAAATTGATTTTAATTAGTCAGCCTAGTGGGGTTGTCGATGGTGATCAACTTCTAAAAACATTATCTCTAGCTCAGGTAGCTGAGCTACAGGAAACCACAAAAGACCCGCAACAAGCTGAGTTGTGGAGTGCTGCGTCTCTAGCATGCCATGAGGGTGTTGAGCGAGTCCATATGGTTGGCTATGAGGAAGATGGAGCGCTACTAGCCGAATTATTTACCCGAGAAGGCAGCGGCACGCTAATTATGAAAGATTGTGAAGAGGTGATTAGACCTGCGACCATTGAAGACGTAGGAGGGATTCTCAATCTTATCAGCCCACTTGAAGAATCTGGAGTACTGGTAAAGCGATCTAGAGAGCTATTAGAGAACGAAATCTCACGGTTTTCAGTGGTCGTTCACCCAGAGGGACTGATTATTGGGTGTGCAGCACTTTATCCAACCACCAATAAAGCGGTGGGCGAACTTGCCTGCGTAGCAATCCATGAAGAATTTCATGGGCAGGGTATTGGCGCTCGCCTTCTAGAGAAAGTCGAATATGATAGTAAGTCCACTGGTATTTCAAACTTACTGGCAATGACGACAAAAACTGCCCACTGGTTTATTGAACGAGGATTTATTGAAGTCAAAGTAAGTGATCTGCCAGAAAATAAGCAGTCTATGTATAATTATCGCCGTAATGCGAGGATCTTTAGTAAAACACTTTAATGATCAACTGTGGCTAAAGTAACTCGCGCCGCTATGATTAATTCAGAATAAAACAGCATGAGAATTTAATATGCCCAAGTATCGCTCACATACTACTACCCAAGGTCGAAACATGGCTGGCGCTCGAGCGCTATGGCGTGCCACGGGTATGAAGGATGATGACTTCAACAAACCTATGATTGCCATCGCAAACTCCTATACTCAATTTGTGCCTGGGCATGTTCACTTAAAAGATATGGGTGATCTTGTCGCGGGAGAAGTCGCAAAGGCAGGTGGTATTGCTAGAGAGTTCCATACGATTGCCGTTGATGACGGCATTGCTATGGGCCACGACGGCATGCTTTACTCGCTTCCGTCTAGGGATGTGATTGCCGACTCAGTTGAATATATGGTTAATGCCCATTGTGCCGATGCTCTGGTTTGTATATCCAACTGTGACAAAATCACCCCCGGAATGCTGATGGCCGCAATGCGTCTAAATATTCCGACTATTTTTGTTTCAGGTGGGCCCATGGAAGCAGGTAAAACCAAGCTAGCTGATCATAATCTAGATCTTGTTGACGCCATGGTTATCGCCGTGGATGACACTGCCAGTGACGAGAAAGTTGCTGAATATGAGCGCTCCGCTTGTCCCACCTGCGGCTCCTGCTCAGGTATGTTTACTGCGAACTCAATGAACTGTCTAACTGAAGCTCTAGGGTTATCTCTTCCAGGAAATGGATCGGTTTTGGCTACGCACTCTGATCGACGGGGACTATTCCTAGAAGCGGGTAGAACTATCGTCAAATTAGCCAAACAGCATTACGAAAACGACGATTATTCCGTGCTCCCCCGCTCGATTGCAAACTTCCGAGCTTTTGAGAATGCTATGACCTTGGATATATGCATGGGGGGATCCACTAATACTATTCTGCACTTATTGGCCGCAGTCCAAGAAGCAGGAATTGACTTTGATCTTTCGAATATCGACAAGCTTTCTCGAGTTGTTCCACAACTGTGTAAAGTTGCCCCCAACACACCGGAATACCACATGGAGGATGTCCATCGTGCTGGCGGCATTATGGGGATTCTGGCCGAACTGGATCGAGCTGGATTAATTCATGGGGATTTACCTACCGTTCACTCTCCAACCATGAGACAAGCTCTCGAAAAATGGGATGTGGCTGGTAGACCCAGTGAGGCAGTAAAAACATTCTATAAAGCCGGCCCTGCAGGAATACCTACACAAACAGCATTTAGTCAAAGTACTCGATGGCCTTCGGTTGATGCGGATCGAGAGAACGGTTGTATTAGAAATCTTGAGAATGCATTTAGCTTAGAAGGGGGTCTAGCCGTTCTCACTGGAAATCTTGCACCTGATGGTTGTGTTGTAAAAACCTCTGGGGTAGATGAATCCATTCATGTTTTTGAGGGCCCTGCTTTTATTACCGAGAGCCAAGATGCAGCGGTTGCAGCAATTTTAAATGATGAAGTTGTAGCAGGTGATGTTGTTATAGTCCGCTACGAGGGACCTCGTGGTGGGCCTGGAATGCAAGAAATGCTTTATCCCACGAGTTATATTAAATCAAAAAACCTTGGTAAGGCATGTGCGCTTATTACTGATGGACGCTTTTCTGGAGGAACATCGGGGTTATCAATAGGGCATGTTTCACCTGAAGCAGGTGCGGGTGGTAACATTGGTTTAATTAAAAATGGCGATAGAATTAAAATTGATATTCCCAATAGAACCATTGATGTCTTAGTATCTGACGAAGAGCTAAACCAACGGCGCGATGCACAAGATAAGATTGGCTGGAAACCATTAGAGGATCGGCCAAGAAAGGTCACGGCCGCTCTTAAAGCCTATGCCAAGCTTGCCACTAGCGCAGACAAAGGGGCCGTGAGAGATCTCTCTCAACTCTAATCCCGAGGAATTTTAATTAACGAGTTGCAAAAAAAAGCCCAGTAAAACTGGGCTTTTTTTGGGATTGTTTTACTTTAAGCCTTACTGCAATTAGGCACTGTTGCGCCCACATCGCGAAGCCTCTGCAATCGGTCACCCTCATAATTTGCAAACTTAATCCACTGCTTTGGGAAACGCTTCTTCTTTTTAGTCTCAGCGGCCTTGACTGCCTTATTGAACACCTTAACTGCGTCTTTGTAACAGTGGAGATTAATCAGCGCACTACCCATTTTATTGTAGTTTGAGGCCGTATTTTTGCCTACTCCTTTCTTCTCAGCCTTAACCGAAGCGCGGTACGCTTTTTTGTCTTGACCAAGATCAAGATATATAGATGCAATTCGATATTGCAGCTCGCCTGTATCAGACAGCTTAGATGCCCCTTCAAATGCCTTCAGTGCTCTAGGTAAGTTTTGAGCCTGGAGCCAAGCCTGGCCAAGTACCTCAAGATTCTTGGCGCTTACTTCAATAATCTCGTCTTTCATACCCTTTTCAATAATCTTCGCCGCTCGAAATGGTACTTCAGCACCAAGATACATATATGCCATGCTCATTACATCTGTTTCGGAGGATAATTCTCCGTTAAGATAAACGACGTCGTAAGCAACCAACTGATCTATGTCTCGTTCCTTTGACCCATACATACCACCTAACTGCTTCCAGTAAGTCCATTTTGGATAGTGTTTGACTAATTTCTCAAGAAGAGAGGTGACCTTTTCTAAGTTATCTCTATCGTAGTAAATAGGAACTTGGAGCTGCCAAAATCCTTGTTTAGGAACTTCACCCTTGGCCTCCGCTTCAGAGATACCAATATCAGCCATCTTAAGCGCTTCGTCTTTGCGCTCTAAAATACTATATAACTGAGCCATCATCAGTCGTTGTTGCGAACCAATAATAAATGCTTTTTCCGCCCAGAGTTCAAACTGACGTATAGCGAGTCCGTATTGCTCAGTCGCAGCATAAAATTGCCCTAAAGTGAGACGAGTATCAAGTCTAAACTCCTCCTCAGCACCTTCACTCTCAACAATTCTTTTGTAATAACGGATAGCGCCAGGAAGATCGTCCAAAGAATAACTTACGTAGGCAAGAAGGTTCCAGACCCGAGTTAATTCGTATGGAGATGAACAAAGTTTCTCCCGGGACTCAATATTATTTAGCATATTTTTAGCTTCAGTCCATAACCCTGAAACGTCAGTTTTTTCATCTGCTGCAGTGGCTAGAGTGATCGGCCCTTTCTCTCCCTGAAGTTTATCTAGCGCCTTTGCGCAGGATTTACCGACTGACGCGCGCTTTCGCGTTTTTACATCCTTATACTTCGGTACTTTCTTTTCCTCTGCCGCCACCACTGATGACGCAAAAACTGAGTCCGGTGACACAACCGTCGCAACCGAGGGCAAAAAAAGTAAAGCCCCAACTACAGCTAGAAGTCGTAATTTATTAGACATTGATAACTCCTTATTTAGCCATATTGAAGGAAAATTTATATAACACGCCAGGTACTTCTTGACCGACTCCGTCGATTACTCGAGGGTTATATTTTAGTTTTGTTGCCGCCTTGACTGCTGCTCGACCAAATCCCCAGCCTTCGGGTAATTCCTCCAGCAGCTTCGGATCACGAACTCCACCGGTAGTAGTAATGATAACCTCTACTACAGCATAACCCTCTTTACCCCGAGTTTGCGCTCGGCGCGGATACTGTGGTTGCGGCACATAAACAGGAATAAAATCTGAATCACGTGCAAACGTTCCCATTGAGGCATTAAGACCACCACTGACAACTGGCGCTGCCATACTTACAGCGTTATCCGGAACCTCGAAATCTATTTTGTCTTCTGGGATTTCCGGTGGCGGTGTTTCCGGCTCATCGGGTTTTTTAACGTCGGTCTTTTTGGCATTCTCTGTCAACTCACGCTCAACGTGCAAGAAATCAGGGATCTTTATGATATCTCCCTCATCCAACTC
>ENA-ORDR01000022-ORDR01000022.1-marine-metagenome-genome-assembly--contig:-NODE-22-length-85722-cov-10.644101_pt1 | contig 85722 bp, 74 predicted proteins | sample MGYA00240993_ERZ508538 | MGnify/ENA primary metagenome ERZ508538 (study PRJEB26207, sample SAMN05421999) | marine metagenome | isolation source: Monterey Bay, California, USA | place: USA:Monterey Bay... | reverse complement strand
CCATATGGATGCCCAGGATTTGGAACCTCAACAATTACTGTATCAATCATTGGTAGGTCTGAAGCTACGGGAATTCGATAATCAAGAAATCCACTATTTTGCAAGCGACCATCGTCACCATAAATATATTCTTCATTTAGAGCCCATCCAATCCCTTGGGCGGCACCACCTTGATATTGACCTTCGACATAGGAAGGATGAATAGCTTTCCCTGCATCTTGAATTACAGTATACCTATTTATTTTTGTTTGTCCGGTCTCTGCATCAACCTCAGCATCAACAATATGTGTTGCAAAACTAACCCCCGCACCCTCGGGTGTTGCTTCAAAATGACCAACAATTGGTCCTCCAGTTTTGCCCATGTCTTTTGTTATTTCAGCCAGTGGCATTGGATCAAAATTACCAGCATTTGGACCCGATGGTTTTGCGAAACCATCCTCCCAAATAACTGCTTCTTCATCAATTCCCCATTTATTGGCAGCTCTAGCACAAAGCTTTTTCACAGCATCTCTAGCGGCTTTTATAGTAGCTAAGCCGCTTGCATAAGTAACACGGCTTCCATGACTGACTTCATTATAACCCAGTGTTGCTGTGTCAGCGATTGTTGTTCTTACCTTGTCATAATCAATGCCCAATTCTTCAGCAGCAAATTGACACATTGATGCACGGCTACCACCAATATCAGGTGTGCCCACTGAAAGAGCTGCAGTTCCGTCTTCAGATAATGCTAGTGACACCGCAGTTTCACCACCATGATTGAACCAGAATCCTGAGGAAACACCTCTTCCCTGACCATTAAGCAAAGGGGCGGAATAGTGAGGGTGTTTTTTTGCAGCTTCCAGACACTCCACCAATCCTATTCTATCCCATTTTGGACCAAAACTTGCTTTTGTTCCCTCTTTAGATGCATTTTTTAAACGTACTTCGATAGGGTCTAATTCTAATCGATTACATAATTCGTCTATTACTGACTCAACAGCAAAGGCTGCCATCGGGGAACCAGGGGCCCTGTAAGCTGCTTGTTTTGGTCTATTACTAAGAACGTCATATCCAATTTGTTGCACATTTTTTAAATTATATGGTGCAAATGCACACATTGCGGTGAATTCCATTGGGGCCCCTGGAAAGGCGCCACCTTGTAATCTGAAAACACCTGAGCCCGCAGTAATTGTTCCATCCTTTTTCATTCCAATTTTAATATCCATAGAAGTAGAAGACGTTGGTCCTGTAGCCCTAAACACCTCAGATCTGCTCATTACCAATTTAACAGGTCTATTCGTTTTACGAGATAAAGCTAGAGCTACCGGTTCAATAAATATTGCTGTTTTACCACCAAATCCGCCACCAATTTCTGACGGGGTCACGCGCAATGCACTTGTCTCGATGTCTAAAAGCGCCGCGCAAGTTTTTTGCACATGAAAATGTCCTTGTGTGCAGCACCATAATTCGCCTTTGCCATCTCCACCCAGCTGGGCGAGGCATGCATGGGGTTCTATATATCCCTGATGAGTGGCCTCTGTTCTGAAAGTATCTTCAATCACAAGATCAGCAGAAGCAAATCCTGTTTCAAGGTCACCATGCCCACTTTCGTGGTAACGAACTACATTTGGATGCATGCCTTTTGGTACTGAACCATCTCCAGCGTTCTCTCTGAGAATTGGAGCCCCATCTGCCATTGCTTTGTCTACGTCAGTGACATGTGGCATTATTTCATAGGTTACCTTTATCAGTTTTATCGCATCCCTGGCAATAAGAGATGAAGTGGCGGCAACTGCTGCAACTGCATGTCCGTCATATAGAGCCCTGTCCCCAGCCATGACGTTTTCTAAAACATTCCAATTCTCTCCCGTAACAGATGTCGAGAAGTCTTTTCGTGTTACGATCGCTTTGACACCTTTTAAGCTTTCGGCTTTTGACGTATCTATATGAGATATTTTTGCATGTGCATGAGGTGATCTAACAATAGCAGCATGTAACATGCCTGTTGCATAAGCATCTGCTCCAAATTTTGCACGTCCGGTTACCTTATCAAGTCCATCAGGCCTGTTTGGCCTTGAGCCCACAATCTTGAATTCACGATTTTTTTGACTATCAAGTGCCATTATGAAGCCTCCCTAAGGTCTTTAGCGGTATCCATGACTGCTCTAATAATTTTGTCATATCCTGTGCATCTACACAGGTTTCCAGCCAACCAATATCTAACCTCTGTTTCAGTGGGGTTTGGATTTTTCTTTAATAATGCCTCTGTAGCTACCAAGATTCCTGGAGTGCAAATGCCACACTGAAGCGCAGCATATTCAATGAATTTTTGTTGCAATGGATGTAGGGTTTCTCCATCGGCAATACCTTCAACTGTACCAATTGATTTTCCCTCAACCTCGACACCCAAAACCAGACAAGAACATACAAGTCGACCGTCCAGTGTAACCGAACATGCGCCACAATCACCCGTTCCACAGCCTTCTTTTGAACCAGTAAGGTTTAATCTGTCTCTTAGTGCATCTAATAATGTTTCGCGTGGATCACACAGAAACTCTACATCATCACCGTTTACTTCAGTATTAACGTGAATTTTATTCATTTAGCTAACCTCGCTCGATCATATGCAATTTTTGCAGTCCGTTTTGCTAATACACCAGCAATATGTGTTCTGAACTTTATTGTTCCTCTTTTATCATCTATTGGTTGGCAAGCATTCGAGGCCTCTTGGGAAAGTTGGCCTAATGCAATATCATCTAGCTTCGTTCCTATTATTTTTTTAGCTGCCTCGTCCAATAAAAGCGCAGTTGGTGCAACTGCACCCAATGAGATCCGAGCGTCAATAATTATATCATTTTCTGTCTCAATATTTACAGCACAGCCTACCACTGCAATGTCCATCTCTGTTCGTGGGATAAACCGTAAATATGCGTCTGCTTGGTTTGGTCTTCTTTTTGGTAGGTGCAAGGCGGAAACTACTTCGCCCTTCAAAAGAGAAGTTTTTCCTGGTCCAATCGGTATGTCTTCTACATTAACCTGTCGAGTTCCAGCTGTTCCAGTAACGCTCACTTGTGCTCTGGCGGCGATCAATGATGGCACGCCGTCAGCAGCTGGTGATCCATTACATAAATTACCAACTAAAGTAGCTCTTCCTTGAACTTGTGTTGATCCAATTAAATCCATAGCTTCAACAATGCCTGGCCATTCTTTTTTTAGTATGAGATGCTCACTCATTTCAGCACCTGATACAGCAATACCAATATGCCAGCCGTCCTTGTCGTGTGAAATGTCTTTGACACCCTCGATATGTTTCATATCTATCAGTATATCTGGTGTTAAAATGTCACTTCTTAGTTGAACAAGTACATCAGTTCCTCCGGCAAGGAACCTTGTTATGCCATTATTGCCATTGGCGATTGTCGTAGCTTCTTCGAAACTTCCGGGCTTATGATATTCCATGATCACTCCGCTAGGTTTTCGTTATTAATATTGAGCCTAAGAATGCTCCTGAGTTCAAGAGGAAAATGAATTTTTGAGGAAACTAAACATATTTTATTTGGAATTTGGCATGTTAGATAAAAAGGGCTATATATCATCTTACATAGCTAGTGAGACACTTATTTGAGAATCGATAATTTACAATATGCGAACTGGTCGCCAAAAATATTCCAACAATTAAGGTTAGGGAATGTGGATGCAATCCATGTTACTATTTCTTACCATGAAAATTTTCGTGAAACTGTGTTGAATTTCGAAAAATGGAATCATTGGTTTCAATTGTACCCTGATTTAATTATGCCTGGATATGACGCTCAAGATATAGATATTGCCAAAAATCTAAACAAGACAGCAGTATTTTTTGGATTCCAGAATCCAAGCCCGATCGAAGATGATATTGGTTTAGTCGAGATCGTGCATAAGTTGGGAGCCCGATTTATGCAATTAACTTACAATAATCAATCGTTGCTCGCGAGTGGTTGCTATGAAGACACTGATACGGGTTTGACACGAATGGGTAAGCAAGTTGTTAAAGAGATGAATCGTGTTGGGCTTGTAATTGACATGAGCCACTCTGCTGATCTTAGCACTATTCAAACAGCAGAGTTTTCAGAAAGACCTATAACCATCACGCATGCTAATCCTTTCAGTTGGCACCCGGCTTTAAGAAACAAGCGTGATAATGTTATTGAAGCTGTAACATCCAATGGTGGCATGATTGGTGTCTCTATTTATCCTCATCATTTAAAAGATAAGTCTGCCTGTACTTTAAAGAGTTTTTGTCAAATGATCGCAGATACAGCAGAAAAATTTGGGATAGACAAAGTTGGAATCGGATCAGATTTATGTCAAGATCAGCCAGATAGTGTTGTTGAGTGGATGCGCGTTGGAAGATGGACAAAAGAAATAGACTTTGGCGAAGGTTCGGCTTCCTCACCGGGTTTCCCGGAACAACCTACGTGGTTCAAAGACAATAGAGATTTTGATAATATTGAAAATGGCTTGCTGGGTGTGGGGATGAATACCTCTGAAGTAAATAAAATAATGGGTGAGAATTGGTATAATTTTTATGCTCAGAATTTCAAGAAACAGGAGGGGTAGTTTTTGCTGAAAGTTAATTCTAAGAATAAGATTGAACTGCGTGATGCATCTGAAGTCATGAAATTGTCACGGATGGGTAGTTTTCACCAATCTAGGTTATCTTTCATGCGTATTCTCATGCGACAGCTAAAGGATGAAAAGTGGACTTTTAAAAAAGTAGAGTTTGCTATTAATGAAAAAGGAATAGGGCACGCAGTTTACAGTGCCATAGGACCTCACAATACCTATTCGTTGGTCGCTTTTGCCCATGAGTTGTCAGATGATAAACGCTCTGACCGCGTTATTGCAGATGCTTGGGATGCAACCTTTACATTATTTGATGGTATTCCAACAATTCAGGATATTAAGAGACTTCAAAAAAATGTTCCATTTCAGGAAGTTGGTAGGATTTCTGAAAAAGAGCTTTGCTTAAGTAGAGCAAATAAATCAGTTAGATTATGGGAGCATGTAATTTCTTCGCTTTCAAATGGATCTCAGCCTGATGTTAATCAAATAGATTCTGTGGGATATTTGATGAGAACAACTGCAGTTTATGGTTCGGGAAAATTTGGTGCAATTGATAGAGATTTTGTTTTGGATAGAAAAGAATTTGCAGCACCTTTTCAATCTGAACTCCTATCGGTCTTCATGATAAGGTGGTTTGTTTTAGATCTAGTAAATTTTATGGCGAAGGTTCGAAACCCTGGAAAGTTTGTACCGCTTCAACCTGATATTGCCCATAGACTAGGCATTGGAAATTCCACAGGATTGGGAATGGCACCATTTCTATTAAACCATCCCATCCTTTTAAATAACTGGATTTTAGCTAGAGAAACAGCTCTTTCTCGGGTCCGCTCTATTCAACAAGCAACCGATAGAGAGGTTAAGCTTTTTCTAGAATTATTCAAAAGGTCATGTTCCCTGATATCGCTTTGGCGTTCAGATCATGAATTGCAAATTCAAAAATTAAAGGAATTAGGCAACGATCTTGAGTTACTCACAGTACATTTAACGGAATTCACGCTAAAGTCTCAATATCCATGGGATAAACTGCATAATTGGTCTAGTAAAAATTTAAGCATAGAGGGCCAGGAGTTGATTGTTTCGTTGATGATGGAACCATATGGTCACATTATAGATGATTTATCAGCAACAATGTCTGATAATACACAATCATATGAAAAGATTGATGGTTTGAAAACGGTTGGAGAGATTAAAGCACAGTTGCAGGATGTATATTCTTGGATTTTCAAAATTGATTGGAAAAGAAATGATACCAAGGCCAGAGCTTGGTACGTATCTCAAGAAAAATTGGAACCAAGACTTGGCGAAAGGTTTTCTGAACCTGTGGAGGATTACGAACAACCTTTGTCGCCAGCGCGTGACGCATACCTGTTGTCATTGGCATTAAATAAATCTGATGAAAAAATGTTAATGGCGAAGTTCTTGATGAAGTATCCAGAGCACAGGCACACCATTCGCAGGTTGCAAATTATTTCAGATAATCCTTATGCTGAAATTCAGGACAATACAATTAGCTCTGAACTTCTTCCAATAGATATGCTTCGGTGTAAACTTTCATTTTTTGGAGCCATTCATTTTGATCCCAGATCAGACCGCTGGGTTCGCATTTGTATGTTCAAAGGTGCACCATATCCTGATCAAATGTCTAACTCAGTATCTGATTATTGGAGTTATCTCGAAGGCTTCGAGAGTTAATAATGAAAGTTTCATTTAATGAATTAAAGTCAATGTCAAAAGGCGCTGCGCGTGGTTCTGGATTGTCGTGGGGTCAGGCAGAAGAAGTATCCTTTGCGACAGTTTGGCTGTTAAAAAATGGTTTTGATGTATCAAATGATCTAATAAGCCTTTTAGAAAGTGATATAATTTATCCACCAAATAATATTGACAAAGATATTTGGGAAAATAAAAGTGGTGACTTAGACCCGATTAAATCAGGGGTAGCGTTACTTGATTTGAATATTAACAAAACCATTGTTTTAAGAAATGTCTTTTTGCCATATTTTTTAATTCCGTTTATTGCTCAACTTTCGCAATCGATGTTGATTAAAGCAAACAATTTTAGTGCCATGTTAATTGATGGTAGGGTTAAAACAAATGTGAAAGATTTGCCTTCAAGGTCTGAAGAGGTGAAATTATCTGCAATCTCTGATAAAATTGAATTAAAGTATAGTCAGGTACCTAATAGATGTAAGGTTGCGGATGACGTATGGAACCGATTAGAAGAACTCACCTATCTAACCTATGCGCCGGCGACAGAAGAAAGCAGAGTGTTGGGTGCGGGAGCTGGATTATCAGATAATGATTAGTTTTATAGGCCTAAAATTTCTCTAGCTTGAATGTGAGTAGCTACTGGCCTCGAATACTTATCACAAAGAGACGTTGCCAACTCTACGAGCTGAGCATTTGATTTTGCAAGGTCGTCTTTGCTAATTCTGATATTATCTTCTAACCCTGTACGAGTATGACCACCAGCGGCGATCGACCATTCATTAACCAAAATTTGACCAGCGCCAATTCCTGCACCACACCATTCTGTATTAGGTGCTAAACGTTTAACAGTTTCGATGTAATAATCAAAAACATGTTTATCAACTGGCATAGCGTTTTTTACGCCCATTACGAATTGAATATACAGCTTTCCATATAACATATTATTTTGCGACATTTTGATTGCTTGGTGAATATGGCTGAGGTCAAAAGCTTCAATTTCAGGGGTAATCTTAAAAAGCTTCATTTGTGACGCCAACCAATTAATTAGATCTGGATTATTTTCATAGACGCGCGTTGGAAAGTTATTTGACCCAACTGTTAAAGATGCCATGTCTGGCATTAGTGGTAGCATTCCTCCGCGTTCCTTGCCTGTGCCAGATCTACCCCCCGTAGAGAATTGAATGATCATACCAGGACAGGCTTTTTTTAAACCCTGTTTTAATTTTTTGAACCTTAATGGGTCTGATGAGGTCGTTCCATCATCATTTCTTACATGCAAATGTGCAATCGAAGCACCAGCTTTAAATGCATTACTGGTGCTCTCGATTTGCTCATCGATTGTTATTGGAACTGCAGGGTTATCACTTTTTGTTGGCACTGATCCTGTAATTGCAACACAAATTATGCATGGTTTTTTCGTCAAACTGATTTAATGCCCGCCTCTAGTGCAGAAATTATGGTATTAACATGATCTTCTGTAACAATCAGTGGTGGTGACATCATTATATTATGCCCACCAACTCTTACAAATGCACCATTTTCATATGCTGTCTTTTGAATCTTTGCCATTGATGCATTGTCTAGGGGAGTTTTAGTTGTTTGATCAGACACAAACTCAAGAGCTGTCATCAATCCATGACCACCTCTAACATCACCAATGATGTCATATTTATTTTTTAATTGATTAACGGCATCAAAAATTTGCGCACCGCGCACCTTGGCATTTATATTTAATTTCATACGTTTTGTTTCGTTCAAGCATGCAATTGCAGCTGCTGCGCCAACAGGATGAGCTGAATATGTATAGCCATGACCAATTGATGCGGCTCCAGTTTCATCATTTTCGAATACCTCTGCTACCTTTTCGCCAATCATTGTGGCTCCAAATGGGTAGTAAGCAGATGTGATTGCTTTTGCACAAGTCATCATATCTGGTTTTACTTTCCAGTGGCGAGCTCCAGACCAGTCACCCGTGCGACCAAAACCAGTAATAACCTCATCTGATATTAGTAAAATTCCATATTTATCACAAAGTGCTCGAATTCCTGGCATAAATGTTTCATGAGGTACAATCACGCCACCAGCCCCTAAGACTGGTTCCATAATAAAGGCTGCTATTGTTGATGGATCTTGGAACATGATTTCATCTTCTGTCGCTTGTAAACAAAATTGTGCCAATTTAGCAGGATCAGACTCATTAAACGGATTTCTGTAGGTATAGGGTGATGGCATGTGATGGCAGCCTGCCAATAAAGGCTCGTAAGCGGTGCGAAAGCGTTGATTTCCATTTACTGAAGCACCACCGAAATGTGTGCCATGGTAACCTTTTTTTAAGCTGAAAAATTTTGTACGACCAAAATCACCACGAACTTTATGATATTGGCGTGCTAACCTCAGAGCAGTCTCTACGCTATCGGAGCCCCCAGATGTAAAGAAGGCACGAACCATCCCTTCCGGTTCAAACCATTGATTTAATTCATACGATAACTCAATCGCTGCGTCATTTGATGTTCCAGCGAAAGATGAATAATACGGTAGCTTGTCTAATTGCTCTTTGATGGCAGTTTTTATTGGTTCGCAAGAGTATCCAACATTTACGCACCATAAGCCACCAACCGCATCAATAGCGGTGTGCCCGTCGATATCTTCAATGCTTACGCCACTCGCACCCGTTATAATTTTTGGGGTGTTTCGTTGCAGTTCACCGGGATGGCCCATTGGGTGCCATATATGGCGGGCATTATTTTCTTTTAAAAAATTACTATCTTTCATATCACACCTTTTAGTTTCTTAGTATGTTTGAGCAAAAATGTTATAGAAGGTCAACGTCTCATTGAATGGGTCTTTGTTTATTTGCTTGTTTGCCAACTTTTCCTTCACGGAAAACCACATATAATCCAGTACCAAAAATTAATAATATGCCAACCCAAGCAGGAGTATCTGGCCAATGCCCCCATATGAGCACACCCCAAACGACTGCAAGAGGCATATTTATATATTCAAAAGGGGCTATTTTATTTGCTTCTGCGACGCGGTACGCTTGGCTGATTAAATAACCACCAAGAGACGACGTTATCCCAATTGTACACATTATGCTTAGATCAAAAGTATTGGGGAATACCCATTGCCGAAATATAAAGTCTAATGAAGGGTTGCCTGTACCGTAATAACGTCCATCGCCAACGGCTAAACCAATACTGGCACTTACAAAAACAAATGTTAACTGTATGTAGAGAGACATCGTGGAAGCGGTTTCTGACAACCCTATTTTGCGGGTAAGTGTATGTAGTAATGCATAAAAAATTGCTGCGCCAGCTGGTAATAGCGCTATTAATTTTAGGCTTTCTGACCCTGGCCTTAACATAATTAAAACCCCAACTAGTCCCAAAAGAACAGCAACCCAACGTCGGATTCCTACTTTTTCACCCAAGAAAAAAACAGCAAATGCTGTGATTGCCAAGGGTGCTATAAAAAATATAGCAGTTGCCTCTGCTATGGGCATTGAAGCAAGGCCAAGAAAAAATAACATATTAGCCATGACAACGCATAAACCTCTTAAAATATGTAGTAGAGGTCTTTTCGTTTTTAGGTTTTTAACACCTCCTTCAAGCGGTATTAGTATTGCCAAAGTAAAAACTAATCCAATTATTGATCTTGTTAAAACAACCTGATGAAGTGCATAATCACCACTCAAAAATTTTATGACAACATCATTTAAAGAAAAACAAAGAGATGCGCCAATAGCACAAAAGACACCAAGTTGAAGATTTGTTGATTTGGACATTAAAGACTTCTTTCAAATCACATTCGATCATGGTTGGATTGGATTCGCTATACTAATAACGACACGATTGGAGAAAATTATGCAAAACCAAGCTGATGCTAGAATGATGGAAAACTTATATTGGTGGGGTATCCCAACATTATTTCGTTGTCCAAACGAAATCAATTTTGAAAATTGTGATATTGGACTTATTGGCGTGCCTCATTCATCAGGAAATGGGACTACTGAAAAAGATCAGCATTTGGGTCCTCGCGCTGTTCGAAATGTCTCTGCATTATTGCGAAGAGTTCATTTGGAAATGGGTTTTGATCCATGGGAAACAGCAAGAATTGCGGATTTGGGTGATGTTCCTTTGCCAGAAGCAAATGACAATGAGGCAAGTGTCCAAAGGATTACAGATTATTATAAATTGATAGATAAAGCTGGTGTTAGACCGGTTTCGATAGGCGGTGATCATTCAATTACAGGCGGAATAGTGCAGGCCCTGGGATGTGGAAACTTAACTAATGGAGAAAAAGTAAGCTTTCTCCATATTGATGCCCATACTGATGTTTTTACAAAAGTACCTCATTTTTTAGGCGCAAAAAAATCAGCTGCACATTGGGGTGCATATTTGGTTGACCAAGGGCAAGTTGATGCGACCACTTCGATACAAGTGGGTATTAGAGGAAATACCAGAACGCTTGATTGGCTCGAGCCCTCGTATGAATATGGTTATGATGTTGTTACGATGAAAGAATACAGAAAAATTGGTCTTGAGGCAACGATTTCTCGAATTAAAAAACAACTTGATGGACGGCCAGTTTATATTACGTTTGATCTTGATAGTTTGGATCCAACTGTTGCCCCTGGAGTTTCTAATCTGGAGCCTGGTGAGCAAGGATTTTTAATAGATGAAGCTATGGCTCTTTTACACTCTGTTCGTGGAATGAATATTATTGGTGGCGATGTTGTTTGCTTAATGCCCACAAGAGACTCGTCTAATATGATAACAGCGAGAACAGCATCGGCAATAATGTTTGAAATGATTGCTATGATGTCGGAGAAATACCTAAAAACTTAGCTTGGTTCATATCAAAATGTCGGTTTTGGATATTGTTTACAAAAAAAAACTGTTTAAGGATTGTTATTAGTTTTTTTTGAGATATTTGAAATGTAATTTTAAACATCTCATGACAAGTGAGTACTATTTGTTTTTTAACCTATTTTGGATGTAGGAGTTAGTATGTCAGATTTTCCAGGTACTGCGCGTGTTGTTATTATAGGTGGTGGAGCAGTAGGGGCTTCTGCTTTGTATCATTTGGCCAAAGCTGGATGGACAGACTGTGTGTTACTTGAAAAAAATGAATTAACGGCTGGATCGACTTGGCATGCAGCAGGTAACGTACCAACATTTTCAGCTTCTTGGTCAATAATGAATATGCAACGTTATTCGACTGAACTTTATAGAAAGCTTGGAAAAGAAGTAGATTATCCAATGAACTATCATGTAACAGGATCAGTTCGTCTTTCACATTCTAAAGAGCGTATGCAGGAGTTTGAACGTGCAGCTGGAATGGGTAGATATCAGGGAATGGCTCTTGATATTTGCTCTGTTGACGATTTAAAAAACCATTATCCGTTTTTGGAAACACATGATTTATCAGGAGGATTGTATGATCCAAATGATGGCGATATTGACCCAGCACAACTTACTCAAGCTTTAGCTAAAGGCGCGCGAGATCTAGGTTGTAAAATATTTAGATTTACACCTGCTATTGGTATCCAAAGAGAAAACGCTGAATGGATTGTACATACTGAAAAAGGTGAAATTCGATGCGAATATGTGGTAAATGCTGCAGGTTATTATGCGCAAAGGGTGGCTGAGTGGTTCAAACCTTTTGGAGGTCGTACTTTGCCAATGATGGTAATGAGCCACCAGTATTTACTGTCTGAGGAAATCCCCGAAATTCAAGCTTGGAATAAAGAAGTTGGCCATAAATTACCTTTATTACGTGATGTCGATAGCAGTTATTATTTAAGGCAGGAAAAATATGGCCTAAATTTAGGTCCTTATGAAAATACTTGTAAGGCGGCTTGGTTAACTGAAGATGATCCAATGCCTGAAGATTTTAGCTTTCAGCTTTACCCAGATGACTTAGATAGAATTGAGTGGCATATCGAGGACGCAATGGCGCGTGTCCCTTTACTTGGTAAAGCTGGTATTTCAAAAGTGATAAATGGGCCAATACCCTACACGCCTGACGGTAATCCACTGATTGGGCCTATGCCAGGAGTGCCAAATGCCTTTGAGGCCTGTGTGTTTACTTTTGGGATAGCCCAAGGAGGAGGTGCTGGAAAAGTGTTGGCAGAGTGGCTAACAGAAGGACAAACAGAATGGGATATGTGGTCATGTGATCCACGCCGTTTTACAGATTATACGGATCAAGATTACTGTAATCAAAAAGGTATGGAAGTATATGGAAATGAGTACGCGATGCATTTTCCTTACCATGAGTGGCCAGCTGGAAGAGATAAAAAAATTTCGTCAATACACAAAAAAGTTGTTGAGCTTGGCGGTGTTATGGGAGCGTATAATGGTTGGGAGCGTGCGAATTGGTTTGCGAAGCCAGGAGATAATACGTCAACAGAGAGCACGCATACTTGGAATAGAAATGGGCCATGGGAGAAAAGAATAAAAGAAGAGTGTGAAGCCGTCCGAGATAACTGTGGTGTGCTAAATCTTCCAGGTTTTGCTCGATTTATTTTAAAAGGTGATGGTGCGAGTGAATTTTTGCGTGGATTTTGCACTGGGGGATTGCCAAAAATTGGGCGGATGAATTTAATATATGTGTCTGATAAACGGGGACGAATATTAAGTGAAATGTCTTGTATTAGATTAGAAGAGGATTCATTTATACTGATCACAGCTGCTACTGCGCAGTGGCATGATAGAGAGTTGATAAATAGGGTGATTCCAGACGGTATTTTGTTTGAAGATATAACAAAAACTCAAGATACCCTCATCATTACTGGACCTAAATCACGTGATGTTTTATCAAAAATATCGCAAGCAAATTTGTCATCAGGTTGGTTGACGCATCAATCGGCAATTATAGCTGGCAAGTCAGTCTACCTGCTTAGGGTATCCTTTGCTGGAGAACTTGGTTGGGAAATCCATGCTTCCAATGAGGATATGCCGATAATTTATCAGTCTGTATTAGATAATGGTGCTGTTCCTTTTGGGATGTATGCTTTAAACAGTTTACGCTTAGAAAAGGGTTACAGGGGTTGGAAGGGTGATTTGTCTACTGATTATTCAATGTTTGAGGGTGGTTTAGACAGATTTGTAAAACTGGATAAACCACAAGATTTTATTGGCAAGGCAGCTTTGCTGAATGAAAAACAACAAGGTTCTACTAAGAAATTTGTAACGCTGCTTGTAAACTCAGAAAAATTTGATGCTCCTTACATGTCAACTATTTGGAAAGACGGCAATATTGTGGGGGAAACAACATCAGGGGGTTGGGGTTACCGAATTAATGCTTCGATCGCTTTGGGAATGATTAAAACAGAGTTGGCTTTTGAACAATCGACGGTAGAGGTGGAGATTTATGGGAAAAAATATAAAGCTGTTGTTCAAAAAGATGAACCAATGTGGGACCCTACTAATGAAAGGCTTAAAGCATGATAACAATTCTGGATGGTGGTATGGGTCAGGAACTGATTGCTCGTTCTGGAGGAAAAGCTACCCCGATGTGGTCTCTTCAAGCTTTGCTTGATGCTCCAGAGCTTATTAGCCAGGTACATGCTGATTACTTTGCTTGCGGTGCGACAGTGGCAACAGCAAATACTTATGTAATTTTACCTGACAGATTGAAACATTATGGTATTCCTGAGCGGCAAGCAGAATTGATGGAAATGGCATGTAAACTTGCGATGGAGGCTCGAGATGCTTACGGTAGTGGGAAAATAGCAGGATCCTTGGGACCCCTAGGATTTTCATATCAGCCCGATAAATGTCCAGATATTGATATTGCAGCACCAATTTATGAAACTGCCGTCAAGCAGCAATCTGATTTTGTTGATTTTCATATTTTGGAAACCATGTCTTCAGTTGAGCAGGCGCGTGGAGGGCTAATGGGGGCTTCAATAAGTACAAAGCCAGTTTGGCTTGCAATATCTGTGGATGATCAAGATGGAAGTAAGTTACGCTCAGGAGAGCACATAACAGAAGTTTTACCACTATTAAAAGAATTTGGGGCTCAAGCATTATTGGTTAACTGTTCTTCGCCTGAAGCAGTCACAACATCGATACCATTATTAGTCGATTGTGGTGTTGCACTAGGAGCTTATGCAAATGGTTTTGTAAATATTTCGGAGAGCTTTAATAAAATAGGCTCTACTGTGGACGTCTTGGAAAAAAGGAAAGATCTCACACCATCAATTTATGCAGATTTTGCAGAAAAATGGGTGGCAACGGGAGCGACATTGGTTGGTGGATGTTGTGAAGTTGGACCTATGCATATTAAAGAATTATCATCCAGATTGCGGAGTTGAAGCGATGGAAAATGTTCCAAAAAAAGCGCAGGTAATTATCGTTGGAGGCGGTATCATTGGCTGTTCAGTTGCGTATCATTTAACAAAATTGGGTTGGAAAGATGTTTTATTGCTTGAAAGAAAACAACTAACCTCTGGTACTACTTGGCACGCTGCTGGATTAATAGCTCAGTTAAGAGCAACTGCTAACATGACAAAATTAGCGAAATACAGCCAGGAACTGTATGGTAGCTTGGAGATTGAGACAGGAGTGTCTACTGGATTTAGACGTTGTGGTTCTATAACTGTCGCACTTAATGAAGAGCGTAAAGAAGAGATTTACAGACAAGCTTCAATGGCGCGTGCATTCGGGGTGGAGGTTGAAGAAATTTCACCTACCGAGGTGAAAGAAAAATACCCATACCTAAATACAAATGATGTGGTTGCTGGTGTTTGGCTTCCACTCGATGGCCAGGGAGATCCAGCCAACATTGCGTTAGCTTTGGCTAAAGGTGCACGACAAAATGGTGGCACAATTATTCAAAACACAAAAGTAACAGGGTTTGTAAAAAATAATCGTCGGATAACGGGTGTTCATTGGGATCAAGGCGTTGAGAATGGAACAGTTGAGGCGGATATTGTTATAAACTGTGCTGGCATGTGGGGGCACCATGTAGGAAAAATGATGGGCATAAATGTTCCATTACATGCATGTGAACATTTTTATATAGTTACTGAGCCCGTAAAAGGATTGGCGCAGATGCCTGTATTAAGAGTGCCGGATGAATGTGCATATTATAAAGAAGATGCGGGTAAGTTTATGCTTGGTGCGTTTGAGCCCGTTTCAAAGCCTTGGGGTATGAAGGGAATACCAGATGATTTTGAATTTGATCAACTTCCAGAAGACTTTGATCATTTTGAACCCATTCTAGAGAAGGCCATCAATAGAATGCCAGCACTTGGTAATGCCGGAATTCATACTTTTTTTAACGGTCCGGAGAGCTTTACTCCTGATGACGCCTATCATTTAGGGCTGGCGCCTGAAATGGATAATGTATGGGTAGCTGCAGGTTTTAATTCTGTAGGCATTCAATCCGCTGGAGGTGCTGGTATGGCATTGGCTCAATGGATAAATGATGGGAAAAAACCTTTCGATTTGGGTGACGTTGATATTAGTCGTATGCAACCATTTCAAGGAAATAAGAAATATTTGTATGAAAGATCAAAGGAGACGCTTGGTTTGTTATATGCAGACCACTTTCCTTTCCGGCAAAAAGCGTCAGCCCGTGGCATAAGGCGATCCCCTTTTCATTCACAGCTTCTTGAAAAAGGAGCAGTAATGGGTGAATTAGCAGGTTGGGAACGAGCCAATTGGTTTGCTGAAAATGATCAGGAAAAAGAATACAAATATAGCTGGAAACGGCAGAACTGGTTTAAAAATTCAGCGACTGAACATCAAGCAATACGTGAAAATATCGGTGTTTATGATATGTCCTCATTTGGTAAGATTAGAGTAGAAGGCTCAGATGCTTGTAAGTTCTTGAATTATGTAGCAGGTGCTGAATGTGATGTCCCAATAGGAAAAATTGTATATACACAGTTTTTAAATAATGAGGGTGGTATTGAGGCGGATGTTACAGTCACTCGTCTATCTGAAAATTCTTATATTGTAGTAACACCAGCTGCAACTCGTTTAGCTGATCAAACTTGGATGATGAGGTGTGCCTTAAATTATAATGTAGCAATCATTGATGTTACAGCTGGAGAAGGTGTTTTAGCTATAATGGGGCCGAACTCTCGCAATTTTTTAAATCAAATTTGCTCAGCAGATCTATCGAATGAAAATAATCCGTTTGGAACATCTCAAGAAGTGGAGATTGGAATGGGCTTAGCAAGAATTCATCGGGTTTCGTTTGTTGGAGAGCTAGGCTGGGAAGTTTATGTGAGTTCAGATCAGGCTGGTCATATCTTTGATGTGGTTGCAAATGTAGGTAAAGATATGGGGCTGAAATTTGGTGGCATGCATATGATGGATAGCTGCAGAATAGAAAAAGGCTTTAGGCATTTTGGACACGATATAACATGTGAAGACCATGTTTTAGAAGCAGGCCTTGGATTTGCGGTTAAGGAAACTAAATCTAATTTCATTGGTAGAGATGCTGTTATGGAAAAGCGAGAAAAAGGTTTGGAAAAACGTTTATTGCAATTTAAACTAAATGACAGTGAACCATTACTTTATCATAATGAGCCAATTTTGAGGGATGGAGAAATAACGGGGTATGTCTCATCTGGGAATTACGGACATACTTTAGGCGGAGCAATTGGAATGGGTTATATACCTTGCAAAAATGAAAAGATTGATGATCTTTTACGGTCAAGTTATGAGATTGAAGTAGCTGGGACGCGTTTTAAAGCAGAAGCATCAGTCAAGCCAATGTATGATCCCAAATCAGAACGCACAAAATTATAGAATTTTTTAAGACAAAGCTGATTTAAAATTTAGAAATCTTGGATCTTTCATTACGCGAGCGTTAATTGCTTCGCGTAAAGCTTGTATAGATTTTAATGGCCTCATCGTAACTTCAAATAGTTCAATTAATCCATCTTCACCTAGTGTTATTAGATCCACACCAACAATATCAAGATTTCCAATTTTGCATTTGAATTCTAATGCCCAATTATTATTCTCACCCATTATTCGAGTATATTCAAAATTGTGAACAATTTTACCAACATGACCTAATACTGCTGAAACGGCATCTTTACCTGCCCATGTTTTATAATAAGTTGGTGGTTTAAATTGTACTTCTCTTGATAGTATTTCTTTAATTTCTTCTTCATCCCCTTTAGAGACGATTTCTTGCATTCTTAAGATAGTTGGGTGCATTTTAAACTCCTCGCATGGTTAGAATAATCATAAGTTTGCATCTAAACAAGGAGAAGGTTAAATCAATAGCTATGCCTGATGTATTTGAATATAAACCTCCCAACTTACCAGTAGATATTTTGTATTATGACGCACATTTCGTAGTAGTAGATAAACCTAGCGGTTTATTATCTGTTCCAGGGAAAGGGGAGCATTTGCGAGATTGCTTAATGTCACGAGTTCAAAAAATTTTTCCAGAATCACTTTTGGTTCACCGACTAGATCTGGAAACCTCTGGTGTAATGTTATTTGCCTTAACACGTCACGCACAGCGTCACTTAGGTTTGCAATTTGAAAAGCGACAAATAAAAAAAACATATATTGCACGGGTCTGGGGTGAAGTTAGTGAAAAAATGGGAGAAGTTGATTTGCCATTAATAGTTGATTGGCCAAATCGGCCGCGCCAAAAAGTTTGCCATGAAACAGGCAAGATGGCATATACAGAATGGCGAGTTTTAAAAAAAGACAGGATGTCTACAAGGGTCCGACTAAAGCCAACAACTGGCCGTTCACATCAACTCAGAATGCATATGTTGAGTATTGGACACGTTATTTTGGGAGACAAGTTATATGCTGACGGTGAAGCGCTTCATGCCGCTGAAAGATTATTGTTACATGCCGAAAGTATTAAATTTCGGCACCCGGAAGGTGGGAAGGGAGTAATTTTTAAATCTGCTTGCCCATTTTGAATTCTCCAATTGGGGAGGATTGAACTCTCCTAATTAAATTTGTTATCTCTTGGAAATCCTCGTGGAGCCATTCTACCAGAAGCTGCACGTTTTGAAATCCAATCTTCCAAATTTATTTCAGTTCTCTGCCTATTGGCTGGATCTTTCCACGTTAGTCCTAACTTAAGATTAAATGAGGTGGCATCAGATAATCCTCCATCCTTATACTTCTGCATTCGGACGCCCTTGCCACGCGACATGACTGGTAATTCTGTTATGGGGAAAATAAGCATTTTACGATTTTCACCAATACAAGCAATATGATCACCGATTAATGGCTTACAAACCATTGCTCTAGTTTTGTTTTTAACGTTAAGAATTTGCTTGCCATTTTTGGTTTGTGCAATTGTTTCTGTTTCTGAAATTATAAATCCATCCCCTGTCGATGAGGCAACAAGAAACTGCCTGTCGCTTTTAGTAATAAATATATCCACAATTTCAACTTCGTTGGGTATATCCAACATCAATCGTAGTGGTTCACCCATACCGCGCCCACCTGGTAACAGACTACATGAAAGCGTGTAAAATCGACCATTTGTGGCAAAAATTGAAATGCGATCAGTTGTTTCAGCGTGAAAGGTGAATTTTTTTTCATCACCATCTTTGAATTTAAGCTCCTGTTCTAAATCAATGTGACCCTTCATCGCTCGGATCCAGCTCATTTTAGAGCATACTATAGTAATCGCTTCACGTTCGATCATTGCTTCTATGGGAACTTCTTCAAAAGCTGTTACCTCTGCAAATTCCGTACGTCTTGCTCCGCCTTCACTCTTTTTGCCAAATTCTTTTTGAGTTTCCCGCAGTTGTTTTGTTATTTCCTTCCATTGAATAGCTTCATCTCCAAGTAGGTCCTCAAGATTTGCACGTCTGATTAATAAACTCTCATGTTCTTTTTTTAATTCTATTTCCTCAAGTTTGCGGAGTGATCTTAAACGCATATTTAAAATTGCTTCAGCTTGAGTTTCGGATAGATCAAATTCGGCAATCATGATTGATTTTGGGTGATCTTCATTCCGAATTATTTCAATAACTCTATCTAGGTTTAGAAATGCAACTATATAACCCTCGAGAACCTCTAACCTGTGATCTATTTTTTCTAAAGCAAATTGAGAACGTCTTAACAAAACATCTTGCTGATGTTGTAGGAATGCGTTCAATACTTCTTTTAAAGAGCAAACTTTAGGTGTTCTGCCATCAATTAACACATTTAGATTTAGCGAAAATCGGATTTCTAATTCTGTTTGTTTAAATAAGGTTTCCATTAACACGGTTTGATCAATTGTTTTTGCTCGCGGTTCTAAAATTATGCGAACTTCTTCTGTGCTTTCATCCCTTACGTCTGCGAGAATAGGAATCTTCTTGCTATTTATTAATTCAGCTATTTTTTCAATTAGTTTTGATTTTTGCACTTGGTATGGTATCTCAGTAATGACTATTTGCCACTGACCTCTATCTAATTTTTCTGCTTGCCATTTGGATCTTAATCGAAATGAGCCCCGCCCACTTTTGTAAGCTTCTAAGATATTCTTATTTGGCTCAACGATTATGCCCCCCGTTGGAAAATCTGGCCCAGGAATGTACTCTATTAAAGTTTCAATACGTGCATTTGGTGCTTTGATGAGATGAATACAAGCATTGATCAATTCATCCAAATTATGAGGAGGTATATTGGTGGCCATTCCTACTGCAATGCCACTGGACCCATTGGCTAAAAGATTTGGAAAACTTGCTGGTAAAACGACTGGCTCACTTAGAGTGCCGTCATAATTTTCTTGGAAGTCAACTGCATTTTCTGACAACCCCTCCATCAGGGCTTGAGCAATTTTTGTCAGTCTTGCTTCTGTATATCTGCTTGCTGCTGGATTATCACCATCGATATTTCCAAAATTTCCTTGCCCATCTACTAATGGATATCTGACATTAAAATCTTGTGCTAGTCTTGCCATCGCGTCATAAATTGCCGCATCCCCATGGGGGTGATAATTTCCCATCACATCGCCAGAAATTTTTGCAGACTTTCTAAATCCAGAATTAGCTGCAAGCTTTAGTTCTCTCATCGCAAATAATATCCTGCGGTGAACAGGTTTCAACCCATCACGTGCGTCAGGCAATGCTCTATGCATTATGGTTGATAAAGCATATTGTAGATAACGCTCACCAATAGCTCTACTTAACGGTTCAGTTGTAATAAATGGGATTGGTTTGTCAGCGATGGTATTTTTATCTTTCATAGCTTTCATTTACAATGCAGATGACGATGGGTCTAGGGGTAATACTATTTAATTTAATCCGTGTTAGCTAATTAGTTTGTACCCTGGATTGATTTTTCGATATTGTTATATAAGTAATTCAAAATGCGCTCTGAAACATATATTTTGCCAGGTAGCTTTAGACTATGAGAAAAAAATCTATTTTAATAACAGGATGTTCCTCTGGTATTGGGTTTGACGCCGCATATCAGCTGCATAACCTCGGTTGGCAAGTTTTTGCAACTTGCAGAAAACAAATAGATTGTGATCGATTAAAGCTTGATGGGCTTGAAAGTTTTGTCCTGGATTATGAAGATCCAATATCGATAGATTCTGCTGTTCAAAGGGTTATCAATTTGACCGGTGGAACATTAGATGCACTTTTTAACAATGGAGCATATGCAATTCCTGGTGCGGTGGAGGATGTTTCAAGGGAAGCGTTGAGGCAGGCTTTTGAGGTAAACTTTTTTGGATGGCATGATCTCATTATTAAAGTTATTCCAATAATGAGATCACAGAAACATGGGCGCATAATAAACTGTTCCAGTGTGTTGGGTTTTATTCCGATGCGGTGGAGGGGCTCATATGTAGCGACCAAGTATGCGCTTGAAGGTTTAACAGATACACTCCGCCTCGAGATGCGTGATACAAATATTAAAGTTATTTTATTGCAACCAGGACCAATAACATCGAAATTCAGGGAAAATTCTATCGTTGGTTTTGAAAAATGGATAAATTGGAAGACCTCAGCGCGCCGTGAGCAGTATGAGTTGATATTATCGAAACGCCTTTACAATAAGAGTTTAAAAAAAGATCAATTTGAACTACCAGCTTCTGCTGTAACAAAAGTATTAATTAAAGCTTTAGAAGACAAAGTGCCAAGGTCAAAATATATGATCACAACACCAACGCGTGTTGCTGCATTACTTAAACGCTTATTGCCAAACAAATGGCTCGATAATTTTATGGCACAAAGATGAATTAAATAAAGCTTCGCTTTTTACCCATCTCGGCCTATGTGTATTCAAAGGAGAAACAAATGAATAATGACCCCCTGTTTTGGATTGTAACCGCATCCTGTTTACTAGTTCTTGTTATTTTGATGATTGGAGTTATCAGTTTCAGTCGGGGTGGAGAGTTTAACAGAAAGTATTCAAATCGTTTAATGCGTTACAGAATATATGCACAGGCAGTGGCAGTTATTATGATCTTAATTTATATAGTGATTAGAGGAAGAGGGTTATAAATGGTCGTTTTAAATAAAATCTACACCCGAACAGGAGATAAGGGTGAAACTGGGCTCGGCGACGGCACAAGAGTGCCAAAATATTCAATTAGGGTAAATTCATATGGGTCAGTTGATGAAACTAACGCGACAGTTGGGATGGCTCGCCTATATTCTCATGGGTCTTTAGACACAAAGTTGGCTGCCATTCAAAATGATTTATTTGATTTGGGCGCAGATATGTGTCGCCCTAATATAGATCTAGACTCATCAGCAGAATATCCACCATTGAGAATGGTTCAGTCTCAAGTAGATCGTTTGGAGTTAGAGATTGACGAAATGAATGAAAGTTTAAGTGCTTTGAAAAGTTTTATTTTGCCTGGTGGATCACCATTATCTGCGCATTTACATTTATGCAGAACAGTAAGCCGTCGAGCGGAGCGTTTGGCTGTTGAATTAAACCAATCAGAAACAGTTAATGATTTAGCAATTAAATATTTAAATAGGCTATCTGATTGGTTCTTTGTAGCATCTAGAATTGCTAACGAAAATGGTAAAAATGATGTGCTTTGGGTCCCTGGAGCGCATCGATAAGAGAGAAATAAAAGGCTTACCAAACGGCATTGAATGAATTTTTTACTTTTAGTGTCGGTAACTTTTGATTAAATCAAAATTGTAGAAACGAATCTTGTCAAAATATGACGATTGATTGATGAACAGGAGTGAAACGGAATGAAGGTCTTGGTGCCTGTAAAGCGTGTAATTGATTACAATGTGAAAGTCCGAGTAAAGTCAGATGGAACTGGTGTGGATTTAGCAAATGTAAAAATGTCGATGAACCCATTTGATGAAATAGCAGTAGAACAAGCCATCCGCCTTAAAGAGGCTGGAAAAGTTGAAGAGATTATTGCGGTTTCTATTGGTGTAAAGCAATCACAAGAAACTTTGAGAACGGCTCTAGCAATGGGAGCTGATAGAGCTATTTTGATCGTATGCACTGAAGATGTTCATACTGACATGGAGCCATTGACGGTTGCTAAATTATTAAAAGGCGTAATAGATGCAGAGCAACCTGGATTGGTATTGTGTGGGAAGCAAGCTATAGACAATGATATGAATGCTACAGGACAGATGTTAGCAGCATTGGCTGGATGGAGCCAAGGGACTTTTGCTTCTGAGCTAGATATAGATGGTGATAAAGCTCTGGTAACCCGGGAAGTTGATGGTGGTTTGCAAACGATAAAAATCAATATGCCAGCTGTTGTTACAGTAGATCTTAGGCTAAATGAACCACGCTACGCATCTCTTCCAAATATAATGAAGGCTAAACGAAAGCCGCTAGATGAGAAAACACCGTCTGATTATGGTGTTGATATTTCACCAAGACTTGAAATCATTAGCACCACTGAACCAGCGGCACGAGCGGCGGGTGTAAAAGTAGCAGACGTATCCGAATTGGTTACAAAACTTAAAGATGAAGCAGGAGTTATATAATGGCCGTACTACTTTTAGCAGAAGTGTTGTCTGGTGATGTTTCGATAGATCAGACTGCGAAAGCTCTAACTGCAGCAAAAAAACTAGGTGATGTAACAGTTTTATGTGCATCAAATAATTGTAAGTCAGCCTCTGAAGAGGTGGCTAAATTGGATGGAGTAAGCAAAGTTTTATGCGCTGAAGATGAGTCTTATGGAAACGGATTAGCGGAGCCAATTGCAGATCTTATTTTATCAATATCAGCTAATTATGAACATATCGTGGCGCCAGCTACCGCATTAGCCAAAAATATTCTACCGCGCGTCTCGGCATTATTAGATGTTATGATAATCTCAGATATTACTGGAATTATTGATGGCGGCACATTCGAGCGGCCAATTTACGCAGGAAATGCAATCCAAACAGTGAAGTCTTCTGACAACATAAAAGTACTATCAATCAGGACAGCGGGTTTTGATGCAAGTAGTGAAGGTGGTTCAGCGACAATTGAAACATTATCTTCTGTTGCTGATCCTAACCTTTCTATTTGGGTTGAGGATAAAGTACAAGCTTCAGATCGTCCTGAGTTAACTTCAGCAAAGATTGTTGTGTCTGGAGGCCGAGGTGTTGGTTCACAAGAAAGCTTTAACATTATTGAGGCAATGGCGGATAAGCTGAATGCAGCTGTAGGTGCATCAAGAGCTGCTGTGGATTCTGGATATGCTCCAAATGATTGGCAGGTAGGGCAAACTGGTAAAGTTGTTGCGCCTGATTTGTATATTGCATGTGGTATTTCAGGTGCAATACAGCATCTTGCTGGAATGAAAGACAGTAAGGTAATAGTTGCAATTAACAAAGATGAAGAAGCACCAATTTTTCAAGTAGCTGATTATGGTCTTGTAGCTGATCTATTTGATGCTGTTCCGGAGTTAACTGAAGCTTTGTAAAGTAATTTAATTGATTTAGTGAGGGCCGCTTTTTAGCGGCCTTCTTTATTTTGCCAGTCGCAGTGTTTTGGCTCGTAAAAATTCCATTAAGCCTCTTGGATCTTTGCGATATTTTTCTATCTCCGCCCTATCGACCGCACCCCCTATTATAGGTTTTTGTTTTTTGTGCATTGCGTAAACTATTTCGTGAAGCAATAATCCTTGTCTAATAGTGACTGAAATTTTATTTGCCCATTGGAACCAGCGACTATTTTGACCTGAAAAGTAAATTGGAATCACCTCAGCATCGGATTTCAATATCATTTTAGCTGTAAATGGTAGCCACTCACCCTCTATTGCATTACCAAACCATCCAGGCGAGGTAGCTACAGCGCCTGCAGGGAATAGGATGACTGATCCTCCCTCTTTGAGATGTGTCATGGCCAATTTTCGCATTTCTAGATTGAGCCTTACTGAGTTTTCTTCATGTGGAAAAGCTACTGGCAACATGTGGTATTGTATTTCTGGAACATTAGTCAGTAAAGATCTTGTCAGAATCTTGAAATCCTTACGAATTCTATTTGTTAACTCAGCTAAAATTAAACCATCTACTAGACCATGAGGATGATTAGCTACAATAATCAAGGGGCCAATTTTTGGTATATTTTGTATTTGAGAATTTGGAGTTATGATTTTAATTCGAAGATGACTTAAAGCTTTACTCCAAAAGCTCTCATTTTCCTTTTTTTGGGTTTTTTCATATTCGCGCACTAAACGCATAAGTTTAATTTTTCCAGTGGTTATTTCTATAATTTTAATGATCAGGACTTTTAGCGGGTTGGTGAAAGTTCCAGCATAAGATAGATTTTTACCATCATAAGGTTGATACTCGGGGTCTCCTATTTTTGGTATTTCTTTTTGTGACAATAGTAAAATCTCCAAAGTAAAATCTAATTACTCAATTTTCTTCCTCAAATCGGTTTGAAATTAAAGAAGATATTGCATTTGAAAGTTGTTGAGCTTCTGGCCCAATAGTCTCAATATTTATCTTATTACCTTTAGCGGCAGCCAACATCAATAATCCCATGATGCTGTCACCTGAAACAACCAGATCATCTTTAGAAATATTTGCGTCTGCGTTAAAACTTTCAACTGTCTCCACAAGCTTAGCGGATGCTCTTGCATGAAGACCTTTTTCATTAATGATTATATGCTCAGTATTTATGGGCATTTACTTATAACAATAGCTATCGATATATTTACGTCCAGCATTTAAAGCCTCTCTTGCTGCATCATCAACTAGCATTTTGCGGCATTTGGCCAACTTTACGAGCATTGGTAGGTTAGCGCCATAAACGATTATTCTATTTTCTTCTGAGCATGCTCTTAGCGCTAAATTAGACGGTGAACCTCCAAATAAATCGGTAACTAAAATCACACCCGAGCCATCATCAACATCATTTACAGCATTGCAAATTTCAGTTTGCTTTGACTTTCTGTCATGATTTTCGCCAATACCTATTGCCATTAGATTTTGCTGAACACCAACTACATGCTCAAGTGCAGATTTGTACTCATCTGCTAGCCCTCCATGCGCAACTATTACGATTCCTATCACGTATTACCTTGATTTCTGCAGTTTCGATCTTTTATTTCAGCTCTCTTTATTCTAAGTATCTTTTAGACACCTGTAAGTCCCTTTTGGCAAGCCTTTCTCTAAATAATACCATTATTTTTCAATAATGGTATCAGACTATACTCTAATTTTTTTATACCATTAGCATTTAATGCTGGTATTTTTTTATTAAAATAAGTCACAAATTTTTTCTTAGGTAATCTATCAAGTTCTTTTTGATCTAGATCAATTACTAAATAAAGAGGTGCAATCAATACTGGCATTTTTAAAATACCGACAAATCGCGCTTCTATCTTCCCTGAAATTGATTTTGGTGCTGAAAGGATAATTTCACTTTCAGTATTTATTAATATTACTTGATCATCGGAGATTAATTTAGCCCCATGCGTTATTAAAGCTAATGCTAATTGTGATTTTCCACTGCCTGATTGCCCCAAAATAAGCAACCCTTTACCATCTATAGAAACAGCAGTTCCATGCACATTTTTTTTATTTTTGTGACCCATATTTAGCTCTCACCATAACTCTATAAAGTTGCATATTGGACTAATAAATTAATTTTAGCATCATTAATCTACAAAAACTGTTTGTTTTTGTATTAAGTATTTTAAAGATAATTAGTTTAAAATACTTAATATTAATTATTTCTGAATGTATTCTGCTGATTGATTATGATGTAATTGTAATTTTGCAAAATTAAAGATTTCTGGTATTGATTTTATGAAAAAATGTTGACAAAACAAATGGCAGTTGAGCGATTTAGCTACTGTCAATTTTTTATCTCAATATTTTGCTGTTTGAATATTGAAGGGGTTTTTTATGTCCACAGAACGAGTAAATAATTTATTTAAATTATCTGACCAAGGAATTAACAACGTGGGAGAGGTATTTTATAATTTAAATGAAGCAGAGTTGCTTTCTAAAGCTGTGGACCGAAAAGAAGGGGAGCTTGGAATAGGCGAGGTACTGTTAGTAAATACGGGTGAACATACTGGCCGCTCTCCAAATGATCGGTTTATTGTCAGAACCAAAGATGTTGAAGATAAAATTTGGTGGGAGAATAATACTCCCATGGCGGAGTCGGCATTTGATGTTCTTGAAAAGGATTTCAGATCACATATGAAAGAGCGTGATTTTTTTGTTCAAGATTTATATGGTGGTGCTGATCCAGATCACAGGTTAAACGTTCGAGTGATAACCGAATTGGCCTGGCACGGATTATTCATTCGTCATTTGTTAAGACTGCCAACCAATGTTGAATTAGAAGAATTTGTTGCTGATTACACAATAATTAACTGTCCGTCATTTTCAGCAGACCCAATCAGCCATGGTTGTCGAAGTAATACAGTAATAGCTATTAATTTATCAAAAAAATTAATTCTTATTGGGGGCACAGCATATGCAGGTGAGAACAAAAAATCAGTCTTCTCGTTATTAAATTACCTTCTACCGGAGCAAGATGTTATGCCTATGCACTGCTCAGCCAATCACGCTCTAAATGATACAGATGATACAGCTGTTTTCTTTGGGCTTTCGGGAACTGGAAAAACTACTTTATCTGCAGACAGTAGTAGGACTTTACTGGGTGATGATGAGCATGGATGGTCAGAAAAGGGAACGTTTAATTTTGAAGGTGGCTGTTATGCAAAAACAATAAATCTGTCAAAAGAAGCCGAGCCAGAAATATTTGCGACAACGACAAAATTTGCCACAGTGATCGAAAATATGGTTTACGATCCGGAGACTAAAGAGTTAGATTTTGAGGATGATAGTTTAACAGCGAACACACGTTGTGCATATCCTTTGCACTATATCGCTAACGCTTCTGAGAGTTCTTTAGGTGGGTCACCTAAAAATGTAATAATGTTAACATGTGATGCCTTCGGTGTTTTGCCCCCAATATCACTTTTATCACCTTCGCAAGCGATGTATCATTTTCTATCAGGTTTTACGTCTAAGGTTGCTGGTACTGAGCGTGGAGTTACGGAGCCCCAGCCGACTTTTTCGACTTGTTTTGGAGCGCCATTTATGCCTCGCCGCCCAGAAGTATATGGAAACTTGTTGAAGGCTAAGATTGCGAAGCATGACGCTAAGTGTTGGTTGGTTAATACTGGTTGGACGGGAGGAGCATATGGTGAGGGAACAAGAATGCCAATTCAGGCAACTCGGAAACTACTGACAGCAGCTCTTACTGGAGAAATATTTAATGGAGATTTTCGAATAGACGAAAATTTTAATTTGCAGGTGCCAATATCTGTAAATGGTGTAAATTCAGAATTGCTCAACCCGAGAGCAACTTGGAAGAACTCAAGTCATTATGATGAACAAGCGCAAAAACTTATCGCAATGTTTGCTGCAAATTTTGAACAGTACTTGGATTATGTGGATGAAAGTATAAAAAGCGTTGTTTTGCAATAATTTTAATAGCCAAGGCCTCGTGTGATTAAGTTTAAAGAAGCTAACAAGAGCAATAATTGAGTTACCGTTTGAAATGTCTTGTTGTTTAATTTACTACCGAATTTATTTCCAATAAATACACCAAACATTGCTGGAATACATAATATTGATGAGAAGAAAAAAGCATCTAGGGTGAAAATATTTGAGTGTATATGTCCCACGATAAATGCAATTGATCCAAATAGATATATAATGCCTTGAGATCTTAATTGTAATTTTCTGTCAATTTGTTGAGTTAGAAAAAATGATACAGTGGGTGGGCCCCAAGTCCCGGTCAAACCTCCAAAAAAACCAGCAAAAAATCCAAAAAATATTTCTGTTAATGATTGATTTTGATTAAAAAAATTAAGTTTAATTCTAAAAATTTGTAATAAAGTAAAACAAAAAATAGGTATTCCCATTAATAAAAATAAAGTCTCATTCTTTAGTAGTGGCATCAACTGACTGCAAATTAATATGGCTACCACAGTTACAAATAAATATTTCCAGTATCTTTTTAATGGTATAAATACAGGCTTTATTCCATCTCGAAATGCTTGTTGAAAATTAGTAAGTAGAGTTGGAATGATCATCGCTATGATTGCGAACTCTAATGGTAAAAATGTTGCTAGGCCCGTTATCATTATCAGGGGCATCGCGAACCCCACGATTCCTTTTATAATGCCAGCAAAGACAGTTATCAGAAAGATCAACATCACCCAATACAGACCTTGTTCTGCGTTTATTGAGTTTAGAATCTCCATTTATTTTCTGATATTTGCATTTAATTTATTCCATTTTGACGCACTTTTGTCATTTTGTTATTTTAACTCCTGATGTTTCTTGAAATAAAGCTACTTATTACAATAGTTAGCGTAAAAATAGTTTAAATGGGAAAAAAAATGAAAACTCCAATTCTTGATAATCTTCCTGATTTAACATTTAAATCTGTGACCGCTTTAGAGGTTTTGCTCGATCATATATTTGAAAAGGTCAGATCTTACGCTCTCGTTGACGGGAAGGTATCTGGTCAAAAGCTTGAAGAAAATCAAGATGAGACGCATGGACTAGCTTGGATTGCGACTTATGTGGAATCTTTACGGCAAATGTATCGTTGGTCAGAGTTAAGTATAGAAAATAAGAAGTTCGGTGACATCGAAAAACTAATATTGCAGATTAGTTTTGGCGAGTATTTGACGCAGATAAAGGCTGGAATACCAATGAGTCAAACAGAGTTTATTCGTTTGAGTGACTTTGGTCTTCCAAATAATATCCTTGAGAATTTTTTAATCCCAGAGGTTGAGTTACTTTGTAGTCTTGGAAATACTCAACTCGCAAGAAAAACTTTAGTAAATTTGATGAAAAATAGCAAAGGTGCTTCGACCTTTGGATTTTCGGGCTTAGATGATGAGTTGGAAATGGTACGAGAACAGTTTCGTAGATTTTCAAATGATAAAGTGGTTCCATATGCACATGAATGGCATCTGAAAGATGAATTGATTCCCTTAGAGATTATTAATGAAATGGCTGAACTTGGTGTATTTGGTTTAACTATTCCTGAAAAATATGGTGGACTAGGGTTTTCTAAAGGAGCCATGTGTGTTGTCTCTGAAGAGTTGTCGCGGGGCTATATAGGAGTTGGTTCATTAGGAACTAGATCGGAAATTGCTGCTGAATTAATTTTGTGTGGTGGCAGTGAAGAACAAAAGAAAAAGTGGTTACCAAAAATAGCCGATGCGAACGTATTGCCCACAGCTGTATTCACAGAGCCAAATACAGGTTCAGACCTCGGAGCTTTAAACACGCGAGCAGTAAAAAAGAATAATTTTTACGAGATTACCGGGAATAAAACTTGGATAACGCATGCCTCTCGAACAAACGTGATGACCCTGCTTGCAAGGACGGACCCTACTACTGATAATTATTCTGGTTTATCAATGTTTTTAGCAGAAAAAATAACTGGAACTGATGAGAAGCCATTTCCTTCAGAAGGAATATCTGGTGGTGAGATAGAGGTTCTTGGATATCGGGGAATGAAAGAATATGAAATTGCGTTTGATCAATTTAAAGTATCTGAAGAAAATTTGTTGGGCGATATTGAGGGTCAAGGTTTTAAGCAGTTAATGCAAACTTTTGAAAGTGCTCGTATACAGACTGCTGCGCGAGCAATAGGTGTTGCCCAATCTGCTTTAGATTTAGCATTAGAATATGCCATTGGTAGAAAACAGTTTGGTAAAGCCTTAATTGATTTTCCAAGGGTATATTCTAAGTTGGCGATGATGGCTGTGGAGATTATGGTGTCCAGACAGTTAACTTATTACAGTGCGAGAGAGAAAGACGCTGATAGACGTTGTGACTTGGAGGCTGGAATGGCTAAACTCTTGGGGGCAAGGGTGGCTTGGGCGGCTGCTGATAATGGTTTACAAATCCATGGAGGCAATGGTTTTGCCCTTGAGTATCCCATAAGCCGTATTTTATGTGACGCGAGAATTCTGAATATTTTTGAAGGAGCGGCCGAGATACAAGCCCAAGTTATTGTTCGGCGTTTGCTAGAGCACAAACGAAATTAAAATACAACGAAGTTGTAAAGATTCATCTGTTTTGCTGTAACAGTTCTTGCAAAAGGCTCTTTGCTTCCTTAGGACGATAACAGGAAAAGGGGTTTAGCTCAGTTGGTAGAGCATCGGTCTCCAAAACCGAGGGTCGTGGGTTCGAGTCCCTCAGCCCCTGCCATTTAAAAAATTTAAATTCAATGCAGCACAAGCTTTGCTTTTTTAAAAGTAAAGGCTTTTTTGTATTTTTTGTAATTAATTTTATATGAGAAATTTGGAGCGGGCGATGAGATTCGAACTCACGACCCTAACCTTGGCAAGGTTATGCTCTACCCCTGAGCTACGCCCGCGTCCATTGCGTAAATTTGGGTGTAACCATTAGGTTATCTGCCTGCAAGAGAAAAGTTTGAATTATTAATTTATATTTTATTAATGTGTTTGCGTGCTTTTAAAAATATCACATTTGATAAAAGCCATCCAACGTAAATTAAAAGATAGTTTAGTCCTATGCTGATTGTGTAAAAGACAACTCGTTCAATAACTCTCATATCGTTCAAGAATGGATAAGGTAAACCATCTGTAATTAATCCACTAGGTTTAGTATTTATTATTTGAAGAAAACACTCCATCCAAATCGGGTAACTGATGCTAAAGATTGTTATTATTATTAATATTTTTTTGATATTTTTGAAGGTACCTAAAATAAGAATGGCATCAATCCATAATAGTATCGGGCCCAAAAGATGTAGGTAGTATTGCTGATGCCATGGAATCTCACCTGATCCAACGAGTTTGGGATCTATCAAATGCAATCGCCAATATTGTATTACGACAACCATACTTATAACCATCGCAGCTGAAATAAAACTATTCCAATCTTTGTCAGTATAACCTAAGGAATATCTTAAGAGGAGACCAGCAGCAACTGTGTTAGCAGTTAAGCTCCAGATGGTGAGATACCTAAATTGCCATCCAAAGGGATCCTCTGCAATGCCTCCAAATTGATATAGCCAATAAAATAGAGCTAAAATCAACACTACTGCCCTATAAAATGTGATTATATTTCTGCTCATGTTAAGATCATTATATGCGAACGCTTAAAAATTCAATTATTTGTAACGCCTAAAATTAATATGCTTAAAATCAATTAGATGTTTTAGAGAAGTTATTTATTTGCCATCCTTTAATTCTATTATTTATAAGTAACTATCTTACTTGCATTAAACTCGTTGACCGCAGTAGCTTACATGTTAAACCTTAACAAAAATTGAGAGTTTTAGATGAATATTTTTGCTGAAATTTATGACCTTGTGCTGGATGCTCTTAAAACTTTGCAAAACGAAAAACATTTACCAGAAATATTAAATTTTCAAAATGTAACAGTAGAACCCCCACGGGATAATCTGCATGGTGATATGTCTACTAATGCGGCAATGGTATTGGCCAAGCAAGCAGAATTGCAACCTCGGCAAATTGCTGAATTATTAGTCGGAAAATTAAGCGATGATGTACGAATCGAAAACATAGAAGTTGCCGGGCCTGGCTTTTTAAATTTAATTCTTAAAAAAAATATTTGGATTGATTTAATACCACAGATAATACGATTAAACACAGAATATGGAACATCTAAAATTGGTGGTAAAAAGAGGGTTAATGTAGAATTTGTGAGTGCGAATCCGACTGGCCCACTTCATGTTGGCCATACAAGAGGAGCCGTTTTTGGAGACGCTCTAGCAAACTTGTTAGATTTTGCTGGTTATAGCGTTACACGAGAGTATTACATAAATGATGGTGGCGCTCAGGTTGATGTGTTAGCTCGCTCTGTTTATTTACGATATCTTGAGGCTAATGACATATCTGTTGAATTTATCGATGGAACTTATCCAGGTGATTATCTCATTCCAATAGGAAAATCTTTGAAAGATATTTTTGGAGATTCTTTTATTAATGCAGAAGAAGCTGATTGGCTTCCTCAATTTCGAGAGCATGCAATTGCTTCAATGATGAGTTTAATACGCTCAGACCTATCTTCTTTGGGCATCAAAATGGATATCTTTTATTCAGAGAAGTCATTGTATGGCACAGGAAGTATTGAAGCGGCTTTAAATGAGTTAAAAACTAAAGACTTAATTTATCAGGGCGTACTAGAAGCACCAAAAGGTAAGCTTCCTGAAGATTGGGAACCAAGAGAGCAAACTTTATTTAAATCATCCAATTACGGTGACGATGTTGATAGGCCAATAAAAAAATCAGATGGGACTTGGACATATTTTGCGCCAGATATTGCTTATCACTATGACAAAATAAGACGAAACTTTGACTATTTAATTGATGTTTTTGGAGCAGATCATGGAGGTTACGTTAAAAGAATGAAAGCGGCTGTTAGAGCTCTTTCGGATGATAAGGTAACTTTGGATATAAAGCTTACTCAGTTGGTTCGGTTATTTAAAAATGGTGAGCCTTTCAAAATGTCTAAAAGGGCAGGTAACTTTATATCTTTGCGAGACTTAGTAGAACAAGTTGGTGCAGATGTCGCCAGGTTTGTAATGTTAACTCGAAAAAATGATGCGCCCCTAGATTTTGATTTTGATAAAGTTCAAGACCAATCTAGAGATAACCCCGTATTTTACGTGCAATATGCGCATGCTCGAGTGCATTCTGTTCTAACTAAAGCTTCAAAACTGAAAATGGATGTGTCTGATAAAGCACTGCTTGCGGCAGATTTAACTTCATTAGGGCATGAGAGTGAATTAACGCTTATTAAAAAGATCTGTGAATGGCCCCGTTTAATAGAGTTAGCGGCTAAACATAATGAACCGCACAGAATAGCATTTTATCTGTATGAATTAGCATCAGAATTTCATGCATTTTGGAGTCAAGGCAAGGATACCCACGTTCTTAGATTTATTGTTGAAAAAAATATTATTCAGTCGCAGTCAAAGATTTCTTTGGCACGATGTGTGGCTATTGTGATTTCAAATGGGTTAGGTATTCTCGGTGTCAAACCGATGGATGAAATGCGTTAAGGGAGCTCTTAAGAATTCACCATTTTGATAAAATATCCATACAAATTGGGTTATGTTAATGTATAATGAGCCCGATAGCGAAAAATCAACTATGATTTTTGCTATTATTAGACGAACCTTAATTTGGATTGGCTTGATACTATCAATCTCAATCTTTGTTTTTCTTATAATCTGGGGTTTCAGTTTAAATGTTAGCGAAAATGCAGAAATCCCAGTGGTAAAAGCAAAAATAAAAGAGGCTCGGATAATATCTGAGAACCCCGGTGGGCAGATAATTAATTACCAAGGTTTGTCAGTCAATAATGTGCAAGAGCAAGGGGCTGCACAAGTGACAGCTAAACGAATATTGCTTGCTCCAAAACCTGTAGAATTGAAGGAGAAAGACTTAGCAATTACAGAGATTAAAAAAAATGATAATTTAGATGATCTGGGAAATACAATGATTAACCAGCCTAAAAAGACTATTGTGTTAAAAGAAACTGAAGAAGATAAGCAATTAACGGATGATTCAAACAAACTGTCAGCTCTTGCATTAGATCGTTCAAGGAAGCCGTGGGCTAGGGAAATGTTAAATAGTAAGAATACAGAGAAAGCCCTGGAAATAGCTGAAGTAGAAATAGCTGAGGTAGAAATAGCTGAGGTAGAAATAACTGAAGTAGAAATAACTGAGGCAAAAATAAAGCGTGGGACAAATTTAGTACAATTAGGATCATATTCTACACGAAAAGAAGCGCAGGAAGCATGGGCAAGTTTTTTAAAAAGAAATGGCACCATTTTCAAAAATAAAAAGAGATCAATACAAAAATTTGATAGTAGTAGATATCCATTTCGATTGAGAGCTTCAGGTTTTACGACTTTGGATGATAGTAGAGATTTTTGCATTCTCTTAAGGGGCTTAATACCAACTTGTTTGCCGATGAGGGCAAAGTGATGCAAAAGGCTATAATTTTTGGTTGTGCTGGACTTGTATTAACAAAAGAAGAAAAAAAGTTTTTTTCTATGACTAATCCTTGGGGCTTTATTCTTTTTGGCAGAAATATCAAAAACCCTACTCAATTAAAATTATTAACTGATTCATTGCAAGATGTAGTTGGCCGAAACGTCCCCATACTTATAGATCAAGAAGGTGGCCGGGTTGAACGATTAAGTAAACCTTATTGGCGAACATGGATGCCACCACTGGAACAAATGCAGCTCGTACCAGAGGCTTTGAGTATGAGAGCAATGTGGTTGAGATATCGGATTATTGGTGAGGAACTTAAAAAAGTGGGAATTAATGTTAATTGTGCTCCGATTGGTGATTTAGCTAATAGCCTCACCCATAAAGTTTTATTAAATAGATGCTATGGAGATATTCCTAAAATTGTTATTCAGGCAGGGAAGGCGTGTGCAAATGGTTTGATGGATTCTGGAGTTTTGCCAGTATTGAAACACATACCGGGTCATGGTCGGGCAGATGTTGACAGCCATCTTGAACTGCCAAAGGTAAAGACCAGCCTCAAAGAATTGTCTGTGTCTGATTTCTCCATATTTAAAAGCCTAAATGATATCCCGTTGGGAATGACAGCACATGTTCTTTTTGAAAAAATTGATAAAACATTTCCCGCAACTCAATCAAAAGTGATAATTGAGATTATCCGTAAGCAAATAGGATTTAGAGGTTTATTAATGACTGATGATTTGTCTATGAAAGCGTTAAATGGCACGTTAGAAGAAAAAGTAGTCAAGTCTCTCAATGCAGGTTGCGATTTAATCCTACATTGTAATGGAGAAATGCCTGAAATGATTGAGATTGCAAATACTTGCAGTAGTATAAGTGCTGACAAAGAGAACTTATTAGAGGATGTGTTAAGTAAACGTAAAACAGGATCTAGTATCGATATCCAAATGCTTATAAATGAATACCATACAATAATTAAAAATGTTAATTAAGAAATTGGCTAAAAGAGGAAAGCTTATTAAATGGTCGAAGATAATTGGCTAGATTCAAACTTTAATGAAGAGGAAGTGATTGAATCGCTTATTGTTGATGTTGATGGTTATGAGGGGCCATTGGATATTTTGTTAACATTGGCAAGATCGCAAAAAGTTGATGTCCGAAAAATATCAGTTCTTATGCTCGCTGAACAATATTTAAAATTTATAAAAGAAGCTAAAGAGCTGCGAATCGAACTTGCCGCTGACTATTTAGTCATGGCAGCTTGGCTGGCTTTTTTAAAGTCACGATTATTGTTGCCAGCTGATCCGTCAGATGAAGGACCAAGTGGTGAGGAGTTAGCAGCATACTTGGCTTTTCAATTAGAGCGGTTAGAAGCAATGAGGACACATGCGGCTAAAATTTTGGCAAGAGATCAATTGGGTCGTAATTTTTTTGTTAGAGGAATGGAGGAAAATGTTCAACGTAAGAAAAGTATAACTTATCAAGCAAGTTTACTGGATTTGATGCAAGCGTATGCGAGAATTAAGACTAAAGGTGATTTTAAACCATTTGTTTTTGAACGAAATTCAATTTTAACCATGGAGCAAGCTTTGGATAGAATGCGAAATCTTATAGGACATGCTTTAAAGTGGTCTGATCTAAGTTCATTTTTACCAGAAGGATGGGATGTCGATCCACAGAGATTGAGATCAGCAACAGCTTCTACTTTTGCAGCGGCGTTAGAATTAGCAAAGTATGGATTGGTAGAATTAGAGCAAAATAATAGTTTTGCACCAATAAAATTAAGAAAGAGGGTAAAGTAAATGGCTAATGAAAGAGAGAAAAGTCTTTTTCAGACACCCGCAATGATGGATCAAGAAAGAATGGTTGAAGCCATATTGTTTGCTTCAAAAGAACCGGTGAAAATACAGGATTTTTTAAACCGTATGCCACATGGGTGTGAGCCAATTCTTGCCTTGAATAATCTTAAAGTATTCTACCAAACTCGTGGTGTAAATTTAAAAAAGATTGGGGATGCATGGGCTATCCGTACAGCTCCAGATCTAGGATTTTTAATGCAAAGTGAAAGTGTAGAAATGCGCAAGTTGAGCCGTGCAGCCGTCGAAACATTATCTATAATCGCGTACCATCAACCTGTGAGTCGTGCGGAAATTGAAGAAATTAGAGGGGTATCTGTAAGTAAAGGAACTTTAGATCTTCTGATGGAAATGGACTGGGTTTGTCTAGGCCGACGGCGAACGACACCAGGTAGACCAATAACGTTCACTATTACTCAAAATTTTTTGGATCACTTTGGGCTAGGGTCTTTAAAAGATCTGCCTGGTATAAAGGAACTGAGAGCGGCAGGATTGTTAGAGAATAGACCGGCACCAGGAGTTTTGATGGATAATGAAAGTGAAGAAAGCGAATTGGACGTTGTGAAGCAATCAGATATGTTTGATGAAAATGAATAGTCCAATTATCAATTTTTAAAGTGCTTTGATAATTTCAATCCTTGTCCTTGATAATTTGACTTCAGATCCTGTCCATAAAGTATGTCGGGTTTTTCTGTCATTTTCTCATAAATCAACCGTCCAACATTTTGCCCGTGTTCCAGAACAAATGGAGCTTCGTGGCACCTTACCTCCAAAACACCTTTAGATCCCACACCCCCAGCGTCTTTATTTCCAAAACCAGGATCAAAAAACCCTGCGTAATGAACTCTGAACTCACCTATCATCGCAATATAAGGTGCCATTTCTGCCGCACAGTATGATGGTATATTGACAGCTTCTTGGCTAACTAAAATATAAAATGCACCTGGATCCAAAATAATTTTTCCTGAAGAGGCTTCTAAAGATTGCCAGAAATCATTTGGGTTGTAGTAATTTATTTTTTCTAAATCTATGATGTCGGTATGTGGTTTAGCAACATAGCCAACTAAATTATTTTCCTTAGGTTTTAGATCGACAGAAAAGCCCAAACCATCGTCTATTAATGCATTACCATTTACCAACGGGTCTTTTAAGTGCATTGTTGTTAGATCTGCATCACTGATAATAGCTTGACCAATCCTGAAGCGAATTTGATTTAACCGTTGCTTAGGCTTCACTAGGACAGAAAAAGATCTTGGACATATTTCAGCATATAATGGTCCATTATATCCATTATTTATTCTGTCAAATTCTATGCCATTATCGGTAATTACCCGCGTTAATAAATCCAATCTCCCAATTGAACTTTTGGCATTAGAGGCGGCAGAAATATGATCTGGGAGGTTCAGTGACTCCATCAAGGGAATTATATAAACACAACCTTTTTCTAGGATTGCACCTTCTCTGATATCAATTTCTTTTAACCCAAAATCTGTCAGTCGGTTTTTGACAGTTGAATCTTCACCAGCTAAAAATGAAGCACGCACACGATAAGCCATATTACCTAGCCTTAAATCAAGGCTTGCTGGTTGTATTTGAGAAGTTTCAATAGCTGCCCCAGTAGAATTAATTTCAAGGGTTTCTATCATTTTTTTAATTTTCTGCGAGGGAAGCACCCCTGAGATATCTTTTATCATTACTTGTCTCTTATTAAAGCTTCACAATGGAAGTTCATATTAAAGCGCAAATGCACATTGATGGTCGGGCTAGCAGGATTTGAACCTACGACCTTTCGTCCCCCAGACGAACGCGCTACCAAACTGCGCTATAGCCCGATTTACTTGTATCAGCATTTTTTTTTCAGATGAGCAATAGCTTTGCAAATTTTTATTGAAATTATTCTAGATTTCACTTTGAATTTTGTCTCGTAAGTTCCTTAAACGCTCAGCAACATTATTTAGATTTCTACTTTGCTGATAAGTGTTGCTTTGTTCTCCCGTTGGACCTAACGCTTTAGTATTGTTATTTTTAGATACTTCCGTCTCAGGTACTGGTTCTTTATCTTTTTGTTGGTTTGAAATATTAGGCTCATTGTTTAATTCTTTGGCTATGGTATCGGAGCTTGATTGGGAGTTATCATTATCAATCGGGGGTGAAAGCGAGGCTACATGCTTTACACCATCTTCGCGCAATATCTTTTGCACACCTTTAATTGTTAATCCATCTTTATGTAGTAAAGTTTTTATACCTCCAATTATCATCATATCTTCTGGACGGTAATATCGTCGTCCATCATCTCTTTTGATTGGCTTAATATGAGAGAATCTACTCTCCCAAAACCTCAAGACATACGCCTCAGTATCCAACCAATCGGCTACTTCTCCTATGCTTCGAAATGCGTTTGGTGATTTTTTCATACGCATAATTTAGCCACTATTACCAGCGGTAACACGCTCTTTCATTAGGTGAGAAGGTCTAAATGATAAAACACGTCTTGGTGTTATAATAGCTTCTTCTCCAGTCTTTGGATTTCGACCAATACGCTGAGTTTTATCACATACTTTAAAGGTGCCAAAAGACGATATTTTTACAGTATTACCTGAAACTAATGCATCTGAAAGATGATTTAATACGCTTTCGACTAAGTCGGCACTTTCATTTCTTGAAAGCCCAACTTCTCTAAAAAGTGCCTCATTTAAGTCCATACGTGTAAGAGTTTTTTCACTCATTTAATTTAACTCCCCCAAGTTATTCATCTATCCTAGGAAAATATTAGTTGATCTGTCAACCTTAAGTAATTGAATGATTTAATATAATGCTACCACCGCAATAATATAGATCCCCACGCTAAACCTCCACCGATTGCCTCAGTCAAGATTAGGTTACCTTTTGTAATTTTTTTCTCTTTATTTGCCACTGACAAAGCGAGTGGTATAGAAGCTGCAGAAGTGTTGCCGTGGTTTTGAACTTTTACTATTACTTTTTCCATACCTACCCCTAGCTTAGCGGCAGTAGACTTAATGATTCTGAGGTTTGCCTGATGCGGGATGATCCAATCTATGTCATTTTGATCAATGTTAGCTTTTTGTAAAACTGATTTTGCTGTTTTAGCTAATTTTATTACGGCGTGTTTGTATACTTCCTTTCCTTCCATCACCAAAGTACCCGTTGATTGAGTTTTGGACACGCCTCCATTAACGTATAAAATATCACGATAACTTCCGTCAGAATTTAAATCAGTAGCCAAGAGGCCTCGATCATTGTTATTACCGTAACCTGGTTGAGCTTCTAATATCAAAGCGCCAGCGCCGTCTCCAAATAAAACACAACTGGATCGATCTTCCCAGTTCATAATTCTTGAGAAGGTTTCTGAACCAATTACCATGACTCTCTCAGCTTGGCCTGAAATTATTAATGCGTTTGCATTTGCTAAAGCAAAAACAAATCCAGCACATACAGCTTGAATATCAAATGCATAACCGTTTTTCATTCCAATTTTGTGTTGAATAGTAGTAGCCGTAGAAGGGAAAGTAAGATCAGGGGTCGAGGTTGCGACAATAATTGCGTCAAGATCGTTTGCGTTCAACGAAGCGTCTTTTAATGCGTTCTCTGCTGCAAAACTGCCAAGGTCTGAAGTGTATTGTCCATCAGCAGCGAAGTGACGACGTTCAATGCCACTTCTGTCCTTTATCCAACTATCTGTTGTGTCTAAAAAACTTTCAAACTCTTTATTTTCGACTATTCTATCTGGTAAATAATGTCCTACACCAATAGGAACAGCACGCATAACACCCATACTAATTAACCTTTTTATTTATCTTCTAAAACATGTAAGTCATCTTGAGTTGAAGATGCAACCCTGGCGGCTAATCGTTCATTAAAACCAGATTTGGTAAGACTTATTGCTAACTCTATGGCAGCTGCAACTCCCGTTGCATCAGAGTCTCCATGCGATTTAATTACGGTTCCATTTAAACCAAGGAAAACTCCACCATTAACTCGTCTTGGATCTATACCTTCTGCAAATATCTTGAGTTGTTTTGACGCTAGAATTGATCCAATTCGCGATAAAAAATTGCTTTTAAAAACTTTTACTAATCGTTCTCTAATTAATTTCGCTGTGCCTTCGCCAGTTTTGAGAGCAATGTTACCAGTAAAACCATCTGTAACTATTACATCTACATTTGCAGATGGGATGTCGCTACCTTCTACAAAACCAATAAATTCATAGTCTCCGTTTGCCGAGTTAGTGTCTATTAATTCAAATGCTTGCCTTATTATGGGTCGGCCTTTGTGCTCTTCAGTGCCAACGTTTAATAGCCCAACTCTTGGTTTTTTTATGTTTAAACCATTGCGGGCATAAGAGACACCCATTAACGCATATTGTGATAAATCAACCGCATCAGCTTTAACATCTGCGCCCACATCAAGTACAATATTTAGACCATGTTTGTTTTTGGATGGCCATAAACAAGCAATTGCTGGCCGTATTACACCTGGTAATTTTCGCAATCGCACCATTGAAAGCGCCATTAATGCGCCAGTATTTCCACACGAAATTGCTATTGAAGCTTTTTTTTGTTTAACGGATTCAATTGTGGACCACATACTCGTATTTGAGCCATTCCGTATTACCTGACTTGGCTTGTCATCCATAGTTACTACTTCTTTGCAGTGTACTATTGTGCATTTGGATTTGATATTACTTTGTTTGCCAATTAGATGGCCTAAGTTTTCTTTATTCCCATGAATAATAAAAAAAGTGTCTGGATGCTTTAGTAGTGACTTTACAATGCCATCTATTATGACAGTTGGTCCTTTGTCTCCTCCCATAGCATCTATAGATATCACCAGAGAGTTTTGTTGCTCTTCTACTAAATTAGAAGGCTCCATAAGCTTTTCCTAATTTTTTTCTAGGCCGCGTCTTCATCTAAATCAATGTCTTCCACCATTGAGATAATTTCGTTATCCGCATAATAACCACAGGATCCACATACATGGTGAGGTCTTTTCAACTCGCCACAATTGCTACACTCATTTGGATTCGACGCGATTAGTGAATCGTGACTACGGCGTTTGTTGCGCCGCGATCGTGTTACTTTATTTTGCTGTACAGCCATGGCTCAACCTCATTTTGACACAATATTTTGTGTTGATTATGTATCCTATTTTAAAGTGTGATTTGAAAAACATCAATCAAGGATATTATCGTTTCAACAGAGCCGCGAAAATACAATTAATTCTCAACAGTGCAACCCCTATTTTCAACTTTTATTCATTTGGATTATTTTCTTGTAATTTAGCAAGAACGGAGAAGGGAGAAAGTTTTTCTTCTGTGAGGGGTACAATACCTTCTCCAGCGAATGTCTTGCTTTTAAAAACCTCATTTTCTTTTTTTGGGAAAGTAGGTATTTCTAAAGCAAGGCTTTCAGAGAATATTGCTCCTATATCTATCTCATTTTCAACAAAATCACTATCATTTAAGTATAATTCATTGGTCTCAACCATTTCGTCACGGCCTTTGATAATTGACCTTTTAATTGTTTTATCAATTCTGCTTGTGACTAGTTTCAGTGATAGAACGCTTTCTTGTACGATAGTTGCACCTATTTTTGCCTTTAAATCCCACTGATTAAATAAAGTAGCCTTTATTGTTCCAGCCATACTAAGTTTTTTTAATGATTTTAAATTTAAAAATTTTTTTAGTTCCAAGGTATCTTTTTTACTAAAGAATAGTTCAAATTTTATTCTATTTTCGGTTTCTAAAACTGACATGTCTATTTTAGAATCATAGTTTAATATTTTAAATTCTTCTTTTGGCACAGATTTTCTCTTGATAATTATTTTATTGAATGCATGGTCAATTTTATATATCTTTTCCCATATGCGCAATCTATTAAGGGTACCATTATAGTGAACATGTTCCCATTAAATAAACTTTTTTTTTTAATTAGCATTTTTCTATTAGCTAGTTGTTCAGCGACGTTCAAAAATCATGGTTACACACCGTCAAAGTTAGAATTACAGCAATTGCAGATTGGGAAAGACACTAAACAAAGTGTCAAAAGTTTGTTGGGCCCCCCATCGTCCTTAGGCATCATTCATGAAGATAAATGGTTTTATTTATCCACAAAAGTGAAAAACTATTCCTTCAAGGAGCCTGAAATAATTGATCGCCAATTGGTTGCGGTTAGTTTTACATCAGAGGGCTCTTTAAAAAATATAGAAAGATTTCAGTTAAAAGACCAAAAATTGGTAGTACTTTCTCGACGAATTACAGAAAGCTCAATAAAAGGTATAGGTCTAATTAGACAAATCTTTGGTTCTGCTGGGAATTTTGATCCCACAATGATGTTAGATTAAAACGTACTATTTCTTTTTGTCCATTTCGAGAGCAGCACCGTTCACACAATATCTTAGACCAGTTGGGTTAGGCCCATCTGTAAAAACATGCCCAAGATGGGCATCACAAGTAGCGCATATTATTTCAGTACGTTTCATAATCCAGCTATTGTCTTCAGATTCAATTATTTTAGCTGAATCTTCAGGTTTGAAAAAACTTGGCCAGCCAGATCCACTTTCAAATTTATGATCAGAATCAAATAAAATTTCTTTACAACAAACACATTTAAAATAGGCCGGAGCACTGGGGAAGTTGTCATTTGAAAAAGCCATTTCAGTACTTCCTTTGCGCGTAACATTAAAGGCAATATCGGAAAGTTGATTCTTCCATTCTTCTTCTGTTTTATATATTTTTTTCATTTATTTCCTATAATTTTTCAACATGTGATTTAGATTAATTTATTTACTACCCACCGGTATGATTCATATTTCTACTTATATTGCCAGAAACCTTTTTCCTGCTGTAATTAAAATCATGCCCTTTCGGTTTTAGTGCTATTGCATTTTTTATAGCCTGAATTATTGGCAGATCATTGCTGGGATATTTTCTAAGAATATTGCGCATATCGGCCTCATCTTCCTGTCCCAAGCATTGATGAAGCTGTCCAGTACACGTTAGACGAACTCTATTGCAACTCTCGCAGAAGTTATGACTTAAAGGGGTTATAAGGCCGATTTTCTGATTTGTTTCTTCTAACTTTATGTAACGAGCAGGACCACCTGTTTTTTCTTTTAGATTAATGATGGTATATTTTCTGGAAAGCTCTGCCTCTAAATCCTTTAGTGACCAGTATTGTTCCAATCTATTCTCATTTCCAATATCTCCCATCGGCATGACTTCTATGAAGGTCAAATCCATATCTTTTTCCGCACACCAATTCGTAAGTGTGAAAAGTTCATCCTCGTTGATATTTTTTAAGGCAACTGAGTTTATTTTAACCCGCAGGCCCGCATTTTGGGCAGCTTCAATACCTCTTAAGACTTGAGAAAGCCTGCCCCAACGAGTTATTTTTGCAAATCTATCAGGATCAATGGTATCCAGTGATATATTTACCCTTTTTACACCGTAATTTGCCAATTCTTCTGCAAATCGTTCGAGTTGAGACGCATTCGTAGTTAGAGTGAGCTCTTTTAAAGCACCAGAGATGAGGTGGCGGGACATTGACTTGAAAAAATCCATTATATTTCTTCTTACCAGTGGTTCCCCACCAGTTACTCGGAGTTTTTGAATGCCCTGATTTACAAAGATTGAGCAAAGTCGATCCAACTCTTCAAGTGTTAATAATTCTTTTTTGGGTAGGAAAGTCATATTTTCTGACATGCAGTAAACACATCTAAAATCGCACCTATCGGTAACAGACACTCTAAGATAAGTTATGGCTCGTTCAAAGGGGTCTATCAGTTGTTTAGAAATTTTCATAATAAACATTTAAGTTCGAATAAGGACTCATTCAAGTAAATAAAAACTGGAATCCACTTGGGTTGGTTTTTTGATCAACCAAAGATGATAAATTTAGAATTATTCTGTGATAGCTCTCCCATTTTTCCATTCGCCTTCAAAAACCTGCCCTTTAAAGTAAAACATTTTCCCAAGACCATGTCTTTTGCCTTTTAAAAACGAACCGATATAAATGTCGCCGTTTTGATAGTTTGCAGTACCATCACCTTCGATCTCACCATTAAGCCAATGCCCATTATACTCAAAACCGTTTTGCATTAGAATAGTGCCAATTCCATGCCTATTTCCATTTAGAAAATCACCAGAGTATACAGTTCCATTTGAGTATGAAGCAATGCCTTCGCCATTTTTGATACCGGAACTCCATTCACCAGTATACTCATTTCCATTCGTATAGGTCATCGTTCCTTTTCCATGAGCCTTGCCATCAAAAAACTGTCCCTTGTATGTTAGTCCATTTGAATAATTTGCAGTTCCGAAACCTTCAATAGTACCTTCACTCCAATCGCCTGTATATTTTCCACCATTGGAGTACTGCATTTCTCCCCTACCATCAGCTAGATCATTTTTAAAATTACCAATGTATTTCGAATTATCTAGGTAATTGATTGTACCAAAACCATGTTTAAGTCCATTTTTCCAATTACCTTCATAATGATAACCTTTTGGATTCTTCAATATTCCAAACCCACTTCGTTGGTTATTTAGGAATTCTCCATTATAAACAGAGCCTCCAGCGTAAAGTTGTTTTCCTATTCCAGATCTTTCTCCATTTATTAAATTACCAGTGTATTTATCGCCATTTTCATTTGTAATCGTACCTTCTCCATTCAATTGATCATCACTCCAATTACCTTCGAAGGTAGCTCCATTATTAAAAATCAGACGACCAAATCCATGTCTTAACCCATTTAGCACAGTGCCTGAGTAAGTAGTGTTGTCAGAGTAGTTTATCTTGGCCACACCAGTTTTTTGGCCATTTTCCCAATTACCATCGTATTTGTAATTGTTGGCATCAACAAGAATACCGTCACCATGATGCTTCGAATTTTTAAATTCTCCAATATAAATCAGTCCATTAGCGTAGATGGCTTTCCCACTACCTGAGATTTTACCTTTGAGCCATTTGCCTTCGTAAGTACCACCATTTAGAAAAGTTATTTTCCCAAATCCATCAGGTTTACCCTCTGAAAATGTACCTTTATATGTAGACCCATTCGGGTAGAGTGCCACTCCATGACCAAAGATTTCTCCATTTACCCATTCACCTATATACTTATATCCATTTGGTAGTTCGTAAACTCCCATCCCATGGCGTTTACCATCACTGAATTCACCTTCGTAATAACCACCTGAATCATATTCAGTGCTTCCATCTGAACTTTCTGCATTGCTATTTTGTGCTAATGAGACAATGAAAAGCAGACTGAAAAATATAGTATATTTTAAACGCATTTATTTCTTTCATATAAAAACAGAAACTAGATATTTTTATCTAATTATATACGACTTTAGTTGTTCTAAGTTTTTCTGACAATCCTTTTTAATTTCAAGCCTTTTATCTTGATACTTTAATGATTAAATTAGAGATTGAAACACGTGGAAGATAATAAATGAAAAATTCATTCCGGCTAGTAGTAGCCCAATTAAATCCTAGGGCTGGTGATTTGACTGGGAATGCAAACAAAGTGCGAATAGCATATAAAACTGCCAAAAACATGAATGCCAATTTTATTGCCTTCCCAGAAATGTTTTTGATTGGATATCAAGTGGGCGATTTGGTTCGCAAACCAGCTTTTACTAGTGAAGTTATGAGTTTGATTGAAGATTTAGCAAAAGAATTTGAAACTGGGCCGAGTGTAGGATTAGGAGCTCCTTATTGGGATGGTCAAAGACTTTATAATGGATATTACATTTTAATAAATGGAAAAATTGAAACGATAATAAAAAAACATGTTTTACCAAACGATAATGAATTTGATGAGAAGCGATTTTTCTCCGAAGGTCCTATAGCTGGTCCATACAATATTGATGGTGTTCGAATTGGCTCTCCCATTTGTGAGGATGCATGGCATCAGGACGTGTGTGAAGCTCAAGCTGAAAGTGGAGCAGAAATATTTATTGTTCCTAATGGCTCACCTTATTGGAGAGATAAACGAGAATTACGGCTCCAAGTAATGATTTCAAGAGTGATAGAAACAGGTATTCCACTTGTTTATTTAAACATGGTTGGAGGGCAAGATGATCAAGGTTTTGATGGGATGAGTTTTGCATTAAATCCTCGGGGTGTATTAGCAATGCAGTTGCCTGCTTATGAGGAAATAGTACAAAAAATTGACTTCAAAAAAGTGGATGGCACCTGGTTTGCTGAAAAATGTGTAATTGAAAAACTACCTGACAATTTAGAACTTGATTATAGAACAATGGTTGAAACATTAAAAGATTATGTGAGTAAAACTGGGTTTAAGAGAGTCTTACTTGGTTTGTCAGGTGGAATTGATAGCGCTCTAGTTGCAGCTATCGCTGTAGATGCGCTTGGTTCTAAAAATGTAAGATGCGTTATGTTACCATCTGAGTTTACATCAAAACAGTCCTTAGATGATGCTAGAAGTATAGCAAAAAATTTAGATTGCGTTTTGAATACTGTGCCTATTTCTGAGGCAAAAAATGCAGTGAACAAATCATTATCTGAGATTTTTAAAGGTCTACGATCAGATGTGACTGAAGAGAATATCCAATCAAGAATTCGCGGTTTGTTGCTAATGGCAATGTCCAACAAATTTGGTGAAATGCTGTTGACTACAGGAAACAAATCTGAAGTTGCAGTTGGTTATGCAACAATTTATGGGGATATGTCTGGGGGATATAACCCTCTGAAAGATTTATATAAAACCAGAGTTTTTAAGATATCTAAATGGAGAAATGAAAATCCTCGTGCATGGATGTTGGGCCCAAGGAAAGAAATTATTAATAGTTCGATTCTTGATAAGGCGCCTTCTGCAGAGCTTCGCGAAAATCAAAAAGATGAAGATAGTCTGCCAGATTATGAGGTCTTGGATTCAATTTTAAAGGCGTTAATTGATGATGAGTTATCAGTGGCTGAGATTGTAGAAATGGGATATGATCGAGAGGTCGTTAAAGAAATAGAGCATTTGATTTACATTTCTGAGTACAAAAGGTACCAATCGGCGCCAGGTACAAAGCTTTCGCGTCGGGCATTTTGGTTGGATAGACGGTATCCGATTGTTAACAGGTGGCGTGACAATAGTTGATTTGATATTTTTTTACTAAATTTACGTTGACTACCTACTATTTTTCAACTCGACAGGATTTAGATGAGCTGATACGGCATTCACCAGTACGCATAATTCAAAGGGCCCGTCATGACCATTACTCGCTTTGCACCGTCTCCAACAGGTTTTTTGCATATTGGTAACCTGCGCACGGCGTTATTTAATTTTCTAATAGCTAGACAAAATGGTGGAAAATTTATTTTAAGATTAGATGATACAGATCCCGAACGCTCTAAACAGGAATATATTGATGCGATAAAATTTGATCTCGATTGGTTAGGCATAACGTGGGATGCCGAAGAACAACAATCCAAAAGGCTAGATCGGTATGTTTCAGCCGCGGAAGAATTGAAAAAGATTCATAAACTTTATGAATGTTTTGAGTCTCCAACCGATTTAGATTTGAAGAGAAAAAAATTATTAAATATGGGAAAACCACCGATATATGATAGATCGGCGTTGGAGTTAAATGAGGAGTATAAGTTAACACTGCGTCAGAAACAGAGCCCTCATTGGAGGTTTTTATTAAATCACAAGAGAGTGGCTTGGAATGATGGGATTCTGGGTGCATTATCAATAGACTCCACTTCTATCTCCGATCCAGTACTAATTAGAAAAGATGAGCAGTTTTTATATACACTAGCGTCCGTTGTAGACGATATAGATATGGAGATAACCGACGTTGTAAGAGGTTCTGATCATGTGACAAATACTGCAACTCAAATACAAATTACGGAAGCGCTGAATGGAATTCCACCAAATTATTCTCATCATTCACTATTAACGGGGCCATCTGGTGAAAATTTGTCCAAAAGATTAGGAGTGATGTCTCTCCGTGATATGCGATCTGGAGGTATCGAACCCATGGCAGTTTTAAGTCATCTTGCGCGTTTAGGTTCTAGTCAACCAGCCGAGTTGTTCAATTCCATAGCTGAATTGGAAAACAAATTTGATCTTGCAACCTTTGGTTCTGCTCCTACTAAATTTGATGATCAAGATTTATACCCCATCACATCAAAATATTTGAGTTCGTTGAATTTTGTTGAAGTTAAATCAAGGATTATTCCAACAGAAGGTTCGCAAAAGTTATGGGATGTTGTTAAACAAAATTTGGTTACTTTGGATGATTTTAAATTTTGGCAGGAGTTAACTGAAGTTGGCATACAGCCATTGGTTGATGATGAGGATAGAGATTATGTCAATCAGGCCTTAAGTTTAATGCCTGCTGAACCATTGGATGAACAAAGTTGGGAAAAATGGACTGGTGAAATTAAAGCTGTTAGTTCGCGAAAGGGTAAACACTTATACTTACCCTTAAGAAAGGCTTTAACAGCAAAAGAAAACGGCCCTGATATGTCGCTACTTTTACCTTTATTGAAAAAAAAACCAGAAAAGGTTTAATGGTATTTTTCAGTACCTAACATTTCTTAATAAATTATTCATCATTAAATCGCAGCGATTCATTTGTTCAACACTAATGAATTCGTTGGGTTTGTGCCCTTGAAGCATTGAGCCCGGCCCGCATATTACTGTGGGAATACCAACTTCCTCATGGAATAAACCTCCTTCGGTCCCGAAAGCCACTTTTATAGTGTTATTGGTTCCAGTAAGGCTTCGTACAAAGTTTATGACATCGGAACCTATATTGGTTCCCAGCCCTGGGTATGAAAAAACCTTTTCCCATTTTATTTCAGCATTTGGATTTTTGTAGTTTGTCACTAGCACATCTACTTTTTTTCGAATGTCTTCCAAAATTGCAGCTGGATCATCATCAGACAAGTTTCTTATTTCCCAGTCAATTAAGCATGAGTTAGGTACTATATTTAAAGCTACGCCTGCCTGAATCTTCCCAACGTGTAAAGTTGTATATGGAATATCATAATCATCGTCAGATTTGCCATTATCTGCTAATTCTTTCTGAATGTTTCGAATAATATTTATGAAATCAACCCCAAGATGAATGGCATTTAATGCTAGAGGAGCTAGTGCAGAGTGACCTTCAATTCCTTTACAAGTTGTTCTGAGTGCTATCTTTCCCTTATGCCCTGAAGCTACAGCTAATAACGTGGGCTCTCCAACTATACACATTTTTGGTTTAATAGGGCTGTTCTTTAACATATCGATTAGTGATCTTACGCCAATACACCCAATTTCTTCATCAAAAGATAATGCTAGATGAATAGGGGTTTTTAAGTTTTCTTGAGAAGCGTCACAAAGCACTTTAATCGCACTGGCACAAAAACCTTTCATGTCGGCGGTACCTCTACCAAATAGTTTCCCGCTACATTCTGTTAATTTAAATGGATCAGTCTGCCAATCTTGACCTTCTGTAGGCACCACGTCTGTATGACCTGAGAGCATAATACCTCCAATGTCTGGGTTTCCTACGGTGGCAAAAAGGTTTGCCCGAGAACCATCTTGATTTTGCAATATAGTTGATTTTACTCCGTAAGAATTTAAAAGATTTGCCACCCAATTTATGAGTTCAATATTTGGTGTTCTACTAATAGTTGGAAAACTGATTAATTTTTCCAAAATCTCAAAAGATGATAAATTTTTATTCGCCATAGGGAATCCAAATATTTTTTACATTTGTGGCATTTTTTAGAAATTCCTTACCCTGACCGTTAGAATACCAATCCCGATTTTTATTATGATTTACCCAGGTCCGTTTTAATGAAGCGGTAGAAAACCTTTCTATATCACGTGAGCTATTACCTGCCCCAAAATACCAGACTGCAGAAATATCATGATGCTCTGATAATGTTTTTACAAATGCCTCTTCTTTTCCTGTTATAATATTTAAAACACCCGCAGGTACATCAGAAGTCTCTAGAATTTGATAAAAATTTGCTGCTATATTTGGAGAGGAAGCTGAAGGAATTAATACGCTGGTATTTCCCATGGCAATTAGTGGAGCAGCTAAAGAGATAAACCCTAGTAAAGGATTTTCTTCTGGACATATTACACCAACAACTCCCAATGGCTCATTCATTGCCAAGGTTACTCCTCTTATTGGCACGTCATGAACTGCTCCATCAAATTTATCTGCCCAGGCAGCATAGTAAAACAATCTTGAAATTGAAGCTTCAACTTCTTTTTTTGCAACTTCTTTTTTTGCGCCCGTAGATAATAAAATACTTTCAACGAATTCAGCACTGCGCTGATCTAGGTTTTCCGCTAAGTAGTATAAAATTTGTGCTTTTAGATGGCCGGAAGTTTTGCCCCAACTTTCAGCCTTGTGTGCTGCTTCAACAGCGTTTCTAATGTCTTTCCGATTTCCATCACCGACATGAGTAATAAAACCTTTTGGCCCAAAGACAGGTTTTGAATATCCACTATCAGGCCTTACTTGCTTGCCTCCAATGTAAAGTTTTAGTGTTTTATCTAGAGAATCTGCAGAGTAGGATGTGCTTATTGGTCTTTTATATCTCTTTTGTTTTTTAAGTATTGTGGTCTTTACTCGAGGCTGCACATATCCTGACAGCCCCTCTAATCCACCTTCACGACCAAATCCACTTTCGCGTTTACCCCCAAAACCTGCAGCTGCATCAAATTGATTAACTGAGTTAATCCAAACAACTCCACATTCTAATTTTGGTGCAATACCCAGAGCTAAATTTATATTCTCTGTCCATATACTTGCTGCCAAGCCGTATTTACTATTATTAGCCAAGGCGATTGCTTCTTCTGGAGTTCTAAATGTAGTTGACACCAATACAGGACCAAAAATTTCTTCTTGCATTAAGCTTGCTGATGGTTCCATTTCAGTTATTAAGGTAGGTGGATAATAACAACCCTTTGTTGGCATTTTAATATTGGGTTGATACACTTTACCCTCATGTGCGTTTTTATTTACTAATTTTGTGACGGCATTAAGTTGCTTTGGATCGACGATTGCGCCCATGTCGATTGACTTGTCCAGAGGGTCACCAATTCTTAATCGATTCATTCGGAATTTTAATTTTTTGTAAAATTTCTTTGCTATGGTTTCATGAACAAGCAGCCTTGAGCCAGCACAACACACCTGGCCTTGATTAAACCAAATGGAGTCGACTAGACCTTCAATCGCACTATCAATATCTGCATCATCAAAGACGATATATGGAGATTTCCCACCAAGTTCTAGCGTTAAAGATTTTCCTGTTCCAGCAGTCTCGTACCTAATTTTTCGTCCAACTTCTGTCGAGCCTGTAAAAGCTATTTTATTTATAGACTTATGGTTTACAATTAGGGATCCAGTTTCGCCATCACCTGTAACAATATTAATCACACCTTTAGGAATTCCAGCCTCAATGCAGATTTGTGCGAATAGTAAGGCTGTTAATGATGTATATTCAGCTGGTTTTAAAATAACAGTATTACCCATAGCAATAGCTGGAGCAATTTTCCACGAAAGCATTAATAATGGAAAATTCCATGGAATTATTTGACCACAAATTCCTAATGGTTCCTGATTTGGAAGGTTATCCTCCATTAATTGTGCAGCTCCAGCATGGTAATAAAAATGTCGTATTGCGAGGGGTATATCGATATCCCGGCTTTCTCTAATAGGTTTGCCATTATCTATTGTCTCCAAAACTGCCAATAGCCGACTGTGCTTCTGAATTAGTCTTGCAATTGCATACAGGTAACGAGATCTATTATGACCACCGATGGCCGCCCATTTTTTTTGTGCGTTTAAAGCTGATTTTACTGCAAAATTAACATCGTTTTTGGAGCCAACAGCAATATTTGCTAAAAATTGATTATTCGCAGGATTTTTAGTTTTAAAATGATTTTTTGCATCGGTAAATTTACCATTAATAAAATGTCCAAACTCATTTTTATTTTCTTTTAGCCAGGATTTAGCATGTTTGTCATTTTCTGGTGCCAAACCCCAGTCCATATTACTAAAAATTTCAGATATTGTCATTCTTATCCCATCCCATGTCGAAAATTTGCTGAGTATTGACCGGTGTTAAAATGGTCCAATTGGCGTTCAATATCTCCTAGTAGAGAAGATGCTCCAAACCTGAAAAGATCTGGGTACAACCATCTATCTCCAAGTTCGTCTTTTATCAGACTGAGATAAATCAATGCATCTTTAGCCTTTGAGATGCCACCAGCTGGTTTGTAACCAACATGATAGCCAGTTTTTTCATAATAATCTCGAATTTGCCTAAGCATGGTTAAGGTTACAGGCAGTGTTGAATTAATATTTTCTTTTCCAGTTGAGGTTTTAATAAAATCTGCACCAGCCATCATGCATACAATTGATGCCCTAGCCACATTTCTTAATGTTCCTAATTCTCCTGTTGCAAGGATTGCTTTCATGTGACTCTCTCCGCACGCCTCTTTAAAAGATTTGACCTCTTTAAAAAGCGCCTTCCAGTTTCCATTAAGAACATGTCTTCTGGATATCACAATATCTATTTCCGCAGCGCCAGCCCGAACACTCTCTCGTATTTCCTTTATTCTTAAATTTAATGGAGACAATCCGGCTGGAAATCCTGTTGAAACAGCTGCAACTGGGATATTGCTATCTTTTAATGCCATTACTGCTGTTTTTACCATTTCGTGGTAAACGCATATTGCACCTACTGTAATTGCTAAATCATTTACTCCAAGAGCAAGCGCTAAATTTTCGTTTATAGGTTTTTTCCCTTTTGCGCAGAGTCTTTCAACACGTCTTTCTGTATCATCCCCAGATAATGTTGTAAGATCGATGAGTGTGATTGCTTTAAGTAGCCAAGCAGCTTGATATTGTTTTTTTATTGACCTTCTAGTGCCAATGTTATTTGCACGCCTTTCAATTGCAGACGTATTGGCCTGTGTACTGAGCACCCAATCTAGGTCCAAGTCCAATCCTAGGTTTTTTGACGGTTTTGATAAATTAGTCAATTTGTTCATGTTTAAGTCTCTATTTTCAACCTGATTTATAACTTTTTTTTATCTTCTTAAGCTATTGAAGATACATAGAAGTAATTTGAGTGCAAGAAGCGTCTTGAAAGCTTATAAATTCGGTAAAAAATAATAAGCATTATTTCAACAAATATATTTTTTGGATTAGCTATGCGTGTGAAGCTAAATATTTAGCAAAATCGTAATTTGGACGTTCTAAGTGAGATAAATGGCCAGGTGTGGCGTGGTCTGACAGTAATCCTTTAAATACTTTTTCAGTGCAGCCTCGATCCTCAATGTTTACATCATCAAGAAGAGTTTTTACTGCCTTAAAATGGTCTTGAGCATCAGGATCACTTACAAACTCGGGTGACATACCCCCGCCAAAATTAATATGTACTTGTCCCACGCCTTTTGGATGCAACGAAAGATACCAAAAATAACCAGGAGTTAAAGTTATTAACAAACTGGGATAAATTGCTAGAAGTACAGTGGTTCGTCTCCAATCTCCCTTTAGAATTGTATTGTTAGGGTGGGCGTTGGCCAGCTTGAAATGAGGTTCCTTTAAAATAAAATGATAATTAAATGCTTCTTTGCCAGGTGGGCAATCCATTTCTTCTAATTTTGATAACCCTCCAATTGTTCCTGAGTGGCAGACGGGTAGGTGGTAACTTTCCATGAAATTCTCTGCCAATACTTTCCAATTTGTATCCCAGACATGTGTTTCAGAAAATGTTTGTGTATAAGTTTCCATTCTAAAATCACCAATTAAGTCTGTTACTTCAGACAAAGAATTTACTATTGGTTTGGCATTTTGGTTCAATGAGATCATGATCCATCCCAGCCATTCTTCACATTTGATTTGAGGTAGGCAATAATCTTTTTTCTTAAATTTGTCATTTAAAGTCATAGCTGGAGCTCCACGGAGCGCTCCATTTAATCCATATGTCCATGCGTGATACTGGCAAACAATTGAACGTGTGTTCCCTGAGCCTTCTAATAATGTGGACATCCTATGCCGGCACACGTTTGATTGGGCACGAATTTTGCTATCATTATCTCTTATAACCATGATCGGTTGTCCGGCTAGCTCTAGAGTAAGATAGTCGCCAATATTTTTTAAAGCATCTGATCGACCAGCGCAAAACCAGTCTTTTTTGAAAATATTTTCAAGTTCATAGTTTAAGAATTCTTTTGTTGTATAAACTGATTTAGGCATTGCTCGAGCTTGCGTAAATGGTGTTGATACATTTTCTAAGAGTTCTTGAACAGGGTTTGAGATGGTATTTGGCATTAATGGATTCCATTATTAATCTGTGATCACAGAAAATTTAACATTTTTCATATCTCTATACTAGCATATAATTTAAAGTATTTGAAAATAGTATTTTAATAAGAATAAAAAATACTTGCGTTGATATACTATTTGTTAATATAGTTCATATATGAATTATGTTGATATTAATGAAGTTCCTAGTTTTGGTGATACTTTGCCGATGCAATTATATCGAACTCTTGACGCTATAATGCCAGAGTATCGTAATTTATTTGCAAAAAATAACTTAACTGAGCAGCAATGGCGCATACTTCGGGTTCTTTGGGCAGATAATAATATTACGGTGGCAAAACTGTCTGAAAAAACTCTTCTTCCAGCTCCGAGCTTGGTTGGTATTTTAGATAGATTGGTTAAGAAAGATTTGATAAATAGGTCAAGGAGCAAAAAGGATCGGCGAGAAGTTAAAATTACTCTGACTCAAAATGGACAAAAGTTACAGGAGGCAGTGGCACCAAGAGTGTTGGAAATTCATACAAAATTAAAATCAAAAGTCAGCATTTCTGAATGGAATCAAATGGAAGTGGTTCTTCAGAAATTTACTCAAGTAGAGAGATAGAAGGATAAGGTTTATGAAGGATACATCAACTTTGACGGGTAATGGCATTAGAACTGGTGCCCAGTACATATCAGGTTTGCAAGATGATAGAGAGATATGGACGATGGGAAAAAGAATTAAAGATGTGACGGTTGAACCGGGGATGTCACGGGGGGTTTCTTCTTTAGCGGGCTTTTTGGATAAGCAGCATGACAAAAAGTACCAAGATAAAGTTACATATGTTGATGAGGACGGAATAAGATGCCCATTATCTTTCAAAACACCAAAATCGAAACAGGATATTTTGGATAGGGGAAAAGCTTATTATGAGTGGGCCACATGGAGCCATGGGATGTTTGGCAGGACACCAGATTATAAGAATGCATCGTTAATGTCATTTTCTGCAGCAAGATCTTTTTTAGATAAGGGCACGGTTGGTAGTGCTGATTTTTCAACAAATATGCTGAATTTTTACAACTATGCGAGAACTAATGATCAAATATTAACACACACGTTAATAAATCCATCAGTTAGTCATAAACAAGCTGCAGCTGGTATTTATAATGATACAGTGGCTTTACATGTCGTAAAGGAGACTGATGCTGGCATAGTGGTATCTGGCGCTCGATTACTTGCAACTTTAGGTCCCTTTGCTGATGAAATTGAAGTTTTTCCATCTACAGTTTTAAAGGCTGACCCAGCAAACATTCCATTTGCATTTGCTTTTGCAATCCCAATCGCCACCCCAGGATTGAAGCTAATTTGTAGAGATACTTATGATAGCGGGAAATCACATTTTGATGCACCTCTATCGAGTCGATTTGAAGAAATGGACTCAGTTGTTATTTTTGATAACGTTTTGGTTCCGTGGGAGCGTATATTTATGTATGGTCAGCCAGAATTGTGCAATAAGGCGTTTGCAGAAACCAATGCCATTGTACATATGGCCCATCAAGTAGCTTGTGGAAAATTAGCAAAAGCAGAGTTTCTAACGGGAATTTTGTGTGCGATTGCGAAAGCAACTGGTCGAGATAAGGATTTGGCGATGAAGGGCATGATATCAGAAATTATGATGATGACCGAGACTGTACGAGCGTTACTATATCAAGCGGAACACGAAGCGCACGAAGATCAGTACGGCAATTTTGTTCCAAGTCGGAGGCCATTGGATACCCAAAGGAATTTGTTTCCAAAATACTACCCAAGAATGGTTGAGATGCTGCAGTTGATGGGCTCTTCTTCGTTAATGGCAACCCCTTCTGAAGCTGATTTCGAAAATGCGATAAGTGCTGATGTGGATAAATATTTCCATGTGGCCAATTTGGAAGCCAAGGATCGCGTTGCGTTATATAGATTGGCTCATGATGTTTGTGTTTCGGGATTTGGCAGTAGGCAAACGCTATATGAAAGGTTCTTCTTTGGGCCACCTCATTTGATGCATGCCGCTTATTTTGATCTTTATGACCGTGATAGAGTTATAGACCGTGTAGATAATTTCTTAAAGCAAGCTTAACTATTATGGCTGCTCAATTTTCCTCCAAAGACTTTAGAGCTGCTTTATCAAGCTTTGCCACGGGGGTAACCATTATCACAGCAAGGGATTTAAAAGATGAGCCAATAGGAATGACTGCTAGTAGTTTTAATTCAGTATCCATGGAGCCACCATTAGTTTTATGGAGTATTGCAAAGTCGGCTTTGTCCGCACCTTCTTTCACAAATGCTGAGTTTTTTGCGGTGCATGTTTTGGCTTCAGATCAGACGGAGATATCAAATAAATTTGCTATTAAAGGTGAAGATAAATTTTCGAATATAAATTGGTCTCAAGATAGTAATGGTGTTCCAATAATAGATGGAGTCTCCAGTAGGTTTGATTGCAAAACATATGCAATCCATGAAGGTGGAGATCATTGGATTATTCTTGGAGAAGTAATAGAAATAGAGAATAATTCAAAAAGAGGGCTGGTTTTTAGTGAAGGTTCGTACTCCACCACCTCTGCGATACGTCCTAACAATCAAATCCCAAATGAACTAGACACCGGTAGTAGTCTGATTGATGAGTTACTCATTTACCAATTGGCTAGAGCAAGTAGACAAGTAGAAAATCTTTTCCACAAAACGGTTGATGAGGAAGAACTAACGATTCCTGAGTGGCGTATTTTGGCATCTTTATATGGTAATGCATCACGAAGTTTGTCTGAATTATGTGCTCGAACATTTGTTGATCCAGGTGTGATAATAGATATCCTGACTAGAATGAGTATTGATAACTTGTGCACGTTGTCTGATACTAAAAGCGAAATGATTATTACTGGGACAAATGATGGAATGAAAAGAGTAGCAAATTTATTTGATGCTGCCCGAAATCAAGAAAATGCTATTTTGACTGATCTGAATGAAATAGAAAGAGTTGCTTTAATAAAGCAACTGAAAAGTATTATTAGAACTACTAATAATTAAAATCTATATCGTTGTAATAATTGCCCATTGATCTTTAACCAATTTTGATAATCTGAGAATTCAGGGAGTAAGAATGCAACAGTATTCCAAAACTCTTTTGAATGGTTTAGATATGATAAGTGGGCCACTTCATGGGCAGTAACATAGTCTAATATTTCAGGTGGTGCCATTATTAAGCGCCATGAATACATTAAATTACCATCAGAAGTACATGAGCCCCATCGACTTTTAGTGTCTCTTAAAGTGATTTTTTTAAACTGTTTTCCAAGTTTTTTTGAATATTTACGAGACGAATAATCTAAATGATCTCTTGCTTTTGTTTTCAAGTAACCTTTGATCTTTCCACTAATTGAGCTTTCTGGTCCTGAAATAAAGATTTCTCTTTCGGTTTTAGTAATATGTTTATCCTGTGATGGTTTAATGATCAGCTCTTGACCTTGATACAGTAACATCGAACCATAATTCAAAATAATTTCAGGAAGATGGTTTGCTAGTTTTGTACGAATCCAATTTTCACGTGAGTTGGCAAATTGTAGTGCTTGTTTGTAAGATCCATTCACAGGAATTATTAATTTGACTTCACGATTACTGTTCGAAATTCGTAAAGAGTAATTTTGTGCAATCTTAGACCATTTGATGAAAATAGATATTGCGGGATTTCCAATTTCAACTATTGAGTTCTGATTTTGCATTGTGCTTTTAAAAGAATTGAGTTTAATAGTCTGTGCCTTTATGATTAATAATCACTTAAACTAATACAAAGCCTTTGACAAAGTGCTAATGAGTATGGCAAGTGCCCATGAGAAATTCATACGATGCAATAAGGATTAACAAATGCCAAACGAAGAATGGGGTGTAAAACGCCTTTGTCCAAAATGTTCAGCGCGATTTTATGACCTAAAAAAAGATCCAATGACCTGTCCAATTTGTGAGCATGTTTTTGATCTTGAAAGTCTCTTAAATCCTAAAGGTCGTTCCGCAATTACGAAGAAAGATGAGAGCGAAGTAAATGAAGATGTAGCGGAAAATTTAGAAGATGCAGATGTATTAGATGAAGATGACGATTCTGATGTTAACTTAGGAGATGATCTTCTTGAGGATGACGATGATGACACTGTCTCTTTAGAAGAGATAGCGGATGTTCCAACAAGTGATGAAGAGTGATTATATTTAACACCGTCTGACTATTAAAAACTTTGACTTTATATTGATCGTTCAAAGGTTTTAGAATTTTGGGGCCTTAGCTCAGCTGGTAGAGCGCCTCGCTGGCAGCGAGGAGGTCAGGGGTTCGACTCCCCTAGGCTCCACCAAACCCCTATATTTTAATTGATATCCTCAATGGTGTCTATCAAACATACGCTCTAAGTCCCAAACACTTTTTGTTGACGTTCTTAGAGAAGACTCATGTCCTGTAGGTGACATGGTCACTCATATGGCTTTTGAACAACACTGTTCCATCCAGCTAAATACGCAACCCCTACAGCCTTCATTGTTTTTGCATCGCTGCGTCCATAGTGGCCACGATAAACTGTCGTTGCAGGCAAACTGATCAAGCGCCTGATTGAATTTCGGAAAGCTTTTAGATCGGCATCTTTGCTGCGATTTGCGGGTTCACCCTCATAAATGTATTCGTCTGACCATACGAAAGCTTCGCCAGCAAATAATAGACCACTTGCCCGCTCAAACAGCCCGCTGGCACCATCCGTAACGCCAGGTAAATGCACGACCTCAAAAATGCGGTCACCTAGATCAATTTTGTCACCATCGGATAGTAGCTGAGTTGGTTCTGAAGCTGGCATCACATGTGCAGCTGGATTGAAATTTTCATAAGGTGTCGCGTCAAACGCTGCATCCAAATAGTACTCTGCCACAGTGTTATGACGCGTTGGTTGAGAAATTCGGTGAGCATCTGCCTTGTGAATAAGTCGCTCATCAAATTGATGAAGACCACCAGCATGATCATAGTATCCGACTGATGCAAATGCAGTGATTGGTTTAGAAACTACTGTCTCCAGAAATTCACGCAATGGCGCAATGCCTAAACCAGTTTCAACGAGTAGACACCGATCGCTACCCTCAATTAACCACATGCAACCGCCAAAGTGATCGTGAACATGAGCTTCCACTATTCGGCGGATACCGTGTTCATCTGCGAGATCGATTGTGAACCAATCTTCCACAATCGGCAATTGTCTGGTCATTTCAGTATCTCCTTAAGTGGCTAGATTATGCATGGGATTGCATCCTAATTTTTGTCTAAGAATAACGCATAATACACGCTGGTGCGATGATTGTCATGAATAAGTTGCAGCAAACTTACTGGGTATACGGAGTTTTACTGCTGACATTAGGTTATCTATTAGCTGACGACTGTAGCGCCATGTATGATTAATTATATCCTTAATGGCTTTATCCATCTGAAGGGAAGTCATCCAACATATAAAAGAAATTGTACCACCAGCTGCTAAACCTAAACTTTATACAAATAATCAATGTGATAACTGATTTAATTTTTATAAAACCTAGATAGTGACCAAAACAAGTATAAGAAAATAGTTAACTTAAATTAGCAACGTAGATGCTTTCTTAAATTGACAAGCTCATACCGTCATGCCCCGGATCAGCGCCTCCGTCCATTACACCGTCCTTAATTCTAATTCCGTGAACAGCAGCAATACCAAATGTGAGTGCGCTCCGCTGCACATCATAATTTAATTCCTCCAGACCTTCTGTTACATAAGAAGGTATCCTGTTCATCACATCGATAATATTACTGGTAGATGAAAATCGAGGAGCTGAAACTGCTTCAAGCATATTCATTTCAAATTCAATGACATTAAGAATTGTTTGCAAAATTCCCATGGCTATTTGTGTGCCGCCAGGAGCTCCCAAAACCATATAAGGAACACTATCTTTGGTTACAATAGTTGGAGCAAGAGAACTAAATCTGCTTTTACCAGGCTCAATTGAGCCTGCCCTCCCAGGCCTAGGATCAAAGACGGCCATGCAGCCATTATACATAAAACCCAAACCATCAGTAATTACACCTGAAGGCATGCCAAGTGAATGAGTCATTGTCACACAATTTCCATGTTTATCGACAACTGACACGTGCGTTGTATCCTTAGATTCAAATTGCCCTATTCTATCAATATTTATTTTTGTCCCGGATAAAATATGCTTACTACATTGCATTGCATGTTTTTTTGAAAGAAGGCGTTTTATAGGGACATTAACAAAATCTGGATCACCAACAAAAGACTCCTTATCAACTGTTGCCTGCTTCATGGCCTCAGCAACAATTCTGATATATTCTGTAGAATTATGTCCGAGTTCCGCCAAATTAAAATTTTCTAAGATATTTAACATCTCAAGAAGCATTATTCCTCCCCCTGGAGGATGATTAGTAGATACACTAAAGTCTCGATACGAGCCAAGTAATGGATCTGTCCACTTGGTAGCATAGGTCGATAAATCTTCGTAAGTGAGCAACCCACCATTATTTTTCATATCCTCAGAAATTTTTTCAGCAATTTCACCCTTATAAAAAACTTCTGGGCCGTACTTAGCTATCTTTTGAAGTGTTTCAGCCATTCCAGGAATTTTTACTTTATCGCCAATTTTCTTAAGATTGCCGCTTGAGTCAAAGTAAGATTTAGCCCCAGTTTTAGAGTATCTTAATCTCTCTTCGACTCCTACCCGACCAAAATTTGCACCATAATTCCACCAAAAAGCTACATGTGGACGAACGATAAAACCTTGCTTTGCTTGCTTGATAGCAGGAGCAACCACATCAGCCCAATCCCAAGTCCCAAAATTTTCTAACGCCTCATAATATGCCTTTAAACTTCCAGGTGTGGTTACGGCTTGATAACCAAGATCGTTAACATTATCCTTTAAAACAAATCCAAATCCATCCCTAGTCTCAGAAATAATAAGATCTTCCCACATATTTGAAGAGGCTGCTAATGGCGTTTTACCATGAAAATCAATACAAGTATGAATGTCTTGACCTGGTAAGAGCAATTGGCAATTTCCAAAACCTGCAATCCCACACATCTGCGGATCAACTACTCCCTGAACCAATGCAGCGGTAACGGCAGCATCTACCGCATTTCCACCCGCCATCAAAACTCTTGCGCCAGCCTCGGCAGCTTCAGGTTGAGCAGCTACAATCATAGACTTTGAATACATTTATATCCCTTAGTTATATAATGGTGGAGCCTACTCACTTATATAAAAATTACAAATAAGATTTTTTAAAGATAAAATATTATCATTATTTATGTTGCTGGCAAGTTATCCCAGATACGGTTGCATAGTCTGCCACTATTTTTTAAAAAAATGGTATGATTTTGGATTTTCAAGAGGTTAATGTAAATCATTTAGTGTTGAGAAATTTAATATCTTCAGGAAGAATTTTATTGATTGGGTTCTTGGTCGTCGTAAACCATGATTCAGATATGCCTAATAAACGTATTTTGCATCGTTAAATATTTCACACAATGGTAAGAGGGCAAAAAATAGTTTTTTGTTTAGCATTTAATTGACTTAATAATTAAGCACATAATATTAGAAATTAAGTCTAGTGTTAAACTTAAAATCAGAATCAATTCCAGAATTTGTTTTTTCAATAATACCAAACCCAAAATTATATGACCAATTATCGTTTAATCTTTTATTAAAGTTCAGATCAATTTGACTCAAAGAGTTATTAGCTTTTGTTAAAGATAGATCATATTCACTTTTTGAGTTGGGTTGAATTGATAACCCCATGCTCGCTGTGTTTTCATGGTTGATTCGATCCATTGAATTTCGCTCGAAGTCTACCATAAAAAATAAACCCTTTCCTACTTCAATATCAACGCCCAACCCCAATCGAATGTTAGCCTTTTTTTTCTCTTCAATAACTAAAGTATAATTCGTATTTGGATAAACAATATACGACACAACAGCATTGGATGCGTTATTGATATCCCATCCGTATTCAAGGCGAGCATTTGGCATAAAAGTCATATAGTGGAGTTTTATTTCATCGCTAACGAGCATACCTATTGAACCTCTGGCAGTTTTAAGCTTTTGATCGTGATAGTTTAATGCTGCTATTGTGCCAGTTTCTGAATAGCTCTTTAATGTTGTATACGCAGCATCCAGTCTACCATAAAGTGATAGCGTAGATTGATTGTCATTGGCTCCTTTATCATACAAGGGTGTCTCTCTACCAAAAACTATTGAACCAAATACTTGGTCTCCGTTTCTTTTTCCGTATAACGTTCCCGACTGGTGTATTCGTTCAGAATTAGTTTGTAATAAACCAATTCCAATTGCACTATCTATGTATATATTATCTTTAAAGGGAATGGTTCCATAAAAGGAAAGACTATACTTATCCGTATTTAGTTTTGTTCCCGTAATACCTATATCGGTTTTATCATCTTCAATTCTTATTGCTGCACCGTACATCTGGTTCTTATTAATTTTCTTATCAATACCGAGCGTTATTCCATTACTTCTTATCCCTCTAATTGATGAGGTGTTAGTTGCTTCAATTTCACCAATCGTAATGCTACCCTCACTCCAGATTGCCCAATCGTTCTTAAGTAAATTTGAAGTTTTATTAATAGAATTTGAAAGTTGAGCAATATTTGCAATTTCCGCCATAGTATCATTGACAAAGTTTAGTTTTACACCCTGCCGAGAGGAATTTTTATTATGCCTATGTCTTCTAAGCCATTCCATCCGTTTAAGTAACGGTGTTGTCGAGTGTTGAGTAAATTTTTTGGCAGTTTCTATCTGACCTTGTACGAGACCTACAACATCTTTTTCATCAAAAGGATTTTTTAATTCTGTTTTTAGATATTCTGCAGTAAAGGTTTTGCTTGACGCAGGTAGAACATTATTAGCGTAATCTTCTACTGTGGCGCCTATAGCTGCATAGACAACTTGTTGACTGGAAAAGTTGCTTGTGGGGTCAATTGTAATAATTGTTTTGGCTGTGTTGATTGTTGCTATAAATGGAATATTGAAACCGGTGTCATCTGTATCTTTAAGGGTAATCAAACTGCCAACATTTGCATTTGTTAAAGCTGAATTATCGAGATTCCTTACCGGTTCACTGAACGTAAAAGTAATATCCGAGTTTGTAGCGATGGAAGCCGTAATAACGGCATCGATTGAAACTGATGGGGGTAGTGAATCTCCAGTAGTAAATGTAGACGATATACCAGTTATAACGTTATTATATGAGTCTTCAACGCTTGCACCAATTCCTACGTAAACAATTTGATTGCTGGAGAGATCATCAACTAAATCAATTGTGATTATTTTACTCTCTGTGTCAATCGAAGCATTAAATGCAATGTCACTTCCGCTAGCATTACTTTCTTTTAAGGTTATTAATTTATCGACATTAGTATTGTTTAAAATTGAATCATCAGTCAATCTTATTTCTTCATCAAAGGTCATGATGATGTCTGTATCTGGAGCGACCATCGTTGATAAGTTTGCTGGACTAACTGTTACCACTGGTGGTGTTGAATCAACCACGCAAAATGTGCCTGAAGTAGCGCTCATTGAATTGTCAGAAAGATCTTCCACCGATCCAATAGAAACATTTACCACTTCTCCACTAACAAAGTCGTCATCTGGATTAACAGTAATAACTTTTTTATCTGAATTTATTGAGGCGGTAAATGCTATAGGTGAGCTGTCAGATGTGTATTCGAGAGCAATCAAACTTCCAACATTTGAGTCGGTAATAGTTGAATCGTCGGGATTTCTAACAGCTTCACTAAAGGTAAGAGATATGTTTGATGATATTGGAACACAGTTTGAAGCATCTGGAGGAACAAACGCAACGGTTGGCGCTGTTTCATCTGCTGAGGTAAATGTTATCGAACTTTCAGATATTATATTGTCTGAGTTGTCCTCAACTGTTGCACCTATAGCGACATAAATGACCTGCTCACTAGAAAAGTCACTATTTGGAGCAATTGTTATTAATTGCTTGGAATTATCAATTACTGCATCAAAGGCGATATCGGCTCCACTAGAATTGGTAGTTTTGAGAATGATTAAACTATCTACATTTGCATTTGTGATTGCTGAATTATCCCTATTTCTAATGGGTTCATCAAAGGCGATGGTGATATCTGAATTGACTGCTATTCCTGTTGTAGAATCTGCAGGAGTAAAGTCTAGGTTAGGAGCCGTTGAATCCGCTGTTGTAAAGTTTATATAATAAGGGCTAATGACGTTATCAGTATCATCTTCGACAGTTGCACCGATACCAACATAAACTGTTTGTTCACTGGAAAAGTTATCATTGGGATTAATTGTAATAATCTTTTTATTAGAATCTACAGTCGCATTAAATGAGATATCTGATCCATTTTCATCTGTATCTTTTAAAGTAATCAGAGCGTCAACATTACTATTTGTTAATGCTGTATCATTATTATTTCTAATCGCTTCATTAAAGGTTATTGTTATATTGTCTGTAACTGGAACTAGATTTTCCAAGTCTTGGGGGTCAAATGAAAGTGTTGGTGCAATAGAATCAATCGCAGTAAAAGTTGCTGAGCTTGCACTAATTAAGTTATCGTATGAGTCTTCAACTGTTGCTCCAATAGCAACATAGATTATCTGCTCACTCGAAAAATCACTGGTTGGATTAATTGTAATAACTGTTTTTGCTGTATTTATGGTAGCATCAAAGGTTATAGTTGCCCCGTCTTTGTTGGTGTCCTTAAGAGTGATCAGACTGTCAATATTGTCATTATCTAGGGCGGAATTGTTTATATCATGATTTCGTATGGCTTCACTAAATCGTAATTCTATGTCTGAGTCTTTGGCGACACCACTTGTTGCATTATTTGGAATAAAGGTAATTGTTGGCGGGGTTGTGTCGGCCACACCAATTTCACGCACTGTAAAGGTTGCAGAGGAAGCGCTAATAGCGTTGTCCGCATCATCTTCAACTGATGCAATGGCTACATAAACTACTTGCTCACTGGAAAAATCACTATCGGGAGTGATGGTAATAATTTTTTTCGTTGAATCAATTCTAGCATTAAAGGAAATATTATTTCCACTCGCATTATTCTCCTTAAGTACAATAAGAGGATTTACAAGATCAGAGTCTGTTAATGGATCGTCATTGGTTTCTCTCATTGCTTCATTAAATGTTAGCTCTATTACTGCGTTTATAGGAACGTTAATGTCTCCATTAAGAGGACTAAATTCTAGTGTAGGGGTGATTGTATCTTTCGCTGTAAAAGAGATTGAACTGGCAGTATTTGGATTTCCAGAACTGTCTTCAACCGAGGCCTCTATAGCAGCATAAACCACTTGCTCACTTAAAAAATCACTCGTCGGATTAATGGTAATAATCTTTTTTGCTACATCAATTGTTGCATCAAAGGGGATATCAGAGCCATTAACGTCATTTTTTTTAAGTGTAATAAGTTCTTTAACAATGGAATTTGTAAGTGCTGTTCCGTTATTATCGTTTTGTCTGACTGCCTCGTTAAATGTCAGTGTAATATTAGAATCGATGGCGACCCCAGTTTGTGAATTTGTAATATTCCAATTGTGGGTTGGTCCCTGAGTATCTGCTGCTGTAAAACTCGCTGAAGCGACACTACCCAATGCAGTGTCGCATGAATTTTCGACACCAGTTGATATAGCCACATAAATCACTTGCTCGCTTGAAAAATTGCTCGTTGGATTGATGGTAATAATCTTTTTTGTCGTATCAATGCTAGCAATGAAAGGTATAGCAGCACCATTTGTGTCAGTTTCTTTAAGTGTAATTAGATCATTTACAAGATCAGAGCTTTCGATTGCATCGTCATTGGTTTTTCTTATAGCAGTGTTAAATGTCATTGTAATATTTGAATTAACTGAAACGCTGGTTTCGTTGTTTTGTGGATCAAAAACTAAAACTGACGGTGTGAGGGTTGTTGCTATTGCGCCAGTCCCTTTTGTCGTACTTCCACCAACAGTCATTCCCAAACAGTTAGTATACCACGTGCCTGACGAGGTGATTTCAAAATCATTGTCGATATCAATGGCATTTACCGATTGTGCACCTTTGGTTCCTCCTAAGGTGACATCATAAAAATCATTATTGCTTCCTGTTCCGCCTGTAACAATGAGTGAATCACCATCAAAAGTGACTTTTCCTGTGCCAGAAATAAAGCTGTCATTGTTTGTCCAGTTTCCAGCAACATTAATGTCATTACTGGCCGCATTTAGAGTGCCATCGATAATTGTTAAGGATCCATTTACGTCTAAATCATTGTTAAGCGTCATCGTGCCAGAAGTATTAATAGTAAGATTGTGGTATGTGTTACCGTATTTGAGACCGGTTGCGGTTCCATCATAGGTAATAGTTCCTGAATCAGTGTCTTTTGTTGTAATTGAGAGCGTTTCACTTCCAGATAGTTGCAAATTACCGTTATTAACGAGAGTTGACGCAGTTAAACTATTTCCATTAATATCAAGAGTTGCTCCTGGTCTAATTCTTAATATATTAGAAATATTGGCGCTCCTAAGGAGAGAGACACTGGAATTTGAGATTGTCAGCTTATAAAAGTTTGCTTTGCTATCTATTGTTTGAGCTGAAGTGCCATTAAACTCAACAGTTCCAGTACCAGGAACCAAATTGTTTGCATTGCCCAAACCTAAATTGCCTCCGATTTCAATATCATTACTTTGGGCTCGAATTTTACCAACTCCCCAGGCTGTCAAATTATTCTCAATCTTAATATCATTTGTGGTTATGGTAACATTTTTATTTCCTGTCTTAGTTAAATTATAAAAATTTCGATCAGTTCCAGGACCACCCTCAATTCGTATGCCTGCTCCTACGGTTCCCCCATATCGAGGGACCATGGTAACTGTTCCATTATTATGTTTAAAAGTACCAACATTATATAGATTAAAGCCTCCCTTAAGAATAAAGCGATTATAATCTCCATCTGGTGCAGTAAGAGTTCCCCAGATGTGCAGGTTATTTTTAACTTTAATTCTACTTCCACTACCACTGGCAGTTACAGTGCCTCCACTATAAAGATAAAAATCCTTCCAAGTCTGTAAAAATGAGTCTCCTGGCAGCGAGATTGTACCATTATAAATGACCAGGTTGTTTTTTGAGCCTAAATTGTAGCCATTCAAATTAATTGTACCAGTATAGGTTCCAGTAACTTTGAGTTGATTGATCTTGGTTACATTTGCACCAAGCTTTACGTTTACAGAGCTATTAGAGTCAAAAATAGCTTTATCACTAGCTCTATTGGGAACTGAGAAACCACCTGATCCACCTGATTGGTTGGACCAATTCGCATTATCATGCCAAAACTTATCTACCCCGTCATTAACTGCAACCCAGTATCTATCGGCTGCATTGGCTGAAATTGAGACCATAAAATAAATAAAGGTAATCAAAATAATTGATGATATTTTATATATTTTGTAACTCAAAATAATCTCATAATCTCATAATCTCATAATCTCAAAGTTAGACAGCTGTAAAACCTTAACCGTAGTCTGTATTCACACCAAAATAATTTGGGGTTTATGAACGTGTTTTCTATTTTTTTGTGTCACTTATTATTTACATAATCAGTGAACTTCCCCCAAAGCCCTAGTTGTCAGAGATTATAAGTTTAGAAGTAATATAATTTCAATAAAAATATTAAAATTTGTTTCTTAAATGCGACTATAATAAAAGTGTATGAATTATTTTTAACGTATTAATACATCAAATAAAATTTAGGTCGTTGGATATTAATCCTTGCAATATTTTCAACATTATCGTTACCATTTTAAAACCTTTGAATATCAGTGGAGATTAAATGCCAACACAAAGTTTAATGTTTCCTGAACTTTTCAAACCAATTGTAATTCGCAATACTAAAATTCGAAACAGAATTGTTTCAACAGGTCATGATACAACAATACCATCAGACGGAACCGTTAATGATGCTTTGGTAGCTTATCATGAAGCTCGCGCAAAAGGGGGTGTTGGTTTAATTGTGGCGCAGGTTACTGGAGTGCACGAAAGTGCAAGATATACTAATCATGTTTTGATGGGTACGGATGATGAATGTATTTATGGTTTTACCAAGCTTGCGAAAACCATTCACAAAGAAGGTGCTAAGCTTATAGTACAACTTTTCCACCCAGGAAGAGAAATGACTGAGAGCTTAGATGGTACAGCACCAATTGCGTGGGCACCTTCTGTTTCCCCGAGTGAACGTTTTCATGTTATACCAAGGGCAATCACAGAGGAAATGATTCAAGAAATACTTGATGGTTACGGAAAAGTTGCAAAGAGATTAGAGAGGGCTGGTGTTGACGGTGTGGAAATCGTTGCAAGCCATGGTTATTTACCAGCTCAGTTTTTAAATCCAACAGTAAATCGCAGAGAAGATAAATGGGGTGGATCTGACGAAAATCGTAGAAGATTTCTAGTAGAGGCTATTGGCAAAGCAAGAGCCACAACAGGCTCAGAATTTATTGTGGGTTTGAGAATTTCTGGTGATGAGCAATATGAAGATGGGTTTTCTAAATCATCGACCTTAGAAACAATCAAATCCTTAACAACTGATATTGACTATGTATCGTTAGTTGATGGAACTTCAGCAACCTTAGGTGGCTCGGTACACATTGTACCACCGATGTATTATGAACCAGGATATGTTGCCCCTTTTTCGGCAAGGTTAAAGGAAATCATTGATATCCCGGTTATTGTTACAGGTAGAATAAATCAACCCCATGAGGCGGAGAAAATTCTAACGAATAATAATGCGGATATGTGTGGAATGACCCGTGCAATGATTTGTGATCCATTAATGCCAATAAAAGCAAAAAATGGAAATTCTGATGACATTCGCGCCTGTATTGGTTGTAATCAGGCATGTATTGGCCATTTTCATAAGGGACATGCCATTTCATGCATACAATATCCTGAGACTGGTCGAGAGTTAGAGTTTACTAATAAGCCCCAGGCAAAAAGTTCTCTAAAAGTTGTTGTTGTTGGAGGAGGTCCAGGGGGGATGAAAGCTGCTTCAGTTGCTGCTGATCGTGGTCATGAGGTGAGTTTGTATGAAGCTAATTCTCAACTTGGTGGACAAGCCCGGCTTGCTCAATTGTTGCCCAATAGATCAGAGTTTGGTGGAATTATAACTAATCTATCTCGCGAGCTCGACTCTTCTGGGGCGAGGGTAACTACCGGTGTGAGTTTAAATGCTGAAAAAATTAAACAGCTCAATCCAGATGTGGTAATTTTAGCAACTGGTGCAAAACCACTTTGGCCAATAGATCTAAGCAATGAAGGAGAAGGTCAGGTATGTGATGCTTGGCAAGTTTTAAAAGGGGAAGTTAACGTTGGCAGTTCAGTCTTAATCCATGACTGGAAAGGCGATTGGATTGGGATGGGCGTGGCGGAACATTTAGCGCAAAATGGCTGTAAAGTCCGACTTGCTGTCAACGGCCTCTATGCTGGTGAAACTTTGCAATCGTATGTGAGGGATTCTAATGCTGCGCGATTACATGATTTGGGCGTAAAAATTATTCCCTACGCTCGTCTTTATGGGAGGGATGAAGACAGTGTTTATCTTCAACATACAGTCCATGGTGCTGCTATAATTGAAGAAGAGGTGGATACTCTAGTTCTTGCTCAGGGTCATACTCCAGAAAATAGCTTGGAAGAAGAATTAAATGATTATTTAGGTGAGGTAATTTCTATTGGTGACTGTCAAATGCCTCGAACTTGTGAAGAGGCGGTTCTCGAAGGATTGAGAGCTGCCCATAATTTGGGTTAATCAATAATAGAGTTATGCTAAAGACTTATTATCCAAATTTTGAGCCATCTTCTGGTTATATGACAGAGACTGTTCAACGGGCATATATTTCTAAAGCGATAGAAATAAATGTTCTGCCTAAAGAAGCACATCGAATGCCTGAAATAATATCATTAGTGGCCTCTAATGATTCACAAAAGCCGATTCAGTTTTGGCAATTATTTTCAGTATTAGGGCAAAACAACATCGTGAGGATTGTGCATAAATTTTATGACCGAGTGTATAAAGATGAGCCTTGGTTTACATCTGTTTTTGCTCGTGTAGGTGACGCCTCACATCATATGCGAACGCAAGCTTCAATGTGGCTCGATGTTATGGGAGGGGGGCTTTTCTATCACGGGGCAGAGTTTAGATTAAATTTCCATCACCAACACAATGCTTTTGAAATTATGAACGAGAAAGGCGCTGAACGATGGCTGAAACTTATGATTGAAACTCTTAATGAATCTGAACAGTATATGACTAATGATAGCCGGGTTCGAACTAGTGTTAATACATTTCTTACACATTTTATGGAAAAATATATGCTCGATTTTGACTTTCAAATTGATGAATTATTTGGCCCCGTCAATAAACCGATCATAAGAAAAATCAATTTTCTTAATATGACAGATGTCGCAATAGAAGATCTTTCAGAGATAGAGCTGAGAGAAGGGCTCGCTGGCCGGGGTGTCAACTTGGAAAAAAACGTAGGCAAAGCCGAACTAATTAGAATAGCAAAGAATCTGTAATTAGAATTATTCTGTATTTTATATTGCAAGTTCAGGATGTTCATAAGCTTTAGGGTATGTCATTGGTTTGATTGGTCCTAAAGGTACCACCTTGTTCCAGGATCTTCCGAAATAACCCTGCCTACAATGTAATAATGAATTACTCTTTTTTACTCCTGGCAGAGCATAAACTCTGCAAAGCCACTTCCAAAGGTGAGGGTAATCCAAAATTTTTGCTCCGTTTAACTTCATTCGAATGTAATAAACTGGATCATGCCTGTATAAAGTTGGAAATAATCGTAAATCGGCTTCAGTAAATTGATCTCCTGTAAGAAACAAGAAACTGTGATGTTTTAACTCGTTATTAAGTTTTTCCAAGGTATTGAAATAATTCGTATAAGCAGTTTTATAAACATTTTGATTTGATGAAAATCCTGCTTTATAAGCACCGTTATTTATATTTGTATAGATTATTTCATTAAATGTATCAATTTTGGATTCAAGTTCTACTGGATACAAATTTACATGTTCGTTGGGGTTTAATTTGCTTCCAAGAGACTCTGAATGCTCATTTAGCATGCGGATAATTTCAGCACTCTCATTTGATACAATTTTTTTAGTCTTCTTGTCATATAATATTGGCAAGGAAGTTTCTTCTGATCCTTCTTCCTGATATATTTGCCTAACAACTCTGAAATTTTGACCTGTCGCTGTTTCATTTGTGCACTCAGAAAGTTTCCTGCCTGTTAAGCTTGCTTTCCGAAGAGGGGCGAATTCCCATTGGTTAGAGCCAAAGGGATGATCTGAATCCGTTCGGTTTGGAAAAGCTATATCCATTGATATACTATCAGCTAAACCTAAAATATTTCGCGCAAGCGTTACTCGATGACACCATGGACAGTTAAGTGCAACAATAATGTGATATCGATTTTCTTCTGGTTTGAATTTAGAGTCATCGCTCAAAAAGTTACGAAACCCACTGGCTCCACGTACAAATTCTCCATCCTTCCGGCGCTTTACTATATTGTTTTGGCGCTCTTCAATGGAGTTATCAACTGACTTTGAATTTCTAGAAGTCATTAAATTAAGTCGCCTCTATATTTATAAATTTTATCCAAACTGAAGTTTCATGATGTGATTTTATTTTTATAAATAAAGTGAGTACTTACAAGGTTAAATTAGAGAGCAAACTGTTCTTTTTAGACCTAATTGTGCAAGGCTTTATAAACTAACGAATGAAAATGGTGTAATAAATGTTCACTGTTTGAAGATCGCTCGGCATCAATCATGTAACGTCCTTGATCAAATCCTGAAGAATGCAATCCTTGCTGAACATATAGGTTTAAGTCGATATCTTCTGGACCTAATTTTTCGTTGAACCAGTTTATGGCCGCCTTACTTAATTTATTCTGAGGACGATTCTTTGGTATATAATGACCAAATCTTAAAAGGGTCTTTTCTGGCCCAATTGGTATCTCGTTAAAGGTTCCAATGGCATCTGCGTAGGGAAAAGCATAAATTACCGTCATTGGCCATAATTGAATATTATAAAACCAATCAGTTTGATAAGTTTGGCCTTCAACTAATTCTCCAAAAGCTGTTTTTGTTGGAACGGGTGGCCCTTTAAAATCCCACCATTTTCCATGAGCATTGAGTTCATATTTGTCAAAATCAATAAGCGCAGCTAAATCTTTATGATGCGGTCCTGATAGTTTGAAATGATATCCTTCGATCGCATTATCTACTATTACTTTCCAATTGGCATCCACCATCATATCAACCTCTTCAATAAAGATTATTTCATCAAGATCTGGAAAATATGGAGACATTGCCTCGTATGCTCCAGGGATGTCATCTGCCAGTGAAGACGCATTAGGATCAAAATTAATAAAGTAAAAACCTGCGAACTCTTCTATTTGAACTTTACTTAACCCCCAATCATCTTTTGAAAATTCTTTCATATTCTCACAACGTGGGGCGTGACGCAAATTCCCGTTAAGATGATAACTCCAGGCATGATAAGGGCATGTTATCATGTTCTTGATATTGCCTCTACGATCTTGGATTAATTGTGTGCCTCTATGTTTACATACATTGTGCATAGCATTTACGGTCTCATCTTCTGCACGAATGACTAAAACGCTTTCTTTCACAATATCGAATTTGACAAAATCTCCAATATTTGGAATCTCAGATTTATGACAAACAAAATGCCATGAAGGGTAAATTATTGTATCAATTTCCCTATCAAAGATTTCTTTATCAAAGAAATAACGTGATGGAAGGGTTAAAGATAAGTCAGGATCGTTACCATCCCATTTGAGTGTTTTTTCGCCTAACGTTGATTTTTTTAAATCTTTCATAATGTCTCCTGTTAACACTAGAAATGTAATCTTCTGACACAAGGAAAGCGCTAAACCAGTTTCCTTTTTATTATTTTCAACATATATTTATTCAGTATTCAATAGATGTAAAAAATTGAATATGTTGAAAGATGGAGTGGATCTATGAACAATGGCTTAATAGAACAGGTAGATCTAAATTTTCTGTTATATGATTGGTTAAACATCGAAGATTTTTTAATTGATAATAATTCGGAAATTGATAGAGAGACCATTGATGCTTTTCTTGATCTATCACACAAACTGGCAAGAGAGCATTTTTTACCTCATTTTAAAAAATCAGATCAAATTGAACCTTATCTTGAAAACGGCCAAGTTAAAGTTCTTCAAGAAATTGGCCAGGCTTTAAAAAAATATACTGAATTAGGTATGTTCTCGGCAGGCTTTTCAGAATCTCTGGGCGGGATGGGCTTTCCCAATACGGTTGCAAATGCTGCCTACACAATACTTGCCGCTGCAAATGGTTCCACGATTGGGTATTCATTATTAACCGTCGCAAATGCTAGATTAATCTCTAACTTTGGTAGTGTTGAGCAAATTAATGAATTTGCTTTGCCGCAAATACAAGGGAAATGGTTTGGGACGATGTGTCTTTCTGAACCTCAAGCTGGGTCAGGTTTGGGCGATATAAAAACCAAAGCTATATTTGAAAAAAGAGATACACTTGGTGAATGTTACAGGTTGAAGGGTAACAAGATGTGGATTTCAGGCGGCGATCAGGACATCTCAGAAAATATTGTCCATTTAGTTCTCGCAAAAGTACCCAATAAGGATGGTATTTTAACTGAGGGTACTGCTGGTATTTCTTTATTTATTGTTCCTAAATATCTAAGTGATGGCACTAAAAACGACATTACTGTAGCTGGCCTGAATCACAAGATGGGTAATCGTGGTATCTCAAATTGTTTATTGAATTTTGGAGAAGAAGAGGGAGCAAAGGGATGGCTGTTAGGTGAGTTAGGTCATGGTTTACAACAAATGTTTATGATGATGAATGAAGCTAGAATTGGGGTTGGTTTTGGTGGAGCAGCTGTAGCATACAGAGGTCATAAGTTAGCTGCTAATTATGCTAAAGAACGTCTTCAGGGCAGAGACGCTAGTAAAAGAGATGATAAGATAATTCCCATCATCGAGCATTCAGATGTTAAGAGAATGTTGTTAGCTTCCAAATCATATGCAGAGGGCTCACTAGCTTTATGTTTATATTGTTCAAAGTTAGTTGATGCTGTGGATGATCCCGATTCTCAAAAACTATTGAGCTTGTTAACCCCTGTTGCCAAAACTTTTCCTGCTGAATTTGGCTTATTAGCAAATGACTTAGCAATTCAAGTCCATGGCGGTTATGGTTACACAAGAGATTTTGACGTCGAACAATTGTATCGAGATAATAGATTAAATCCTATTCATGAAGGCACATCGGGTATTCAATCACTCGATTTGCTGGGACGAAAAATTATTGGAGATTCTGGTAGGGGTTTAAAAATTTTTTCTAAACAAGTTTTGAGAACATGTGATCAAGCTATGAAAACTAGTTTGAAGAGCCAAGCAAGTTACCTGGTTGGGGTAATTGAAACCCTAGAAAGTATCAGCGAGATTTTGATTAATGGAAGAAATAAAAATACATTAGAACACTCTAGTGCTTTCTTAACTGGCTTTGGTCATATCGTAATTGGTTGGATTTGGCTTGATATGGCTGTAGTTGCTCTTTCCAAAAAAAATGTAGATCAGTATAGTCAGTCATTTTTAAGTGGGAAAATTGCGACAAGCCGTTATTTTTTTGAGTGTGAGCTCCCCAAGGCAGAGATGTTATTAAACTTTGTTGCTAAAAAAAGTGATGTGATTTCGTCTGTAAGAGCTGAAATTTTTTAAATATTATAAATTTTCTGGCTGAGACATGCCTAATACATGATACCCGCCATCCACTCTAATAATTTCACCAGTTGTATCCGCACCATAATCTGAAGCTAAATGAACAGCTGTTCCACCTACTGACTCCAAAGTGGCATTTGATCTTAATGGTGCGTTTTGTTCAGTTGTTCGAAATGTTTTTCTTGCCCCTCCGATTGCGGCTCCTGCAAGAGTTCGCATTGGCCCAGGACTGATAGCATTAACACGAATTTTTTGAGGTCCTAAGTCATTTGCTAAATATCTTACTGAGCTTTCCAAGGCCGCTTTTGCCACGCCCATGACATTATAAAATGGAGTCACTCTCGTTGATCCACTGTAGGTCAAGGTCAATAAAGTTCCACCGTCTTGCATAAGTGGTATAGCTCGACGAGCCACATCGATAAAAGAATAGCAGCTAATATCAAGTGAATTTTGAAAATTTCGTCTCGTAGTATTAGAAAATCTACCTGTTAATTCAGCTTTATCAGAAAAAGCAATTGCGTGAACAAGAAAGTCTAACTTTCCCCATTTTGCGTTAATTTTGGAAAATGCATTTTCTAGCGAAGCTTCATTTTGCACATCTGCCTCAACCATCAAGTTGGAGCCAATACTTTCTGCTAATGGTTTTAATCTTTTCCCAAAACCCTCTCCTTGATAAGTAAAAGCAAGCTCAGCACCATTCTTATTCATTTCGCGTGCTATTCCCCAGGCTATTGATCTCTCATTAGCCACACCCATAATTAGACCACGTTTCCCACTTAAAAGTTTATCCATTGTATTTACTCATTGCGATCGTAGCGTTTGTTCCACCAAAGCCAAAACTATTTGAAAGGATAGTGTCTATGTTGACCTGGTCCTGTCTTACAGTCGCTATTTCGTCTGCATTTAAGTCTGGATCTATGTTTTCTACATTTGCTGAAGCAGCAATGAAATTATTTTTCATCATTAAAATTGAATATATAGCTTCCTGCACTCCTGTGGCTCCCAAACTGTGTCCTGTTAAGGATTTTGTTGAACTTACTGGAGGAGTTGAGCCTTCTCCAAAAATTCGCCTTATTGCTTCAATTTCTGTTACATCTCCAGCGGGAGTAGATGTTCCATGAGCATTTATGTAATTTATATCTCTGTCACCAATTGTACTCATTGCTAATCGCATTGATCTCTCCCCACCTTCTCCAGAAGGAGCTACCATATCATGACCATCTGAGGTTGCTCCATATCCAGTGACTTCTGCATAGATCTTTGCTCCGCGTGTGAGTGCGTGATTTAGTTCTTCCAGTACGACCACTCCACCACCACCTGCGATAACAAATCCATCACGGTTTGCATCAAAGGCTCTTGAAGCTTTTTCAGGCGTATCATTATATTTTGAGCTCATAGCGCCCATCGCATCAAAAAGACAAGATAGTGACCAATCTAACTCCTCTCCACCGCCAGCAAAGATAATATCCTGTTTGTTCATTTGTATTTGTTCGACGCCATTACCAATGCAATGCGCTGAGGTCGAGCAGGCAGATGTTATAGAATAATTTACACCTTTGATTTTGAATGGAGTGGCAAGACAAGCTGAATTTGTTGATGACATGCACCGCGTTACCATAAATGGGCCCATTCGTTTTGGCGCGCCTTTCTCAATAACTGTCTGATGAGCTTTTAATAAGTTTGATGTGGAGGGCCCACCCGAACCAACAATTAAACCTGTTCGCTCACTAGAAACCTCTTTTTCTTCTAGACCACTATCTTTGATGGCCTGCTCCATTGATAAGTAGTTAAAAGCAGCGCCCGGACCCATAAATCGCATTTGTCGTTTATCTATATGATCTTCCAATATAATTTTTGGGACACCATGGACCTGGCTTCTGAAACCATTTTCAGCGTATTCTGGAGCTGAAACAATACCAGATTTTCCATCTATAAGCGAATTTAAGACTTCGCTTTGGTCATTTCCTATTGACGATATGATACCAATGCCAGTTACGACTACTCTTCTCATTAAATCCTCTTATTCTTTAAATAGACCAACTTTCATATCAGTCGTAGTATAAATAGTTTTACCATCAGCCAGCATTTCTCCATCTGCCATCGCTAATTTTAATTTTCGGTCAATGACCCGTGTGAAATTTATAACATAGGTTAACCTTTTTGTGGAGGGTGTTACCATTCCAGAAAACTTTACCTCGCCAACTCCAAGGGCTCTTCCTCTACCTTCCATTCCGCGCCAACCAAGATTAAAACCAGTTAATTGCCACAAGGCGTCTAAACCCAAACAGCCAGGCATCACCGGGTCACCTGGAAAGTGACATTTAAAAAACCAAAGATCTGGTGAAATGTCTAATTCAGCCAAAACATGGCCTTTTTTTGATGACCCTAGGTCATCAGAAATCTCCGTAATACGATCCATCATCAACATTGGTGGTTCTGGTAATTGTGGGTTTCCAGGACCAAACAACTCACCACGAGCACATTTTAAGAGGTCTTCCTTATCAAATTGGTTTGGAAATTGTACCATTTCCGAAGTCCTCCTTCGTGGATTTTTAAAAATTATTTACCTCCTAGCACTGTGACTTGGTGTGAAGCAAGAGTGCGTTAAGCGTAAAATTATTTGAATTTTTAATCTTTTGACTGCATATTGTATGTAAGTAGCCAAAAGTTGAGTCGATAAATGCATAACTCTAGTGAAATTAATACTATAAATTGGTTAAAAAAGTCCAATTTAAGACCTACAAAGCAACGCTTGGCGGTGGCTGAGGCACTGATCGGCGATGGAAATGATAGGCATGTAACGGCTGAAAGTCTTTTTTCTTCAGTAAACAAAAATGGAGAAGCAATTTCATTAGCGACTGTCTATAATACACTCAATACGTTTCGTGATGCTGGATTATTAACTGAAGTTGTGGTGGACCCTCATAAGTCATATTTCTGTACGAGAGTTGATGATCATCCTCACTTTTATTGGGAGGATAAAGGCTTATTAACCGACGCTCCTAATGATAAATTACAAATGACGGGGATACCAGAAGCTCCAGAGGGAGCTGAGATCTCTAAGGTTGATGTAGTTATAAGGTTGAGAGCAAAGTAACTGGAGATTTAACTCTATGCTATCAGAGCAATGTTTCAGACAACTTGAAATCTTTAGGAATAAGTAAATTATCTTTAGATAATTCCTGAATATCTCTATGACCACATAGAGCCATTGTCATATCTAATTCTTTATGAATGATTTCTAATGCTTTACTCACACCAACTTCTCCAGCAGCGCCTAAACCATAGATGTAGGACCTTCCAATGTAAGTTCCCTTCGCACCTAAAGCTATTGCTTTCAAAACATCTTGTCCCGATCTTATTCCCCCATCCATATGTACTTCTAAATCTGAACTTACAGCTTCTAAAATATCTGGTAGAATACGAATACTGCTACTTGCGCCATCGAGTTGTCTACCCCCGTGATTTGATACTATTATTGCATCTACCCCACATTGTTCCGCTCTCTTGGCATCGTCTACATCTAAAATACCTTTCAAAATCAACTTGCCTCCCCACATTTTTTTTATTTTCTCTACAGCTGTCCAATCAAGTGTGAGATCAAATTGATTTGCTGTCCATTCCATCAACGAATTTACATTTGTGACACCTTTCACATGGCCAACAATATTACCAAATGATTTTCTTCTTGTACGAAGCATTTGCGAACACCAAATGGGTTTCGTGGCAGTATTAATTAAATTTTTTAAACTAATCCTTAATGGTACTGAAAGACCATTCTTGATATCTAGATGCCTTTGCCCAAGCAACTGCAAGTCTAGAGTTAGCACCAAAGCAGAGCAATTTGCATTTCGAGCTCTCTCTATTATAGCTGCAAGAAAGTCTTCATCCTTCATTACGTATAACTGAAACCAAAATGGTGACGTGGTATTATCGGCTACATCCTCAATAGAGCAGATTGACATTGTTGAAAGCGTGTATGGAATTCCAAATCTTTCTGCGGCTTTGGCGGCTTTTATTTCACCATCTGCTGATTGCATGCCAGTCAAACCTACTGGCGCCAACGCAACTGGCATGGCAACCTCTTGCCCTATCATCGTTGATTTTGTGGACCTATTTGACATGTCCACTGCAACTTTTTGACGTAATTTTAAAAGACTAAAGTCTGAGGAATTTTCTTTCAGGGTTTGCTGTGTCCAAGATCCACTTTCTGTATAATCATAAAACATTTTTGGAACTTTAGCTCTATATTGAGTGCGAAGATCCTCTATAGTTGTAATTTTTCGCATAAGTCACTTCTTCTTTATATTTATATTTTTCAGAGATTCAAAGATGTTTGAAACTCAAACTCTAGACTAATTTCCAAGTTAATTAAAAAGTTATGCTTTATGCGCTCCATCTGTCAATGATTTTACAAACTCCAGAATTTCTTTAACAGATTTCTGTTTTCCAACCATATCAACAATTGCAGAACCGACAACAACTCCATCAGCAACACTGGCAATTTCAAAGGCAGCTTCTGGTGTTGTCACACCAAAGCCGACAACTATTGGTAAGTTTGTGGACTTCTTGATGGTTTGCACCTCTGGTCCCACATTTCCAGATTTTGCTGAAGCAGCGCCTGTGATTCCTGTTATGGATACATAGTAAACAAATCCTGAGGTGTTTGATAACACTTTTGGTAATCGTTTGGAATTTGTTGTTGGGGTTGCTAAACGAATAAAATTGATATCAAACTTTGCTGCTGGAATACATAATTCTTCGTCTTCTTCTGGCGGCAAGTCCACAACAATTAATCCGTCTACACCAGCATTCTTTGCGTCTTTCAAGAAATCATCAACTCCATAACTATAAATAGGGTTATAATAACCCATCAATACGATTGGTGTATCATCATTAAGAATTCGAAACGATTTTACCATTTCTAGCGTTTTTCTAACGGTCATCCCGTGGGCTAGAGCTCTTTGACCTGCCAGTTGAATTGTTGGTCCATCAGCCATTGGGTCTGTAAATGGCAATCCAAGTTCTATTATGTCAACACCAGCTCCAGGTAGACCTTTAAGAATTTCCAATGATTTTTCGTAACTACTATCACCAGCCATAATGTAAGAAATAAAAGCCTTCTTTTTTTCAGATTTTAATACTTCGAATGTATTGTAAATACGGCTCATTAATTTTTCCTTTGCACTGCTACTCTCTGTTTAAGAAATATTTAATAAAATGCAATGTATAGATCGTTATTAATTTTGTATGTATGTTAACTTGCTATTGACCGTCACCAGTTCACTGAACTACATGGCCTGAGGAATTATTACTGGAAACGTGCAAATGGGTTTTAAAACAGGGATAGTGGGTTTACCGAATGTGGGGAAGTCTACATTATTTAACGCCTTAACGAGAACCGCGGCCGCTCAAGCAGCAAACTTTCCATTCTGCACAATTGAACCCAATATTGGAGAAGTTTCAGTTCCTGATGAAAGATTGGATAAGTTAGCTGATATGGCAAAATCTGCTAAAAGACTTCCAGCAAGAATGACTTTTGTAGATATTGCAGGATTAGTAAAAGGAGCCTCTAAAGGTGAAGGTTTGGGTAACCAATTTTTAGCTAATATTAGAGAGACGGATGCGGTTGCTCATGTTCTGAGGTGCTTTGACGATAGTGATGTAACCCATGTTGAAGGAAAAGTGGATCCAGTTGCTGATGCTGAAACAATTGAAACTGAATTGATGTTAGCTGATATCGAAAGCATTGAAAAAAGATTGCAAAATCTAAGTCGAAAAATAAGAGGCGGTGAAAAGGAAGCTGTCGAGCAGGATAGATTGCTTAGGTTAGCTTTAGGGGTATTGGAAAATGGTCAACCCGCAAGAACTTTGAATATTGTGGAAGAGGACTTTCGCACTTGGGATATGCTTCAGCTTTTAACTGCTAAACCTATTTTGTATGTTTGTAATGTCGATGAGGAAAAAGCTGCTAGCGGAAATACTTATTCTGAAGCAGTAGAGAAGATGGCTAAAACTCATGGAGCTGCCTCAGTTGTGATTTCTGCAGCGATTGAAGAGGAAATCAGTCAATTAGAGAGTGAAGAAGCTAACATGTTTCTTGAAGAGATGGGATTAGATCAACCAGGTCTAAATAAATTAATTGAGGCTGGCTATGATCTGTTAGAATTGCAAACATATTTTACTTGTGGGCCAAAGGAAACACGAGCTTGGACAATACAAAAGGGGGTATCAGCTCCACAGGCGGCAGGAGTAATACATGGTGACTTTGAAAAAGGCTTTATTCGCGCTGAAACGATTGCGTTTGAAGATTATATCGCGTTGGGAGGTGAAAGTGCCGCGCGAGATGCAGGAAAATTAAGAGCAGAAGGAAAGAGTTATATTGTTCAGGATGGAGATGTTATGCATTTTCTTCATAGTAATTAGTGGTCCCAATAAAGTCGCGTTGGATTTTCAACCAATAATTTTACTTTTAGTTCCTCTGTTGGTGCTATTTCATCCAAAATATTAACGAGCTGCCCATCATCAGGCATATGTGACTTCATATTTGGATGAGGCCAATCTGTACCCCATAAAACTCGGTCTGAATAGTTTTCTACTAGTAACCTCATAAAAGGTAAAATATCAGAATAATTTTGTTCTGGTCCTTCCCTTGATAATCGTTCTGGACAACTTGTTTTGCACCAAAACTTATTATTTTCCATTAACTTCTGAAACAAATTGAATTCCATGCTGTCTAGACCTTTTGATACATCTGGGCGAGCCATGTGATCAAACACAATATCAGTTGGTAAAGATTTGAGGAAAGGTATTAATTCTTCTAAGTCTTGTGCCTCGAGATATACAACGATGTGCCACCCTAAGTCAGCAATTGTTTTTGCTATTTTTTGAAATATTTCTCTTGGCGTGTTGTCGACCAATCTTTTTACAAAGTTAAATCGAACGGCTCGAACCCCCGCTTCATCCAGACGATTTAAGTCGGCTTTAGTAACCTGTGGCGAAACAACAGCGACACCTCTCGCTAGATCATTTGACGATAATAGTGTGTCTTCCAACGCGTCATTATTAGTTCCGTGGCATGATGCTTGGACAATTACATTTTTTTCAAAACCTAAAAAGTCACGAAGTTTAAAAAGTTTCTCTTTTGACGCATCGCATGGTGTATATTTGCGTTCTGGAGCGAAGGGAAATTTATTTGCTGGACCAAAAACATGGCAGTGAGCATCAACTGCGCCTTTAGGTAAGTTTATTGTTGGTTTTGATGGGTTTGGGTGGAAGGGTAGCCAATCGGGGTCCATAATAATTTTCCTTTTAATTCAGATCGCTAAAAACAAGTCCATCTAAGAGTTTCCGGGCTGTTCTCAGAATAGCAGTAGAGCTTATTTCTTTATCTTTGAAACTGACAACTATTTGAGTTTGACCAGAAGGATGTTCAACTGAACAAATTTTTGTGTCTCCATTTGGTATTGAAGAGATTTTAGCTGTAATGGTTTGGTCTAATAGACAAGCTGTTGCAATGCTAACTGCACCAAATACCCCAATAGATGAATGACATCGGTGTGGTATAAAAGTTCTAGTATTTATTATGCCGCCAGCTTTTGAAGTGCTAACTATAGTCATTTTTGGCACAGTTTTTTTACTTACATCCCCTAAGTTCATTAGCTGACCACAGGATTTGCGTAATTCTTCTAAAATTTTCCGTAGTTCTAAGTTTTTCTCGAGAACTTCTGTGTCTTCATACCCAGTTATTTTTAGATCTGAGGCTTTAATAATTACACATGGCATTCCATTATCGATCATAGTCACATTTAAACCATTCACCGTATCTATTTGATTACCTGTTGGTAATAAGCGGCCACACATAGAGCCAGCTATATCTAAGAATTCTAGAGGGATTGGGGAACTTGGTCTTGGGACGCCATCTATCTGAGTATTACCATCATACACTACTTTAGAGCTTGTTGTTTGAACCGTGGCAATAGCGATTTGACCTGTATTTTCCATAAATATTTTAACTTTTGTTTCACTTTTACCTTCTTGAGGTTTCACTAAGCCGCGTTCTATTGAAAATGGTCCTACTCCGGCTAAAATATTACCACAGTTTTGCATGTCTGAGACCAATGCTTCATCGACAGAAACTTGAAGAAATAGATACTCTACATCTACATTTTGTTTTTTTGATTTTGAGACGATTGCGACTTTTGATGTTAAAGGGCTTCCCCCTCCAACGCCATTTATTTGTAATTTGTCAGGTGATCCAAAAACGGATAGGAGGAACTTATCTCTTTCTTTCTTATCGGAAGGTATATCATCTTTCAAAAAATAGAGACCTTTTGATGTTCCTCCCCGCATCCACATGGCAGAAACACCATTAGACATATTTTAAACCATGTTTTTTTAACTTTTCACGCATTTTATATATATCAAGACCTAATTCACCGCTCGCCAATCTCTTACGTTTTTCTATTTCTAGCGCTTCACGTTCCTTGGAGAGCTTCAGAACGTTTTCCGCTTCAGAACGTTTAACAATACAAACGCCATCATCATCGGCTATAATCACATCACCAGCGTCTACTTTTGCACCTGCACATTCTATTGGAATATTTACTGATCCGATCACTTCCTTAACAGTGCCTTGCGCATTATGGGCTTTACACCAGACGGGAAAATCCATTTTTCTTAGGTCAGCAATATCTCTACATCCCGCATCAATTATTAGTCCTTTGCATCCACGTGCTATGGCGGATGTGGCTAATAGATCGCCAAAATATCCAGCATCTGAGGGAGCAGTGGTTGCTAAAATTAGGATATCACCTGGGTTTATTTGCTCAATTGCTACATGAAGCATCCAATTATCTCCAGGTGGTGCAAGAATAGTTAAGGCAGAACCAGCTATTCGTTTGCCAGAAATAATAGGAGAAATATAGCTTGAAAGTAATCCTCTCTGACCCTGCGCTTCGTGTATAGTTGCAACCCCGCAATCGGCCAAACCATCAATTATATTTTGATCGACTCGATCAACATGTTGTTGAACAATTCCACTCATTATAATTCATCCTTACAAACTGGATAGACAGTTTCGAAGGCTTCAGCATACTCTGCGGGCCGACCACCTGCCATTCCTCCAGAGTTTCTTCTGAAATGATTACCTCTATTTTCAGCAACATTTGTGTAATAATTCCATAGATGGTGTTGTCCTTCCATACACTCTATTGCTTTGCGCTTATTATCCCAAACATCAGTGATATCTAAAAATACGTCAGGTTTCCATCCCATTTGCTCTGTTTGATGTGGTTCAAACAAATATAGTTGAGGAGCTCCTAACACCTTTTCGCCAGGATTGTGTCCCCATGCTTGAGCAATCATGCGAGTTTCCATTGCAACTTTTGTCATTAACATATGGTCTGTATTATATTGATCATACTTTGAATGACTCATCATAAAATTTGGTTGAGTTTTACGTATTAAATCGACTATTTTATACTTTGCTTCCTTGTCGATCTCCAATGGATAATCTCCAAGATCCATGAAAATAATATTATGAGCATTTAAAGCTTTAGCCGCGTTTTCTGCTTCTTTCCTTCGATTGGCTTTTACTTTTTCAAGTGTCATGCCATCTTGTTTCCAGAGCTTTGCACTTTCGCCTTTTTCCCCGAAAGACATACAGGCTATTGTCACTTCGTAACCTAATTTTTGATGTAATGCTATTGCACCACCGCAGCGCCAAACAAAATCAGCAGCGTGAGCGGATAGAATCAATGCAGTTTTTTTATTGTTCATAATATCACTCTCAATTTTCTTAAGTATAACTATTATTCCTCAATAAAGTTTTGTTTAATTTTACCTCGATAAAGCGCGGTTAACTCGTCAGGTACTTCGCTGCCATCAAAAAGAAATGGCAATATACCTTTCCCCATGGATCTAGTTCGCATATTTTTAATATC
>ENA-ORDR01000020-ORDR01000020.1-marine-metagenome-genome-assembly--contig:-NODE-20-length-90869-cov-5.756168_pt1 | contig 90869 bp, 89 predicted proteins | sample MGYA00240993_ERZ508538 | MGnify/ENA primary metagenome ERZ508538 (study PRJEB26207, sample SAMN05421999) | marine metagenome | isolation source: Monterey Bay, California, USA | place: USA:Monterey Bay... | reverse complement strand
ATTTATTTATAAATTTTTCAACAATAAAATTGACTTATAAAGCTATTTATTTTTAAATATCTCAAATTAAGCCATATTTATATGAGTCTTTAATAATAATAATAATAATGGGAGGACTTAAAATGAAATTTTTTAAGTACATTTTTGTGGGCTTTGCTTTTTTAGCTCTTTTATTAACAACTAATAACCATCTTGCTTTTGCTCAAGAAGAAAATAATTCGCTTCAGATTGAAGAAATTATTGTTACCGCGCAAAAGAGAGAGCAGTCAGCTCAGGATGTTCCAATTTCGATAACAGCTATGAGCGAAGAGCTTCTTAGTTCAACAATAAGGAATATTTCAGACATAACTGGATACGCCCCCAATGTTGTTCTCGGCGGTGAGGGCCGAAGAGGCGGTGCTAGTTCTATACAAATTAGAGGTATTGCTGCAGCTACTAATACAGATAATACTTTTGACTCACCTATTGCTGTAAATATTGATGGTATATATCTTGGCCAAAATGCAGGTTCTTTATTAGATAATTTTGATATGGAAAGAATTGAAATTTTAAGAGGTCCACAAGGTACTTTATTTGGTAAAAATACTACTGGTGGTGTGATAAATGTTATTAGAACACGTCCTACAGGTGAGCCTGGAGGAAAAATTAAAGTAACTTTAGGTGAAAATGATCGTCAAGAATTTAGAGCAGTTATAAATACTGCTTTAACAGATAATTTAGCTGCAAAATTTTTCGCAACATCAATTCAAGCTGATGGTTGGATTCCAAATATTACTATAGGTGGAAATAATGGTGATGAAGATTATACTGCTTATGGTGCTACATTCTTATTTACTCCGAATGATAGATTTGAAGCTCTTTTGACTGTTGAAAGTATGGATGATCAAAGCGCACTTAAAGCTTATAATCAAAACTTTAATGTTGCGCCTGGTGTAATTCCTCCACCTCCTCCAGGACCAAATACAACTGACTTTAGTGGAGGTTTATTAGCTTGTGCAATTTATCCTGAAGCATGTAGAACATCTCCAGATCAGTTACCTTATGCTGAAAACGATACACAACATGATGCTTCTGTCAAAACGGAAGCAATTACCCTTAATATGTCATATGAACTAAATGAAAACCTCACTGTTAAGTATATATTTGGTTATAGGGATGTAACTGAAGACCGTATTTATGATTACGATGGATCTGCTGCCCCTTTTATTACTCTTGAAAGATGGAATGTTTATGATCAAACAAGTCATGAAATACAACTTAATGGTTCATACAATAATGTTGAATTTACTGCTGGTCTTTATATGTTTGAAAAAGAGCATACTCAAGATTGGGCTACAGGCGGAACATTTTGGGGAGTTCTTTTTGGAGGAGCTTTATCGGCACCTGGTCAATGGGAACTTTGCCAAGACTTTTTTGAACCAACATATTCTGTAGCTTGTGATCCAACTGAAGCTGCATACCCTGAGGGTACTTTGTATCAAATCCTTTATTCAACACAGAAAACAGAATCTATTGCGGCTTATGCTCAAGCAGATTGGTCTGTGTCTGATAGGTGGACGCTTACTACTGGTGTTAGGTGGACAGAAGAAGAAAAAGATTTCTATGCTGGACAAGCTTATCTTGCTGGACATGATATTGGTGAAGGACGAAATTTCCCTGATTATGCTGATCTTCAAAAAAAGTGGGATGATACTTCAATTAAATTAGGTCTAACATATCAAATAAATGAAGACTCATTAGCTTACCTTACTTATACAGAAGGCTTCCACTCTGGTGGTTTCTATGCTGTTGTTCAGCAAACTAAACACATGAGAAGGAATCAATATGATCCTGAGTTTTCAGAAAGTACTGAGTTAGGATATAAAGCTTTCTTATTTGACAGAAGAGTTCAACTTAATGCAGCTTATTTCATGAATGATTATGCTGGTAAACAAGAGGAGTCTACTCAAGTTGATCCTCAAACTAAAACAGTTGCGTCCTTCTGGTCTAATGTTGCGGCAGCTGAATATGAAGGTTTTGAAATTGATGTGCAAATTTTAGTGAATGAATATTTAAGAGTATTTGCTAATTATGGAACTCTAGATGCATCCTATAAAGGTTTCTTTACAGATATTAATGAGAGTGACGGTGTCACAAAAATTGAATCTGCTGATTTCTTAACACCAAGATTTGCTCCTGAAGAATCATGGGGTGTTGGTGGTACATTATCTGTACCAGCTGGACAAGGAACAGTTGATGTATTTGGTAAGTTCTCTGTAATTGGCGAACAAGAAACAAACCTTCTTAATGCTGAACTTGCTAGAGCACCTGAAATTGATAATCTAACAGCCTCAATTGGATACTATACAGATAATTGGTCATTAGTACTTTATGGTTCAAACCTTACTGATGAGCAATATGAAGTTGTTGATCCGATAATGCCGTTATTTGCTATTGGAACTATTAATGAAGGTCGTAGATTCGGAGTTGAGCTATCCGCTAGATTCTAAATCTTCAATTCATAGATAGAAAATATAATTAAAAGGGCTGTAATTTTATGGCCCTTTTTTTATTTCAGATTTTTTTAAATATTTTTTTACAATTATTTATTAATTAAAAAGTGTTGATAAATTTAAAAAATTATAGTCAAATTTAATAGTAATTATTTACTAAAACAAAAAAAATAATAAAAAGGGGATAATTAATGATTATATTCAATCGTTTAATGATGGGTTTAGTAACGCTAAGTTTACTAACTTTTACTAGTTTTTCAACAGTTTCAGCTCAGGAAAGCGAAGGTGTATCTAGCCTTGGAATTGAGGAAATAATTGTTACAGCAAGAAAGAGAGAGGAATCACTTCAAGATGTTCCAATCGCCATAACTGCAGTAACTGAACAACTACAAGATGCAACAATTAGAAATATTGCTGATTTGAGTGCCTTTGCACCAAATGTCATTATTGGTGAAACTTCAGTTAGAGCTCGTGGTTCAGCTATTACACTTAGAGGTATTAATTCAAGTGAATCAGATAAATCATTAGATCCTAAAATCTTAGTTGAACTTGATGGAGTTGCTATAGGAACTAACTCTGGACAAATAATAGAAAATTTTGATTTAGAAAGAATTGAGATACTTAGAGGACCTCAAGGGACATTATTTGGTAAAAATACAAACGGTGGTGTTATCAGGGTGATGCGATCACGACCTACTGGAGAATTTGGTGGTAAAGTAGAAATGACAATTGGAGATAACGGCCAAGAGGAGTTTAGAGCCTTAATCAATACACCTATTGTAGAAGATATTCTTGCGTTAAAAGTATTTGGAACCACAATTAAAAATGATGGTCATATATATAATACATTCTTAAAAGTTGATGGGCCTAAAAAAGATTATACAAATTATGGTGCAACTTTCCTTTTTACACCTAATGATAAATTTGAAGCCCTTCTTACTATTGAGCAATATGACGACGGAAGTGATGTTGGGGCTTGGACAAACGAAAATGACGACTCAACGTTAATTTGTAACCTTTATGATCCTTCAAGAGGTGTTCCTGCATTAATAGCAAAATATAATCCTGGTGGGTATTCAACATGTAAAAGTACAGCAGGTCTAGGGCCTACTGAAAATGCCACAAATGATCATAATCCTGGTCAATTTGATACTGATGCATATACGTTAAATATGACATATGATTTAAGCGATAGTATGACGTTAACATATGTTGGTGCTTACCGTGAGGAAGGTGAGCAAACAACTTGGGAGTATGATGGCACGCCTATGCCATGGATATGGATTGATGCGTTCAATGCTTACGAACAAGAAAGTCATGAGGTTCGCTTGGAAATTATTACTGATAAAGCCAATATTACAACTGGAGCATATTTCTGGGATAGTACTTACAGACAAGACTGGGTTACAAGAGGATCATTTTGGTCAACACTAGTTGCTCCCGAACTATATCCAATTTGTGAACAATTTGGTCTCGGAGCTATACGTTGTGAACCAGGTCTAGGTGCAACTTTAGGAGAAAACTATGCTCAAAAATTGCTTCAGACTCAAAATACTGAGTCAAAAGCGATTTTTGCTAATATAGATTATCAACTTAATGAAAAGTTAATGCTAACTGGTGGATTAAGATATACTGAAGAAGAAAAAGAATTTACCGGTGGGCAATCTTACCTCACAACTCTTGAGAGAGCTTATATAAATAACTTTGAAAGTATTGGTCTTCCCGGGGAAGTTGGAGTTGCAACTTTAACTAAAAAGTATGATGAGATTTCTGGTGTAGTGGGATTATCTTATCAATATACCGAAGATATTATGTTTTACGCGACTTATAAAGAAGGTTTCCAAAGTGGAGGTTTCTTTGGTCGTAACCAAAATGTTGCAGACTTTAAAAATACTTATGACCCCGAATATGCAAAAACACTTGAGCTTGGAATGAAAAGTTTATTAATGGATAAAAGAGTACAGTTAAATATTGCTGCATTCAGAAATGACTTTGAAGATAAGCAAGAGGATACTATTAAATTAGATCCTTCCACTAAGACAGTTGTAACGGTTATTGATAATGTTGCGGGTGTTTTGTATCAAGGACTTGAAATCGAATCACGATTCCTAGTTAGTGAGAGCTTTGAAGCTTTTGTAAATGTAGGGCTTCTTGATGCTGAATATGATGGTTTTATTGCTGATCTCGATGGTGCTAATGCTGAAGGATTAGTAGAACCAACAAATAACGATTATCTTACACCAAAATATGCACCTGAGATGACTGCATCCTTTGGTGGTACCTTTACTACGGAGTTAGGTGACGGTGAGTTGCAACTTTTCGCTAAATATAGCTTTGTTGATGAATTGTACTCAATTACTGATAATAGAGATGTTGGTAAGATTCCTTCTACCGAAAAGATTGATGCTTCTATAACTTTCCTAAAAGATAGTTATAAGATCAGTCTCTTTGGAAGAAATCTTACAGATGAAATTACAAGTCCTGTAAGAGATATATCTAGCCTTATGATTTTTGGCTCTCCTTCTGTAGGAACAGTTTATGGAATTACATTGTCAGCTAATTTCTAAACTTAAAAAATAATTTTTTAAAAGGGCTATACTTGTATAGCCCTTTTTTATTATCTAATTTATAATAAATTTTAACTAAAGAGGAGAAAGTTATGGAAGAGATGTCTCAAAATCCTGATGAAAAAACTCTAGATTATATTTTTAATCAAACAATGCTTAGAATTAAAGATCCTGAAAAATCATTAGATTTTTATACTCGGATTCTGGGGATGACTATCCTTAAAAAATTAGATTTTCCAGATTATAATTTTTCTTTATATTTTTTATCATATCATAGAGCTGAGGATGGTCCTGTTCCAGAAAACAAACAAGACAGATTTGCCTATGCATTAAATCAAAAAGCTGTTCTTGAATTAACTCATAATTGGGGAACAGAAAATGATGATAGTTTTTCTCATCATGATGGAAATTCAGATCCTAGAGGTTTTGGCCATATAGGTATTACCGTTCCAGATGTTTATGAAGCGTGTGAAAGATTTCACTCTTTGGGTGTAGAATTTCAGAAAAAACCCGATGATGGAAATATGAAGGGATTAGCTTTTATAAAAGACCCTGATGGATATTGGATTGAAATTTTATCTTCCAAAGGTTTAGCAAGCACAATATAAGGTATTAAAAAGGAGAAGTTATGTCAGTACTAGATTTATTTAAACTTGAAGGTCATGTAGCAGTTGTAACTGGTGCTGGGAAAGGAATAGGTAAAGGAATTGCTATTGCCCTAGCAGAGGCTGGAGCAGCCATTGTGCTTGCTTCTAGAAGTGAGAACGAACTTAAAAAAGTAGCAGAAGAAATAGAAGGCTTTGGAGGAAAAGCATTGGTAGTACCAACAGATGTTACTGATATAAAATCAATGGAAAATCTTGGTCAAATGGCTGTTGATAAATTTGGTAAACTTTCAATATGGGTTAATAATGCAGGAGGTCTTCCAGATGGAACACCGCGTTACTTAACAAGAACCTCACCGGAACAATTTAATGCCCAACTTGATCTAAACATAAAAGCCGCTTGGTCTGGATGTGTTGTTGCAGCAAGTCATATGAGTAGTAATGGAGGATCAATAATTAATATATCATCAACTTCATCAAAAAATATGGGTCCTAATATAAAAAATGGGCCTTATGGAGCATCAAAGGCAGCAATAAATAGTTTAACATCGACATTCTCACTTGAACTAGCACCTCATATAAGGGTTAATGCAGTTGCACCTGGTCCAATACCAACAGAGAACTTTATTGACTCTATGAATATGGATTCACCTGAAAAGGAAGAACAATTAAAAAAACAAATAAATATTCCTCTAAGAAGGTGGGGTAAACCAGAAGATATTGGGGCTGCTGTTGTCTTTATGGCTTCTCCATCATCTGGATGGATAACTGGCCAATGTTTATTTGTTTCTGGAGGACTTTAAAAGCTTTTAGGAAGCTCTAGCTTCACAATTAAGCCATTAGGATTAGAGTCTAGTAAGCTGATTTTACCATTATGGAATTTTATACTAGAGCTTACTAAGCTTAAGCCTAATCCCGTTCCTTGAGTATTTCTACTTGTATCCAGCCTAGTAAACCTCTCTAAAACTCTTTCTTTATCAGATTCTAGAATACCAGGACCATTATCGGAAACCCATAAAACAACATGATCTTTTTCAAGTTTAGCTCCCACATTAATTCTATTACCATTAGGACCGTATTTAATTGCATTATCAATAAGGTTGGAAATAGCTTGAGACAATAGATTCATATTACCATCCAATTCTATATTTCGATCAGTCTGATTTGTTAAAACAATCTCCCTCTCTTCTGCAAGAGGTTCCCATAAATCGATTACATTCTCTATGAGATTATTAATATCTATTTTTTCTTTATCAAGTGATAGAGATCCTGACTCAACCCTTGATATTGCTAATAAAGAATTAAAGGTATTAATAACGACATCAATATCCTGAATAACCTCTTGAATGGTATTTTTATAATTCTCAGAAGTCGGATTAGACATTAAAGTTACTTCTAAATTTGTCCTTATTTTATTTAATGGTGTTCTTAGATCATGGGCAATATTATCACTTACATCTTTCATTCCTATCATTAATTTATTTAGCCTGTCTAACATCATATTTAAATTAATTGAAAGTTGATTTAGCTCATCATTTATTGATCCAACTGGAAGTCTTTGAGATAAGTCACCATCCATTATCTCAATACTCGTTCTGTTGATTGCAGATATTCTGCTGAGAATATTTCGACTTAAAACAAATCCACCAAATAAGCCCAGAATAAGAACAAAAAATGTTGCGCTAAAAATATTTGTTAAAAACCTTTTCCAAAGATAAACTTCATTACTAACATCTCTTCCAATTATAAGATTAAAACTACCTTGAAGAATAAACTCTTTTCCTCGAAAAAATTGTTCTCTCATAAGTAAACTTTCATTTATGGATTCTTGATTCCTGTTAGAAGAAAATGAAACCCAGCCGTCATCTAATCTTTTTAAATTCCATAATGATTCTTTATCCTTAAAATTACCGGCAACAATATCATTATTATTATTTCTTAAGGCATAAAGATTTGCATTTGGTATTTGTGATAACTGAGCAATAGAACGAGCAAGACGATTTACACCCCCTCTTTGATAAACACGAATAAGCATCTTGCTTTCTTTAATTATATCCTCGTCAACTCGGTTTTTTAAGTCTCTAGCTGTTGATAAATGAAGATAGAAAGCAATCAAGAAAACTGAAACAACTAGAAGAATTGTATAAATAAAAATTAAACGAAAGCTAGTTAATCGAAATAAATTAATCATCACTTCTTAGGGCATACCCTGCCCCTCTTTCAGTAAAAAGCATTTGATTTTCATTAAAAGGCTTATCAATTTTTGAGCGTAACCTTGAAATATGAACATCTATAACATTTGTCTGAGGATCAAAATGATATTCCCAAACACCTTCAAGCAACATTGTCCTAGTGACTACTTGATTAGATCTTCTCATTAGAAACTCTAGAAGTCTAAATTCTCTTGGCTGTAGATCGATTTTTATATTAGAACGATGGACCTCTCTTGAAAGAAGATTCATTGATAAATTACCAACTTTTAAAAAAGTTTCTTCTGTATCAGGATTTGTTCTTCTATGAAGAACTTCAATTCTAGCTAAAAGCTCAGAAAAAGAAAATGGTTTTGCTAAATAATCATCTCCTCCAGCCTTTAGTCCTTTTACTTTTTCGTCAACCTCACCTAAAGCAGATAAAATTAAAATAGGAGTTCTGATGATTTCTTGCCTTAGCTTTAAAATAAGAGATAATCCATCAATTTTAGGTAGCATTCGATCAATAACCATTACATCAAAACTTGATGAAAGGGCCATATCTAAACCAATTTCACCATCAGAAGCATGATCTACAACATGACCGCTTTCCTTTAACCCCTTAATAACATAGTGGGCTGCATTTATATCATCCTCAATAAGCAAAATATGCATTTTTTGTCTCCAATCATAAGATAATATATATACAAAAGAAAAGTTAGTGATTAATTTGACTGTACCTATTATTTTTTTTGGGGAGCTGTTATAGAACAGATACAGTCAAATATTTACTACTAACAAATACATAATGCAGTAATATTTTTACCAATACATTTCTGTATAATTAATTATTGGTAATGTTAAGGAGAGGATAAATTGAACATTTTAGAAGACATAAGAGTTTTAGATTTTGGAAGGTATATTGCTGGTCCGTATTGTGCAGCCTTGCTTGGCGACCTTGGGGCAGAAGTAATAAGAATAGAAAGATTAAGCGGCTCAGAGGATAGATTTGTTCACCCACTTAAAGATGATGGTGGAGAAGGTGCAATGTTTATGCAAATGAATAGAAATAAAAAAGGTATGACATTAAATCCTACGAAAGAAGGCTCTGATGAAATAGTTAAAAAATTAATAGAATCTGCAGATGTTGTGGTCGCAAATCTTCCACCGCAAACACTTAAAAGAATGGGAATAGATTATGAGACAATCTCAAAATATAATCCTGGTATAATATTAACAACCGTTTCAGCTTTTGGAGCTGGCGGACCATATTCAGAAAGAGTAGGTTTTGATGGTGTTGGCCAAGCAATGTCAGGTGCTGCCTATCTTACAGGGAATGATGATGAGCCAATAAAGGCTTATTCACCCTATATAGACTATGGAACCGCATCTCTTACTGCCATGGGGACTCTTGCTGCAATAATAGAAAGAGGTAAGACTGGTAAAGGCCAAATTGTTGAAGGAGCTCTCTTTGCAACTTCATTAGCATTTATGAATACTCATCTAATTGAACAATCTATTACAAAAAAAAATAGAAAGGCTATTGGAAATCGAAGTCCTTACGCTGGACCAGTTGATATGGTTCAAACAAAAGATGGTTGGATAGTTGTTCAAGTTTTAGGAGATACGTTATTCAAAAGATGGGCAATTTTACTTGAAGCAGAAGAATTCTTAAATGATGAGAGGTTTAATTCAGATATTAATAGAGGAATAAATGGAAAGTTATTAAGTAACAAAACGAGTGAATGGGCTTCTCAATATACTAGTGAAGAAGCACTAGACTTACTTGCAGAAGCAAGTGTACCTGCTGGACCAGTTAATGATTTGCAAGCAGCCTTGGATGATCCTCATGTACATGCTATGAATTTTTTCCAAGATATTGAGTATCCTGGTTTGCCCGGTAAATCTCCCGTTATGGGTCTCCCTGTTAAACTATCAAATTCTGATAATTTAATTAAGAAAAGGCCTCCGTTACTAGGTGAGCACACAGATGAGATACTTCAAAACTTAGGATTTACTGAGGAGAATATAAAAGAATTCAAAGAAAAAAGAATTATTTAAATCCAACAAAAGTAGTAAATCCATCAACTTCCTCTCTTTCACTTCTAAAAGAGTTAATTGGATTTTTTGGATCAGCGTATCCTATTCCCATTCCACAAAAAAGCATAAGATCATCAGGTATTTCTAAAAAATTACTAATGGTTTTGTGCCATATAGCCCAGGCTTCCTGAGGAGCAGTATGCAAACCATTTTCTCTTGCAAGAAGCATTATTGACTGAATGAACATTCCTAAATCAGACCACTGACCCTCCTGCATATCTCTATCAATTGCGAAAAATAAAGCAGATGGAGCACCGAAAAACTCAAAGTTCCTCATAAATTGTTTTATTCTCCCAGCTTTATCATCTCTAGGAATATCTAGGGCATGATACATACCTTCTCCAACATCTCGCCTTCTTTGCTCGTAAGGATTCTTAAGGTCTGGAGGGTAAATTTTATACTCAGTTCCTTCACCCCTTGGATTTTCTAAAGCCTTTTCTCTAATTTCATTTTTAAATTTCTTTAATGGATCTCCAGAAATAGCCCAAACTTTCCAAGGTTGAAGATTACCGCCCGAAGGCGCTCTTCTTGCCTTATCTAATATATCAAAAATAATATCTTTATTAATTTCCTTATTCAGAAAAGCCCTGCAAGTCAGTCTTGTGTCTAAAGCCTCACTAACACTCTCAGATTTACCAAATATATTGTTCATTGTTTTAATCTCCTGCTAAATTATTGAGCTATCATGCCATTTTCTTAGTATAAGTTTTTCAATATAAGATATTAAGAGAAACAAAAATATACCCAAAATAACCAATAAAATTAATGCAGCAAATAACTTTGCTATATCGAGCCTATTCCCAGCCTCAATTATACGCCAAGCTAAGCCAGTTGAAGTTCCTGAACCTGCAACAAATTCAGCAACAACAGTTCCTATTAACGAAAGACCTATAGAGGTCTTCATACCCGTTAAGATAAAAGGTAAAGCAAATGGAATCTGAAGCTTAGTTAATCTTTGATATCGTCCAGCTCCATACAAGCTAAAAAGTTCATGAAGATTTTTGTTAACAGATTTTATTCCGAGGTTTGCATTAGCTAAAACTGGGAAAAAAGCTACTATAGTTGCCAATATTAAAATTGCATACTCAGCATTATCGAAGCCTACCCATATAAGTATGAGCGGAGCAATTGCTACTACTGGTGTGACTTGAAAAATTACAGCAATAGGATAAATCGATAATTCAACAATCCTTGATTGTGAAAATAATATTGCTAGAAATATTGCTAAGGATGACGCAATAAAAAATGCTAGCAGGGTGATCCTTAAAGTAATAAAAGCTGAAGAAAAAAGATCTAAATAATTCAACATAAGTGATGAAATAATATCACTAGGGGCAGGTAAAATATAAAGCGGTATTTTGTTTAGTATAACTAAAAATTCCCATAGAATTAATAATATCGTAAAAGTCAAAAGCGGAGCAATATATGATAAATATCGACTCATAGCTCACGCCCCTCTTTTTTTAAAATATTTGTTAGATGCCTTACTTGTGATATGAACTCTGAAGTCTCCTCAAAGCCATCTTTTAAATTTTTTTCAATAGCTAAGTCTTCTAAAATAATTCCAGGCCCCGACGACAAAACAATAACTCTTTGTGATAAATAAACGGCTTGTGTAACAGAATGTGTAACAAATAATACAGTAATATTATTCGTCTCCCATATTTCCAAGAGATCATCCTCGAGTTTGCGCCTAGTAACCTCATCAAGGGCAGAAAAAGGTTCATCTAAAAGCAGGAGATCCCCACCCTGAACCATTGCCCTAGCAATAGATACTCTCATCTTTTGACCACCAGATAATTCATTTGGAAAAGAGTTCTCTTTTCCTTTTAGACCTACCCTTTCCAGCCAATTAATTGATTTTTCTATTGATTCAGAGTTATTTTGTTTTGTTAATTCTGATGGCAAAAGAACATTATCAATTACATTTCTCCATGGAAGTAAGGTAGAATCTTGAAAAACAAATCCCATTTTGGGTTTAATATTATTTTTGTAACTTATCGACCCAGATGATTGGCTTATTAATCCAGATGCTAGTCTCAAGAAAGTTGATTTTCCTGAACCAGATGCTCCTATTATAGATACAAAGCTCTTACTTTTAATTTCTACGTCAATAGGCCCTAATACAGGCACTTCGTAATTCTTGATAATATCTTTTAAAATTAACATTAATTTTCCTGATTAATGAAATCTAAGGTAAAAGCCTGTCTCCAGCTTAAACTTTCATCATAGACACCATTACTTGACATAGTTTTAAAAAAACTTTCCCACTTAGTATCTGTCATTGATCCAATATCTAGACCTTTTGAATTCTCACTAGAAACTAACTCATAATTTCTAATTTTTTTTATAGCCTGTAATAAAATGTCTTCTTTCATCTCACTATTTTCAAGCATAATTAATTCATTTCCTAAAGAAGGATCCTCATAAATATACTGTCTCCAACCTTCAATACTTGCATCGACAAAAGCTTTAACTATTTCTGGATTATTCTTTATTACTTTGGATGATGCTAAAACCATTGCGCCATAGCTTGGATAACCGAAGTCAGCCAAAAGAAATATATTTGGAGTAAAACCTGCCTCTCTTTCAACTAAGAATGGCTCTGAGGTCAAATACCCTTGTTGGATTGATGATTTATTACTTAAAAAAGGAGCTAAACTAAAAGTTTTTTTTCTAACTTGGTTATCAGTAAAGCCGTATTTAGATTTTAGCCAAAGCCAAAAAGCCCCAATACTTGCGTCAGAAATCATAATAGGTAAACCTTTCATGTCCTCAAGACTGCTTACCTCACTATCAGGATGCGTCATTATAATCTGAGGATCTTTTTGAAAAATAGCCATTACAGCTTTTCCAGGAATATCATTTACAGCCATATTTAGGGGGATAAAACTATTTGACCCTATCCCAAACTCAACTGAATTCGACGCAATTAGTCTAGGGACATTAACATTTGCACTTCCTTGAATAATTTTTACCTTTAAACCATTTTTTTCATATAGACCTGATGCTAAGGCTTGATAAAAACCTCCTTGTTCAGCTTGTGCTTTCCAGTCAGTAGCAAATTTAATCTCAATGAGATTATCCTCTCTTGCTATATCTTCCCCTTCTTCCGAACAAGAAGAAAGTAAAAATACAAAAATAAATAATAGCTTCTTTATCAAAAAACTTCTCCCTCTAGTCCTATTAAAATTGTAGGAATACCTAGCATAGAATTTTTTAATGTGGATACAAGAGTACCAGGCTTTCTTCCTTTTCTAACCTCAGATAATTCAAAACCTTTACTAATAAGACTCCTATAACAAGAGTTAAAATCATCCGTATGCCATCCAATTCCATAATACTCTGCTAAATTATTTACTTTATCACCCTCTACAACCTCAATAGTAATCCCATTAATCCTGAAAAATAACATACGACCAGACCACTCTTTAAAAGTCTTATCTAGCGCCAATCGTATTTGTAAGTTTTTTTCAAATAAATTAATCATCTCATCCAGATTAGTTGTATTAATCACCACTTGGTTTATAGACTTAACCATTTTATCAGAAGAGTTGTTTTTATTTTCTGTAAAAAATCTGTTACTCCCACTTATTGAAACGTTTAAATTAGAAATTAAATCCTCATCAATAGAAAATAAATAAGAATGAAAGGTATTAGAATTATTATCTTCGAAAGTAATTTTATGAAAGTCACCTAAACAGATATTTTTTTCTTTTAAGTCGCTATACGTTATTTTGGGGTCTTCAGACATAAAGTTAAATCCAAAAAAACCCTCATGCTTATCCTTTTTAAAATCTAAAATTTTCTTAGACCAAAGGCCTTCCTTGTATGTATCTATTAAACCCACGCCAAGATTACCAACATTAAAATTATGAATTTTTATTCCAAGCTCATTAGAAAAACCTTTAAAGGTTGGGCTTCTAGAAAAAAACAAAGAAAATTCTTTACTGGATTTTTCAATATTATTTACAATAAAAAATATATTTTGAATTTTTTTAAGCATTTTTCAATATAATACATTAATTTATATTTCTTAATCCTTTTTCTTTTATAAAAAGAAAGCAATTGCTAATGTATTTTTATGAATAAAGAAATTTTATCTAAATTAATAAAAATAGTTGGTTCAGCTAATGCTATAATTAACAAAATTGATATGGCCAAATACCTTACTGAGTGGAGAGGTGTTTACAAAGGAAGAGCTGGAATAATTTTAAAACCAAGGACCTCTAAAGAAGTCTCCAAAATACTTAAAGTTGCCTACGAAACAAATACACCAGTAATCACTCAGGGTGGTAATACAGGCCTCGTAGGTGGGCAAATATCATTTGACTCAAATCATATAGTTTTAAGTCTTACTAGGTTAAATAAAGTTAGATATATCAATAATTTAGATAGGTCTATTACAGTAGAGTCTGGATTAACATTAATGGAGTTACAAAATTATTGTATACAGAACAGCACCTTTTTTCCTTTATCATTAGCATCAGAAGGGACATGCACAATTGGTGGAAACATAGCAACAAATGCTGGTGGTGTTGGGGTATTGTATTATGGTAACACAAGAGATTTAGTCCTTGGTCTAGAGGTGGTTACTCCTAGTGGAAAAATAATTGATAATCTTAAAACCCTTATTAAAGATAACACGGGGTATTCTTTAAAAGATATTTTTATAGGATCCGAAGGAACTCTTGGTGTAATAACTGCAGCAACATTAAAGACATTTCCCCTTCCAAAAGAAAAATATACAATAATTTTAAAAATTGACTCACCTAAAAAATCTATTGAAACCTTAAGATTCATTCAAGAAAATATTTCAACACCATTAACAGCTTTTGAATTAATGAATCAGCTCTCAATTCAGTTTGTTACTAAGAATATCCCAAATACACTCTCGCCCTTTTCTGATTTTAAATGGGCTGTTCTTGCAGAATTCTCATCACTTGAAGCAAATAATGACGAGATAGAAAAAATTCAAAATATATTAAATAAATTAATAAAATTAGGATTAGTTGAAGATGGAGTAATTTCTAGCTCCTTAAGTCAATCAAAAGAAATGTGGAAATTAAGAGAAAGTATCTCTGAGTCACAAAAAGCGGAAGGTGGAAGTATAAAAAATGATATTTCTGTTCCTATAAAATTTATTGATGAATTTATAAAAAAAGGATCCAGTATTACTAAAAAGATTATACCTAACGCACGATGTGTTATTTTTGGACATATAGGAGATGGAAATATTCACTTTAATATTTCACAACCTACTAAAGTTAAAAAAGAAGATTTTTTGAAGAATGAGAAAAATCTTAGGAAAAAGATAGTTGAGTTAACAATGAACCTTGATGGCTCTTTTAGTGCAGAGCATGGAGTTGGTGTAACGAGAAAAGCCGAATTAAAAAAATATAAAAAAGATGAACTAAATATTATGAAAAGTATTAAAAAATCTATAGACGATAAAAATATCTTAAACCCAGGTAAAATTATCGATTACTAATCCTCTAGATTTATTGGAATACCAGGGGAATGCTTTGATTGTCTTATAGTTAGGGATGTTTTAACACTAGCTACATTTGGAGCTGATGTTAATTCCTTGGTTAAAAAACTTTGAAATGTAGATAGATCAGGAGCGACGCATTTTAAAATAAAATCAATCTCGCCGTTAAGCATATGGCACTCCCTAACATATGGTAATGATAAAATTCTTTCTTCAAATTGTCTTAAATCTGACTCTGCTTGATTATGAAGACCGACCATAGCAAAAACAGTTACTTCAAAGCCTAATTTTTCAGCTTGAAGATCTGCATGATATCCTTTAATGAAACCATTTTTTTCAAGAGATCTTACTCGCCTTAAACATGGTGGCGCTGATAAATCAACTTTCTCAGCAAGATCAACATTTGTTATTCTTCCATCCTTCTGAAGAAGTGAAAGAATTTTTATATCAATATTATCTAAATTATCTCGTTTCATATAAATTATGTTATACACTGTCATATAATCACGCAAGATTATTACAAGGATAAATTTAAATGGTAAGTAAGGAAATTTCAGATTGCTGGATTATATCATCAGGTTTAATTGGATGCGAAAACCAATGCATTGGACTTGCCGAAGAGCTTAATCTTAAATATGAAATAAAAAGAGTTAATCCTTCTAAGCTTTTATCTATGATTGCGCCTTTTGGTAAACCAAAAAAAAGGGAAAGGTTAAATAAACCTTATCCAAAAATTATTATTGGTGCTGGTCGCAAGGTGGTCCCGTACATAAAAAATATAAAAAAACTTTCTAAAAATAAATGCCTTACTGTTTACCTACAAAACCCAAAAATAAACTCAAATAACTTTGGCCTTGTTTGGGCTCCTAAACATGACAATATCAAAGGTAATAATGTAATTTCCACCCTTTTATCACCAGGAAGAGTATCTAAGGAACTTTTGGGGCTAGAAAAGGATAAATGGGAAAGCGAATTCTTAAAACTTCCAAAGCCTTATATCTCAATATTAATTGGAGGAAAGAGTAAGGCATTTAACTTTTCAACTAATGATTGCTTAAATATCTTAAAAAAAATTAATCAAGCAATTGATTTAGGTTGGACACCTTTAATATCAACATCAAGAAGAACTCCAAAAAATTTAATATTGGATATAAAGGATTTAATAAAAGATAAACCTCATTATATTTATGATAATACTGGAGAAAATCCCTACTATGCTATACTGGCAACTTCGGATGTTGCATTAGTGACACCTGATTCTGTTAATATGCTGAGTGAAACATTAACCGCAGGTTTACCTACATTTATTTTTGATTTGAAATGCAAGTCAAAAAGAATTAATAATTTTTTAACAAACCTTAAAAACGAAAAATATATAAAAGATTTTAATGAAACTATTGAAATATATAACTTTAAAAAAACTAACGCTACTTCAGTAATAGCAAATCATATAAAAACGCTTAATCACCTATAAAAATATATTAATAAAAATTTAGAATCCTTTATAATAAAATTAACATTAAAGAGATAAATATGTCAGAAACTATCCATTCTAAAGTCTTAATCCTAGGCTCAGGCCCAGCTGGCTATACAGCAGCAATTTATGCTTCAAGGGCTATGCTAGAGCCAATTCTATTAACAGGAATGGAGCCAGGTGGTCAAATGACTATAACCACAGATGTAGAAAATTATCCTGGATACTCTGATGTTATTCAAGGCCCTTGGTTGATGGATCAAATGAAAGAACAGGCTGAAAAAGTTGGAACTCAAATTATTATGGATACAATAATAGACGTTGATCTATCAAAACGACCCTTTGTCCTGACTTCTGATTCTGAAAAAAAATATTCTTGCGATTCTTTGATAATATCAACAGGAGCTCAAGCAAAATGGCTTGGTTTAGAGTCCGAAACTAAATATATGGGCTATGGAGTATCTGCATGTGCTACGTGTGATGGTTTCTTTTATAAAGATAAAAAGGTTACTGTTGTTGGAGGTGGTAATACAGCTGTTGAAGAAGCTTTATTTTTGACAAATTTTGCCTCAGAGGTAACACTTATCCATAGGCGTAATGAACTAAGAGCCGAAAAAATATTACAAAAGAAACTTTTTGATCACCCTAAAGTTAAAGTAATATGGGACTCCGAAATTAAAGAAATCTTAGGACAAGACAATCCGCCAAGTGTAGAGAGTATTATTATAAAAAATGTTAAAACAAATAACGAAACAAAACTTGAAGCAGATGGTGTATTTGTAGCAATAGGTCATAGTCCATCATCAAAAATTTTTAATGATAAGCTTAATATTACTGAGTCTGGTTATATAATTACAGAGCCTGACTCAACAAAGACATCCTCAGTAGGTGTTTTTGCTGCCGGTGATGTTACTGATGATAAATATAGACAAGCTGTAACCGCCGCTGGGATGGGTTGCATGGCTGCCCTTGAAGTAGAAAGTTTCTTATCGTCAGAAGAAGATTAAGTTATTTTAAAACTTTAGAGGTTGAATTTAGGACCTGACTTTCAAGATTTGGGCTCACCTCTTCTACATCTCGCATTTCAGAATCTAGAACCTCTTTAATATTTGGTATTGCCTCAGCAACATCAGAACCCGTCATTAAACTAATCTCTGATGAACTAAAATCATCTGTTTGGTTTTGGCCAAACAAAATTGATTGGAGTTGTCTATTTGGCTGCTGAGCATTAGGTCTTATCTCTCCCTCTGCAGGAGGTCTCAAGTTATATTCTGGAGGAACGATTAAAGGCGGCTTTGTTAGAATTGTAAATTCATCTGGCGGCATTTTATTTGTCCCAAGAACATCTGATAACTCGCTTCCGCAACCTGAAAGTAAGGACAAATTAAGCATAAAAATTAAACTGAAAAATATTCTAAAAAACATTTAATCCTCACTAAGAGTTACTAAAAGAATCTTTTGCAGAATATATTAAAACAGATATTCCACCAGAAACTATTGCTATATCAGCTATATTAAATACATACCAGTAATAATCAAAAACATGAAGAGAAATAAAATCGATAACCTTACCGTACAGTATTCTGTCAATCATGTTTCCTAAGGCCCCACCTATAATTAAGCAAATTCCAAAAGAAATAAAATTTGAATTGGATTCTCTAATCCAATAAATTAAATAAGCAATTATTAAAAGCGATAAAACTATTAAAACTACCCGCTGAATCTCACCTCCGCCTCCGAAAAGTCCGTAACTAATACCAGGATTATAGACAAGAACGAAATCCATAAAAGGTGTTATAAAAACTTTTCCTTTATTTTCTAGATCATAGAAATTTAATAAAAAATATTTAGTAGAAAAATCAATAAAAAAAATACTTAGGCTTGTTATTAAAAAATTAATATTCGGAAATTTTTTAACCACTTATTTCCCTCATTACATTTGCATCTCTTATACTTAAATCAGGATAATCAGGATCTGTTCCTACCTCTGGGAGTATCTTCCAAGAACGATTACACTTTCCGCCAATTGAGAGATTGCACTTTACTGAAACCATTTCCATCTCGTCCAATCTAAAAGCGTCAGATGGTCCGTCTCCTTCCTTTAAGTCGGCCTGTGATGTTATAAAAATTTCTGCTAAATTAATATCATTAAAGATTTCAAAATACTCTTTGCTTGAAATAAAGACAGTAGGAAATGCTTCTAAACTTGATCCAATTCTCTTCTCCTTTCTCTCTAACTCAATAGCCCCGGTGACAACCTTTCTAACAGACCTGATCTTTTCCCATTTAGAGAAAAGTATTTCATTAGTCCATTCAGGATTAGTTTCAGAAAAATATAATTCATGAACAGATTTATTATTATCTGGAAATCTCGATTTCATTACCTCTTCTGCTGTGAAGCAAAGAATTGGAGAAAACCAAGAAACAAGATAATTGAACAAAATATCTAAAACAGTTCGAGTAGCTCTTCTTGATAAGCTTTTGGGACTGTCGCAATACAATGAGTCCTTTCTTATATCGAAATAAAAAGAGGATAAATCAAGGTTAGAAAAATTTAATAGATTCTGAAAAACAGATTTTAAATCATACTTTCTGTAATCGTCTTTTACTTTTGCATCGATAATCGACAGTTTATGAAGAATATATTTCTCAAGCTCTGGCATTTCACTGTAAGGAAGAATTTCTTCGTCTTTAAAGTTATATAAATTACCCAAGAGAAAACGGAATGTATTTCTTATCTTTCTGTAAGACTCAACATTTGCCTTCATAATATCTTGTCCAACCCTTAGGTCTTCAGTAAAATCAGATGAAACAACCCATAATCTAACGACATCTGCGCCATACTGATCTATTAGATCATCAGGTAAAATTACATTACCAAGAGATTTTGACATTTTTCTTCCATCTTTATCCATAACAAATCCATGGGTGAGAACCTGCTTAAAAGGCGCCATGCCTCTAGTACCGCATGATTCAAGAAGAGAAGATTGAAACCACCCTCTGTGCTGATCGGACCCCTCTAAATATAAATCTGCAGGTGATCCTAGTCCACTTACTCCCTCAAGAACAAATGCGTGAGTTGAACCAGAGTCGAACCATACATCTAGAATATCATTAACTTTTTCCCATTCATCAGCATTATATTTATCGCCTAAAAATTCTTCTGAACTGATATCAAACCATGCATCAGAACCTTTTTCCTCAAAAGACTTAGCAATTCGTTCGTTTACTTCTTGATCTTTTAATGGTTGGCCGGTCTTTTTATTAACAAAAATTGCTAAAGGAACACCCCAAGCTCTTTGTCTCGAAACAACCCAATCTGGTCGAGATTCAACCATCGATTTAATTCTATTTTTTCCTCGTTCGGGAATCCACTGAACATCATCAATTGCTGAAAGTGATTTAACTCTTAAGTCATTTTTTTCCATTGAAATAAACCATTGGGGAGTATTTCTAAAAATAAGAGGTGCTTTTGAACGCCAGCTATGAGGGTATTGATGCCTTAGTTTACCTTTTCCAAATAAATTACCTGAATTTATTAATTCAGAAATCACTGATCCTGTAGCATCACCAAGGGAACCATCTTTATTATAAACTCTTTTACCTGAGAATAACTTCACACCTTCCAAATAAACACCTTCACCATCTAATATAAAAGGAGGCTCAATTCCATTTTTAATTGCTAACTCATAGTCATCTTGACCATGGCTAGGGGCTATATGAACAAATCCTGTTCCAGCATCTTCAGTCAAAAAATCTCCTTCCAAAAGTGGAATATCAAAATCATAACCACTATCTTTGAAAGGATGACTACACTTAAAATTATCAAAGGATTCAATTTCTTTAATAAATAATAATTCTGATTTTGAAGCTTTCTCAACATTCTCCTTCAATGCTGTATTAATTATTATTTTTTTACCTAAGGTCGTTATACTCCCCTCATCCAAGGATGACACCTCGTAAAGTCCGTATTTAAATTCAGATGAAAAAGCCAAAGCTCTATTTGCTGGAATTGTCCAAGGTGTAGTTGTCCATATTAAAATATTTGCATCATCTAAATCAGAATCGTCTGTTTTAATTGGAAAAGTAACCCATATAGTGGGTGACACATGCTCTAAATATTCAACTTCTGCTTCAGCAAGAGCTGTTTTTTCAACAACAGACCACATTACTGGCTTTGAACCTCTATAAAGACCGCCATTCATTAAAAACTTGTGAAACTCTCTTACTATTGTACTTTCAGAAGAAAATTCCATTGTCGTGTAGGGATTAGACCAATTACCTAAAATACCCAATCGCATAAATTGTTTTTTTTGAATATTTATCCAATCTTTTGCAAAAAGACGGCATTCTTCTCTGAAATCATTAATTGGAATTTCTTCTTTATTTTTTCCTTCATCTCTAAACTTTTCTTCTACTTTCCATTCAATTGGCAAACCATGACAATCCCAGCCTGGACGGTACTCAGCATCAAACCCATCTAATTGCCTAGACCTTACAATAACATCTTTTAAGATTTTATTTAAAGCGGTTCCCATATGAAGGTTTCCATTAGCATATGGAGGGCCATCATGAAGAATAAATTTTTCTTTGCTTTTTGAAGATTCCCTTAATTTTGAAAATAAGTTACCTTTTTCCCATAAATCAAGAAAGCCTGGCTCTCTTTCAGGAAGGTTTGCCCTCATGGGTAAATCTGTTTTTGGTAAGAGAAGAGTATCTTTATAATCTAATTTATTTTCATTATTGTCTGACATATTTTACCTATAAAACTAATATACCTTAATTCTCAATAACAAATTCAATCGCTTTAGCCGAATCAATCTCTATTTGCTTTTTTAATGATTCAATTCCATCAAATTTCTTTTCTTTTCTTATAAAGTCAATAAAAGAAATAATAATATCCTTTCCATAAAGATCACCTGAATAATCAAATAAATGAACCTCAAGAATAGGTGAGGATTTTCCAAAGGTAGGTCGAACACCAAGATTAGCCACACCTCTATAAAAAAGACCATCAACGTTTATGTTAACGGCATAGACTCCAAATAAAGGCTCAATCCAGCCTTCCATTGAAATATTCGCTGTTGGGAAACCAATCTGTCTTCCTCTTTGATCACCCTTTATGACCTCGCCTTTTACAACCCAGTAATCTCCTAAAATTTTTTTAGCAGCTTTTAGGTCACCTTTTCTTAGGCATTCCCTTACAGAAGAAGATGAAAAAATGTAATTATCTGCTTCTACCTTATCAATAATTGATAAATCGATTTTTAATTTTTTACATATATCTGTTAACACTTTTACATCACCAGACCGATCTTTTCCAAACTTAAAGTTATAACCAACAATTAAATGCGAAACATTTATTGCTTGATTGATAATTTTATCAACAAATTCAAATGGAGTTAAATTAGACATTTCTTTATTAAAGTCCAAAATACCTAAAAAATCTAAATTACAATTTTCAAGTAAATACGATCTAGTCTTTATATCCGATATGATAAAATTTTCGTCACCTGGTCTAAAAAACTTTCTTGGATGAGGTTGAAAAATTAATACACCAGAAGGGATGTTTTTCTTTTGACCAATGGAGGTTGCTTTAGCAATTATCTCCTTATGACCTAAGTGAACTCCGTCAAAATTTCCTAATGCAAATACTCCTCCTCGAGCATTCTCTAAATCTTTAGTAGAATTTCTAAAAATTTCCATTACATAATTACCGTTAAATATTATCTACAATAGCATTTATTAAACTAATTCGTTAATATAGTAAGTTGGGAAAACATTCTTTTTATTAATTGATTCCATAATGTTCTCTTTACTTTGACCAGAGAAAAGACCTCCTAACGTCAATAAGCTATCTAAATTATAATTATTTGCACCCTTGATATCAGTGTCAATCCCGTCGCCAATAACTATCGTAGAGTTTAGATCTCTTCCCGAAATAACCATAATTTGCTTCATAGCTTCATCAAAAATAGGGGCAAAGGGCTTTCCAATATTAATAGTCTCTCCACCTATGGATTTATATTTTTGAGATATAGCACCTGCGCAAGGAATTAGATCTTTTCCTCGTTGAACCCAAATATCGGGATTTGCACACAATAACTTAAGGTTTCTTTTTTTGGCTGACATCAATAAAGGAAGATAACTCTCATCATTTTCAGTCTCATCATTATTAAGGCCAGTTACAAAAATAAAATCCGCGCTATCGAATTCAACTCTTTTAACATTAACGCCGTCAAAAACTTTAAGATCTCTATCTGGACCAATATGGTAACAACTAGAACCAAGATCACCTTTATTTAAAATCTTTTGTGTTAAATCCCCTGATGTAATAATTTTATCATAGCATTTTTCATTGAGACCCATTTTTTGTAAAATATTTTTGATTTCAGCGCTAGGTCTTGGCGCATTAGTAACTAATATAATAGGATAGCCAATATCCTTATATCTCAAAAGGCATTCAATGCTTGATTTAAATAATTCTTGACCGTTGTGAATAACTCCCCAAATATCACAAATAATAGAGTCATATTTTTCTTCTATCTCAGAAAAATTACTAATTTCAATAGGATTTTTTATAGTATTCGTCATTAGGGATTCACTAGTATACTGTGACTAATTCGTCAACTATTGGCTTCAATTTGTTTTAAACTCTGTTATTCTTTCAAAAAAGGAGATGAGATGGAATTATTTAATTTATATGGAAAAAGAGCTTTAATAACTGGCTCAACAAAAGGAATAGGTAAAGCGATTGCAGAGAGACTAGCTGAGCATGGAGCAAAAGTAGTTATTTCAAGTAGAAAAGAAGATTCTTGCATTGACGTCAGAGATAGCATTAACGAAAATTTCCCAGACCAAGCTATTTCAATTCCTTGTAATATAAATGAAAAGGATCAACTTAAAAATCTTGTAAAAAAAACAAATGAAGCTTTTGGTGGTATTGATATTTTAATTTGCAATGCAGCTTTAAATCCATTTTTTGGTTCATCAATGGATATTCCAGATGATGCCTTTGATAAAATTCTTAGCGCTAATATAAAATCTAATCATTGGTTATGTAATCTTGTATTACCTCAAATGAAGGAAAGAAAAGATGGCTCAATAATAGTTATTTCTTCTATAGGAGGATTAAAGGGGTCTGAAATGCTGGGCGCCTACTCAATTTCAAAAGCTGCTGATATGCAATTAATAAGAAATATAGCTGTAGAACATGGGCCTGATAATATTAGAGCAAATTGTATTTCTCCAGGAATTGTTAAAACACGCTTTGCTCAAGCGCTATGGGATAATCCAGAAATACTTAAACAAACTACATCACGCGCTCCCTTAAGACGAATTGGTGATCCAGATGAAATAGCTGGTGCTGCAGTTTATTTAGCAAGTAATGCAGGTGCATTTACAACAGGGCAAAATATTGTCATTGATGGTGGCGTTACGATTACTTAGGTGAAAAATGAATCTCTTAATTCTTGGTAAAAAAGGCATAGCCATTCAAGAGGATCTTGAAAAGGATCTTGATAATTCATGGAATATATTTAATTGGGAGCCATCAGAAAGTCCTGATAAATTGGTAAAGCTTCTTGAGAATGCAGATGTAGCGGTCACAGGATCAGATGCTTTAATTTATGGAAATATTTTTAAATATATCTCATCATCAAAGAAACTCAAATTACTTCAAATCCCTTTTGCTGGAATAGATTGGCTTAATCCTGATTTATTACCAAAAAATTTAATGGTAGCAAATGCTGCAGGGCATGAGCAGGCCATGGCTGAATATGTTATTGGAACAGCCTTAGCTTTAAGTTTAGATCTTATAGCTACTCATATTGAATTTAAATCTGGGTCATGGGAAAGAACCGGAACATTATCCGATCCAAAAAGTATGCATAACGAAATATATAGCAAAACGATAGGAATTTTAGGTTATGGTCAAATAGGAGTTGAGACCGCCAAAAGAGCCAAATCTCTAGGAATGACAACATTTGGAATTAATAGAACTAAAAGAGCTAGTAAACCTCAATATTTAGACTGGCACGGTAGTATTGAAGATTTAGATACTCTCTTAACAAAAAGTGATTTCCTTGTTCTTGCATGTGATTTAAATGAGAGTACCAAGAATATAATCAATAAAAAGACTTTATCTAAAATGAAAAAAGATAGCTTTCTTATTAATGTTGCCAGAGGTGATGTTTGTAATGAAGAAGACTTATTTAATTGTTTAAAAAATAAAACTATTTCTGGCGCAGCAATTGATACCTGGTGGATTTATCCTGATAGACCCAAACCAGGCTTTAAGTCAGAAAAGAGACCTAGGCCTTCAGATTTTCCTTTTCACGCATTAGAAAATGTTATAATGACTCCTCATAATTCAGCACACACCATGGATTCGGATACAAGGAGGTCAAACTCAATTTTGAAAAATTTAAAAGAGTTTAAAAAAGGAAAAAAACCTCCAGGGTTTGTTTTTTACGGAAAAAACTAAAATTATATGGTATTATAAATTAAACGAGAGAGATCAAAATGAATTCATCAAATGAAAAAAAATCTGAAAGAATTACAGTATTAGCTAAAGACTTTACTCCAGCAGCAATGGAATTTCACAGGAAGAATATGAGCGCTCGAGGATATAGAATGGAAGGTACTATTGTTCCTAGAAAGTTTCAAATGATCGAAGGTGTTGAAGATGCCAAAGATTTGTTTGATGGTGAACAATTCTATGCCGTTACTTTTGTAAAAGAGGAATAGTTACTCTAATATTCTTCTTTTCATAGCATCTATTGTTTTTATACCCACATCTAATTCTTTAATCACAAAATCTTCAATTTTGTCATACTTATTATAAATTTCATTAAATGCTGCATTAATATAATCAACCCTAGCTTCAAATAATGGCTTAAGAAGCTCAGAGTTGTTATCCCGCCAGTCCTCATTAACCAGAGGGCCTTTGTAAAATTGATTGGTTAATAGATAATCCTCAATAATAGTTTCTTTTTTTACGCCCATTATACTTAAAAAAAGCAAAGCACCATAACCAGTTCTATCTTTTCCAGCAAAACAATGGAACACGAGAGGGATTTCCCCATTAGCAATTGTGTTGATAAATTTACAGTATACTTTTTTATGTTGATTTACATATAAGACATAATGCTCTTGGAGCTCATTTGCCAATTCTTGACTGGTTACGTCTTCTTTTGAAGATAACTCTTTTAAATCTTGAGTTCCTAATGTCTTAATTGGTAAATGATTTAATTTTGGAGTAGTTGCAAAGCTAAAGGGAGAGGGAGACTCTTTCATCTCATGATCACTTCGAAAATCACAAACCGTTTTAATACCAATTTTTTGAATTTTCTTTATGTCATTTTGAGTTAAGTAAGAAAGGCTATCAGATCTATAGACAAGGCCTTTTTTTAACCTCATCCCATCAGTGGCCTCATAGCCCCCTAAGTCTCTAAAATTTGATGCTCCATCGAGTTCCAAAAGTCTATTATTCATCTTTTTCCTTCGATAATGAGTTAGTTTATATTTATTTACTTGGTAGCGGGGGAGGGATTTGAACCCCCGACACGCGGATTATGATTCCGCCGCTCTAACCAACTGAGCTACCCCGCCAAAAAGTATATATGTTCAATAATGCTGTTAATCATATGATGTCAAGATAAACGATTATCATAAATCCAACCGCCCCCTAAAACCCTCGAAGAATTATGATCATCATAAAAGACACAAGCTTGGCCTGGCGAAATACCCTCTCTTATGCCAGAATCTAATTTTACGCTTATACTATTCCCTTCAGAAATAAGATTAGCCCCCTCAAGGTTAAGCGTGGAACCAATCTTAACCTTCACTTTATAACTCTTATTAATAAAATCTTCATCCCCAATCCAATTTACATCACGAAGATGAAGGATTTCCTTTTTCAGGTCTTCCTTAGAGCCTACAGTTACATCTAATGAAATAGGATCAATATCTATTACATATAATGGTTCTCCAGTAGCCAAACCTAAACCCCTTCTTTGACCTATGGTAAAATTCACAATTCCATCATGATCACCTAAAAAGTCACCCTCCTTTGAAACAATTCTTCCTTTTTTATAACCTTCAGGTTTTAACTTTGACAAAACATTAGAATACTTTCCATCAGGAACAAAACATATATCTTGGCTATCAGGTTTTTGTGAAACAACTAAGCCCAGTTCATCTGCTATTTTACGAATCTCAGGCTTAGTAAAGCCACCGAGAGGGAATCTAAGAAACTCAAGTTGCTCTCTTGTTGTTTTAAATAAAAAATAACTTTGGTCTCTATCAATATCCTTTGCTCGATACATTTCTCTCCCCATCTTACCCTCTTGAGATGAAATATAATGACCAGTAACTAAGGCATCAGCCTCAAGATCCTTAGCTACTTTAAAAAGATCATCGAATTTTACTTTTTCATTACACAAGACACATGGAATAGGAGTTTCACCCCTCTCATATGAAAGCGCGAAATCATCTATAACTTTTTTTTTAAAAATTTCTTCATAATTAAGAACATAGTGAGGAATTTCTAGAGAGGATGCTACCTTCTTAGCATCGTGAATATCTTGCCCAGCACAACAAGATCCTTTCTTTTTTGGCGAAGAGCCTGAGTCATACAACTGAAGTGTGACACCTATAGTTTCATAACCTGATAATTTAGCAAGGGCTGCTGCCACCGAGGAGTCAACTCCTCCGGACATAGCAACAACTACCCTACCTTTTTTATCAGAATTACTAATATCAAGATTAATTTTTGGTATCATATAATTTAAATATAAAATTTATTCAATTAATGCAATTAATTAAGAGAAACCTTTTCTTAATTATATTATTATTTATTTCATTTAATTATTAAAGTTGATAATAATCTTTGAATGTTAGAAAAAAATTTATCCTTAGAATTAGTTAATACTGCCTATAAAGCCGGACTTGTTATAATGGATATCTATAAAAAAGATTTTAATATTGATATTAAAAACGATAATTCACCTGTAACAATAGCAGACCAAAAAGCTGAGGAATTAATTCTCAGTGATTTAAGTAATAAATTTCCAAATATCCCTGTAATTTCTGAGGAAGCTTATTCTAATGGAATTATCCCTGACTTTTCTAATGAGTTTTTTTTAGTAGATCCACTCGACGGAACTAAAGAGTTTATAAAAAAAAATGGTGAATTTACTGTTAACATTGGTTTAATTAAAAATGGTTATGCGTTAATGGGAGTTGTTTATGCTCCAGCAAAAAAATATATGTATTTTTGTGATGAAAATAATAATGCCTTTGAGTTAAAAATTAATAATAACTTTTCTGGTTCTCTAAAAGATGCAAAAAAAATAAATACCAATTCCTCAAAAGAAGTTGCCTTAACAGCAATAACTAGTAGGTCTCACAACAATTCTAAAACTGACGATTTCTTAAAAAATTACAATATCAAAGAAACTCTTTTATTTGGTTCGTCGTATAAGTTTTGTTTAATTGCCTCAGGTAAGGCTGATATATATCCTAGGCTCTCTCCTACATGTGAGTGGGATATTGCCGCAGGACATGCAATTTTGAAAGCTGCAGGTGGAAATGTATACTCCCTTGACGGCAATGAGTTACAATATGGATTTAAGAAAGAAAAATTTATAAACCCCCCTTTTTTAGCTAGAAATTATTAAAAATTGCTAGTAATAAAATTTCTTTTCTACTAGCATCGAAAAATTATTAGGAAAAAAAATGAGTCATCCAACCTTAGGCATCAAAGGCGCAACGATAATTAATTTAATATTGTTGCTGACGATTTTTTTTAGCATTTTAGTTCAAACATCCAACATAAATAAACCAGATATTAAAAAGAATATCCCTTTACCGACAGAAGATAAGATAAGCTTAATAGGTAATATAGATACTCAAAGAATTATTGAAACTGATAACGAACCAAATAATTGGTTGTCTCATGGAAGAAATTATGAGGAACAGAGATATTCAACCCTTGAAGATATAAACAAAAATAATATCAAAAACTTAGAACTTGCATGGTCATTTGACATGAATAGCACCAGAGCGCTAGAGGCAACTCCAATTGTTGATAATGGTATTATGTTTCTTACAAGTGAGTGGAGCATTGTATATGCAATTAATGCTAAAACCGGTGAAGAAATTTGGAGTTACGACCCTTTAGTTCCAAAATCATGGGGAAGAAAAGCTTGTTGTGATGTAGTAAATAGAGGTGTTGCAGTCTGGAAAGGCAATGTCTTTTTCGCAAGTCTTGATGGAAGATTAATTAAACTTGATGCTAATTCTGGAAAATTAATTTGGGAAATAAATACATTAATAGACAGAGATAAAGATTATACTATTACGGGAGCTCCAAGAGTTTCTAATGATAAAATCTTTATAGGAAATGGTGGTGCTGAATATGGTGTAAGAGGATATGTTTCTGCATATGATACAGATAATGGTGATTTAGTGTGGCGTTTTTATACCGTTCCAGGCGACCCCTCTCTTCCATTTGAACATTCCGAATTAGAAGAAGCGGCTAAAACATGGAAAGGTGGAGAATGGTGGAAAATTGGTGGAGGTGGAACTGTTTGGAATACAATAGTTTACGATCCAGATTTCAATAATTTGTATATTGGTGTTGGGAATGGCTCTCCGTGGACAAGGGTTATTAGATCGCCAGGAGGAGGAGACAATCTATTTCTCTCCTCTATAGTTGCTCTAAATGCTGATACTGGAAAAATGAAATGGTATTATCAGACAACGCCAGGTGATAATTGGGACTATACTGCAACACAAGATATAATGCTTGCCGATATAAAGGTTGATGGTATTGAAAGAAAAGTTCTCATGCAGGCTCCTAAAAATGGTTTCTTTTATGTTCTGGATAGAAAAAATGGAGAGCTTTTAAGGGCTCATAAGTATACCGAGGTAAATTGGGCTACGCATGTGGATATGGAAACAGGTAGACCTGTTGAAAATCCAGAAAAAGATTATACAAATGAAAAACAGTGGATACTTCCCGGGGCTCTTGGTGGACACAACTGGCAGGCCATGTCTTTTGATCCTGAATTAGGTCTAGTCTTTATTCCTGAACAAAAATCAACAACAATTTATAAAATGACTGAAGAATGGCAACAAACAGGAAAGATAAAATATAAGGCTAAATCTTGGAATACAGGTATTGAAATAGCAAAATATTTAGATTTAGCACTCACTACATTAGATGCACCTATAGGTACAGGTTCTTTAAAGGCTTTTAATCCAATCTCAGGCAAAACAGAATGGGAGGTAAAATATCCTCAACACTGGAATGGAGGAACATTATCTACAAAATCAGGTATAACATTTCAAGGAAACGGGATGGGATTTTTAAATGCTTTTGACTCTGCTACTGGAGAGATTTTATGGTCTAAAGATATCCAAACAAGTATGATTGCTCCTCCAATTAGTTATAAAATTAAAAATGAACAATATATTGTTATTCTTGCTGGCACTGGCGGAGGAAACAATCATGGTGGAGATACCCTTGGTTTTCACACTGAACATATGGCATCATTAAAATATGGAAACGAAGGAAGGCTTTTAGCATTTAAGATTAACGGAAAAGGAATTCTTCCTAGATTAGATCTTGTTGATAGAACAATTCCTGAGCAACCTAAAATAATCTCAACTGAATTTGAAATATCTAGGGGAAAAGAGTTATATGGTGAATATTGTGCTTTTTGTCATGGTACTGCAGTTAGATCTGGGCCGGCTCTACCTGACTTAAGAATGATGAGTAATGATAGTCATGAATTATTTAATGAAATTGTTTACAATGGAATTTATAGTGAAAATGGAATGACTGCTTTTTCTGATGTTATCTCTAAAAACGATGTAAATAATATTTATCATTATATCGTTAACACAGCTAAAAGTGATAGAAAGACCCAACAGAGTATTAAACCATAATTATTATTAGAAAATCAAAATATGAAACACCCATCTTTAAGCAGAAAATCAGCAATATTTGTTAATATATTTTTAATATTAATCTTAACTATATTAATTATTTTCAGCTCATACTCTTTAAATGAGGATATTCAATTTATTGATAATGAAGGAATAAATAATATTACTAAAGAAGAAATTATTGGAAATATTAATCAATCCAGAATTATTAATGCTGATAGTGAACCTCATAATTGGTTAGCTCATGGAAGAGATTATAATGAACAAAGGTTTTCTCCTCTTAAAAAAATTAACAAAGAAAATATATCTCAGCTTGAACTCGAATGGTCCTTTGATATGGATACAACGAGAGGTTTGGAGGCAACACCAATTGTAGATAACGGAGTAATGTTTGTTACTAATGCATGGAGCACTGTTCATGCAATTGATGCTAAAACAGGAAAAGAATTATGGTTTTATGACCCAAATGTTCCAAGAATTTGGTCAAAAAAAGCCTGTTGTGATGTAGTTAATCGTGGTGTTGCAGTTTGGAAAGGTTTTGTTTTTTCTGCAACATTAGATGGGCGACTATTAAAGCTTGATGCTAAAACTGGAAAATTAATTTGGGAAATAAATACAATAACAAACAGAGAACTTGATTATACAATTACCGGTGCCCCTAGAATTGCAAATGACAAAATTTTTATCGGTAACGGTGGTGCTGATATGGGTGGTGTTAGAGGATACGTATCAGCATATGATACAGAAACTGGTAAACTAATATGGCGTTTTTATACTATACCCGGTGACCCTTCCTTACCATTTGAACATCCTGAATTAGAAGAAGCTGCTAAAACTTGGAACGGTGAATGGTGGACAATGGGTGGAGGTGGAACAGCCTGGAATTCAATTGTATATGATCCTGATTTTAATCAATTGTACATTGGAACTGGTAATGGGCAACCATGGAATATTGATATCAGATCACCTGGAGGTGGAGATAATTTATACTTATCCTCAATAATAGCTCTAAATGCTGATACAGGAAAAATGAATTGGTATTACCAAACAACTCCCGAAGATAAATGGGACTTTACTGCTACTCAAGATATAATGCTTGCAGATATGGATATTGATGGGGAAACGAAAAAGGTTTTAATGCAAGCACCCAAAAATGGTTTCTTTTATGTAATTGATAGAAAAGATGGGAAATTATTAAGAGCGCATAATTATGTACCCGTTAACTGGTCAACGCATATCAATCTAGAAACTGGAAGACCAATTATAAATAAAGATAAGGATTATAATGTTAAACCTGAGTGGGTACTTCCTGGAAGTTATGGTGGACACAATTGGCAGGCAATGTCCTATGATCCGAATCTTGGATTAGTTTACATACCTACTCATGAGGTACCTGCTGTTTATGTTCCAGTTAAAGGGTATTATAAAATGCAACCAGGGACATTTAATACAGGTACAAGTTTTTATGTAAACGAAGCTGCAGCAAAAATGAAAGGTATTCCTCCCGTTACAGGAGCTATAAAAGCATTTAACCCAATAACTGGTGAAACAAAATGGTCTGTACCTCATAATCATTTTTGGAATGGAGGAACTTTATCAACTTTGTCAGGTCTAACTTTCCAAGGAAACTCATCTGGAAATTTAGTAGCCTATGATTCAGAGAATGGAAGTATTTTATGGAGTAAAGAAATTCAAACAGGTATGATTGCACCTCCAGTGACTTATCAAGTTGATGGTGAGCAATATATTTCAATTCTCGCTGGCGATGGTGGTGCAGGTAATTCAGTCGGTGATAACTTTGGTTTAGATAAAGAAATAGCTGCAGTATTATATGGGAATTACGGAAGGCTTTTATCATTTAAGTTAAACGGAAAATCTCAATTACCTAAACTAGAAAGAAAAAATAATTTTATCCCTGAGCAACCAATAATTAATGTATCAGAAGAGGATTTGCTTAAAGGAGAGAAAATTTATGCTCAATATTGCGGAGCATGCCATGGTGCAGGTGTCAGAGGAAAATCTATTGTGGATTTAAGGCACCTTACATTGGAAAAACATAAAATATTTAATGAAATTCTTCTTGAGGGAATTTTAGAAGAAAATGGTATGGCTAACTTTTCATCCATTTTAACAGAACAAGAAGTCAATCATGTTCATAATTATATTATTGATAGAGCAACAAAAGATAGAATAACCGAAAAAAATAAATAATTATTTTATAGGGAGCGACGGACTAATTATTTCTTCCAATTCAATATCAATATCACCAGATAAAGAATTATATTTATCAAAACCTTTTAATTCATCTGGAATCTGATCATTTCTTCTAACTTTGATATTTAAATTTGTAAGTTTTACGACTATAGGAATGCCTTTTTTTGTAATTTTCCTAATCTCTAATATTTTCTCTAAAAGCAAAGGATCGTATCCAACAGCATAGAGCCTTGGATCACCCCTCTCTAATCCATTATTATCTGTTTTTTTAAGCAAAAGAAAAATTTCTCCTTTTGTTTTTTTTATTTTATTAGGCTCGTTTACTCCACTCCACAAAATTTTATACATTTGCTCGTCTTTTGAAAAATTATTGTCGCGGTATGGAATACCCTGCATATCTCTGATTGAAGAATAAGAAACTATAGAAAAAACAAGAACTGATAAAATTAGCGCTAGCTTAATTTTTAAAGAAAATTTTGTATAAAAACTAACACTTACTAAAAGTGAAAATATTACTGCATAAGAAATGCTCAAAAATACTATTTGATCCATTTACTTTACCTTCCCTGAAATTATTGGTTTTTGAAGTTGGTTTAAATCTAAAACATTGCCTTTATCATCAAGAATAAATCTAACAGCAGTAATTTCATCGCCAATTTTCTTCAAAAAAAAGTCATTAAAATAAACAACTTCTAACCTTGGATTAATTTTTTCAACTTTTACTTTTACTTTTAAAGGAGCTATAAAATTTGATTTATAATAAAGCAAATTAACAACATATTCACCCTCCATATACCCTCTGATAGTAACAACTTCTTGATTGGCGGGATTTTCTACCTCAACTCCATCAATCATTATTCTATCTGCAAGCGTACCTCTATCATCCCTATCTAAGTGCATTAATCCAGCTTGTTGTCTTTGAAAATAAACAATATTTCCTTGGGGATCCTCTACTATTAAATCAATATCATCTGGATGATATTCTTCCCACTCAGCTGAAATAATAAACTCCGCTTTACTGTCAATTTTACCTCCATCTTGAGGTTTTTGAATCAATGCAAATGAAATAAAGAACATAAAAGCAAAACCCAATAATGCATTAAAGAGTAAATCAGTGAATGCATCTCCGTTGCTAACTTCATTTGAAAGGATTTTTTTACTCAAGATTATTTTCCGTATAAAAAGCTAAGTCATTTAATAAAGAAATAATCAAAGTAGCTGAAAAATGAAATTGTATTCTGAGTAATGTGCTTATAATTAATCCAGTTAAAGTTGTATATAGAGCAACAGCCATTCCCGAGCTCATTGAGGATAAGGCTATTTTTAAATTCTCTGGACTTGTACTGTTTAAATCAGCAATAGGTTTTAACATAAGAATAAAACCTATTATTGTTCCTAATAAACCTAATTTTAATGCAATATCAGAGGCAATTACTCCGTAGCTAATTTTTTTTTCAAATTCAGACTCAAAAGCATTGATTAGAACATCCTTATTTTCATTTTTTTCCAAAGAATTAAAGAATCTCGACACCAATAATTTTTTATTATTAAATTCCATATTCTCAAAAGAATTTCTCTCTTCGGAAATAATTTTTGATAAATATAACCAATAAATTGAAGAAACAATCCATAAGCCAGCTATTACTTTCGATATTTGGCTTTTGTCACCTTCAATTACAACAGCAACAAGACCTCTTTCATCAAGAATCCATACACCAAAAATAATCAATACCAAAAGAAGAAGAGACCTCAGAACTCCAAGAGAGTGATTTTGAGCATTTAATTTCATAATTTATTTCCTTTTATTATTATTTATAATAATTTGAAGAACAAATTAGTATGTAAATTTTGAATTTAACTTGTATTATCCATTATAAGGCTTTGAGGTATTAATATGAAAGAAAAAATTCTTATTGAAAATGGAACTATAATTGATGGAACTGGCTCTAAAGAATATTTAGGCGATATAGTTATAGAAGAAAATAAAATTATTGCTATTGGCGAAGGTGCTAAAAAATTCTCTAAAGAAGAAGGTATTCAGAAAATTGATGCTTTTGGTAAATTTGTGATGCCCGGTATTATCGATGCACATTGTCATATAACCTTTGATGAGCCAACATCCAATGATGAACTTTTCTTTCACAGAAGGCAGGCTTTATCAGCTATTATTGCTGGCTACAATGCAAAAAAGGTTCTGTTAGCTGGTGTAACAAGTTTTTGCGACCCAGATAGCTTGCATGAAATAGGTATTGATTTAAGAGATGCAATTAATTCTGGATATATTGAAGGACCTAGAATGTCAGTAGGAGGAAATGCTTTATTAACATCTGTTGGAGGAACTGCGGGAAGATTAATTCCTGACGAGGGGTTAAGAGGTTATGCTCAAATTGTACAAAATAAAGATGAAATAATTACAGAGGTAAGACGTCAAATAAAAAACGGTGCTGATTGGATTAAAGTTCATGTTACTGGCCTGATACCAAATCAAAGAGAAGCGGGTGAAATATCTGTATGGTCATATGAAGAGCTTAAATTAGTATGTGATTTAGCCCACGATCTTGGTATTCCCGTTGTAGGACATGTTAGAAATGCAAAAGGAGTGAAAGATAGTATTAAAGCTGGAATGGATATGATACTACATGCAACATTTATGGATGAAGAAGCAATTGATCTTGTTTGTGACACCAAAACACCAATAGTTCCAACTTTTACATTTCAAGCAAACCTTGCTGATTTTGGTGAATCAATTGGAGCATCTTCGGATTATAGGGAGATTTTTAAAAAAGAAATTACTGATAATTGTGAAATATTTAAAAAAATTCATGATGCTGGTGTACCGTTATTATGCGGAACTGAAAGCGGATTCTCTATGACACCATATGGAGAATGGCATTATAGAGAGCTTGAAGTCTTTGTTAATGATATTGGTATGAGTAATTTAGAGTCTATTGTATGCGCAACAAAAAATGCTTCCAAATCTATGAAGATGGAAGGTAAAGTTGGTACACTAGAAAATGATATGCTGGCTGATATTTTGATACTAGATGAAAATCCACTCAAAGATATTACTGTCCTTGGTGAAAAATCAAAAATTTCATCAATCATTCTTAATGGACGTGAGGTAGACAGAACTAAACCTGAGCCAGAAATTACTCCACCACAAGGCTGGAGACTATCCCCCTATTCTGACAAAATTTTGACTCAGAAAATTGCAAAAAGTAAATAAACAAAATGACTGAGCATATTTTTACAGATTATAATGATGCTACTCAAGCGTTAAGAATTAAAGATTTAAAGCAATCACTCTATGACGATGGTGAAGTAATTATGGACAAAGTCCTAGTTTGTCTTCATGGCGAAGAACATAAAAAAAGAAGAAAATTAGAAAATAAAATTTTTACTAGAGATGTGTTTCAGAAATATGAAAATATTATTTTTCCAAAAACAATAAATGAAACTTTAGAGCCTTACAACGAATCTGGAAAAATGGATTTGGTAGACTTTGGGTTTAGGGTGTTATTAAATCTTACAGCTGATTTTTCTGGGATAGACAGACCTAATAAATCGAAAAACGAAACTGAAACACTTTTGAGGTTACTTAAAATATTTGCTTCAGGAGCAACACTTCATCACTCAACACGAGATCATGAAGAGGTTAAAGGTGAAGTTAGAGATGCATTAAAAGAGTTTGATAAAAACTTTCTTACCCCTTCGATAGAACGCAGAAAAGCAATTATTAAGCAGGGTTCTGGAGAAGATCTACCAAATGATATCCTTACAGTTCTTTTAGTAAATGATGATCAATTAAATATGCCTTATGATGTTTTACAAAGAGAAATAGCTTTTTATCTTTTAGCCGGAGCGCAAACATCAATTCACTCCTTAGTTCATGTTTTTCATGAAATTCACTCTTGGTTAAAAGAAAACCCTGAAAGAGAAGATGATATTAAAAATGATCCAATATTCGTTCAAAAATGTTTTCTAGAAAGCACCCGATTACATCCATCAAGCCCAGTGGCACTTAGAAAACCAGTATGCCCTGTTCAACTCCCTGGTAATAAAAACGCAAACGAAGATGATAGTGTCGTAATTGATTTATATAATTCAAATCGTGATAAAAAAGTATTTGGTAGTGATGCTGAAAAGTTTAATCCTGATCGTGAAACGCCTAATGGACATAACTTATACGGCCTTTCTTTTGGACTTGGAATGCATTCATGTATTGGAAGAAATTTAGCAGCAGGTGTTAATTCAAAATCTGATACCGATCCTAATAATCATCATTATGGAACAGTGACAATGATAATGAGAAAACTAATCTCTTGTAATGCAATACCGGATATTAATAATCCTCCTAAAATGGATGAAAAGACTAAAAGACCAAACTGGGGTTACTACCCTATCACCTTTAATGCTAAGGAAAACCTAAGTGAGTAAAATAGAAACCTCTGATTACAAAACCATTAAATCAGCTCTAGTTAACAGAAACCTTAAACAAGCACTATACGATAAAGGTAAAGTTATTATGGATGGAGTTCTTTTAACTTTACATGGCGAAGAGCACAGAAAAAGAAGAAAACTTGAACATAAAATATTTCAAAGAGATTTTTTTAAATATTATGAGCATGAATTATTTCCAAAAACTTTAAATGAAACTATTAAACCTTTTTTAAATAAGGGAAGTGCAGATCTTTTGGACTTTGGGTATAGAATAACAATGAATCTAACAGCTGATTTTGCAGGAATTGATAGACCTAAAAAAACTCCAGAAGAAACTGAGGACCTTTTATCATTAGTAAAAGTATTTAGTCAGGGAGCAACCCTAGTTCATTCGAAGAGACCTCATGATGAAGTAAATAAAGAAGTATTAATGGCTTTAAATGAATTTGAAGAAAAATTTCTTTCCCCATCTAAAAAAAGGAGAGAGAAATTAATAACAAAATTTAAAAATAATCAGATAGAAAAAAATGAATTACCTCGTGATGTCCTTACAGTTTTATTAATAAATGAAGATAAAATTTCTCTTAATGAAGATTTAATAAAAAGAGAAATAGCTTTTTATCTTCAAGCAGGATCTCATAGTACTGCAAACTCCATGACGCATGCCTTACATGAAATTTTTATCTGGGGAGAAAATAATCCTAGTGAATTTAATAAAATAAAAAATGATAGTCTATTTCTTCAAAAATGTGTTCACGAGAGTATGAGGCTGCATCCCGCAAGTCCTGTAGCATGGAGAAAATCTGAGTGCCCCGTTAAATTAGATAATAATATAGAACTAGATAAAGGTGATTTAATTATTATGGATCTTCATAAAGCAAACCAGGATAAAAAAATATTTGGGGATGACTCTGATATTTTTAATCCTCATAGAATTGTTCCAAAAAATCAATTCTTGTGGGGTCTCACTTTTGGAATAGGTCTTCATATGTGCTTTGGAAGAGATCTTGATGGTGGTATTGTTTCAAATGAAAATACCGATCCAAATAATCATCAATATGGTATAGTTACTTTATTAGTTAAGAAAATTTTAGATGAAAAGGGTTCGCCAGATCCTAAAAATAAACCTAAATCAGATCTTAACTCAGAAAGGCCAAACTGGGGATCTTACCCAATTATTTTCGGAGAAAAATTATGAAAAGCGCAATAGTAACAGGTGCTGGAGCTGGAATAGGCGAAGCAATATCAAAAAAGCTAAGTGATAATAACTACCGTGTTGGTATGTTGGACTTAAATCAAGATAATGTAATCGAAGCATCGAAAAAAATTGATAACACAACTCCTCTTTATGGAGATGTGACTCAGGAAGAATCTATTGTTGAGGCGTTTAAAGAATTTGGTGAAACACCAGATTTACTAGTTAATAATGTTGGAATTGTTCTGTTTGGCCCTCTCGAAGAGCACTCAATAAACGATTATAGCAAAAGTTTAAATATTAATCTTTTAGGATCTTTCATTACTTCCAGAATATTGATAACTGATATGATAAAAAGAGGTAGTGGCTCCATCATAAATATGTCTTCAATAAACGGTATAAATCCAGGCATAGGTATAGGTGCGTATCCAGCTTCAAAAGCTGGGATTATTTCTATGACACAGCAAATGGCTATAGAATGGGGTAAATTTGGTATAAGGGTAAATTGTATTTCTCCAGGTTTTATTGATGCAGGTATGTCGAAACCAATCTATGAAGATAATAAAGTAAGAGCATTGAGAGGTGGAGCTGTTCCGTCAGGTAGATTAGGAGAAGCAGATGATATCGCTAATGCAGTTCTATTTTTAGATTCTGATAATGCCTCGTATATAAATGGGCATAATTTAGTTGTTGATGGCGGTGTTACTAGCAGCGTGATAGCTCAACTTCCAAGAGAATAATGAAAAAAAATCTAATAATAACAGGTGGAATATTTCATCCTTTTTCTGAAACATCAGATACATTGTCAAAAATTCTAAATTCTTTGGGCTATGATTCAGAGATTACCCTAGATGTAGAAGAAGGGATTAAAAATATTAATGATTTTGATCTAGTTACATTCAATGCTTTACGTTGGAGAATGTTAAATCATGAGAAATACATCCCCTTTCTTGATGAATGGCAATTTAATATATCAGAAAAATCAAAAAATACTCTTGATAGCTATATAAGGAGTGGAGGCTCTATGATTGCATTTCACACCTCATCTATTTGTTTTGATAATTGGGATGGTTGGTCAAAAATATTAGGTGGAAAATGGGTTTGGGATGAATCATTTCATCCTCCACAAGGAAAGGTAGAGGTTAATCCGATAAAAAATCATTTCTTAAATAACAATTTAAATACATTTGAGGTAGAAGATGAGGTTTATCATAATCTTTATCTAGAGCCAGACTCAAAACCATTCCTTAAAGCAAAAACTCATGAAACTAATGAAGAACATATCGTTGGATGGACATATAATTATGAAAATGGGAAAGTTGTATATAACGCTCTTGGCCATGACTCCAACTCATTACTAAAGCCTGAAATGGTTAATATTATTAAAAAATCTGTAAAATGGGTTTCAGGAGACAAAAATGCTTAATACTAGAGAAATGTCGATAATTATTACAGGAGGTTGTTCTGGCTTAGGTTTTGGAATGGCAAAAAGGTTCAGCACACAAGGCGCTAAAGTTACAATATGTGGAAGAAGGGAAGATAAAGTTAAGGATGCTAAAAAAAGTTTGGGTGATAACGTTTCAGCAATAGTAGCAGATATCACAAAAAATTCTGATAGGAAGAGACTAATTCAAGCTGGGCTTGATCATGGTGGAAAAATTAATGCCCTTATTAATAACGCAGGAAATATGTATAGAGGGTCTATTGATAACCTAGATCAAAATGAACTTCTCAATATTTTTAATACCAATGTAGTATCTGGAATGATGCTTCTAGGGGAGTCTAAAAAATATCTTGCTAAAACTAAAGGAGTTAATATTTTTATTGGGTCAGTTCACAACAGAAGAGCATTTCCAGGAGCTTCACCATATGCGGCAACAAAAGGAGCACTTGAAACACTTACAAAAGTTCTAGCAGCTGAACTCGGTAATGAAAAAATCAGAGTTAACTGTGTTGTACCAGGCGGAGTGTACACAGAAATAAATCAAAGAGCAGGTATCTTTGATGATGATACTGCAAAAAAACGATTAGAAAAAATGGCTTCCATACATGCTTTGGGGAGAATTGGAACACCAGAAGAAATTGCTGAAGCAGTTGAATATCTTATATGTTCAGAATGGACTACTGGTGCCATACTTGATGTTGACGGCGGTCTTGGTTTAGGCTTAACAAATTTATAGTCTAAATTGGTAAACTAGAGACCCCTCCATCAACCGCAATTGATTGTCCGGTGATATAACTTGACCTTTCTGAGGATAAAAAAGTAACTAACGAAGCTAGTTCCTCAGGTTTTCCAACACGTTTGGCAGGAATATTATTTGCAATTGCTTCTACAATTTTTTCTTCAGCTATGTCCATATCCTTAGCTTGATTAGCAACTAAATCATCAACCCTTTCTGTTTTAGTAAAGCCAGGGCAAACATTATTTATTAAAATATTATCTGAGGCTAGTTCATTTGATAGAGTTTTAGCCCAACCATGTACTGACATACGAACACCATTTGAAAGTATTAAATTATCAATCGGTTGCTTTGCTGATACTGAACTAATATTAACTATTCTTCCCCACTTATTTCTTTTCATAGATGGAAGAACTGCTCGTGTCATTCTCACAACAGATAAAAATGTGCTCTCAAAAGTAGAAACCCAATCTTCATCGGTTAAATCATCAAAAAACCCAGCTTTAGGACCACCGGTGTTATTTACTAAAATATCAACTCTGCCATATTCCTCCATAATTTTTTTAATCATGCCATCAATATCCTTTGAAGAATTTAAATCAGTCTGAAAAGAAACCACATCTGCTCCAGTGAGTTCTTTAATATCCTTTTCAGCTTTTGAAATCTTAGCCTTATCTCTTGAGCAAATAATTAACTTTACACCTTCATTTGCTAAAGAAATAGCTGAAGCTTTACCAAGTCCTTGACTAGCAGCAGTTACAAGAGCAACTTTATTATTGAGTCCTAAATCCATTTTATCTCCAAAATTATTCTTTATTATATATTATGCATCATATCTAATATAAGCTTTAAAATATAAAAATTTATATTATTTTTATTATTAAGGAAATAAATCATGTCTGACAAAGGAATGGGGTCATCGGTCTTAAGAAAGGAAGACTTTAGGTTTATAACAGGTAAAGGGCAATATACTGATGATATTTCTCAACCAAATCAATTATATGCATATTTCTTAAGATCACCTGTTGCTCACGCAAAACTAATCTCAGTAAATACTGAAAAAGCAGATAATTCTCCAGGAGTTATTGCTGTTTATACTGGAAAAGATATTGATGCATCACTACCTTGTGGTTGGGAAACACCTACAAAACCAGGAACACCTCCAATGCATGAACCCGCTTGGCCAATATTAGCAAAAGAAAAAATAAGGTTTGTTGGGGAATTAATAGCCGTTGTAGTTGCAGAAACAGTTAACCAAGCTAAAGATGCATGTGAGCTTATTAATATAGAATATGAAGATTTACCAGCCGTTGTCTCTCCATGGAAAGCTATTCAAAATGATGCACCCAATATTTGGGAAGAAATTCCTAATAATATCTGTTTTGAATGGGAACTAGGAAACAAAGATGAAACTGAAAAAGCATTTAAAAAAGCTGAATATCAAGTAAAGATTGATTTAAAAAATAACCGTTTAGTTCCTAACGCAATGGAACCAAGGTCATACATTGGCAGCTATGAAGAGGGAAAAGAAGAGTATACTCTGCACACCACCACTCAACTTCCTCATATCATAAGAATGCTAGTATGTGCTGTTCTTGGACTTGAAGAACATAAGGTTAGGGTTATCTCATTGGATGTTGGCGGAGGTTTTGGGTCAAAGGCTTTTCACTATGCAGAGGAAGCAATAGTTACTTGGGTAGCAGGAAAATTAGCTAGGCCAATTAAATGGACATCTGAGAGAAGTGAAGCCTTTATTAGTGATAGGCATGGAAGAGATCATATAACTCAGGCAGAGCTGGCGCTTGATAAAGATGGAAATTTTTTAGCAATGCGAGTTAATACATTGGCTGCTTTAGGTGGTTATTTATCTGGATCAGGACCAGCTATACCCACATTTTTCTATGGACCCCTTATTCCTGGTCCATATAAAACTCCTAATATTTATTGTGATGTTAAAGGAGTCTTTACTAATACTGTTCCTGTTGATGCTTACAGGGGGGCTGGTCGTCCTGAAGCAACATATGTAACTGAACGATTAGTTGAAGCTGCGGCAATTCAAACTGGCATTGATTCAATTGAACTTCGTAGAAGAAATTTTATTCAACCCGATCAATTTCCTTATTCCTCTCCAGGAAATTTAACCTATGATTCCGGAGATTATGACGCAACCTTAACGTCCGCTCTTTTAGCGATTGATTATGATAATTTTGAGTCAAGAAAAAATAAATCATTGCAAGAGGGTAAAGTTAGAGGCTTGGGAATTTCATGTTATATTGAAGCTTGCGGTGTAGCACCCTCCAAGATGACCTTAGAAGCGGGAGGTAGAGGTGGATATTATGAATCCTCAACAGTTAGAGTTAATCCAACTGGATCAGTTACTGTTTTTACAGGCTCGCATTCACATGGGCAAGGTCATGAAACAGTATTTGCACAAATTGTTCATGAAACTTTAGGTATACCCTTTGATTCAATTGATATAGTTCATGGAGATACTGGAAGGGTTCCTTACGGTGTAGGTACAGTTGGATCAAGGTCATTGGCTGTAGGAGGTCCCGCACTAATGAGATCGCTAGATAAAATTATTGCAAAAGGAAAAAAAATTGCTGCCCATATCCTAGAGGCGCAAGAAGATGAAATGAACTTCGAAAATGGTGAATTTTCAATTAAAGGAACAAATAAATTTGTAACTATAGCAGATGTTATTGGCGCAGCTTATGTTCCTGGAAACTACCCTCTTGATAAATTAGAACCTGGTTTAGAAGAAACATCTTTTTATGATCCTCCCAATATGACCTATCCGGCAGGTGCTCATATTTGTGAAATAGAAATAGATCCATCGACAGGAAAAACTGATATTGTTAATTATGCAGTTTCTGATGACTTTGGAATTATTATGAATCCAATGATTGTAGAAGGTCAAGTTCATGGAGGAGTAGCCCAAGGAATTGGTCAAGCTATGCTAGAACACTGTATTTATGAAGAAGATACAGCCCAAATAATAAATGGTTCTTTTATGGATTACGCAATGCCGAGGGCAGATAATATTCCATCAATGATTGTAAAGACTGAAGTTACACCCTCAGTACATGGTTTGGGCGTAAAAGGGTGCGGTGAAGCAGGCGCAATTGCCGCTCCTCCAGCAGTTATTCATGCAGTTCTTGATGCCTTAAAACCTTTGGGAGTAATGGAATTTGATATGCCTGCAACACCAAATAAAATATGGAATGCTATTCAAAAAGTTAAGCTCAATTTATGACCAGGGTTTTAAAACAACTAAAATAACAATAAGAATCATAAGAATAGTCGGTACTTCATTGATAAAACGAAAAAATTTTGATGAAAATCTATTAGTTCCTTCATCAAAATCTTTAATGCACTTCTTTAAAAAAATATGAAATAACGTCATAAAAATTACTAAGAAAAATTTTAAGATAAGCCATAACTGAAGGCCCGCATTATAAAAAAGACTTAAACCTGAAATCCAAACAACCATCATTGCAGGCGACATTATGAAGCGAAATAATTTATATTCCATAACTTTAAATGTATCATTTAACTGATTATTTTGAGAATTTTCCGAGTGATAAACGAATAATCGCGGAAGATAGAGAAGACCTGCCATCCAAGAAATTACAGCTATTATATGTATTATTTTAATCCAGAGAATCAATTCTATTCCCATTTAGCTGTAGGGGGCATCGACATCAAAATAGCCTCGGTTGATCCGCCTGTCTTTAAACCAAATAGCGTCCCTCTGTCCCATAAAAGATTGAATTCAACATACCTTCCTCTTTTATATAATTGAATATCCTTTTCAATATCTGTCCATTCTTTATTCTTTCTCTTTTCGATAATTAGTGAGATTGTTTTTAAAATATCATCTCCAAAATCGTGGATAAAATTAAAATCAGACTCAAAATTATTATTATTCAAATGATCAAAGAATATTCCACCCTCACCTCTTGGTTCATCCCTGTGAGGAAGATAAAAATACTCATCACACTGCTTTTTAAAATCCTTATAATAATTTTCACTATGTTTATTACAAACATTCTCAATTGATTTATGAAAAATATCTACATCTTCTTTGTTTGGAATAGCGGGGGTCATATCTGCACCTCCACCAAACCATTTTTTTCCGGTAACAATAAACCTTGTATTAAAATGAAAGGCTGGAACATGCGGTGACTTCATGTGAGCAACAACACTTATACCACTTGCCCAATAATCTGGAGCCTTTTCTGTACCAGATATCTGGTCTCTGAAGTCCTCTTTAAATGTACCTTTGACTGTAGATATATTGACACCGACTTTCTCAAAGACATTACCTTTAAGAGTACTCATTTCTCCACCACCTTCGCCAGAATGCTTCCAGCTTTTTCTGGAGAATTTTTTTCCATCAATTTCTTCAAATTTTTCACAAAACCGATCCCTTAGCTCGCGAAACCAACTCCTTGCCATTTCTTTTTCATTATCAATGAGCTTTAATGTCATTTAAAAGTTTCTCTTATAGTTTTTATAAAATACTTCACATTTTCTTCAGGAGTAGTTTTAAGAATTCCATGACCTAAACCACAAACCCAGCCAGCTCTCTCTTCTATGCTTAGCTTTGTAATTGGCTCAATATAACTATCCAAAGCAAACTTAAAGTCATCAAGTGATTTTGTTAAATCATCTTGATTAAAGTTACCCTGAACAAAACCCCGCTTTGTCTTTCCTAGCCATTCATATATCGGCTTAGTATGATCAACTCCTATACCTGATAAAGAAACTTCGTCATCTGAATTAATTTTTTTAATGAAATAATTATAATCAAAAGGATGTTTTGCAAAGTATCCAACTTTATTTCCATAGGGAAGTATTAACTCTTTATATAAGGTTTTAGAATATTTTTTGTAATCTTCAGAATTTCCTATTCTGGAGGCATCAGTATCAAAAATCATAACAATTTCAGCCCCTGATGTTATCTGTAACTCAATATTCTTTCTTAAAAGTGGAAAAATTTTCTTTTCCAAAAGCTCATGAATAAATTTATTTCTTATACCACCTTGATAATCAACGCCTTTATTCATACCGGTTCCATATGAAGCAACTGTCCATGGTCCTCCAATAAAGCCAATAAGACTTTTATTTTTTGGAAGTAATTCACGAGTTATCTTTAATGCATCACTTTGAAACATTAACTTCTTAATTGCATCGTCTACTGAAATAAGTTCTTTAATATTATTTGGAGTTATAAATTTACTAAAGATGGGACCCGGATCATATTTGAGACCCATGCCAAGAGCCTCAAGAGGAAATAATATATCACTAAACAAAATTGAGACATCAAAATCAAAATCATTTATCGGTCCCAGTGCTGTTTCGGCAGCTAATTTAGGATTCTTGCATAATTCTTCAAACGTATGATTTTTTTTCAAAGCTTGGTAATGAGAGTGATACCTGCCCGCCTGTCTCATAAACCAGATTGGAGGAGTGGCTTGTGGTATTCGATTCAAGGCGTTTCTAAAAAGAAGATTAGTCATTAAAAGCCTATTTTTTTTGCTAGCCTAGCGCCATAAGTTATAATAAATTGTGCTTCAGCTCTTCTCATTACGTGCCAAGTTTCCTCTAAAGCTTCCTCCATATTTAGCAACCCTTTATCCTCCGATAAACAAATGCCTGCATACTCACCACTAACTTGGTAAGCTCCGACCATTAAGTTAGTTTTCTCCTTTATATCTTTAATTAAATCTATAGACGTCATTGCCGGTTTAACCATTAACATATCAGCACCCTCTTCAGCACATCTAATGCTTGCCCTAATAGCCTCAGATTTATTTCTATAATCTAACTGATATTGCTTCCTATCACCAAAAAGAGGGGTTGAGTCAGCAGCATTCCTAAATGGACCATAAAAGTTACTTGAAAATTTTGTACTATAACTAATGATTGGTATCATTGAAAAATTTAAACCATCCAAAACCTCTCTAATTTTTAATGTTCTTCCATCCATCATATCGCTTGGAGCGATAATATCAGCTCCCGCTTCAGCATATGTAAGAGCAACCTTAGAGATCTCATCAAGGGTTTTATCAATATTTATGGAATTATCTTTATCAAAAAGGCAACAATGCCCATGATCAGTTAAAGAGCAAAGACAAACATCCGTCCAAAGATTAATGTTATCTTTAAATTCATCCTTAATTGAACTAATTACCTTTTCATGAAAGCTTAAATTAAAAGAATCCAGCGACTTATTTTTGGAAGAAATAAATAATAGAAAATTACTTACACCATTTGAAATATCATCATTAATTTGTCTGAGAGTATCCTCCAAACTCATAACAAAATTATCTTTTAAACCTATTATTTCTTCTTTATTTCCCGAAGCCTCGTTTACAAATAAAGGTTGAACAAAGTTTGCTTTTGTAAAATCAGTTTCAGAACATAAGTCTCTAAAAATTTTATTACTTTTTAAACGGTGAAGTTTTTTACTAACCTTACTCATTGGTAATCTCATTTTTCCAATCATTATAACTTAAAAATATTTTAATATGACCTTCCGTAACATTCTTTTTAATAATTTCATAGGTGTTACCAGGCCCACATGAATGATATTTATTAGTAATATTCGGAAATTTCTCTAAGGCATATAAAAATGCTGACCCACTCATCCAATAGAAATGAGTTTTTTTAGATAAATCTTCATTAATTTCACCTTTAATTAATTTATAAGTTGATAATTTTTCTTTTATAAAAAACTCATTAGAATCTTCATGAGTTAATTTTAACCAATTTTTATTTTTTGAAAGAAAGCCTATAGCTTGATCCTGATTCTCACCAATACTATCGAAAGTTCCATTAACCCAAAAACCTTTTTTTGCTAGGCTATACCATGTCTTAACACCACTAGTCCAAAGAGTATTTGTGGAATCCAATTGTGATATACCGTCTAGAACATTTCCCCTTGTAGCTAAGATGTTATAATTTTTTAGTTTAGAGGCCTTCTCAATATTTTTTCTAATTTCTTGTCGAGTAAAAATATTATACTTTTCAAGATTTAAAGGAAAAATATTTTCTGAACTGATCGATTTCCATAAATCCTCATTTTTACTCTCTCTATTTATTTTTCGTGTGTTCAAAACAACATTATCATCTGTAATACCCTTAATTGTAAAAATATCACCAAATATAGTTTTTTCATTACTGACACCAATTTTTTGATGACAACCACCACCATATTTTTCAAGGGTATCTCTCTCTATTTTAACACTCTCAAAAGTATCTGAATGATTTATGCTTTTAACAATATCAAATATGTCATTTCTTTCATCATTAACCTCAATTGCAACAGCACCTTGAGCAGGTGCACAAGGATTTTCTGATAAAGGTAAAACCATCCAGAGAGTTTCTTGAAGAATATTTATAATCTCTTGAGCTAAATCTTTATTACTATTTTCTAGAATCCTATCAAGCGCAGCTTTTGCAAGAATAATGCCATCTGACTCACCCGCTACAAATTTATTTAACCTAGTGGGAATATTACCCCGAATATCACTAAAGGATATTTTCTTTATATTAATTGGAGTTGCCTTAATCAGAAAAGAAGAAATATTATACGATCTTCTCGGTGATGATGTTAATATCTCTATAGATTTACTTTTTTTTATTAAATTAATATTATTTTTTTTAATTAAAAGTATATCCCTCATATCTGCACGAGGTAAAGTAGCTACAACTGAAGTCCCTTTTTCCAATGATATTGGTAAATCCTTCCATGAGTGAACAGCTAAATCTGCATCGTTATCAATAAGGCTCTGACGTAAATCTGATGTAAATACTCCTATTTCTGGAAGCTTACTTAAAGGAGTCGTAAGATCTATATCTCCCCTTGTATCCTTATGAATATACTCAATATTCAATTCAGGATAAAAATTAGCAATTGCTTCACCAACTAATTTAGCCTGAATTATAGCTAAATCACTTTTTCTTGAAATAATTTTTACCATAAAGTAATTTCTCATGATTTTATTTTAAAGTATCGACTTATTTTATCCTTCTTGATAGAAATATGCGACATAATGTCTAAAATATTATTTGGCTTATTATCTGTTGGTATTTTATTATTGTAAAATATTACCTTCTAATAATAGAGCAGCACGGGGAAACTAAATTGAACTACGATAAATTCTTTGAAAGCAAGCTCACTGATCTAAAGGATGAAGGTCTCTATAGAACTTTCCGTGAAATTGATCGTCACCAAAACCTCTTTCCTAAAGCACTTGAATATAATCGCGGAAAAAATAGAGAAGTTGAAATCTGGTGTTCAAATGATTACTTAAATATGAGCCAACACCCTGAAGTTATGCAAACATGTATTGATGTCATCAATGAATTAGGAACAGGCTCAGGCGGTACTAGAAATATCTCAGGAACATCTTCATATCATGTTGGGTTAGAGAGATGTTTGGCAGAATTACATCGAAAAGAATCAGCATTAGTATTTCCTTCAGCATATACCGCTAATCAATCAACAATTTCAATTCTATGCAAAAATATAGAAAATATAGAAATTTTTTCTGATGAATTAAATCATGCATCCCTTATTGAAGGAATTAGAAATAGTAGAGCTAAATATAATATATTCAAACATAACGATGTTGATGATCTTGAGAGACTTTTAAAGCAATCAGATCAAAATTCACCGAAATTAATTATATGCGAATCTATTTATTCAATGGAAGGAATACGATCTCCTTTAAAAGAAATTTCTGAATTAGCAAAAAAATATAGTGCCCTTACTTATTTGGATGAAGTTCATTCAGTAGGGCTTTATGGACCTGGTGGAAGTGGAGTTGCTGCTGAGTTAGGGATTTCAGATGATATTGATATTATAAATGGAACGCTATCAAAAGCTTTTGGACAAATGGGCGGTTATATTGCCGCTAATAGTCAAATAATTGATTATATTAGAAGTTTTGCGCCTGGTTTTATATTTACATCATCAATTAATCCTTCTGTTGCTGCAGCATCATTAAAAAGTATAGAAATATCAAAGGTTGCAGAAACCTTAAGATTAAAAATTAAACATAATTCTTCTATGATTAGAGAAGGACTAAAATCAATTAATATTCCATTTATCAATAACGATAGTCATATAGTACCAATTTTAGTTGACGGGCCTTTGGAGTGTAAAAAAATCTCTAAACTACTTTTAGATGATTTTGGGATTTATATTCAACCTGTTTTCTACCCTACTGTTCCAAAAGGTGAAGAGAGACTAAGGGTAACAATTACTCCAAAACATAACAAAGTTGATATTGATAACTTTATTTCATGTATGGATAAAGCTTGGGATATATTAGATTTTAAGCGAGCGAATAAAGATAATATTCACTCTCTCGCTTAAAATTAAATTTCTAAGAATTAAGTGTATCTAAGATTTGCGCAAGTCTCTTTTTACTTTTACCACCTACTCTTGTTGATGAAATTGCATCAAAGTTATCTTTATTCGCATCTACAACAACAACTGCAATCATTCCCATGCTTTTATGGGGAGTACACTGATAGAGATAAATTCCTGGAATAGTAAATGTATATTCTGTATCAACACTTAATTTACTCCTAAAAGGATCTACACCTTCAGGCACTGTTAAAAACTGAACATTGTGTCCTTTGCTCGCTGATATCCATTTTACTGTATCCCCAGCTTTAACATTAACAATATTTTGAGAATAAACCATACTTTCCTTACCCAACCTATTCAACATCTCAACTTCAAAAGTTGCAGCAAATACTGTATTTGATGAAAAAGTTAGAGCAATAAACAATAATATTTTATACATTATCAATCCTTTATAGTGAGTAATTTTATAACGATTGAGACAATAACCTAAGAAAATTAATATTTCTTGTGTTAAATATCTTTCAGACAATATGTCGCATAATCTAAATTTCTGATGCATTTATCGATAATGAGGCAGCATTAATAACCGAAGCAATTCTTAAGGCTGCTTGTATTTTACTTGAATTTACTTCTTTCTTTCTCAGTTCTTGCTCGTGACTATCAAGACATATACCGCACCCCTTTATGGCAGAAGCAGCAAAACACCATAACTCAAAGTTAATTTCATCAATACCATGTGATGCCATTGCATTCATCCTTAAGTTTGCGGGCATAGAAGCTAAATCATTATTAGAAAGAAGATGAATAGAACGATAGTAGATATTATTCATAGCCATTAAGCTTGCAGCTAGATAAGATGCATTTAATTCACTTTTACTTAAAATATCAGACGCTTCATCAAGTGCCATAGAGATCATTTTTTTGTTTTGAGTCGTAAGACAGGATGTCAAAACAATGCCGGCAAAAGCATTTTCTTCTAAAATTGTCTCATTTGATAAAGAGGATAAGTTCAGCTTAGTATCTTTCGCATAATCAGGTAATAATGATTTTATTTTTTCAAATTTCATAATATCTATTCCTTGTTAATTTATAAAGTTTTACCTCCAACCGGTCGATTACATGGACATAATTCGTCAGTTTGAAGTGCATCTAATACTCTCAAGGTGTCTTGTGGATTTCTTCCCACATTTAAATTTGTAACATAAACATGCTGAATAATATTATGAGGATCAATAATAAAAGTTGCTCTTAAAGCAACACCCTCTTCAGATCTTACACCAAGTCCGTCAATAAGTGATCCTGTGGTATCCGAAAATGACCATTGAGAAAGTTTATCCAAATCTGAATGCTCTCTTCTCCATGCAAGCTTACAGAATTCATTGTCGGAACTGCCGCCAAGAACAATACAATCTCTATCCTCAAAGTCTGAATTTAACGAAGCAAATTCTGAAATTTCTGTTGGGCAAACAAATGTAAAATCCTTGGGGTAAAAGTATATAACTTTCCATTTTCCATCAAAACTTTTGTTATTAATTGTCTCAAAGGCACTTTCTCCATTTTCTTCATGATTATTGAATCCAGGCTTAACACCTACAATCTCAAATTCTGGTAAAACACTTCCTATTCCAAGCATAATAATTTCTCCATATAATATTAATAATGATTATTAGAATCATTAAAATAAAATGTCAATATAGTTTAGATTAATTCTAATCTGAAGAAAGTAAAATGGAGGCCAGGAGTTGGAATCCTAGCCTCCAAAAGCTATACGTTGATCATATAGCATATCTTATTCTTCTTGAGTCCAGGGGGGGAGTTAGGACAAGAACTAAGATAATTCAATTAATTGCGTTTAGTTGTTCTTTATTTCCATAGAATGAGTAAATATTATCTTTATACTTTTCATGAATAATAAGATCACTATTCATAAATTTTTTCCCGAGGTTATAGCCTGCATTAAAAAAATGTTCAGCATCTGCCTCAGGAAAATAAGGTCCAAAAATATTATGGAGCTCATCCGTCATATCTTTTTGTGCTAAAGAAACTATCTCAATTAATAAGTCTTCAGTTTTACTAGTTGATGAAGATGTCATAAAGTCGCTTCTAAGACGAGATTTATTAACGTGTGAAAGTCCCATCATCAACGTATGAAAATCTCTTACACATTTATCAAGTTTAGCGGCTTTAAAAGTATGATCGATCAATATTAGAGGTGTATTACATCTGAATACATGCGCTTTAAGCCAAAATCTTGCACATAGTATCAAAATATTTTCAGCAGTTCCTAGATCTTTTATACTTCTTTTCATTTCTTCCCTCTTTTTCCTTATTTGAATTACTTTAATGCAGCCCTAGAAAACTAGAGCTGCATTATTTGCTTTTTTTAGAATTTTCTTCTTAGAGAAAATCTAGCATTTAAAGGCTCGCCAACAGATGCTTGGTGAGTACTATGAGAATGCGGGAAATATAACTCATCAGTAATATTTTCAACATTAAGCTGAAGACTTAGATCTTCTGAGATATCATAGTAAGCAGCAAAATCAACACGAGTGTAGTCAGGTAAAATAAGACCTGGTTTATCATTCTTTATATTAGACTCGCCTTGATGAGTAATACCAAAACCTAAACCAAAATTATCATTTACTTGATATGTTGCCCATAAAGATGCTGTTTGCTCAGGAATTTCTCTTGGTTCACCGCCTTTACCAGTTTCACCGTCTAAATCGCTGTATCCAAGTGCTAAGTATAATTTATCACTTACTTGACCCTTAAGCTCTAACTCAATACCGTCAACCTGAAGACCGACAATTTCTGAATTCTCGCCAGTATCACTATCTCTAACAGCTTGTGTTTGTTCGCTATCAAAATAACTTACTGTAAAGCTGAGATTATCTCTGATATCCCATTTAACACCAATTTCAGTGCTTTCAAAAACATCTGGATCTAATCTAGCAGAACTAGAGGATAAGCTTTTAAATTGTTCACCTGATCTAGGAAGGAAACTTTCACTATAACTTACATATAAAGATAAGTTTTCTTGAGGCTTAAAAATTAAACCTGCTCGAGGTGAAACTTCTTCATCTTCTCTTGTTTCAGATGTTCCATTTTTGATGTCTCTAACAGTAATATCAAAGCTATCAAAACGACCGCCAAGCATAATTTTAAAGTTATCACTTACATCAATTTGATCTTGAATGTAAAAAGATGTCACTTCAATATCAGACGCAGTTTTACTTTTTAGATCTGCAGTAAAGTCATTATATGTTCTTACGCCTGCAGCGTTAACTCCAAAGTTAATTGGTCTAGTGATATTAAATACTTCGTTATCATCTTCAGTTGTAATAAAGAAAGTATTATAACGGAAATTTTCATTTTCTGTGTCAATAATTTCAGCTCCAACTAATAAAGTATGTTTTACTGAACCAGTTTGGAATTCATTAACAACGTTACCAGAAATTATTAAATTAGTTCTTTCTGTAGGGTCTTTATAACCATCTGCTGTAAATGTGTTTCCACCAGAATAACCTGATGCATAATAATTTTTATACATTTTTGCAAAATCACTATATTGGATTACAAAATTACCTTTTTGAGTATCAGAAAATTCGTGACTAATGTTAGCTCGATAAATATCAGCTCTAAGAGTTGTTAAATTGGTATCAGTGTCACCAAAAACTATTTCTTCAAAAGCTTCTACTGGTTCTCCATTAAGTGTTGGAACTCCACGATCAATAAATCTTTCATGGTCTGCATGTTCATATGATAGATCTAAAGTAGTTTGTGGTGATAATTGAACTCTTAATGTTGGATTAAAACCATAGCGATCACCATCATAATAATCTCTATGATTTTCTAATGTGTCAGAATGAAAGTTTATTCTTAAAGCAGAGTTTTCACCAGTTTGAACATTATAATCGACAGCAAAATCAAAAGCTCCAAAAGTATCAGCACCCATATCGAAGGATCCAAAAGCATCTCCAAGTACAGCCTTTTTTGTTACTCTGTTTATAATACCACCAGTTCCACCACGCCCAAATAATAGAGCATTTGGCCCTCTTAAAATTTCAACTTGTTCAAGATTATATAGTGAACGATAATATTGAACATCATCCCTAACACCATCAAGATAAAAATCTGCTGTAGACCTTACCCCTCTGAAAACGATAGAGTCTCTGTGACCTTCGCCTTGTGAAGTATTTACACCAGGAGTGTAACGAACAATATCTCCAAGCTCTCTAAAGCCTTGTTTACGAATATCTTCATCAGTAACAATTGAAAGTGTCTGAGGGACATCAATAATTGGTACCGGAGTCTTAAGTGCAGTTACCTGATCAGAATATAGAACCTTACCTTTTACGATAATTTCTTCAGGGTCAGACTGTGCAAATATATTTGTTGCCATTGATAAATTAATTACCAATGCAAAAAGTAAAAACTTTGTAAATTTAGTTTTTATCATAGCTTTTTTCCCCAATTTATAATAATTACAATAAATTGTTTTTGTTAATAATAATTATTCGCAGTTATACTGTAATTGATAATCATTCGCAACAAAAAAATAGGAAAAAAGTAAAATTTATTTTTATCTAATTAAGTTATTGAAATATAACGTTTATCGTCTTTTTAATCTTGCAATATTTAAGAAGTTTTGATCTTTATAGATAAATATTTTTTTAGATATTAAATTTTTATTCACCCCCTCTCTCCAATCATAATGAAAACCTATGTCGCCCTTTTTTGGGGGTGAAATTGTGAATCTTACATCATAATTATCATGTATTTTACCTGGCAATTTTAAGTTATTTGCATAGTGAAAGTTATCCGACATATTTAAATGTGGGGTAAGTTTGTAAACAGCCTTTTCTTGAGTTCTTTGGTTTATAATTTGTACCTCAATATTTAAATAAGGTATGAAACCTCCCTCCATTGATCCCCTGGGTCCATCAGAGGACCATGTAACCAAAGCCTCTATATGAATATCCGAGTCTTTTTCTTCTAAATGAAATTCTTTTGGTTCAATATCATCTTTAATCGCAGCTTCGAAAACTAAATTAATACCTGGTGAAATCTTCTCTTCGCCAATAACCATCTCATTCGCTTTAGCAAGAGTACCTAAGACAATTATTACAAAGAAAATTAAAATTCTTAATAAATAGTAACTGATATCATTTTTCTTCTTCAATTTTTCCATTCTTAAGCCTTATTATTCTATCAGACATAGATAATGCATCTTCTATATTATGAGTAACCAAAATACATGTTGTCTTATTTTTTTTTATTATTTTTTTTGTCTCCTCTCTTAATTCCTTCTTTAAATCATCATCAAGAGATCCAAATGGTTCATCCATTAGTAAAATTTTAGGATTAGGCGATATCGACCTTGCAATAGCAACCCTTTGCTGCTCTCCTCCAGATAAATTATTGGGATAAGAGTTTGCATATTGATCAACCTTAAAAAGTTTTAAAAATTCTAACGCTTTATTTTTTCGACTATCATTATCTCCACGAATACCAAATTTTACATTATTTAAGATCGACAAATGAGGAAAAAGCACTTTTTCTTGAAGAACTAAGCCTAAACCTCGTTTGTTTGGCGGAATATAAACTTTTGAACTTGATACAGTTTTCTTATAAATTTTTATTTGCCCTTGATATAACTTCTCTAAACCAGAAATTAGCCTTAAAAGAGTTGTTTTACCGCAACCAGAAGGTCCTAATATTGATAAAATTTCTCCTTCAAAAATATTTAGATCAATACCATTAAGTATTAAATTATTATTGTTATATGCATATTTTAAGCTCGAAACTTTCAAGCTAGATATTCTTGACATGAACCTACCCTAAGTAATCAAGTTTAAATATAACTTGATTGATAATTATAATTGAAAGAAATTATAAACTTTTCTATCATATTATTGTATTGATCATTATTAATTAATAGACTAAATATTTATCATATTAAGAATGATTATCAATATCAAATAATTAGGAGACTTTCCATGAATGAGTTTATTATTACTTTTAGAGAGTGCCTAGAGGCATCTTTAATTATCGGTATAATTTATACGGTACTAGATAAAAATAACTTACATCAGGAAAAAAAAATTCTTTGGTACGGGGTTTTGGCCTCTCTTGCTGCAAGTATAATTGTAGGTATAGGACTTGCATCAATTAACGATGTTGTAGGAAATACCTCTTTTGAAAAATTATTTGAAGCAATATTTATGTATATAACTGCAGGTATTTTATTCTACGTTATCTTTTGGCTAGCAAGACATGTAAGTGATAGAAAAGAAATAGAAAGTTCAGTTAAAACAGCTGTTGCGGGATCTAGTTTGGCTTTATTTTTATTAGTATTTTTTGCCATTCTTAGAGAAGGGTTTGAAACTGCTTTATTTCTAATTGCCAGCCTTACTAATACAGGAACATTTTCATACTTTGGATTTTCTATTGGAATATTTTTTGCTATTTTAATAGGCTATCTTGTTGTTATTCAGGGGAGAAAAGTTGATCTTAGATCATTCTTTAAAGCAACAACATTACTTCTTGTTTTCTTTGCCTCTGGAATGGTTGCTTATGGAACTCACGAAGGAGAGTCTTACTTGGTAAAGAGTGGTCAATTAGAGAAATCTAGTATTGTAAGAGTCTGGGATATTCATCCGCCCTTAAAGACTTTAAAACCAGATACAAATGAAATATTTTATTCATACAGCACATCGGACGATAAATATTATCATATAATTCACGATAAAGGATCTATAGGTGTCTTTCTAAAAGGTTTCTTTGGTTATAATAGTAATCCCAACTGGGTTGAGTTTATGTTATGGGTATTATCATTATTATTTGGACTTAGAATGTGGTCCACTTTTTATAATGTAGGAAGAAAAAATACTTAATATAACTTTATTAAAATAGCTCTTTGAAAATCAAAAATATTCTAATTAAAGTTAATAATAATTCTCTTTTAAAAGTTATTTTTATCGTCTAATTTTGATTTAGATCATTGAGAAGGTTTCTTGGAAAAAATACTGTCATATAAAGCATTAGTTGATGATACTGGTAAGCGTATAGATCAATTTTTAGCCAGTAAGGAACAAGATATTAGCAGAACAAGAATAAAGAACCTTATACTTGAGGGGGCTTTAAAACTAGACAATCAAGTAATTAACGACCCTTCTTATAAGATAAAAGAAAATGATATTTATACACTTTTTATTCCAGAGGCAAAGGATCCAACTCCAAAGGGAGAAGATATTAAATTAAAAATTATTTTTGAAGATGAAAGCATAATAGTCATTGATAAACCAAAGGGGTTGGTCGTTCACCCTGCCCCAGGAAACCAAAGTCAGACACTTGTAAATGCTCTAATTAATCACTGTGGAACAAGCTTATCGGGTATAGGTGGTGAAAAAAGACCGGGAATAGTCCATCGCTTAGATAAGGACACAAGCGGTTTAATTGTTGTCGCTAAAAATGATAAATCTCATAATGGATTATCAGAACAATTTAAAAATCATGGTAAGGATGGAAGATTAATTAGATCTTATAAAGCTATTGTATGGGGTGTACCAAGATTTTCTTCTGGTAAAATTTCAACTCTTCTAGGAAGGTCAGCTAAAAATAGAAAAAAAATTACAGTCTATGATGATGAGAAACCAGGAAGAAAATTAGCTATTACTCATTGGAAAATTATAAAAAAAGATAGCGTTAATAATATTTCTTTAATTGAATGCAAATTAGAAACGGGGAGAACTCATCAGATACGGGTTCATTTAGATCATCTATCGCACCCTGTAATAGGCGACCCCTTGTATGGACAGGGATATAAAACAAGAATAGAAAAACTAGATGATAAAATGAAGAAATTAGTAAAAAATCTTAATAATAAACAAGCCTTACATGCAGAGCAGTTAGGGTTTGAACATCCAATTTCAAAAGAAAACCATATATTTCAATCAGATCCACCCAAAGAAATGCTAGATATAATAAAATTAATATAAAGCTCCCCCTTTACACATACGTCAAACATAACCATATAATAACTATTAAATTAAAGGAAAAAATATGAATCTTCCTGTTTTATCAGGTGATATTGGATTAAAAAATTACCTTGAAGAAATAAAGAAATTTCCGATGCTTAGTGCGGAAGAAGAGTATACGCTGGCTAATCGTTGGCAGGTTCATAAAGATACTAATGCTGCGCATCAATTAGTAACAAGTCACCTTAGGTTAGTTGCAAAAATTGCGATGGGCTATAAAGGTTATGGCCTTCCCATAACTGATATTATTTCAGAGGGCAATATCGGATTAATGCAGGCAGCACAGAAATTTGATCCTGAAAAAGGCTTTAGGTTAACAACTTATGCGATGTGGTGGATAAAGGCAGCAATGCAAGAATATATTCTCAGGTCATGGTCTTTAGTAAAAATAGGAACAACAGCAGTTCAAAAAAAGTTATTTTTTAACCTTAGAAGTGCAAAAAATAGAATACAAGCTTACGAAGAGGGTGATTTAAAGCAAGAAAATTTAGAAAAAATATCTAATCAACTTAATGTTCCCGAAAAAGAAGTTATTAATATGAATAGAAGACTATCCGGAGGTGATCCTTCCTTAAATGCCTCTATAAAGACAGATGGTGAACAAACAGGAGAATGGCAAGACTGGCTTGAATCTGACGAGCCAAATCAAGAAGAAACTTATTCTGAAAGAGAGGAAGAAAACCTGAGGAAAGAGATGATTAATGAGTCTCTCCAGGTATTAAATGAGAGAGAGCTGGACATTATTCAAACTAGAAAGCTAAGTGATACACCAACAACTCTTGAAGACCTGAGTGAAAAATACAATATTAGTAGAGAAAGAATCCGACAAATAGAGGTTAGAGCATTAGAAAAAGTAAAAGAAGCACTCGAACAAAGTATGAGTGAAAGGAACATTATTGATATTTAAATATCGTTTATCAAAAACCACAATTCATCCAATATTCCAAATAAATCATCGAAGAAGTTATCTTTTGTTTTTGAAAGTCTAGTATATTTTTTATCGAAATCAGCATGGCCATATGCGGAGTACTCCCAATCAATGATTCTCAATCCATTATTTGTTTTTATTATATTTAAAGAGGATAAATCATGGTGGCACAGAACTGGTTTCCAGTCTTGATTCTGAAAGTCTTCTAGGTAAGGGTAAAAATTATCTAATTTCTTTAATAATCTCAAATCTATATGAGAGTTTTTAGAAATAAATATTTCATATTTTTTAAAATGTTCTAAGTAATTAAACTTAGGAATATTGATTTTTATTTTCTGATATTTATCAATCATATCATTTAAATACTTATTATCTTGGCAAGAGATTTTATCTAATGATAAAGGCGTTCCTTTAATAAATTCAGTAATCAAAAAATTATATTCTTGATCACAATAAACAACTTTAGGTCCAATAGATTTATCTTTAATAGAATTAAGTATTTTTAATTCTCTCTGACGGTCAATATTGTAGTTATGAGATTTTTTTGAATTTAAGCGTAAAACATATTTTTTTAAATCATCCTCAATTAAAAAACTTTGATTTGTTTTCCCAGAGGTTAATTTCTTAAATTTAATATTTCTCATATCAAGCCCAAAATCAGGGCAATCGTTTAAAATTTCTTTAATATAATTATAGCTGTTCATAATAAGATTTACGCCACTCAAAATAACCTAAAATAGAAATTACTTGATAACTCAATAACAATAAAACAGTTAAATAAAGCTCTCTATCTAAATTAAGAAAAATACCAACACTATTAATAACAATCCAATAAAGCCAATTTGATAATATCTTTTGAGTAACCATATAGGTTGTTATTACAGACGCCCATGTCGTAAAAGAGTCTAAGTATGGCCTAACTGCATCTGAATGACTTAAAAAGTAACCTGAAGAAAAAGATAGAAGAATAATTAATGATATTATTAATATATGCTTATTAACTGACCATATTGTTATTGATTTGTGCTTTTCTTTACTTCCATTTCGCCACTGTCGCCAACCATAAACAGCCATTCCTAAATAATAAAAATTTAAGAGGGACTCCATGTAAAGCGAAACATCCCAATATAAAAAAATATAAATACTTGTACTAAAAAATGCTGCATACCAACATGCAATATTTTGTTCCATTGCTAAATAAAGGTAGGATAATGCAAATATGACTGCTAATATTTCAAAAAAAATCATCATAAAACTTTTATCCTAAAAACTCACCTTTCCATTAACTCCTATAACTCTTGGTGCAGCATATTGATTATACGACTCGGTAATATAAAATTTTCTTGGATCATTCCCAAAACTTCCAAAACCCCTAGTTTGATAATCCTCATTAGTTAAGTTTTTACCAAATAAGTTTATCTCCCACCTATCTAGCTTATATCCAATAAGAAAATTTAAAAGAGTGTAACTGTCTGACTTGGAGCTATGCCTATCGGAGAAATAAAATTCATCTTTTGATTCAATATTAAAATTAATAAATATATTTTCATTGAAATTATACTTAATTAAAAAATTAAATTGATAATTTGGAGCATGTGATTGATCTCTTCCAGATAAATCAAAAGAAATTCCATTCACTGGATCTGCATTAATATGTGAATAACTTAGAAAATCTTTAAGTTCAGTTTCAAGTATACCTAAAGAAGAAGATACCTCTAATTTATTATTAATCATCCATAAAAGTTCCAATTCAAATCCATAGTTAGTTCCTGAAGCTGCATTTCCTATATAGTCAGTAAAAGTACATGGACATTCACCTCCCTCAATACCGCTTTTAATTGAGGTGACAAGGCTTTGTTTTGTCTGGACATCATCTCTATCTTGATAAAAAAGTGATGCCTGTAAAAATAGAGTTTCATCAAGCAATCTAGTTTTTATACCTGCTTCATAATTCCACATTGTTTCAGATTTATAATTCAGATTTTCTTGATTAATTTTGCCGTCTATATTAATTCCACCAGGTTTATAACCTCTAGAAATTAAACCATAAACCATTGTTCTTTCATTAATTTTATTTTGTATAGAAAGCTTTCCACCCCAGAAATTTTCAGAATTGGAGTATTGATTGTTAAATAAGCAACTTTCAGGTCTTGGATATATCGCAATACAAAAAAACCCTTCAGGGGCTGGTCCATTATTATCTATATAATCAGCTTTTCTTTTTTCGAACCTCAAGCCACCGATAATTTTAACTTCCGTAGTAATATTGCTATCAAATTGACCATAAATAGCTGAATTTTCTGTATCAAATGAACTCTTAAAATTATTCTCAAGATAAGTATACTCTCTAAGTAAATTAATATCCTGACCTCTATTATAAACACCTACAACCCAAGGAAAATTTTCTGAACCAGAAACATATCGAATATCTAAAGTATGATTTTTATTATCTCTTTCAAAACTATCAAAAGAAGAATACCACCAGTCAAAACCATGTATAGAAAAATCACATGGCGTATTATTACAAATACCGGTATTACTCCAATCTTCATCATATGCATAGCTTAAGTCAGATTCTGCATAGCTCACTAAAATTTCAAGACGATTATTACTTTTAAGGTCTCTTTCTATTTTTAATGAAGAAGCGGAAGTCTTTTGTCTATCATGACCTGGATTATCTGAATAAGTAACCCTAGTATTATCAAGACTAAAAGCATCATAACCATTATCAATATCTCCATAAAAAATATTCAATATTAGATTAATATTATTCAAATTTTTAGTGAATTTTGCTTTTGCTATTGTTTGATCTAAATTATTAGTATCATCTTTATTCAAAAAGATATTCTTAACATAGCCATTACTTTTAGAATTTTTAATACCAACTCTATATCCAATTTGACCTTCAGAAGTCCCACTTAAAACTGCGCTTATATTCCTTCCACCATATTCTGAAATTAACGCCTCTATTTGAGAATAAAAATCTTTTGTAGGATTATAGCTTACCATATTAACCAAGCCTGCAAGAGCATTTGCTCCATATAATGTTCCTTGAGGACCTCTTAATATTTCAACTTGTTTAATATCAAAAGTTGATGCCCCTAAAGCAATACCAGTAAAATCTATACCATCAATAATAACGCCAACAGAATAGTTAACTGGTTCAGTAAACTCACTTCTTTCACCAATACCTCTAATTTGGTAAAATTTTCCTCTTGATGCACCAGTTGAATAGTTTACGTTTGGCGTCATAAACAATAAATCTTCTAAATGATTAGCATTCCTTTGATTGATATCATCAGAGCTTAATACAGAAACACTCATAGGGAGGTTAAATGGGTTATCATGATTAAATTCAGCAGTTACAACAATCTCGTCTATTGCTTTGTCAGGTTGAGTTTCATCAGCCAAAACATCAAAATAATTTAAAAATAAAAGGAAAGTAAACAAAAAATATTTCATTAAAAAAACTCCTACTAAATTAATAAGCAGAAACGATTATTGATGAGGCGGTAGAGAAAAATCCATTCCTACGCCGGCATTAACCGGATCAGGTTCAAAGGGACAGGTAGTTTCCATCTCAGCCTTAAGGCACCCCTTGGACAAAGAGATTGTTACAACTATTCAAAAAAACTTACAAGTAATTTTTAATCTTCAAAAGGGTCTTTAACCAGAATGGTATCTTCTCTTTCCGGACTAGTGGATAGAAGTGACACTGAACATCCAATAAGTTCTTCTAGTCTTTTTACATACTTTATTGCTTCGGCAGGAAGGTCGTTCCAGCTTCTTGCTCCATAAGTTGAGTCGCTCCAACCCTTTACATCTTCATATATTGGCACAACTTTAAATTGGTCCTCTGAAGCAATAGGAAGGTAATCTATTCTCTCTCCATTCAACTCATAACTGGTACATATTTTTATGGTTTCGAAACCATCAAGAACATCAAGCTTTGTCAGAGCAATTCCATCTATTCCACCAACTTCTATAGCGTGCCTTACCATTACAGCATCAATCCATCCACACCTTCTTTTTCTTCCGGTGTTTGTCCCAAACTCATGTCCTTTTTTCCCTAACTCTTCTCCAATCTCGTTTTCTTGTTCTGTAGGAAAAGGCCCTTCACCAACTCTAGTTGTATAAGCTTTAGTTATTCCTAAAACAAAGTTTAAAGCCTTTATGTTTTGCCCAACCCCAGAAAGTGCTGTTGGAGAAATTGTGTTAGACGATGTTACAAAAGGGTATGTTCCATGATCAATATCAAGCATTACCCCTTGAGCACCCTCAAACAAAATTCTTTTTCCTGCCTTTCTAGCATCTGATAAAATAGATGAAACTCTTGCTTTATAGGGAAGAATTTGATCAGAAATAGCTATCAACTCATCAAGAACATTTTTAGAATTAAGTTCCTCATAACCCATTCCTCTCAAAATAATATTGTGATGATCAACTAATCTTTTAACTTTACCTGATAAAGTTTCTTTATTTGCAAGATCAGCCAGTCGAATAGACCTTCGCCCTACTTTATCTTCGTAAGCTGGTCCTATACCTCTTTTGGTTGTTCCAATTTTAACATTTTCATTACTACCTTCTCTCAAAGAATCAAGACTCTGATGGAGCGGTAAAATTAATGTTGCATTTTCTGCTATTTTTAAGCTGTCTGGTGTCACCTTTATTCCTAGATCTGTAATATACTTAATTTCTTTAGATAAAGCCCACGGATCAATAACAACTCCATTTCCTATTACTGAAAGTTTACCGCCCCTTACTATTCCTGATGGTAATAAGGCTAATTTATAGGTTACACCATCAATAACTAATGTATGACCAGCGTTATGACCTCCTTGAAACCTAACTACAACATCAGATCTATTGGAAAGCCAGTCAACTATCTTTCCCTTTCCTTCGTCACCCCATTGTGAGCCGATAACAGCAACATTAGCCATTTTTATTTACCTTATTAAATAATATTAAAGTTTAGACTTTTAACTTGAACTACAGAATCAAGTTTTTCAACTTCTTTTATGACATTTTCATTCACAGCCTTATCAACTCCTATTAGAGCCATTGCATCCTTTAAAGGACCCGTTCTTCCAAGATTAAAGCTTGCTATATTAATTTTTTCATCACCTAGAATATTACCTAAACTACCAATTAAACCAGGTACATCTTTATTTGTTACATAAAGCATATTTGGCATAAGGCCGGCCTCTAAATTAATACCATTAATTTGAACAATCCTAGGTTGGCCATCAGAAAAAATAGTTCCTCCAATTGAGAATTTTTCTTTTTTAGAGACTAGGTTTATTCGAATATAACTTTCATAGGCGCTATGTTCATCTTTTTTTGTTTCAGTAATCGCAATACCCTTATCGCGAGCAATGGTTGCTGCGCTAACCATATTTATATCAGGTAAAGTTGAACTAAGTACTCCTGCTACGGCCGCAGACGTTATTGGCGCACAATTATAATCTGAAACATCACCAACATAATCAATTGCTATCTCATTAAAGTTTAAAGGCATTAATTGACCGGCAAATAACCCTAATTGCTCAGATACCTTTACAAAAGGTTTTAAAATAGGAGCTTCGCTAGCTGAAATTGATGGCATATTAATCGCATTAGAAACTGCTCCAGTTAATAAAAAATCGGACATTTGATCAGCCACTTGTAAAGCAACATTCTCTTGAGCCTCTAATGTAGATGCCCCTAAGTGCGGCGTACATATAACATTCTCCATTCCAAAAAAAATACTTTCTTTTGCTGGTTCAACCTCATACACATCAACAGCAGCCCCGGCTACCTTGCCTGAATCCAAGCTATCTTTTAAATCCTTTTCGTTAATAAGACCCCCTCTTGCACAATTAATTATAAAAACACCGTCTCTACAATCCTTAAGGGACTTGCTATTAATAATATTTGCAGTTTGGTCAGTTAAAGGAACATGAAGTGTAATTATATCACTTAAATTCAATAATTCATCTAATTCAACTTTCTTGACTTTTATTTCCAAAGCTTTTTCTTCAGTTAAAAATGGGTCATAAGCAATAACCTTCATCTTCAGACCTAAAGCGCGATCAGCTACAATTGAACCAATATTTCCACATCCAATAATGCCAATAGTTTTTCCTGTAATTTCAGTACCCATGTACTTCGATTTCTCCCAACTACCAAGGTGAGTTGATTGATTTGCTTGAGGGATATTTCTTACTAGAGACATTGTCATAGAAATAGCATGTTCAGCAGTTGTTATTGCATTACCAAAAGGTGTATTCATAACTGCGATACCTTTGGATGTTGCAAAAGGTATATCAACATTATCAACGCCAATCCCAGCTCTTCCTATAACCTTTAGATTATCAGAAGCTTGAAGAACTTTTTCTGTTACTTTTGTAGACGAACGAATTGCCAGACCATCATACTGGTCAATTATCTTTATAAGATCATCTCGATCAAGCCCTGTTATAACATCAACATCTATTCCTCGATCAAGAAAAATTTTTTCTGCTTTAGGGCTTAATTTATCTGATATTAAAACTTTAGGCATAATAGCTCCTATTTTCCAATTATCTCATTAAATGCATGATTATAAGCCCAATCTATCCAGGGTAGTAAAGCACTTACATCGGTTGGCTCAACTGTGGCGCCAGTCCAAATTCTTAAACCTGGAGGAGCACTTCGATGATTAACTATATCAAGCGCAACACCTTCACGTTCAAGTAAGATGCCAATTTCTTTTGCAAGATTTCGTTGGGCATCCTCATCCAGATTAATAACTCTATTATCTTTAAATTTTAAACATACTGATGTATTTGATCTGTTGATTGTTTCCTGACATAAAAAATCAATAGAGCTTGAGTCACTAACCCAAGTATTAATAAAGTCAAAACTATCATTGGCTCTTTTTATACAAGCCTCAAGACCGCCAATTTCATCAACCCAATTTAATGCATCTAAATAATCTTCTACACACAGCATTGAAGGTGTATTGAGTGTCTCGCCTTTAAACACCCCTTCTATAACCTTGTTAGATTTTGTTAATCTAAATATCTTTGGTATTGGCCAGCTTGGGGAAAATTTCTCAAGATGCTCTATAGCTTTTGGACTTAAAACAATTATTCCGTGAGCTGCTTCTCCGCCAAGAACTTTTTGCCAACTAAAAGTAACAACATCAAGTTTTTCCCATTCAACGTTTTGGGCAAAAACGGCAGATGTAGCATCGCATAAAACTAAACCTTCTCGTTTTGAGGGGATCCAATTTGCATTCGGAACTCTTACTCCTGAAGTAGTTCCATTCCATGTAAAAATTACATCATTATTAAAATTTACTTTTGAAAGGTCTGGTATTTTTCCAAAATCTGCAACATGCGTATTTGAATCTTTTATTTTTAATTGTTCAAGTATATCCTTTTTCCAGTCATTACCAAAAACCTCCCAAGCTAGGATTTCGACAGGTCTTGAGCCAAGAAGATTCCACATCGCCATTTCTATTGCGCCAGTATCTGAACCAGCTACTATACCTACCTTATAGTTCTTTGGAATCTTCAAGAGATCAATTGTTTGACTTATAGAATTTTGGAGTTTTTCTTTACCAAATTTACTTCTGTGACTTCGACCTAATAAAGCGCCATTGAGAGAATTTACGCTCCAACCTGGTCTTTTTGTACATGGCCCAGATGAAAAATTAATACATGCTGGCTTAATGTTTGGTTTTATATCATTCATTTTAATCTATCCTTGCAGATAGTTGCCCCCCGTTGGGGAGGGGTAACCCAATTAAGGAGATATAATTTAATAAAGTTTTAGTCAAACTAAAACTGATAAAAATTTTTAGGTTAATTTTTTTTAATTAAAGACTTTATTGAATCTCTTATTTGATTAGCAGTCTTATTAGCTAATTCGGCCTCTAAACATTCAACCATAATTCTTACTATCGGTTCAGTACCACTTTTTCTAACTATAATTCTTCCAGAGCTTCCTAGAGCATTCTCTTGCTCTTTTATGACATTTTGAACATTTGTATCACTTAATGGATCTTCTCCATTTATTGGTATAGTAATATTTTTTTGAGGATAAAGTGTAAATAAATTTACAATTTCACTTATCGGTCTTTGATCCAAACACATTATTGAAAGAATCTGAAGAGCTGCAATAAGACCATCTCCTGTTTTTCCAAAATTGCTCATAACAATATGCCCAGAAGGCTCGCCACCAATATTAGAATTATTTTCTCTCATACCTTCTACTAAGTACCTATCTCCAACACTCGTTCTGATTAAATCTAAATTAATTTCAGATAAATATTTTTCTAAAGCCATATTTGCCATAATTGTAGATATGATTGACTTATTATTTAAAAGTTCTTTTTCTTTCATATTTTTAACAATTAGAGCAAATAACAAGTTTCCATCTATCTCATCACCCTTCTCGTCAATAATAACTATTCTGTCAGCATCGCCGTCTAAGGCAATTCCAATATCAGCATTTTCTTTTATAACTTTTGCTTTTAAATTATCAGTACTTGTTGAACCGCAATTAAAATTAATGTTTTTACCATTGGGTTGATTTCCAATAACTATAACATTTGCCCCAAGCTCCCAAAAAGTCTCAGGTGCGACTTTGTATGATGCTCCGTTTGCACAATCTAAAACAATTTTAATATTCTCAAGGGTCTTATCCTTTGGAAAAGATCTCTTTGCATACTCGATATACCTTGCCTGAGCATCATCTATTCTTTTTGCTTTTCCTATATACTTAGATTTTGGAAACTTTAGAAGATCATCAGAAAGAATTAATTTTTCAATCTCAAGTTCATTTTCATCAGAAAGCTTATATCCCTCAGGTCCAAATAATTTAAAACCATTATCCTCATAAGTATTATGAGAAGCAGTTATCATTACACCTAAATCAGCTCTTAGAGCCTGAGTAAGAAAAGCAACAGCTGGAGTTGGTAACGGACCAAATAAAAAAACATCCATTCCTACAGAAGTAAAACCGGATGTTAAGGCTGTTTCAAGCATATATCCCGAAACTCTAGTATCTTTTCCAATAACAACTCTATGAATATGTGGCCCTCGAGTAAAAACTTTTCCTGCCGCAATACCTAATTTTAAGGCAGTTTCAGCAGTTAGAAAAGATTCATTTACTGTACCTCTTATTCCATCGGTACCAAAAAATTTTTTAATCACCTATTCCCCCATTAGGTTGGACTAAGGTTATGTACCTTGAAGGCCTGGCTCTGTCTTTGGAGCACTCTTATTTCCAGTTTTGGGAACAGATCCTGATAAAGTTGTAGTTCCAGTATCATCATCTGAAGGATTTTCTCGAATAGGCTCAATTCCTTTTAAAAGATTTATAATTTCATCACCAGTTAATGTCTCATAATCAAGTAATCCATTTGCAATAATATCTAAATCTTTTCTTTTTTCCTTTATAATTTTTTCTGCATCAATATATGATTTATCAACGATAACTTTAACTTCTGAATCAACTTGTTTTTGAGTTTCTTCAGACATATTTTGAGTTCTAGCAACTGATCTACCAAGGAAAACCTCTTCTTCATTATCACCATATGATAAAAAACCTAGCTTATCAGACATTCCATATTGCATAACCATTGCTCTGGCAAGCTGGGTTGCCTGTTTAATATCTGAGGAAGCTCCTGATGTAACTTTTTCATAACCAAAAACTTCTTCTTCAGCAATTCTACCACCCATAGCTACTGCTAAATTTGCAAACATTTTTTCTCTAGTTATTGAAATTTGATCTCTTTCGGGAAGTCGCATGACCATACCAAGAGCTCTACCTCTAGGGATGATAGTCGCCTTATGTATTGGATCTGAAGAAGAGTAGTTCAATGAGACAAGTGCATGACCTGCTTCGTGATATGCTGTTAATTTTTTTTCCTCATCTGACATTACCATAGATCTTCTCTCAGGACCCATCATTACTTTATCTTTTGAATCTTCAAATTCCGCATTAGAAACTAATTTCAATCCTCTTCTAGCGGCAAGTAAAGCAGCTTCATTAACAATATTCGCGAGATCAGCTCCGGAAAATCCCGGTGTTCCTCTGGCAATAGCCCTAATATCAACATCAGAGGAAATTGGCACTTTCCTAATATGTACTTTTAATATTTTTTCACGACCAATAATATCTGGATTAGGAACTACAACCTGTCTATCAAATCTACCCGGCCTTAATAAAGCTGGATCAAGAACATCAGGTCTATTTGTTGCTGCAATAAGAATAATTCCTTCATTAGTTTCAAAACCATCCATTTCAACCAATAATTGATTTAATGTTTGTTCTCTCTCATCATTACCACCACCTAAACCAGCACCTCGAGATCTTCCAACGGCATCAATTTCATCAATAAAAATAATGCATGGTGCATTTTTTTTAGCCTGTTCAAACATATCTCTTACTCGACTAGCGCCAACACCAACAAACATTTCAACAAAATCTGATCCAGAAATAGTAAAGAAAGGAACATTAGCTTCTCCAGCAATAGCTCGAGCAAGTAATGTTTTTCCAGTTCCTGGAGGGCCTACAAGTAAAGCACCTTTTGGAATACGACCACCTAAACGTTGAAATTTGGATGGGTCTTTAAGAAATTCAACAATTTCCTGTAAATCATCCTTGGCCTCATCAACACCAGCAACATCATCAAATGTAACTTTACCATTTTTTTCAGTTAAGAGTTTTGCTTTAGATTTACCAAAGCCCATTGCTTTTCCACCGCCACCTTGCATTTGACGCATGAAAAATATCCAAACGGCAATAAGCAATAACATTGGAAACCACGAAATTAAAATATTAAGAAGTACTGATCCGCCTTCTTTAGCTGGTTTAGCTGAAATTGAAACTCCACGATTATAAAGTCTTTCAATTAGCGTAGGATCTGAAGGTGCAAATGTCCTAAACGATCTTCCATCAGAATAGTGACCCGCAATATCATCTCCGGAAATCTCAACATCAATTACGTTACCCGCATCGACTTCTGCTAAAAGCTGAGAAAAAGTAATCTCAGTCTGATTATTAACGGCTATTGGATTATCAATTAGGTTGTATAAACCTAATAAAGAAAAAGCCAATATGACCCAAACAATTAAATTTCTTAAATTACCATTATTCAATTTCTTAACCTTTAATTTATATATACCTAATAAATAGTTACTTTTTTTAGAATTACTAGGGTTTTCGAATAGATTTTAAATAAATCTTTAAATCATCAAAAATATTATATCCTAAAGATGGCACTGAAATAAGTCTTTTTTTTGACCATAAACTTGGGGCGCTTTTCCATGCTGACAATGGAATATTCTTTAATCCATGTTTCTTTAAAAGTTTTTTGGACTTCAATATTTTTACACCTTCATTACCTAAAGATTTAACTTCAAGATCTTTTGATTTATTTAATTTTAAATGAAATCGATTATCCCAAGACAAATAACGGTTTGTTAAAGGGCGAATACTAGCTGAAGCCTGAGAGCTCTTTAGCTCTCTATAAAAAATTATGTAATCTTTACGTTTTCTTAGAACTGTTCCACTCAAAGTTTTTGCGCTTATTTGATTATCACTTTTCAACCAAGATAGAATAGCTTCTAACTTTAACCTTCTGGCAGGGTATATTGAACCGGAGGCAACCATAATGATTCTCTCCAGAATACGTAATAAAATTTCAGGGCTTAATTTATCTAACGCCTCATAAGATAATGAAAATGCAATACCTTCCATACTCTTTACATATTTAATTATATTACTATTTACAGTTTCATTTAAGGCGTCTTTAGCTGAGTCCATTCTTTTGATAACAAGATTGATATGATGGGAATCAATACCCTCCCTTGATAAGGCCGGTATCAATTTTCTTATTCTCGACCTCTGATATGATAAGTTTGAGTTACTTGGATCAGAGACCCACTTCATATTTGAAGAATTAGCAATTTCAACAAGTTTAGTTTTAGGTATCTCTAAGAATGGTCTTATGATATTCACGTTTGCTTTTAAGGAGGTCTTACTCATGGATGAAAGACCATCAATACCTGAGCCTTTAGAAAGTCTCATTAGAAAGGTTTCAACTTGATCATCCATATGATGTGCCAGAAAGAGTTTTTTGACATTATTTTTTTCACACCATGAAATCATCATATCATATCTTGCCTTTCTGGCAGCTTCTTGAATACCACTTGAAGGCTTTAACCCCCTCCATTTTAATATTTTATATTTAAAACCAATTTTCTTTGCATTGCGCATTACTAAATTTGCTTCTTTACGAGAATCTTTTCTTAAATCATGATCAACAATTAAAACTGTAACATTCTTTTTTTTTATTTTTTTTGATTTAGAAACTATAAACATCATAGCCGTAGAATCAGGGCCGCCAGACACTGCTAGAGCAATAGGATTAGTATCAAAGTATTCTTCAACTAAGTTAACTTCCGAAGTATTATTTTTTTTTGTAATTTTATTTATCATTGAGATTTCTATCTTTTTTATAAAGAGCTGTAATCTTAAATATTAATACCTATGGATCTATCTCTAATTTTATGAATATTATATTCATTCCAAAAGCTTTCATGTGAAGTAAAATTCCAACCCCTAGAGTATGTTATAAAATTCTTAACGCGAAATTTCTCATGTTTCTGGTAAGCTACATATTCACCAATATTATTAAATTTCATGAAAATTATATTTAAATCATCTTCATTAGCTGTAGCTAAGGTTTCGTCAATCCATCCATCTAGTACTTTTGATTCATTTAGTAATAAATGAAATTTAAAATCTTTATAAAACTTACACTCACAATTAAAATATCGCCAATTATCCGGAGGTATAATGTCTCCTTTAAAGGCCATAACCTGACCTTGTGACATTGAGTGTCTTCTATCATAATTTTGTCCGCCTAAAAATGCTCCCGAGGTTGGTACTCTTATAAATTTTTCACCAAAAATTTCAGTTAAAAATTTTGCCTTAGCATTTTCAAAGGACTTTCCTTTAACTTTTTGAGGTGATGGCATTTTAAAAAACAACCTTAAGACATTTCATTGAAAATTTCCTCAGGTAAGTCAAAGTTTGCAAACACCTCTTGGACATCATCATGGTCATCTAAGACGTCAATCATACCCAGAACCTTTAGAGCTTTTTCTTTGTCCAAAGGTATTTGATTTATAGGTCTCCATGATAATTGAGAAGTAATAGGGATTTTAATACTTCCCTCAATTATTTCAGTAACTTGATGAAGATCATCAGTTGAACAAAAAATCTCGTAACCATCATCTGTAGCGTCGCAATCAAGAGCTCCGGCATCAGTAGCAATTTCAAAAATATCCTCAAAACTCCCTGCTTCTAATGAAAATTTGATAATTCCTAGATGGTTAAACATGAAACTAACCGATCCTGTTTCTCCCAAGTTTCCTCCGTGTTTTGAAAAGATAGACCTAATATCTCCCGCGGTCCTATTTCTATTATCTGTTAATGACTCAACAATAATACCTACTCCTTCAATCCCAAAACCTTCATATCTAACTTCTTCATAATTCTCAGCATTTTCATCATAACTTTTTTTTACTGCTCTTTCGATATTATCCTTAGGCATATTTTGAGCCCTACCCAAAGCTATTGCAGATCGGAGTCTTGGATTGGCGGATGGGTCAGGGAGACCTAGTTTAGCAGCAACTGTAATTTCTTTAGATATTTTAGCAAAAAGTTTTGCTCTTTTCTTATCTTGAGCACCTTTTCTAAATTGAATATTTTTAAACTTTGAATGACCTGCCATTTTCGAATCAGCTTCTCTCTGTTAACTTATTATACAATATCGATACAATATGACTAATTTTACTTTTTTGTTTGCGATAAAATACCACCTAATCTGAATGGTTCAATTGTCTCGCTAAGCCCGTCAGACGAAGTCTCAATTATAACCCCACATAGAGTTGGACTACCTTGGGCTGGATTAAATCTTCCGCCCGGCGTCTTCTCGACAAACCTTCGTATAGGTTCAGTTTTTTCCATTCCTATAACTGAGTCGTAATCACCACACATTCCTGCGTCAGTTTGATAGGCCGTTCCATAAGGTAAAATTTGATAATCAGCAGTAGGTATATGAGTATGAGTTCCGACAACTAAACTAACTCTACCATCACAAAAATGACCCATTGCAGTCTTCTCAGATGTCGTCTCTGCATGAATATCAATGATAATAGCATCACAAGTATCACCGAGCGGATTCTCATCTAAAACCTTTTCTATTGCATTAAAGGGGTCATCCAAAGACTCCATAAATAATCTGCCCATTACATTTACAACTAAAACCCTACCTAACTGATTTGGAAAAATTTCAAATCCCTTGCCGGGTGTCTCCTCTGGATAATTGATGGGTCTTAGCAATCTATTCTCATCTTTAATATATTCAAATAATTCTTTTTGATCCCAAACATGATTTCCTGTGGTTATACAATCAATACCCGATGAAAAAAAATCCTCACAGATTTTCTCAGTAATACCAAAACCACCCGCTGCATTTTCACCGTTAACAATAACAAAATCTAATGAAAAATTTCTTCGAATTTCTGGTATTTCTTTAACAACAGCTTCTCTTGCTGAACGTCCAACCACATCACCTAAAAACAAAATCCTCAAATCTTTTTCCCCTTAAAATTAATAACGCCTTTTTCTGTAATAACTCCATCAATAGGATAGTCATGTTCTTCTTTATAAATATCACTTGTTTGTTGACCAGAAAAAGCTAGGCCGAACTTATCACTTAAATGAAAAAAAGGAAGGGTTCTATCATAAATACCTCCTCCCATTCCAAGACGAGTTCCATTTTTGTCAAAGCACAATAAAGGAATAAGTATTATATCGGGTATTAAAATTTTACCTTTATATGGCGCAAAAATATTTGAATGATCAAGCCTTAGTTCATCACCATTAATCCATTCTCTAAATTCAATAATTTTTTTATCATTAACATATGGAAGTGAGGTTAAGGCTCCTTTTGATAGAGAATAGCTTAATATTTCAAGACAATTAACTTCGCTACCTAAGGGGTTATATCCTGCAATAACCTTACCGTTAAGCTGACCAGCTATAGATATAAAATTTTTCAAGAAAAATTCATTATCTAAATCTGATGAATTAGAAAATAACTCTTTTCGTTTTACTTTCCAAATTGATCTTATTTTATCTTTTTCTTTTGAATAGTTCATTTGAAAAATTTTATTATTGAATGATCAGGTTAAATATTTTTATCTATTTTATTTGTAATACCTTTTAAGACAGAAGTCATTTCTTCTATACTAAGATTATCATTTAGCTCCTGATTTTCTTCTTCCGCCAAAATACCAGCTAATAAAAAAAGCCTTTGTTGATCTAAATCGCCAACCTTGCCCTTAATACTCATAACTCTTTGGGAAAATTTTTTTCCTAGCATTCTTACTTTTTCTTCATCGCCATCAGAGCATGCAATTAAAAATTCGCGGTTATTTATTTCAATAGATACATTTGCCATAATAAAATTTTATTCCTAATTTTTTTTTACTAAATCTATTAACGACTCAACTTGCTTTTTTGTGTGGTGAATAGCATTTTCACTGGCTAATAGCTTCCTAGAAAGGTCCTCAATGATTTGATTGGCTTTTTCGAGATCTAAGGATTTTTTTGAATAAAGTTTAAGTAAGCGTGAAATGCTAGAATCCGCTTTTTCTATATGGTTTTTTAAATTTTTAAAAGTCTTATTCATTACTTATTAATAATTACATCAATATTAAATTCGTTCAACTTTATATTAAAAAAACGAATAAATAAAATTTCAGATTGACGTTTCAGGATTCCTTCTTCAAATTACATTTTATAAAAAACGTCACAAAAAAATTGAATGATTTAGAAAAAATAGAAGCAGACGAAACTGAAGTCACTCAGCTTGATATGGCTAATGCCATTAGATTTCTTGCTATTGATGCAGTTGAAAAAGCTAATTCTGGACACCCTGGTATGCCTATGGGTGCTGCAGATTTTACAACAGTTTTGTATTCAAAATTTTTAAAAATAGACCCAAAAGTTCCTGACTGGCATGACCGTGATAGGATTGTTTTATCAGCTGGGCACGGATCAATGCTTCTTTATGCACTTCATCATTTAGTTGGCTATAAAGACATGACAATTGATGAGCTAAAAAACTTTCGGCAACTTAATTCTGTTACACCAGGACACCCTGAATATGGTCATACATTAGGTGTAGAGATGACAACTGGTCCTCTTGGACAAGGTATTTCAACTGCAGTTGGTATGGCATTAGCAGAAAGAATTTTAAATGCACGTTTTGGTGATCAAATTGTAGACCATAATACCTATGTTATTGCATCAGATGGTGATTTAATGGAAGGTATAAGTCATGAGGCAATTGGTTTAGCAGGACACTTGGGTTTATCAAAGCTAATTGTTCTATACGATAGTAATGATATTTCTATTGACGGATCACTAGATCTATCAGACTCAACTGATCAGTTAAAAAGGTTTCAAGCCTCTGGATGGAGTACAAGAGAAATTAATGGTCATGATCATGATGAAATAGAGAAGGCAATAAGCGAAGAATTAAAAACTAACTCACCTTCCCTTATTGCATGCAAAACGATAATTGGATTTGGCTCACCATCTAAAGCAGGAACCTCTTCTTCACATGGAGCTCCTCTCGGTGAAGATGAAATAAAGACAATGAAAGAAAATTTCAATTGGAATGATGAACCATTTAGTATTCCAACTAATATTAAGGATGCATGGAGATTGGTAGGTCTAAAAAATACTTGTGAGAGAAAAGATTGGGAAAAAAGGCTCTCTGATCTAGATGATAGTAAAAAAATAAAATTTCTTCATGCTATGAATGGAGATATCTCAGACGAATTAGATAAAGAGATTAACGAATTAAAAAAGAAATATTCCTCTGAATCCCCAAAACTTGCAACAAGACAATCATCACAGCAAGTTTTAGAAGTCGTAAATCCTTTAATAGAAGAAATGATTGGTGGATCTGCAGATCTTACTCCATCAAATAATACAAAGACTAAATCAATAGATCCAATATCGAAAAGTAATTTTGATGGAAGGTTTATTCACTACGGTATAAGAGAGCATGCAATGGCTGCTGCTATGAATGGAATGGCCCTTCATAAAGGTATAATTCCCTATTCAGGAACATTTTTAATTTTCTCTGATTATTGCAGACCTTCAATAAGATTAGCAGCCCTTATGGGAATTAAAGTTATACATGTAATGACACATGACTCAATAGGGGTTGGAGAAGATGGACCTACCCATCAACCAGTTGAACAAATACCTAGTCTAAGATCTATACCAAATCTTAACGTATTTAGACCTGGTGATGCTACGGAAGTAGCTGAATGTTGGTCATTGGCAATCAAATCCCAAAATCCAAGTGTTATAGCTCTTAGCAGACAAGGGTGTGAGCATTTCAGGAATACTTATGAAAGCTCAAATAAATCTGAACTAGGTGGATATGAAATAGAATCGGATTCGGCTAAGCCTAAAGTTTGTATTATTGCTTCTGGAAGCGAAGTGTCTATTGCTCGAGATGTAAAAAAAGAATTGTCGAATGAAGGTATATCTTGCAGAGTAATTTCTATGCCCTCCTTCGAGCTATTCGATAAGCAACCTGAGGAATATAAAAAATCACTTCTAGAAACTGATGGAATTCGGATTGGCATTGAAGCATCTATAGGCTTAGGTTGGGAAAAATATCTTGGCGATAATGGATTTTTTATTGGGATGAAGGGTTTTGGTGCAAGCGCACCAGGGCCAGATTTATTTGATCATTTTGGTATAAATAAAGAAAATGTTTTAAAGGTTATAAAAGAAAAACTATAAATATAAGGTGAAAAAAATGGTTACTAAAGTTGCAATAAATGGTTTTGGAAGAATTGGGCGTTTAGCTCTCAGAGCAATTGTTGAATCAAAAAGAAAAGATATAGAAGTTGTTGCTATTAATGATCTTGGGACATCTGACTTTAATGCGCATTTACTTCAATATGATTCTGTTCACGGACAATTTCCTTATAAAGTAAAATCCTCAAAAACATCAATAAACGCTGGTCTTGGCCCTATTAAGATTTTTTCCGAGAGAAACCCTGAAGATTTACCTTGGAAGAAGCTAGGTGTCGATGTTGTTATGGAGTGTACTGGAATATTTACTGATAAAGCGAAAGCTTCACTTCATATTAACGCCGGTGCAAAAAGAGTTCTCATAAGCGCCCCATCAAAAGATGCAGATATTACAGTTGTTTATGGTGTTAATCATCAAAAAATACGAAAAAGTCATAAAGTAATTTCAAATGCTTCTTGTACAACTAATTGTTTAGCCCCTGTTGCAATGGTTTTAGATAAATTATGTGGAATTAATCAGGGTTATATGACAACTGTCCACGCCTTTACTGGAGATCAAGCTATTTTAGATACATTGCACTCTGATAAAAGAAGAGCAAGATCTGCTTCTCAGTCAATAATTCCAACCTCAACAGGTGCTGCTAAGGCAGTTGGCCTAGTTTTACCTCAATTAGCAGGAAAATTAGATGGAACTGCTGTTAGAGTACCAACCCCAAATGTTTCAATGATAGATCTTGTCTTTAATGCTAAGAAAAAAGTTACAGTAGAAGAAATCAATAAAGCAATGATTAAAGTATCTTCAGGATCTCTTAAGGGTGTTTTAAATACATCTGATGAGCCATTGGTTTCAATTGATTACAATCATAACCCAGCTAGCTCAACTTTTGATCTAACTCAAACGGAGGTTATTGGTGGTAAATTAGGTAGAGTTTTAAGTTGGTACGATAATGAATGGGGTTTTGCCAATAGAATGAGTGATACAGCCTCAATTATTGGAAAACTCATCAAAAAATAAATGATTACTCTAAGGAATCTTGATCAACTTTTAAAAAAAAATTTAAAAGGTAAAGTAGTATTTGTAAGAGTGGATCTAAATATCCCAATTAAAGATGGTGTAGTTCTAGATGAAACTCGAATAGAAAGAATTTCCCCTACACTTCAAGAGTTAATTCAAAATGGTTGTAAAGTTTGTCTTCTATCACACTTTGGAAGACCTGATGGAAAATACAATGAAGTTTTTTCATTAAAGCAAATAATTCCAAGCCTTAAAAAATACATAAAGGAAGAAATAATTTTTTCAGAGTCTTTGTATGGAGATAAAGTAAAAACTATTTTAGAAAAAAGCCCTTCAAATTCTATTATTTTATTTGAGAATACTAGATTTGAGTCTGGTGAAGAAAATAACAGCAAGGAGCTCGCGAAAAATATCTCAGAAAATGCTGACTATTTTATAAATGATGCCTTTTCTGTTTCGCATAGATCACATATGTCAACAACAGGTCTTTCAAATTACTTGCCCTCTTTTTCTGGACGATATTTAGATAAAGAAATTTTAATGATCAATAAAGCACTAAATATCGGTAATGGAAAAAGATTAGGTATCATAGGTGGTTCAAAAATATCAACAAAACTTAAAGTATTAGAAAATCTTACTGAAAAATTAGATGTACTTTTTGTTGGAGGCGGAATGGCAAATACTTTTCTGCTAGCCAAAGGTTACAAAATAGGAAAATCTCTCTGTGAGAAGTCAATGTTAAAAACAGCCATTAATATTCTAGATACGGCTAAAAATAAAAACTGTGAATTAATTTTTCCTGAAGATGCTCTAATAGCAAATGATATGGAAAAAGGAACATCTTTTAGCGAAGTGATGATTGATAATGTTCCTAATGATGCCTTAATATTAGATATTGGATCAAAAACAATAGAAAATATAAATGAATTTTTAAGTAGTGTAAGCACTGTTGTATGGTGCGGTCCCTTGGGTTTGTTTGAGTTAAATCCTTTCCAAACTGGGACAGTTTCAGTTGCAAAAGAAATATCAAAACTTACAAAAGATGGTAAACTTATTTCAGTAGCCGGTGGAGGAGATACAGTTGCTGCACTAAGTCAATCAAATTACAATAAAGATTTTACCTATATCTCAACTGCAGGAGGAGCATTTTTAGAGCTTCTTGCTGGAGAGAGTTTACCTGGTATAGAAGTTTTAAAAATAGATAGTGAGGAAAAATGACAAATATTAATGAGATTGCAAAGCAAATGGTTGCAGAAGGAAAAGGTATCTTAGCAGCTGATGAAAGTTCCGGAACAATTAAAAAAAGATTTGATACTATTAATGTAAATTCTTCAGAAGAAAATAGAATGAATTACAGAAGAATATTATTTGAATCAACTGAGGCTATGCAAAACTATATATCAGGCGTTATTCTTTTTGATGAAACAATCAGACAATCTAATAATGACGGCGAAAGACTCGTTGATATTATAAAAAAATCTGGATCACTTCCAGGCATAAAAGTGGATATGGGCGCGAAAGAATTAGCAACGATGCAAGGCGAAACAGTTACAGAGGGTCTTGATGGCTTGAGAGAAAGACTTCAAGAATATTCAAACCTTGGAGCTAAATTCGCAAAATGGAGAGCTGTGATTTCTATATCAAATAAAAACCCATCATCATTATGTATTGATGTTAATGCGCATGCATTAGCAAGGTATGCAGCTTTATGCCAGGAATCAGGAATAGTTCCTATCGTTGAGCCAGAAGTTCTTATGGACGGCCCTCATAATATTCAAAAGTGTTATGATGCAACGAAAGAAACACTCTTAAAAGTATTTGATGATTTATCTTTTCATAATGTTGATTTAAAGGGAATTTGTTTAAAACCAAATATGGTTATTGATGGATCAAAAAACTCAGAAAAATCTTCCCCAAAGGAAATAGCAGAAATGACAATAAGTTGTTTTAAAGAATGTGTTCCAGAGGAAGTCCCCGGAATAGTATTTTTATCAGGAGGACAATCAGAGGTTGAAGCTACTCAAAATCTTAATGAAATTAATAAAATTGAAAATACTCCTTGGAAGCTAAGCTTTTCTTATGGTAGAGCATTACAAAGTTCTGCTCTTCAAGCTTGGCAGGGTAAATTAGAAAATGAAGAATTATGTTCAAAAGCTTTTACGCATAGGGCAAAAATGAATTCTTTAGCTGCTAAAGGCAGTTGGAGTAGCCAAGAAGAAGTTTAATACTTCAAAAGGTTTATAAATGAAAATCAATGGTAATGAAATAAAACCAGGTAATATTATACAGCATAAAGACTGTATATGGGTTGCTGTAAAAACATCGCACGTTAAACCTGGTAAAGGTGGTGCATTTGCTCAAGTAGAGTTAAAAAAAATTCCTGAAGGAACTAAGCTTAATGAAAGATTTAGAGCTTCAGAAACCGTTGAGAGACTTCGACTAGAAAATAAAACTTATCAATATTTATATACCGAAGGAAAACTAGCTTCATTTATGGATAAAGAAACATACGAACAGATTGAATTGTCAGTTGATTTTATAGGGGAAAAAATTTCATTGCTACAAGATGGTATGGATGTAGAAATTGAAAGCCATGAGGAAACACCTATAAATATTGCCTTTCCAGATCAAATTACCCTTAAAGTTATAGAAACTGAACCTACCGTTAAAGGTCAAACTGCAGCTGCATCATATAAACCAGCTGAACTTGAGAATGGATTACGTATAATGGTACCTCCATTTGTTCAAGTTGAAGAAAGTATAATAATAAATACCGAAGACCTGTCTTATGTAAAACGTGCAGAATAATGGATTCTCCCTTAATTAATATTATGGTTAAGGCTGCAAAGAAAGCCTCTAGAGGACTTAGAAGGGATTTCAATGAATTAGAAAATCTTCAGGTTATGACTAAAGGCCCTGCAGATTTTGTAACTGCATCAGATATAAGAACTCAAAATTTAATTTATGATGAACTTTTGTATGCCAAACCTGATTGGTCCTTTGTGATGGAAGAGTCAAAACAAATCATAGGAAGCAAACCTAATTCAAAATTTATAATAGACCCTATTGATGGAACAACAAATTTTATGCATGGCAATCCAAATTTTGCAATTTCAATTGCTGCAGAAGTGGATGGTAAGCTTGAAGCAGCTCTAATTTATTCACCAATAACAGATGAAATGTTCCTTGCTGAACGTGGAAAAGGAGCCTTTCTTAATGATAAAAGAATTAGAGTAGCTTCAAGAAAAAAATTATCTGAATCTATTTTAATTACTGGAATTCCTCATCTTGGAAGAGGGGATATGAAATTATTTCTGAAAGAAATGGAAATATTGATACCTGAAGTTGCAGGTATAAGAAGGTCTGGTTCTGCTGCCCTAGATCTAGCATGGGTAGCATGCGGCCGATACGATCTATTTTGGGAAAGAGGCCTAGAAGCATGGGATATTGCTGCTGGAATTCTTCTAATAAGAGAGGCTGGAGGTTATGTTCAAGGTCTTAATGGTAAAGACAATGATATATGGTCTGGTAATTTAATATCAGGTAATGAAGATATTATTAATAATTTATTAAAAAAACTAGAAATTTGATTATTAAATGACTTGCATGGCTAGAAAATGCAATGTAAAACGATTGAAAAATAGGTAAAACAATGAAAAAAGATACTCATCCAGACTATCACTTAATCACAGTTAAAATGACTGATGGTACAAGTTTTGAAACTCGCTCTACTTGGGGTGAAGCAAACGGAACGCTAGTTCTTGATATTGACCCTACAACCCACCCTGCTTGGACAGGTGGTGGCACAAGAATTTTGGATAGAGATGGAAGAGTAGGAAAATTCAATAAGAAATTTGAAGGTTTTCTCGGTGGTTCACCAAAAACAGAGGCCAAAAGTAATCCAGAACCTGTTAAGGCTGAAGCTGTGGAAGAAGTTAAGGCTGAGGCTGTGGAAGAAGTTAAGGCTGAGGCTGTGGAAGAAGTTAAGGCTGAGGCTGTTGAAGAAGCTAAGACTGAAGCTGAAGAAGATAAGAAATAATAATATAAACTTTTACTTAAAAATTTTATCCGCTGCACTCTTTGATAATTTTTTATTATCTATTTTTTCCTTACATCTATTAATTTCATCCTCTAAAAAACTAACCCTATCCCTTAATTCAGTAATACTTAGCTCATCTAAAGATTCGGTAATCAAAGTATCAATTATTGACTTTTTATTAATAACGTCATCATTCATAATTTATAACTCTTGCTAACAAAATAAATATTTTCAATATATAATTATAAGATTATATTTATTTATCAAATAATAATGTATAGAATTTTTTACAAATTGTATTTTTTCTTATATAGATTGCCGGTAAGTTTTGTAATTCACTATATTCCATTTTGGAGAAAAAAATGACTCAACCATTAATGCCTAAGGCAACAGCTGTTTGGCTAATTGATAATACAGCACTCACTTTTGATCAAATTGCAGATTTCTGTAGTTTACACATTCTTGAGGTTAAAGGTATTGCTGATGGTGATGTTGATCATGGAATTAGGGGTGCAGATCCAATAGCAGCAGGGCAATTAACTAGACTAGAGATTGAAGATTGTCAAAAAGATAGTAAGACTAGATTAAAGGCTATTCAAAAGAGAGAGGACCTTCCTGATGTTGCAAGAAGGGTTGGTAAAAAATATACCCCATTATCAAAGAGACAAGATAGGCCAGATTCGATTTTTTGGTTAGTTCGTAATCATCCAGAGCTTCTTGATTCACAAATTGGTAAATTAGTTGGGACAACAAAAAGTACAATTCAATCAATTAGAGATAGAACGCATTGGAACTCATCTAACCTTACACCAGTAGACCCTGTTTCGGTTGGTCTTTGCTCTCAAGTTGACCTTGATAAGGCAGTTCAGAAGGCATTTAAAAGAATTGAAAAAAGAAAAGCTGAAGATCAAGACAATAATATTAACACAGGTATAACTGAGCCTGATGATTTTAAAGCAGATCAATACAAAGAAGCCTCATCAGAAGAAAACAATGAGAGAAAAGAGATTGTTGCTGAGACACATGCAGAAGAAGATCCTAAAAAAGAATATACATCTGATAACGTTTTTGCAAAACTTAATGAACTTAAAGAAAGTGAATAAAGATTAGGAATTAAAGTGAAAAAAAAATCTGATAATAAAGCTCTAGTCTCTGTAGTAATGGGAAGCCAATCAGATTGGAAGACAATGAAGGAGGGCTGTGAAGTACTTGAGCAATTAAAAATCCTTTATGAAACTAAAATTATTTCAGCCCATAGAACACCTGATAGATTATTTAATTATTCAAAAAAAGCTAAAAGCCGTGGAATTAAAGTTATTATAGCAGGAGCTGGTGGGTCAGCTCATCTACCGGGCATGGTTGCTTCACTAACCACGCTTCCAGTTTTGGGAGTGCCAGTAGAAAGCAAAGCCTTAAATGGCCTTGATAGTCTTCTATCAATTGTTCAGATGCCTGCAGGAATTCCAGTTGGAACATTAGCAATTGGTTCTTCTGGAGCAAAAAATGCTTCTTTTTTAGCTGCCTCTATATTGTCATTAAATAATATCAAGATTTCAAAAGCGCTTGATAAATGGCGACTCAATCAGACAAAGAACGTAGATCTAAGCCCTCTTAATGACTAAAACAATAATAGGAATACTTGGAGGTGGTCAGCTTGGAATGATGCTAAGTAATGCAGCAAAAAAAGTTGGAATACAAACCCATATTTATTGTCCTGAAGATAACTGTCCGGCAAGCCTATCATCAGAGTTTTTTACAAAAGAGGATTACAATAATAAAAATGCAATAGAAAGATTCTCAAAACAGGTGGATTTCATAACCTATGAATTTGAAAATATACCTATAGAAACAATTGATTTTATAAAAAATAATGAAAAAATTCGACCAGGAAAAAGAAGTTTACTGCTCACACAAGATAGATTAACAGAAAAAGAATTTCTTGGCAGTCTAAATATTCCAATAGCACCTTATATGAGTATTGAGACTGCAAATGATTTAAGAACAGCTCATATGGAATTTAAAGATTGCATTATTAAAACCAGAACCCTCGGTTATGATGGCAAAGGTCAAGAATCCATAAAAAATCAAAATAATTACAGTGAAATATTTGAGAAAATTAAATTAAAATCAATAATCGAAAAGAAAATACCATTTGAATTTGAAGTATCGGTAATAATAGCAAGAGATATAGAAAATAATATATATCATTACCCAATTGGTAAAAATGTACATCAAGATCATATCTTAAAACATACCTATTCTCCAACACAGTTAACAGATGAGCAAACTGATAAATTAATTACTTATTCTGAGAAAATTATCACAGAGCTTGATCACATAGGGATTCTAGCAGTTGAATTTTTTGTTACAAAAGATAGTATTTTAGTTAATGAGATTGCTCCTAGAGTCCATAACTCAGGTCATTGGACTATCGATGCTTGTGATGTTAGTCAGTTTGAACAGCATATATTATGTGTGGCTGGAAAAAAGATAAAAAAACCTATTTTAAATAACAATGCTCATATGATTAATTTAATTGGCGATGATGTAAGGGAGTGGGTAAATGAAAGCAGTTCAGAAAATACTAAAATTCACCTCTACAATAAGTCTGAAATCAAGAAAGGTAGAAAAATGGGGCATGTCACATACTTATTTGATAAACAACATTCTTTTGAGTAGTTATAATATTTTCGAATAATAATTGATTTGTTTACTAGACATTATTGTTAGCCTTTGGTACTCAAGCCTTATAAATAAAAGATAAAGGGTTTAAATGGAAGTTTCAGTAAGAGATAATAATGTTGAACAAGCTTTACGTGTTCTTAAGAAAAAAATGCAAAGAGAAGGTGTTTTTCGTGAAGTAAAATTAAGAAATTGTTATGAAAAACCATCTGAAAAGAAAGCTAGAGAGCATTCTGAATCCATTAGAAGAGCAAGAAAATTAGCTAGAAAAAGAGCTATGCGTGAGGGTCTAATTCCTATGAAGAAGACAACCGACGAGAGAAAATCTTACTAAATATCTACTTAATTAAAATTTATATACTAGCTGAAATGTCTTCGGACATCTTTTTTGCATCATCTAAGAGCATCATAGTATTCTCTCTATAAAATAGATCATTATCTATACCCGCATATCCTATTCCAAGACTTCTTTTAATAAATAGGACTGTCTTAGCATTCTCAACCTCTAAAATAGGCATGCCAAAAATTGGACTCTGGGGATCAGATTTTGCTGCTGGATTAGTCACATCATTAGCACCTATAACAAAGGCAACGTCAGCTTGCGCAAAATCAGAGTTTATTTCACTTAACTCATAAATATCATCATAAGGAACATCTGCTTCCGCTAATAAAACATTCATATGACCAGGCATTCTTCCGGCTACAGGATGAATAGCATAAGTCACTTTTATTCCCATTTCTTTTAATTTATCAACCATCTCTTTTAGAGAATTCTGAGCTCTTGCAACTGCCATACCATAACCTGGAACTATAATTACGGAGCTAGCATTTTTTAAAATAAATGCTGCATCGTCTGCAGATCCAATCTTAACGGGCCTTGTTTCTTTTATATCAGATGATCCTCCTACCTCGTCTCCAAAACCGCCCATAATTACAGAGAAAAAAGATCTATTCATAGCTGCACACATTATGTAAGAAAGAATTGCTCCAGAAGAACCGACTAAAGCACCAGTTATAACTAAGGCTAAATTACTTAGTGTAAAACCTATAATTGCAGCAGCAAAACCTGAATAAGAATTCAGTACCGCGATTACCACAGGCATATCTGCACCGCCAATTGGAATAATAAGGAGTAATCCTAATGCTAGAGATAAAATACTAATAATTAAAAATAGAAGTTGATCAATTTCTGAGCCAGTTAAGATAAGATAGGAACAAATTAATATAGCAGATAGAATTCCAATACTTAAAATATGTCTAAAAGGTAAAATAATTGGTGCACTTTTCATTAACCCTTGTAACTTTAAAAAAGCAACTACTGAGCCAGAGAAAGTAACAGCACCTACTAGTATACCTAAAAGCATTTCAATCATGCTTGAGGCTTTAATATACCCACCTGTCATTAGACCAAAGGCAGCTGGTGATAAAAAGGCCGCCCAAGCAACTAAAACTGCCGACAAACCCCCCATTGAATTTAAAGCTGCAACCATTTGAGGCATATCTGTCATTGCAACTCTTTTAGATAAAATCGTTCCAATCGTCCCACCTATTGAAATTCCCGCTATTATTAAAAGTAAATTTATTAAAGAATTATCTTCTAGATTTAAAATTGTTACAATAAACGCCAAGGCCATACCAGACATACTTAGGTAATTTCCAGCCCTAGCAGTTTCAGGAGATGATAGACCTCTTATCCCTAAAATAAAGAATACGCCGGACAATAAATATAGAGACGCTATTAAATCAACTGACATTAAATTATTAAACATCTTTCTTTACCTTTTTTTTATACATTTCAAGCATTCTTTGAGTTACTAGAAAGCCTCCAAAAATATTTATTGAAGCAAAAATAAGAGCAAAGAAAGATACTATTTTTGATATTACTCCGGATACTCCAGTACTTTCTGTACCCATGGCAACGATAGCACCGACGATAATTACAGCCGAAATCGCATTTGTAACTGACATTAATGGAGTATGCAGGGCCGGAGTAACCGACCAAACAACATAATAACCAATAAAAATTGCTAAAACAAAAATACTTCCATAATAGACTAACGGGCTAATATCCATTTACTTTCCTTTATATTATTTATTAAAATTCTCAGAAATTTTCTTATCTCTTACTACAGACATAGCTTCAACAATCTCATCTTTCCAATTTAACTTTTCATCACTTTTTAAATCTACAAATAACGATAAAAAAGAATAAAGATTTCTTGAGTATAGATTTGAGGCATCAGGTGCTAAACCACTAATTAAATTAGTATCGCCCACTATATTTACGCCGCCAGCATTAATCGTTTTATTTTCTTCAGTTAATACACAATTACCGCCTCTTTCTATTGCCATGTCAATAATGACAGATCCTTTCTTCATTGAAGAAACCATTTCTGCAGTTAACAATGTTGGAGCAGGTCTTCCAGGTATTAAAGCTGTACAAATAACAATGTCTTGAGATTTAAGATGATCCGAAATTAATTCACTTTGCCTCTTCTGATAATCTTCTGACATTTCCTTTGCGTAACCTCCAGAATCTTCAGAGTCTTGCTCCTCTTCAACCATTATAAATGATGCACCTAAACTTTCACATTGCTCGCCAGCCGCTCTTCTAACATCAGTTGCGGAAACAACAGCACCCATTCTTTTGGCAGTTGCAATGGCTTGTAAACCCGCTACACCAACTCCCATAATAAAAATTTTAGCAGGCGCAATGGTACCTGCTGCTGTCATCATCATTGGCATTGCTCTATTGAACATAGAAGAGCTATCTACTATTGCCTTGTAACCGGCTAAATTTGATTGTGAGGAAAGGACATCCATTGATTGAGCCCTTGGTGATCTTGGAACAAGCTCCATAGAAAAAGCATTTACGTTATTTTCAGATAAAGCCTTTAATTGTTCGTGATTATCATAAGGATTGAGTAAACCAATTAAACAAGCTTCAGCTTTCATTTTCTTGATTGAATCAATATTTGGCATTTTTACTGAAAATATTATATCAGCATTAGGGATGATTTTATCTGCTTCAGCAGCCGTAACACCAACTCCAGTATAATCTTCGTCAGAAAAATCACTTTGTTTCCCTGCTCCTGATTCTATGAAAACCTCAAATCCATCGTTTATAAGTTTTTTTGCAACATCAGGAACTAAAGCCACACGTTTTTCATTTTGAGTTGTTTCTTTTAAAATACAAATTTTCATTTAATTCAATCTATTGTTAATTAGTAAGGTAATATGTGTTACGTGAAAAAATACATATTTTCTAGTTTTTTTTTAAGCAAATTTAATTTTTAAGATTGTTAAAGTTCAGCTATGCAAAGATGAGCTTTTTATACAACCATACTAAATTTGGTATTTTTCTTTCCACTCACTGTAAGGCATCCCATAAACTATCTTTCGAGCTTCTTCATTAGATATTTCCTTGCCTATTTCTGAAGAAGATTCTTCGTACCAACGTGAAAGGCAATTTCTACAAAATCCAGCAATATTCATTACATCAATGTTTTGAACGTCTGGGTGATCTTGAAAATGTTTAACCATTTTTCTAAAAACGGCCGCCTCTATTTCCATTTCATTATTTTTATTCATTTTAATCTCCATAAATTTTTTTAAAAGTCTACTTAGCTAATGATTTAAAAAACTTCTTTTTAAACAAATGATCATTACTTTTATTTTCTAATAAAGGCTTCGCAATTATCTTTGAAAATTCTTTTTGCTTGGCAGAGTCAATAATCAAATCCTGTCTTATTTCTATAAGAATATTTGCTAAGCCTTGTTTTGTTCCGTGTCGATAGAGAGTATCGTTTTTCATCCTTCCTGTATAAGGTTTATTATTACCAACATTTAAATGTTTATAGTTTTTATTTAAATAGCTAAAAAAAATATCTGGCAGCCTGTTGTCGCTATCCCATAAAATACCTAATTCAGTTGAGCGCTTATTTTGTCCAAAGAATGGTGTAAAGCTATGAATAGAGATAATTGCAGGAAATATATTTTTTTTTAGAGATCGATCAATTATATCTGATATTTTGTTATGATAAGCGTTATAATAAGTTTCAATTCTATGTTTCTTTTCACTACAATTTATTAAAAAGGATATACCTTTATTTCCTTTAATAATCTCTCCGTCAGATATCTTCATTATTAAAGTTGGATCATCAATGCCTCTATTTGCATCTATTAATAGTCTAGAAAAATCAGACATTACTAGAGGGCATTCTAATTGTTTAGCTAAATAAGTGGCTGTCTCTTTTACACCTATATCATATGCTATGTGAGTTGCTAATAATTCTTCGTTTAGACCAAGTCTTTTATACTCACTAGGAATACGGTTTGAGGCATGATCGCATATTATTAAAAAATTACTCTCTTTATCTTCATTTATAGTATTAATCATGTTTTATCAATTCCATGAAAATCTCGATATATCAAAAGATTTTAACAAATAAAATTTGAATCTGTTAAAACATAATCATGAATAATAATGAAATAACACAAAGAAAGACGAAAATTCTTGCAACACTTGGGCCATCCTCTAATACAATCAAAAAGATTATCGAATTATCAAAAGCCGGTGCAAATACATTTCGACTCAATTGCTCACATTTAAATGAAGAAGGTCTTAAGGATTATGTACGAAAAATTAGGCGCGCAGAGAAAATACTAAATAAGCCAATAGGTATTTTAGTTGATCTTCAAGGTCCTAAAATCCGTATAGGAACCGTAAAAAATGGTGAAGACTATCTCAGAAAAGGTAGTCATTTTTTGTTTGATCTAAAAAAAGATATTGGAGACCATAGACGTGTAACACTCCCCCATAAGAAAATTTTTTCATCCGTGAAGAAAGGTCATTTAATTTTACTAGATGATGGAAAAATACACCTCAAAGTAACGAGTGTAAAAATAAACGAAATTAGGACTAAGGTTTTACAAGGTGGTTACTTAAAATCTAATAAAGGTGTTAATTTACCTCAAACTAATATTAAAACTTCAGCCTTATCAACTATAGACAAAAAGTTTGCAAGCTTGGCAGTTCAAGAGGGTGTTGACTGGATAGCCCTATCCTTTGTTCAAAAACCTAATGACATCAAAGAGCTCAAAAAGATATGCTCCAATAAAGCTTCTATAATGGCTAAAATCGAAAAACCATCAGCCTTAGACTATTTAGATCAAATCACAAATCTTGCAGACGGCATTATGATTGCCCGAGGTGATTTAGGAGTAGAACTGCCAATTGAGTCTGTACCTGGATGGCAAAAAAAAATAATTCGTGTTGCAAGGGTCAAAGGTAAGCCAGTAGTAGTTTCAACTCAAATGCTTGAATCCATGACATCATCATTAACTCCTACCAGAGCAGAAGTCTCAGATGTTGCTAATGCTGTTTTCGAAGGTGCTGACGCTATAATGTTGTCTGCAGAGTCAGCTTCAGGAGATTACCCTATTGAAACAGTTCAAATGATGAATAAAATTGCAATAAATATTGAAAAAGATAGTAATTATAGTGATATTTTATCAAGTCAGCTAGAAGAGACTCCAGATACAACGCCGGATGCAATTGCAACTGCAGCTAAAACTTTAGCAGATGAATTATCATCACCTATAATTGTTTGTTATACAGAGTCTGGATCTACAGGTATTAAGGTGTCTAGAGTGAGGCCGAGCCAAATTATTTTAACGATTACCCCTGTCATTCAGACAGCTAGGAAATTATCTTTAGCATGGGGAGTTCTTTGCTTTCTTCAAAAAGATGAAAGCGACCTTGAGCACATGATACAACTTACAAAAAAGACAGTAAAAAAGAGTGGATTAGCGCTTATTGGCGATAAAGTTGTTATAACTGCAGGATTACCTCTTAAGGTTCAGGGAACTACAAATTTAATAAGAGTTACAACAGTAAAATAAAAGAATTATTAACCTTGGCGAGCTTTAAAGCGAGGATTTGTTTTATTGATAATGTACATACGACCATTTCTTTTCGCAA